>ERZ650311.1566-NODE-1566-length-11132-cov-36.775842_pt1 | contig 11132 bp, 28 predicted proteins | sample MGYA00376247_ERZ650311 | MGnify/ENA primary metagenome ERZ650311 (study PRJEB26733, sample SAMN07839324) | wastewater metagenome | biome: small river; feature: stream; material: water | place: USA: North Carolina | collected 2016-07-28 ... | reverse complement strand
CGGCCACGGCGCTCGGGCGGTCTCGGGCGGCGAGCGCCACCACGGCGTCGCGTGCTTCGTGAGCGACGGGCGCGAGGCGCCGCACTCGCAGCGCCACAGCCCCGCGTCAAGGCGGTGGACGGCGGCGACGCGGCAGCGCGGGCAGCGGTCGACGTAGCCCTCGGCGCCGAGGGCGCGCAGGCGGTCGACGGGGTGCGACGGGGCGGGCGGGGTCACGCTTCGGGCTCCTCGGCGCTGTACGCGCCCATCGGGTCAATGCGCTCCGCGGCCACCGCGAGGGCGCGGCCGAGGCGGGGGAAGCCCGCGAGCAGGGCGTGGTCGCCCGCCGCGAGCAGCGCGAGGCAGAGCCGACGCACGAGCGCGGGAGGGCGGCGGAGCGGGGTGCCGTCGGCGCGGTACTCGCGGATCACGTCGCCTCCGTTGTCGGCGCGAGGCCGGGGAGCGTGGGGCGAGGCAGCGCCCACCCGAGCCACGCCGCGGCCTCGAGCACGGCGGCGGCGTCGACCGCGGGCCACGAGCGCCCCACGTCGCCGAGGGGCTCCGCCACGAGCACCACGTCGCCCGTGTCGGCGTAGGCGCGGACGGAGAGCGAAGCGGCCTCGTCGCGGCTCCAGAGCGCGACGTCGACGTGCGTGTCGGCGAGGGGCAGCGGCTCGCGCGTCGTCGCGTCGGGCGGCCCGAGGGTGGCGGCGACGCACGCGACGGCGGCGGTGAAGTCGGGGGCGGTCACGGCGACACCTCGACGAGCGCGGCGCGCAGCCGCTCCACGGCGGCAGCGGCCGACGCCGCGTAGTCGGGGCCGTCGATGCTGTCCTCACGCACCACGCGGTCGCCGCGCATCACCGCGAGGATGACGCCCATCTGCGCGTTGTCCATCTCCCACGAGAAGCCGTCGCGCGCCCACGACGCGAACGACATGGCGCACGTTGCGAGTTGTTTCACCTCCGTCGGGGCGCCGAGGAGCGGCGTCACCGCGTCGAGCGCGGCGGCGAATTCGGGTTCGTGGGTCACGGCAGGTCTCCAGCCCGCGCGCGGCGGGCGACGCCGCGCAGGGCGCGGAGCGTGGGGCGGGGGAGGCGGGTCACGGCGCGCTCCGGCGCAGGAGTTTGCGCGTGCTGGACGGCGGGCGGTTGGCGGCGATCCAGCGGTCGACGGCGGCCTCTTCCTCGGGGCTGCACGTCGGCAGGGTCGCCACCACGCGACGGCTGTAGGCGAGCGTCTCGCGCACGAACGCGGCGAGGTCGTCGGCTTCGGGCGGGGTCACTTCGGCGGCGCCTTCGGGTCGTGCTTGCGCACGTAGACCGCGAGCGCCTCGCGGATGAGGTCGGTCACGGTGAGCGATGGGTGCGAGCGCGCGACGCGCTGCTCCGCGACGATGCGCTCCAGCGCCTCCCGCTGCTCCTTGAGGATGCGGAGGTTGAACGACTCCAGCCCTTCGATCTTCGGTCGACCCATGGTCGCGGAGGTTGTCACGGCGTTCCTTTTCCTGCGCCTAGAATGTGCGCCCCGGTTGGGAGCGTGGTATCCTGCACCTAGAAAGACCCTACTACGGGTCAAGAAGGGACGCCAATGGACAACGCTAAGAAGCCGATGCGCAAGATCCCGTGCAACGCACTCGACCTCACGGGGCAGTCATTCGGCCGTCTCCGCGTGACCGGCCGCAGTGACGTACGGGGGCGGTGGGTGTGCATCTGTTCGTGCGGCAATGAGCGGACTATCCCCACCGCCTCGCTTCGCCACGGCAACACCAAATCATGCGGATGCCTTCAGCGTGAGTCACTCGGGCTTCGCCGCAAGCATGGGGAGAGCGAGCGCGGGCGCGTGACGCCGGAGTTCAAGGCTTGGCTCAACATCAAGCAGCGCTGCGAAAACCCGCACGAGCGTTCGCACCGGAACTACGGCGCCCGCGGGGTCTACATCTGCGCGCGGTGGCGCGGGTCGTTCGGCGCCTTCCTTTCTGATGTGGGGAGGCGACCGACCGACGGGCACAGCATCGATCGCATCGACAACGAAGGCAGTTACACCTGCGGCGCCTGCGCCCAATGCACCGAGCGCGGTGCCCCGATGAACTGCAAGTGGTCGACTCTGAGCGAGCAGAACTGCAATCGGCGCGGCAACCGCAAGGTCACGGCGCACGGCGAGACGCTCACGATTGCGGAGTGGTCCCGCAAGACAGGCGTCCCGCACGAAACGATCACCGCACGGCTGCGGCGCGGTGCGAGTGGTGAAGAGGCGATCGAACAGCGGCCCGCTGACGGTCGGCGCGGCAGGAAGTGCCCGCGGCGCGCGCTCCCGGCGCCTGCGTAAATCAGCCGAGCAACTCCCGCACGCGCGCCACGAGCTTGCGGTGCGCCACCACCGACGGGTGCGCGGCGCCCTGCGCTTCGGCCTCGCGGCGCCTCGTATCGCCCCGGTACCCCGCGAGCAGCAAGCGCAGCATCCAGCCCGACGGGTCGTCGCTCCAGAACACGCGCGACGCCTCGACGTACCGCGTCTTCGTCGGCGGCGCGGCGGGCGTGCCGACGCGCGTCTTGAGCAGGTAGCGCCAGAAGTCCGCGTCGTCGTCGAAGCCGCGGTAGTAGACGACGTCATCATCGCCCGCGTCGACGTGGCCGAGGTCGCGCCACCACGTCAGCCCGCGGCCGTGCTTCGCCTTGTGCTCCGCGTTCTCGTCCTCGCGGCATTTGATTCCGCCCATGTTGTGAGCGTGCGCCCGACGCCCCCGCCCGCACTCCGTCGCCGCGTGCGCGATGAGTTCCGCCGCGCGGTCGCCGGTGACGCCGAGGGCCGCGAGCACGGGGGCCTGCGCGCGGACGAACGCCGCGAGGTCGTCGGGGAGGTCGCGCGAGGCGTCCACTTCGAGCGCGGGGTCGAGCCACGGCGGGAGCGGGGGCGCCGCAGGGGCGTCGTCGCCGTCGTGCGTCTCGTCGGCCTCGTCCTCGTCGGTGACGCGCGCGGTGTTGGGGCCGATGGTCATCTCCGCGGGTGTCGCGGGGGCGAAGCCCGACGCGCGCAGCGCCTCCATGAGCGCGTCCCCGGGGTCGCCCTTGCCGCGCGACGCGCTGACGCATCGGTGCCCCACGCACGCGCTGAACCGCAGCCCCGCGCCGCCCTTCTTCGTCGGGAACCACGCCATCACGTCGTCGCTGACGTGGCGGCCGTCGACCATCGGGACGCGCTTCGGGATGCGCAGCGCGTCGTGGGCGACGTGCATCGCCGCGACGAACGCCGCCACCTGCGCGCGCGGGAGCGACGGATCGGCGTCGTCCTGCGCCACCTCGACGCCGAACGTCCAGCCGTTCACCGCGCCCGCGTGGTTGCAGCGCCACAGCGCGAGGTCGGCCATCTGGTAGACGGTGCCGTCGCCCGCGACGACGAGGTGCGCGCTGACCTGCCGCGTGTTCTTCCGCCCGAGATAGCGCGCGACGCGCAGCCCCTTCGCCGGAGAGCCCGTCTCGCGCTCGACGCGGACGTCCTTCCCGCGCGAGGTGTGGGCGATCGACGCGACCGCATCCGACGCCGCGCGCGGGGCGCCGTGGTAGGCGCGCGGCACGCGGGGGTCGTCCTCGTAGGTGACCACGTTGACGCCCGGCACGGGCACGCGCCGACCGTTGATGATGAGCCCTTCGCCGTCAGTCATCGTCGTCTCCCTCCGCGAGCGTCACGACGCTCCGCACGCGCCCGTCGGCGCTGATGTACACGTCGACGTTGCCCACATCGACAAGGCACCCGCCGCGCGTCGCGCCCGTCGGCACGTCGCAGTCGGGGCCGGGGGACGGGTGCGGCTCCCAGCCGATCGCGAGCACGATGCGCCCGATCCTGCGCGCGGTCGCGGCGGCCTCGGCGCTGACGGGGTGGATGCCCTCGCGCGCGTCGGGCGTGAGCGCCTGTAGCTCCGCGAGTCGCGCGTCGAGCGCCGCGAGGTCACGCGCCACGGTCGCCCCCTTCGCTGCGGTGCGCGATGCCCCCGAGGATCGCGCCCGCCGCGTACGGGTGCGCGGTGGCGAACGCCTCGCCCTCGGCGTCGCCCGGCGTCGCCCTCGCGGCGGCCTGCGCCTTGAGCGCGTCGACCTCCGCGCGCAGCGCCGCGGCCACCTCGGGCAGGTCGTGCGCGCTGTGCTGCGAGCGCGGGGGCGGCGGGCCCTTGTCGACCTTCGCGTGCAGCGCCTTCTCGCTGGCCTCGAGATCCACGATGCGCGCGAGCAGCTCGATGTTGCGGTCGCCCCACCGCGCGGACGCGCCGACGTGCTCGGCGAGGTCGGCGATGCGCTGCGCCCGGAGGCGGCGCACCTCCGCGACGAGCGCCGGCACGTCGGTGCGGGCCGCGGCGAAGAAGCGCGCGTCGGCCTTGTCGGCGAACTCGCCGACGCGCTGCCCGATCGGGTCCTCGACCCAATAGTCCATATCCTCGCCGCACGCCTTGAGCGGCCCCATCGTCGCGGCGCTCGCCAGCGCATCAATCGCGTCGAGGTCGAGGCGTCGCGCGCTCACAGCCGCCCCCGAAGCCGCGACACGACGACGCGCAGCGCCGTCCACGCGAGCCACAGCGGGTGCGGGCGGAACGTCATGCGCAGCCCGTCGGGGCCACGCTCGATGCGCGCGTCGCGCATGTGCCACGGTGCCTTCATGTCCCCTTCACTCCTTTCGTCTTCGCGAGGAGGCGCGGGAACGCCTCATCCGGAACCTCGTAGGGGACACACACGTTCTCGTCACTCATCGTCCAACTCCCTTCGTCATCATCGCGCGGCGGCCCGGAGGATGATGCTCCGCACGCTGGCGGCTTCCACAGGGCGACCGCGCGGCCGGCGCGGCTTCGGGGGCGCCTCGGGGGGGCGGCACCGTAGCGAGCAAATCGCCTGCGTCAGCCATCTCCGCCATCATCGCCTCCGTCGTCGCCACTACGGCCTGCGCCCTCGCAGGCGTCTGGCACTTCGCCACGGTGGTGCCGTCCGCCGCGATCACCTCCCACGCCCAGTCTTGCTCGATGCGCCACGGGAGGGGGTGCAGAAGCACGGCGTGCCACAGCATGTCGCGCAGGGCGTCGAGGTCCGCCATCTGCGCCCGGAGGGGCCGCACCTCAGCCTCCGCAGCGTCACACTCACGTTCGAGGCGCTTCACGCGCGCGAGCAGGTTCGCGACGTACTCCGGGAGTTGCAGCGTCACCACGTCGGGCGCGGCCGTGAGCCCGAGGCCCTCGGTCACGACGGCGCGGGTGGCGTCGAGCACCTCGCGCGCGGTGGCGTCGTCGAGGGCGTCGGGGCCGGCGCTGTGCCGCTCCGCTGCGCGGAGGCAGCGCACCTCGGCGACGAGCCGCAGCGCCTCTTCGGCGCGGCGCTCCGTGAGTTCGAGCACGGCGAGGTCCTTCGGGGCGAAGCGCCAAGTGCGCAGCCGCTCCCGCACCTCGGCGAGGGCGGCGATCTCGCGCGCTTCGATGGCGGCGAGGTCGAGCGCGGGCGCGTCGTCGCCTTGCGGCCACAGCGCGGCGACCGTCGCCTCCGCGGCGTCGCACACCTCGGCGTCGGCGGGGTGCAGCGGGTCGGCCGCCGCGTAGGCGTCGAGCCATGCGGCGTTCACGGCGGCGCCGTCGGGCGCGGCGCCCGCGATCATGCCGTGCATGTACGCGGCGACGTGCGCCGGCGTGGCGCCGTACATGCGCGGGCGCTTGCGCGCGGAGGCGATGGCGGCGCGGAGGGCGTCGGGCGTCATCGGGTCACCTTGCAGTCGCACGTCTCCTGCGTGCCCGGGTGCCGGTTGCCCGCGAGGCAGCGCCACTCCGCAGCGCGCGGCGCGGCGATGGCGGCGCGCAACTGCGCGCTGTTGAAGCGTGCGGGGCCCGGGACGAGGATCACGTCGGGGAGCCACTGACGGGGGCGGATCATCGGGTCACCATGAGTCGTAGTCCGTGAGGTCGCGGGCGCGCTTGCAGACGAGGCAGCGCACGCGCGCGACGGTGCCGACGCCCGTCGGCGTGAACGAGTACGTGAAGCTCCCGTTGACGTCGCCCGTCTCGGGGTTCGGGTGCGCGTGCCTCGCCTCGAAGCGTCGGGCGCGTTCCGCCTCGACGCCGAGGAGTTGGAACGCGAAGTCGCAGTCGTCGTCGCGCTCCGACGGGCTGTTGTGGGCTGCGGGGTCGGTCATCGCGGAACCTCCGGCCACGGCAGCGCACCGCCGCGGCGGGTGATGGGGCGCCAACGGGCGGCGGGGTTGCTTGTGAGGTTGACGCCCCCGACCTCGGCGCTCACCTCGTCGCCCGTGTCGAGGTTCACGACGCAGAGCATCACCACGCGCGCGGTGTCGTAGCCATCGTCGGAGTCTGCGACGCAGAGCCACGGCCCGAAGCAGTCACCGCCCGTGCGGGCGTTGTGCGCGAGCACCTCCGCGACGGAGGGCAGCGGGCGGAAATCGTCCTCGGGGGCGAGGGATGCGCGCCACGCCGCGAGCTCGTCGGCCGTGTAGGCGTAGGCGAAGCCGAGGCCGCAACCGGGGCCGGTGACGCTCACGGCTCACCCCAGCGCACGAGGCGGTGCACGTCGGCGTCGTCGGCCATCGGGATCATCGTGAGGCTGTGCGAGAGCCGCGCGACCGGCGGAAGGCAGCGGTCGCGGCGGTCGATGCGCGCGACGCGCATCACGCGCTCGCGGGTGTCGTCGGTGGCGACCCAATCGCCGACGCGAAGCGACGACGCGGGGACGCGCCAGAACAGCGGGGCGGCGCTCACGCCCCCTCCGGCAGCGCGGGCACCCTCGCGCGGATCTCGTCGGGCACGAGCGGCGAGGCGCGCAGCCACCGCGCGGCGGCGACGCAGGCGCGGACGTTGGGGACGAGGCCCTTGCGGATCGTCTCGACGTGCGCCTGCTGAATCGCCACCGCGAGCGCGGCGTCGCCCGCGTCGAGGCAGTAGAGGTCGCTGAGGCGCGCGGCGTCGGGCAGCTCGCCCGTGAGGACGTAGCGCATCCACCGCCCCGAGGCGGCGGCGTCGGCCTCGCGCTGCGCCCGGAGTTCGCCGCTGGTGTAGTCGGCGACGGCCTGCGCGCGGCCCGCGGCTTCGATCTGGACGACGTGCGTCAGCTCGTGGAGGAGCGTCGCGGCCTCGCTCACGGGGTCGGCGACGGCGGTCTGCGAGAGCACGATGACGGGTTGCAGCAGCGGCACGGGCACCGTCACGCTGACGCGCGCCATCACGTCGGCGAGCGGGTCGAGCGCGGCGCCCGTGATGGGCCGCAAGACCGCGGGCAGCGCGCCGACGAGCGCCCTCGCGGCGCCGGTCACGATCGCGTGCGCGGGGTCGCCGGGGCGCACCACGAGGGAGACGCGCGGCGAGACGACGGCGGACTCGAAGGCGGCGGTCAGGGCGGGGGTCCACAGGCTCACGGGGTCACCTTCTCGGCGATGCGGCGCAGCGCCATCCGCGCGCAGAGCGCGGAGACGTGGGCGTCATAGGTGGGGTGGTGCTTCGAGAGCGCCGACTGCGGGAGCACCTGATCGGCGTACGAGGCGAGGGGGTCGAGCCCCGCCGCGAGGAGGAGCGACGCGACCTTGTGCAGCGGATGCGGACCCTTGAACGCGCGCGACGGGTCGTCCGCGACGCACGCCGAGAGGAGCCCTGCCTCGACGGGCCAGCCGCAGTCCACGACCACGGTCGCGTCGACCATCCGCGCCGTGAGCCACGACCAAAAGGCGTCGCGCATCTCGCGTGCGGTCGCGTGCGTCTCCGGGTCGATGGCGAGCGCCGGGAGCACGTTGTCGCGCACCCACGGGTCGACGGGGCCGTCGATCGGGCAGCGCGCGAAGAATCGCTCGGCGGCGACGCCGTCTTCCCGCAGGAGCACAGCGCCGACCGCGAAGGCTCCGCCGTGGAGGCCGTTGGACTCGGCGTCGAAGGAGAGGAGCATCACGGCCCCACCTCCCCCGCGTCGGCGCCCGCGTCCCGCAGCGGCGCGCAGTGGGCGCTCACGCCGTCGGTGACGCACGAGCCGCCCACCGACGCACACGGGGTGTCGCCGACCGGCTCCCACCGCTGCGACGCAGAGCAGATCGCGGGCTGGTCCCACAGGCACGTTGCCGCGCCGGGGGTGCACCCGGAGGGGCTGGGGAGGTTCGGCCTGCACGCGGCGAGCGCGAGGGCGGCGAGGATGAGGGCGCGGGTCACAGCGGCCCTTCGCCCGCGTCGAGGTCGAACCAGTCGGACGCGAGGAGGTCGGGCTGCGATGCGTTCCACCCGGGCTGCCACACGCCCTGCGCGGTCTTGAGCGCGAGGTAGCCGCCGACGTTGAGGTCGCCCTCGGGGACGAAGCGCCGCGTGCGCTCGTTGACCTTCTCCGCGGGGATCACGACGGGCGGCATGTACGCGACGAACATCCCCTTCCCGTTCCAGCCCTCGCGGGCGATGCGGTGGCCGATCTTGGCGAGCGCGAGCGCTGCGCCGAACTGCATGGTGTCGATCATCGTGAGGCCTTGCGCCGGGCGGCGCGGTTGGAGGGGAGCGGAGGGCACCGAGCGCACAGCGGAGAGCGGTCGAGGCCGCTCGCGAGGTGCGCGACGTGGGCGAAGTCGAGGCACGCGGCGCAGGTCGCGCCGGGGCGGCAGTTGGGGCACTCGCCGGTCATCGCGTCACCGGCGCGGCTTCGTTGGGGTCGCCGCCGCACGCGGGACACGCGCGGACGTTGATGGGCTCGAGCAGCGCGACCGCGCCGCCGAGGATGAAGAGGTCGAAGATGGTCATCGGGCGGTGGTCTCCGTGCGGAAGGGGTTGTCGGCGGGGCTGTCGGACGCGCGAGAGGGCAGGCGGAAGCGACTCGCGTGCGTGTGGCGCTCGCCGCAGATGCCGCACACGTTGTCGCTCGCGCCGCGGCCGGCGCACGCGGGGATGATGTCGCGAGGGGCGCGGTTCATCGCGTCACCGGCGCGGCTTCGTTGGGGTCGCCGCCGCACGCGGGGCACGCGCGGACGTTGATGGGCTCGCGCAGCCCGATCGCCGCCTGCACGCGGGCGACGGGGCGCAGCGTGTCGGGGTGCGTGAACTCGCGGCGCTCGAAGCGGACGTTGCGCGCGTTGCCCTGCGCCGCGCACTCGCCGATCGCGTCGCGCATCCACGCGCACACGCCAGCGTGCCCGCAGCGGGAGGCGCCGTGCGCCGCGTCGTGCACCCGCCGCGCCTCGGCGCGCTCGCGGAGGATGCGGTCGCACTCCGTCGGCGTGTGCGACGCGGTGTCGTCGGCGCCGCAGCGGCGGCAGCGGTCGTGGCCGTCGAAGCTCATCGCAGCGTCACCTTCCCCGCGACGCTGCCGAGCGCGCCGCGCGTCTGCACCACCGTCACGTCGCCCACTTCGCAGAAGGTGCCGTCGCCGTTGCGCACGAGGACCGCGCGGACGGAGACGTTGACGTACAGCGGGCGACGCTCGCTGACGAGGGCGGCGAGGTCGTGGTTGTCGAAGCTCATCCCCACACCTCGCAGTGGCACTCGTGCGCGTCGCTGCGCAGCGGGTTGCCGTCGCCGTCTTCGAGGCACGCCTCGCGCTCGTCGAAGCACACGCCGACGGGCACGGGGGCGCCGCCGAGGATCTCCGACACGAGCGCGCCGGGGCAGCGCTTGGCGCGGCACCACGTCGAGCCGTCGATGTGGCGCGACCACCGCCCGCCGATGGCGCGGCGGTACCACTGCCAGCCGTTGCGAGTGCGCCACGGCACGACGGCGGCGAGGAACGCGCAGAGGCGCAGCAGGAGTCCCGCCGGAGCGGGCGCGAGGGCGGCGGTCATCGCTCGCCTCCCGTCGGCACCACGCGGGCGCCGGGGTTGCGCGCGGGGGCGCTCACGCGAGCCCCATCCTCTCCCGCGCTTCGGTGGTGCAGCCGAACTGCACGAGCGCGTCGAGGTCGCCGTGCACCCACGACTGACCGCCCTCCTGACAGCCCCAGCCGGTGTAGTCGCAGCCCGCGGCGAGGAAGGCGAAGCGGCGGTCGCGCAGGCGCACGACGCACACCCAATCGGGGCCGTCGTTCTCACCATCGCTCGCAGCGATCACTTCCTCCACGTCGTCTAGGAGCACCGCGTCGAGCGGCCCCTCGTAGCCCGCGCAGGGCTGCGGGGCGGCGCCGTACTTGAACGCCTCCTGCCAGTCGTAGGACTCGCGCATCTCGTCGGGCGTCATCGCCGTGTCTCCCTCGCGCGTCACGCCGATGCGGCGTCCGTACGCGCGTCCGTACAGTACCCGCGTGCGTTCCCGCGCGCAAGTGAACGGCGGCCGCGCTACCATGCGCGCGTGAGCGACGAGGAGCCGTTGCTGTAGGTGCACGCGGGGCCGTCGTCGTAGAGGGCGCGCGTCATCGCATCACCGGCGCGGCTTCGTTGGGGTCGCCGCCGCACGCGAAGCGCTCCGGGAACATCTCGCGCCGCCACTCCTCGGTGGCGAAGCGCCGGCCGCCGTCGACCTTGGGGATTTCGAGGGTGTGGATGGGGTCGAAGCACGTGTCCCGCAGCGCGTAGACGTAGCGGCCTTTGATCGCGTCGAGGCTGTTGACGCCGAAGAGGTCGAGCATCCGCAGCACGAAGTCCGTCCCCGCCGCGTGGCCGACGGCGCGCATCTTCGTGTCGTCGTAGGTCGCGAGGTTGATGCCGCCGAACGCCTGCTCGTTGCCGCCGAAGTCGATTTGAAGCCACAGCGTCAGGAACCGGCGGTCGTCGCGGCAGATCTCCACGCGCGTGACCTTTCCGAGTTGACGCTTCCCGTTGTTCGTGTCGCTCATCTCGCCGCGTCTCCCTCGCGCGTCGCGCCAACACAGCGTCCGTACGCGCGTCCGTACAGTACCCGCCGCCGTTCCTGCGCGCAAGTGAACGACGGCCGCGCTACCATGCGCGCGTGAGCGACGAGGAACGAACAGCGCGGCTCGAGCTGCGCGTGAGCCCCGCGGAGAAGCGGCTGCTGCAACGCGCGGCTGCGCTCGGCGGCGAAGACGTGTCGGCGCTCACGCGACGCGCGGCGCTAGTCGAGGCGCGGCGGGTGATGGCGCGCGCGGGCGAAGCGAAGGAAGCGGGGGAGGGTGCGCGGACGCGCGGGGCGGGGAGGAGGAAGGGGCGGGGCGCGCGCTAGGGCGCGGCGGGCGGGCAGGCGTCGTCGAGGGCGCGGAGCACCTCGG
>ERZ650311.1564-NODE-1564-length-11145-cov-8.251578_pt1 | contig 11145 bp, 9 predicted proteins | sample MGYA00376247_ERZ650311 | MGnify/ENA primary metagenome ERZ650311 (study PRJEB26733, sample SAMN07839324) | wastewater metagenome | biome: small river; feature: stream; material: water | place: USA: North Carolina | collected 2016-07-28 ... | reverse complement strand
CTCAGCACAGGACACCCACTCTAGATTTTCAACCCCATCTTCACCCTTTATACCGTTTATGTGATTAATATGTTTTTCGTCAACGTCGCACGGGTAATCTAAAAACACCAAACCAATCGCTCTGTGTCTAGATAAAGAGGCTCTTTCCTCTAGATCGTTGAACAAAACGTAGGTAAAATAACCCTTAATAAACCTGCCTTTAACAAACCTTTTTCGACTAAGATCAAAAACTACACCTTTACTGTCAATCATATACCGACTGAACATCGGTATAAAACTAAAACCATTGTAATCTTCATACCCAAGTTTAGTTGGATATTTCCAAACAAGGTTAAGTGGATGTTGGTTGGTAACATCTCCATCCTTGTGTAACACTTTCAGTCTGTCCCAGTAAACTATCGGAAGTTTCACTGGTTTGAACGTATGCGCTACTATCTCGGACAGTTTATATCGTTTTTTCCCTTTATACCACTTCAGTTCAAAGCTTAATTCTCCGTCTTCGTCTTTTTCTCCAGCTATCACAAAACCATTGTCAGAAACACTCATTTCCCGTATGTTAACCGTATAACGATTATTAGTCATCGGGACAATTAAAACATCTTCACTTTCAATAAACCGTTCGAACATCGTCTAACTCCTCTAAGAAGTGTCAAACGATGCTCTATTTTCACTCATATACAACTTTCACCCTTTTTGGGTCGTCGTTTTCCACAAATGGCGTAAGCAACGCACTTGTTGAGAAGATCGTCTCCGGATGCTCTGCCGCCGTCTTATCAGTGGTGTCTACGAGACCTCGTAGGTTTTTCAGCTTAGCATAAGGAGATTGACCCGGTGCTGGAGTGCCCTTTGATTTAACTGCGATAGAGATATCTTTGTAACCACCAAGATCAGATTCAGTTACATCAATTACTTCGGTCTTCCAACCTTGCTTTTCGGCATAACGCATATACATACGTAACAGATCTCCGGCAAATAGCGCGGATTCATCTCCGCCTGCACCAGCTTTAATTTCCATAATTACATCGCGATCATCGTTAGGATCACGAGGCAATAAAAGCTCTTCGAGGATTTCAGCATTTGCTGCTTCGGCTGCTTCGAGCGCAGGAATCTCTGCTGCAAAATCTGGATCAACATCTGCTAACTCTTTAGCAGCGGCTAAATCATCAACGCTCTGTTTCCATTTGCGGTAACCAGCAACAACTGGACCAAGTTGTGCATATCGACGGCCAAGTTTGCGCGCATTATTTGCATCGGCATGGATTCCAGGATCTGCCATCTGTTTTTCGAGTTCGGCATATTCATTTACCAGCTCGATTGCTGATGCGAAACGCTCAGACATCTTCCTCCTTATTAATACCTAAAAATAAAAAGACCGCACCCCAACATGAAGTTGAGATTGCGGTCTTTTAAAAAAGCTACTTAGATTTCTTACCGAAACGCTCTTCGAACTTAGCGACGCGTCCACCAGTATCAAGAATGCGCTGCTTACCTGTGTAGAACGGGTGGCACTTATCGCAAACTTCAACATAGATAGAACCGCTTGCAACGGTTGATCGAGTCTTAAATGATTCGCCGCAACCGCAATTAACAGTTGTCTCGACGTACTCTGGGTGGATCTCTGGCTTCATGATGGTTTCCCTTTTTTATTTTCTTAAGGATGTGGGTCAGATTTTGCAATCTGTGAACCACATCGGGATCAGGGGTAAAGGGTAACCGTGTGGCTACCCTCTGACCAAATTGCTATTTATTTACGCTTATTTTCCTTCGTCAGGACCAACAGTGGTCTTCTGAACCTGCATCAAGAATTCCACGTTGCTCTTAGTGCCCTTCATCTTCTCAAGAAGAAGTTCGAGAGCTGCTTGTGAATCAAGCGCATGTAGAACGCGACGTAATTTCCAAACAATGTTTAGCTCTTCAGTACCCATAAGAATTTCTTCCTTACGTGTACCTGAAGCATCAACATCTACTGCTGGGAAGATGCGCTTATCTGCAAGTTTTCGATCAAGCTTCAACTCCATGTTACCGGTGCCCTTGAACTCTTCGAAGATAACTTCATCCATCTTCGAACCAGTCTCAACAAGTGCGGTAGCAAGAATTGTTAGCGATCCGCCGTCTTCGATGTTACGAGCTGCACCGAAGAACTTCTTAGGTGGATATAAAGCAGCTGAATCAACACCACCAGACAAGATACGGCCAGATGCTGGAGCTGCAATGTTGTATGCACGGCCAAGACGAGTAATTGAATCAAGAAGCACGACTACGTCGTGTCCCATTTCAACTAAACGCTTTGCGCGCTCAATAGCAAGCTCAGCAACAGTGGTGTGATCATCTGCTGGACGATCAAATGTTGAAGCGATTACTTCGCCCTTTACTGAACGTTGCATATCTGTAACTTCTTCAGGACGCTCATCAACCAAAACAACCATTAGATGGCACTCGGGGTTATTTTCAGTGATTGCATTTGCAATTGATTGAAGCACCATGGTCTTTCCGGCTTTAGGTGGCGAAACAATAAGTCCACGTTGGCCCTTACCAATTGGCGCAATTAGATCGATAACACGAGTGGTAAGAATGTTTGGTTGTGTTTCAAGACGTAAACGCTCTTGTGGGTATAGCGGCACCAACTTAGAGAAATCAACGCGATTACGAGATTCTTCAGGTGAAACTCCGTTGATGGTATCGATACGGACCAGCGCGTTGAACTTCTCGCGACGTTCGCCTTCTCGTGGTTGTTTAATCGCACCCGTAACTACGTCACCTTTGCGAAGTGCAAATTTACGAACTTGCTGCATTGAAACATAAACATCGTTTGGGCTTGGTAGGTAGCCACTTGTGCGAACGAATGCGTAATTTTCAAGGATATCTAACAAACCACCAACCGGAAGAAGTACATCGTCCTCTGAGATAGTTGGTTCGCCGCGCTCTTCGCGGTTGCGGTTTCGATCGCGACCGCGGTGACGATCACGATTACGACGAGAATCGCCATCATTATTATCGTCGCGATCTGAACGATCGTTTCGATCATTACGCTCTTCGCGGTTGTTATTTGAATCTTCTTTATCTTGCTTCTTATCGGAATTACGTTCTGCGCGGCGAGCATCGCGTTCTGCGCGTGCTGCTTCCTTCTCTGCCTTTGCCTGTTCACGATTCTTAGCTTGTAGATCTGCAATCGCTTCTACCAATGAACCCTTAGCCATCTTTGCAGCGCCGTCGATTCCGAGTTGAGCGGCAACCTTCTTCAACTGCGGAAGTGTCATCGCAGCGAGCTCAGGGCTTTCGGAACGTACCTTTGTTTCTTCTGACATTTATATCCTTGTATTAAGAGAAAAATCCCAATGGGAAAATTTCTTGGATTTTGTGATTACCAGTTTTTTAATTTCGACCCATTTATAAAGTAAGGCCTAACTGATGGTTGAAGCGTATCAGAGGGCCTTAGATATTGGAAACCTGGTAGCCAACCCCTGAAATATCAAGGATTTCTACCTCAAAACCCGCACCAGCTGCACGGACTAAATCTTCTAACTCATGATTTAAATCAGCATCAACTAATAGCGCCAGAACAGTTGGGCCGGCACCTGAAATAAAAGCTGCAACGCCTGCTGCGCGAAGTTTCTGCATCAACGCATAAGACTTTGGCATCGCAGATTCACGATAGGACTGATGTAAGTAATCTTCAGTAGCGGTAAGTAATAAATCTGGACGAACAGTAAGCGCTTGGGTAAGTAGCGCTGTATTAATTGAATTCTTAACTGCATCTAAGTGCGGAATTGACTCCGGCAACATTTTTCGAGCTTTTGAAGTTGGAACATTATTAGAAGGAATAAATGCAACCGCCGAAATTCGTGGCGAAACTTCTAATTTAATTGCATCAGCAAAATCATGGCCCTGCCAAGCAAGTACTGCCCCGCCATAAAGCGCTGCAGCAACATTATCTGGATGGCCTTCCATCTCTGTTGCAAGAGTTAAAACATCGTTATCGCTCATTCGATCAGCGCCACCGACTACTAATGAACGAGAGAGAATTAATCCACCAATGATTGCGCTAGCGGATGAGCCAAGACCTCGACCGTGAGGAAGTGAATTAAGAGCGCGAAGTGCCATACCTGGATACTCTTTCTTAGATAAACCTAAGAACTCCCATCCTTTGTAAATTGCCTTGATAACTAAATTCTTCTCGTCGCGAGGAACTTCTTCAGATCCTTCTCCGACCACATCGATATCTAAAGTTTTATCATCCAATACTTGAGCGATATAGCGATCACGCTTTTCTAAGGCAAGTGCAAATGAATCAAAGCCCGGGCCTAAATTTGCAGAGCTAGCTGGAACTTTAACTTCGTATGCGCTGGCGCGAAAAGTAAGACGTGACATTTCTATGCAAGTCCTAAAGCTTCTGCCGCGACCTTTGCATTTACTGGAACCACAACAGGATCCGCTGCTGATTCGAGCGCCCATTGAATATCTTTTAATCCGTGTCCCGTTACTGTGACCACGATGCGCTTACCCTTTGGAAGATTGCCATTAGCTTGGTGTTTTAATAATCCAGCGATACCTGCTGCAGATGACGGCTCGACAAATACACCTTCCTTAGCTGCAAGTAATCGGTAGGCATTTAAAATCTCTTCATCGGTAACTGAATCGATTAGGCCGCCAGACATATCTCGCGCATTTGTTGCGCCTTGCCATGAAGCTGGATTACCAATGCGAATTGCTGTCGCAATAGTTTCTGGTTTCTTAACCACTTCACCACGAACAATTGGCGCTGCGCCTTCTGCTTGGAAACCCCACATCTTTGGAAGTCGTGAAGATTTACGATCTTCGCGATACTCCAAATAACCCTTCCAATATGCGGTGATATTTCCAGCGTTACCAACTGGCAGGACGTGGAAATCTGGAGCATCGTTTAGAAAATCAATAACTTCAAATGAAGCGGTCTTCTGTCCTTCAATTCGATAAGGATTTACAGAGTTAACAAGTGCTACTGGGTAGTTCTCTGAAAGTTCGCGAGCTAGTTCTAGACAATCATCAAAATTGCCATCTACTTGGAGAATCTTTGAACCATGGACAACAGCTTGCGCCAACTTGCCCATTGCAATTTTTCCCTGCGGAATTAAAACAGCCGGAACCATATTTGCATGCGCTGCATATGCAGCAGCTGATGCGGAGGTATTTCCAGTTGATGCGCAGATAACTGCCTTCGCTCCATCCTCTGCTGCTTTAGAGATCGCCATGGTCATACCGCGATCTTTAAAAGAACCTGTTGGATTGGTGCCTTCAAACTTTAACCAAATTTCGTTTCCGAGTATCTTTGAAAGATTTGAGGCTTCAACTAGTGGAGTGCCACCTTCGCGAAGAGTAATAACTGGAGTCTTTGATGAAACCGGTAAGCGATCGCGATATTCGTTGATTACACCGCGCCATTGATGTGCGCCTGCTGGCTTCTTTCCGAAGATACTCAAGATGCTGATCCCTCTACTCGAATTACGCTCTCAACTTCACGGACCACATCTGACTTAGAGAGCGCATCAACAGTCGCCGATAAATTAGCTTCTGTTGCACGGTGAGTTACAACGGTAATTTCTGCTGCGTCGCCGCGACCCTTTTGAAGAACGGTCTGAATTGATACATCTTCTTTGGCGAATGTATTTGCAACACTTGCAAGTACGCCAGGTTTGTCGTGAACTGCCATTCGGATTGCATACTTAGTAATTGCCGCACCCTTTGGCGCGATTCCCAAATCTGCGTAATCGGATTCAGCTGGCCCTTTACTTCCAGCAACAATATGGCGAGCAACTGCAACTACATCGCCAAGCACAGCAGATGCTGTTGGCGCACCACCTGCACCGCGTCCGTAAAACATCAATTGGCCAGCGCCTTCTGATTCAACGAAAACGGCATTAAATGCTTCGCGAACGGCAGCAAGTGGATGGCTTCGATCTAACATCATCGGTGCTACCCGAACTGAGATTCCTTGATCTGTTCGCTTCGCCTCGGCGATTAATTTAATTACTTTGCCCATTGATTTTGCAGTTGCCACGTCTTGGGCGCTTAACTTTGTAATTCCTTCGCATGCAACATCGCTTGCGGTTACTCGCGAATGAAACGCTAGACCGGCAAGGATTGCAGCTTTTGCTGCAGCATCATGACCTTCAACGTCTGCAGTTGGATCTGCTTCTGCATAACCAAGTGCCTGCGCCTCTTTTAGAACGACATCAAAAGGAAGATTTTCTTCATCCATCTTTGTAAGAATGAAGTTGGTTGTGCCATTAACAATTCCCATCACACGATTGATGCGATCGCCAATCAGCGATTCGCGAAGTGGTCTAATGATTGGAATTGCGCCAGCAACCGCTGCTTCATAGTAAAGATCTACGCCTGCTTGCTCGGCAGCGTTGTAGAGATCGGCTCCATGTGTTGCAAGAAGAGCTTTATTTGCAGTGACCACAGATTTTCCATTTGCAATAGCTTTCAAAATTAATTCACGGGCAGGTTCGATGCCGCCCATAACTTCAATAACTAAAGAGATTTCAGGATCAGTCACCACTGAATCTGCATCTGTAGTAAGGATTGAATCCGAAACACCATCGCGCTTGGAGAGGTTACGTACCGCAACCTTGGTGAGCTCAAGCTTTGCGCCTGCACGAGCAGTTAAATCAGCGCCGTTAGATGCAAGTTCGCGAGCAACTGCGCCGCCAACTACGCCACAACCGAGCATGCCGATTTTGAGAGTTTTCATAGTGCGTATTCTTTCACACGCCTAAACATCTAAGTGCAATAAATCTTCGAAGGTCTCGCGTCTAACAATCACTCTTGCAGAGCCATTTCGGACTGCAATTACTGGCGGGCGTGGCACATGGTTGTAATTACTTGCCATGCTTCGGTTATAAGCACCAGTTGCGGGAATTGCTAATAAATCACCGGGAGCAATATCTGACGGTAAATCAAGATCGCGGATCAAAATATCCCCTGTTTCACAATGCTTTCCAACTAATCGTGAAGCTTCCGGGGTCGCAGTAGAAATTCGATTGGCTAAATGAGCTTCATAAATCGCGCCATATAAACCTGGGCGAATATTGTCTGACATTCCACCATCAACTGAGATGTAAATACGAATACCGTTTTCTAACTTCACCTCTTTAGTTGTGCCTACTTCATAAAGAGTAAACATGGTTGGACCAACAATTGATCGCCCTGGTTCAATAGCAACTTTTGGCACCTTTAAATTGCGAGCTGCGCAACCTTCTACTACCGCATCTTTAATCTGCGCAACTGCATCTTCGATTGCAAGAGGTGCATCTTCAGATGTGTAAACAATTCCAAAGCCGCCACCGAAATCAACATCTGGAAGTTCTCGATCAAATTCGTCGCGATAACGAGCCATGAAATCAAGCATGCGCTCGATAGTTAAACGGTGGCCATCCATATTAAAAATTTGAGATCCAATATGTGCATGCACGCCACGAAAATCTAATTCGGGGTACTTTGAAATCTCTTTGACCGCATCCCAGGCCACTCCACTTGCAATTGAAAGTCCAAATTTCACATCTGTGTGTGCTGTCGCGATTGCTTCAATTGTGTGAGCTTCGACCCCTGGATTTAATCGAATCATCACTGATTGGGTCTTGCCATGTCTCTTCGCTGCTTCCGCTACGCGTGGGATCTCTTGAAGTGAATCAATCACAATACTGCCTACGCCAACTTCAACTGCGCGATTTATTTCAGATAAAGATTTATTATTTCCGTGCACTTGAATACGGTGGGCTGGAAATTTAACAGCGAGTGCAACTTCAAGTTCGCCACCTGTAGCCACATCCATACCTAGACCAAGCTCTTCGCACCAACGCGCTACTTCTTTGCAGGTAAAAGCTTTAGAGGCGTAATAAACAATTGATGAATCGAAAGCCCTCTCCATTGCTTTTACAAATTGCAATGCTCGCGCTTTGAAATCATCTTCATCCAAAATAAATGCAGGGGTTCCATATTCGCGCGCTAAATCTGTTGCAGCCATTCCTGCAACAGTTAATTGGCCCTTTTCAAACTTTACGTTTGAAGCCCACGCGTTATGTGTCATTACATTCTCTCCGGCGCGCTAACACCTAATAGTGAGAGCCCATTGTCCAACACTTGACGAGTTGCCGCACATAAATTTACGCGTGCAATATGTACATCGCTCATCGCTTCATCGCCCATCGGTAATACCCGGCAATCTGAATAGAATCGATGGTAAACGCCTGCGAGTTCCTCTAGATAGCGAGCTATTCGATGGGCTTCACGAAGTTCGGCAGCGGTATTAACAACTATTGGGAAATCAGATAACGCTCCCATCAATTCAATTTCACGTTCATGCGTTAGTTCGGAAGTATTAAAAGAACCAACCTTGATTCCCAACTCTTCTGCATTACGAAGCAAGGCAGCGATACGAGCATGCGCATATTGGACGTAATAGACCGGATTATCGTTGGTGCGAGATTTGAGAACTTCAACATCCATAACCATTGGAGAGTCTGTTGGATATCGAAGCAAGGTATAGCGAGCTGCATCTACGCCAACTTCTTCAACAATGTCCTCTAACGTAATAATGGTTCCGGCGCGCTTGGAGAGCTTAACTTCCTCGCCATTCTTCATAATTTTTACCATCTGGCCAATTAGTACTTCGACATTATCCGGATTGTCGTTATTGCACTGCGCAACCGCTTTCAAACGACCAACATAGCCATGGTGATCAGCGCCTAATAAATAGATACAGATATCAAATCCGCGTTCGCGTTTATTAATGTAATAAGCGGTATCTGAAGTGAAATATGTATAAGTGCCATCAGCTTTTAGTAAAACACGATCTTTATCGTCGCCAAAATCAGTAGTGCGCAACCAAGTAGCGCCATCTGCTTCATAGACATGGCCCTTCTTCTTTAATTCCTCTAAACCATGCTCTACTGCGCCACTTTCATGTAGCGAGCGCTCTGAAAACCAGACATCGAATTCGGTATTAAAAGTTTTTAATACTCGCTGTTGGTCACCAAGTTGCCAGGTGTAAGCGCGTTCGCGGAATTGAACCTTCTGTTCATCTTCTGGCAGTTCGAGAATTCCGGCATCTTGTTCGACTAGATGCGTAGCAATATCTTTAATGTAATCACCTTGATAGCCATCCTCAGGAATTGGCTTTCCAAGTGCTGCAGCACGAACCGATTCTCCAAAAAGATCCATCTGAACGCCGCGATCATTAATATAAAACTCACGAGTTACATTTGCACCTGCAGCTGCGAGTATTCGTGCAATTACATCACCCACTGCCGCCCAACGAGTATGACCCAAATGAAGCGGGCCAGTCGGGTTTGCGCTAATAAATTCAACGTTAAAGTTTTTACCAGCAAGTGATGTGCCATTTCCGTAGCTCTTGCCAGCTTTATTAATCGTGTTAATAAGTTCTGCCTGGCTTGCTCGATTTAAAGTGAAGTTAATAAAACCAGGTCCAGCGATATCCACCTTGGAAATATTCGGCTCTGCAGATAGCGCGCCCTGAAGCGCTGTTGCGATTTCACGTGGCGCTTTGCCCACTAATTTTGTAAGTTGCAACGCAATCGAAGTTGCGTAATCACCGTGGTCGCGATTCTTTGGGCGCTCTAATGGGATCTCCCCATCGAACTGGATTTTTAAGGCTTCACTAATAGCCGCGCGAATCTGCGCAATCAGCTGATCTTGAGGTGAAGACATTTGCTAAGTCTAACTTGTCGCAGATTGCAGCCCATTGAGCACTGGATTTGGAAAAGTTCCGCCTACAAACTAACCTTCTCCTGCACTCGCGGGAGTGGTGAAATGGCAGACACGCAGGTCTTAGGAACCTGTGCTTTACGGCGTGTGGGTTCAAGTCCCACCTTCCGCACCAGCTACAAATTAAAACGAATTAATTGAGACTAGAGAGTAGATCTTCTACTCTCTTTTTTATTTCATCTCTAATAACTCGAACTGGTTCGATACCTTGGCCAGCAGGATCATCTAATTGCCAATCTTCATATCGCTTACCTGGATAGAACTTGCAAGTGTCACCGCAACCCATAGTTATTACTATGTCAGATGCAATGACCGCTTCATCGGTAAGTATTTTTGGGGTGTTGTTCGCAATATCTATTCCAACCTCTGCCATCGCTTCTACCGCAACTGGATTGATTGAATCTTTTGGTGCGCTACCTGCGGAGAGCACCTCCACTTTGCCTGCACCTAGCGCTTGCATAAAGCCGGCTGCCATCTGAGAGCGACCTGCGTTGTGAACACATACAAATAGAACAGTTTTCATTTATCCCACCAGTAGATTGAAAGATATTCCGACGACAATAATTCCAAGCGCAACAGTTGCAAAGTAGAGCGCAAGAAGTTTTGGTTTCATTACGCTCCGCAGCAACATAGCTTCTGGCAATGAAAGTCCAGTAACGGCCATGGCGAAGGCAAGCAGCGTTCCCATTGGCATACCTTTTTCGGCTAATGCGCTAATCACAGGAATAACCGTTGCGATGCCTGAATAGAGCGGCATACCAATTAAAACCGCAACTAATACGCCAACAACTGGACCATAAGAATCAAGTTTTTCGATTACAGATATTGGTAGATAGCCATGAATTGCAGCACCAGCACCAACTCCGATTAATACATAAATCCAAGTCTTTGAGATAGTTTCTTTTGCTTCATCAACTGCAGCATTTAAACGTTGAGTAGTTGATGGACGAACTTTTACGCCATCTTCATTAACCATATTTAAAAGATTTCTAGCTGGCAGTATCGCAGTTAGTTCTGGCTTTGCATAACGTCTAAGTGCAATACCTGCAATCACGGCAATCGCAAAACCTGCCGCTGCATATGCTCCGGCAATTGCCCAGCCTGACCAAGTTGCAAGCATTACCACTGCAATTTCGTTTACTAATGGGCTGGCAACTAAGAAAGATATGGCCTGACTTACTGGAACACCAGAGCGCACAAATCCCGTGAAAACAGGAACTGCACTACAAGAGCAGAAAGGAGTTGCCACGCCAATTCCCGCTGCAATTCCGTGACCTTTAAATGTATTGATTTTGCTCATGTGGTCACGGACCTTATCGGCATCAATAAAAGATCGACCAAACACTGCGAGTGAAGTTATTGCACCTAAAAGTCCAAATA
>ERZ650311.1562-NODE-1562-length-11154-cov-9.265880_pt1 | contig 11154 bp, 8 predicted proteins | sample MGYA00376247_ERZ650311 | MGnify/ENA primary metagenome ERZ650311 (study PRJEB26733, sample SAMN07839324) | wastewater metagenome | biome: small river; feature: stream; material: water | place: USA: North Carolina | collected 2016-07-28 ... | reverse complement strand
TACGTGCATGCGCCGGCGTATTTGTAATCAGAATATCTACGCCTAATTCCTTGCAGAGCTCAATATCTTCACCGCGATCAACGGTCCAAACCGCGACGGATTTACCGAGTTTCTTTAACTTTGAGATGAGCGCTGGATTGTTGCGGACTTCATTAATGCCAGGGCCAATGGATGAAGCTGAAGTAAATCGCACCTGAGGCCATAACGTTTTCTTGCTCATGAGAAAAGTTGTAGGGATGCTGGAATCCAATCGTTTTACTTTCTCGATTGCACTCCAGCTAAATGACATTACAGATACATCAATCTTCGATAAAACTTCTCTAGTTTTTAATTTTTCTACAAGAATTTCTTCCACGCGATTGCCGCTGATGACGGGATGTTTTGTTTCAACCAAAACACCTTTCTTCTCATCGATAGCTATATCGAGAAAGTCATCGAGCGTCAGAATCTGCGGATAAGCACGTTGCACCTGCGCCATACTCATTTCAGCAATCAGTCCGTCATGTCCTGCGCGCTCGAGCATCGTTGCGTTATGCCAGAGAACTGGCACTTCATCGCGGGTTAATCGAAGATCGCATTCAAAGCCATCGGCGCCTTGTCTTACCGCTGCGCGATAAGCGCTCTCAGTCATCTCTGGATAGTCGGCGCTTGCGCCTCTATGTGCGTAGATGAGCATAAGGGTGAGGGTAGCAAAGGCCTTGCCCCATTACGATGGGCACATGAGCGCGCTCTACTTTGCCACAGCAGCAAAATCTGCCGTTGGTTTAGTGCGCGCCGGAAATGAAGATTCAGCTCTGACATCGCGATCGCTCGTTGCAGTCGCTGATGGAATGGGTGGCCATGCAGCTGGTGAAGTCGCATCTCGCATCGCCATTACAACTCTTGCAAAAGAGTCAGAGGTATTTACCAATAAAGATGTCGATACAGAATCTGCAGATGACTTGTTCTCTTCTTCTCTTTTAACTATCGATACAACAATCTCTGAATATGCGATTGAAAATCCGGAACTTGCTGGAATGGGTACAACTCTCTCTGCACTCTTGCTCCGTGCCGGATCTGTTGCTGCGCTGCATGTTGGAGATTCACGTATCTATCGCCTGCGCGGAAACACATTTGAACAATTGAGTACCGATCACACAGTTATTCAAGAGCTTCTTGATCAGGGTGCGATCACGGAAGCTGATGTGGCAACTCACCCACAACGCTCAGTTCTTACCCAGGTATTGATGGGAGATGGTCGCAACCAACCTTCACTTTCAATCTATGAAGCCAAGGCAGATGACCGTTTTCTCCTCTGTAGCGATGGACTTTCCAATGTTTTGGCTGAGAAAGAGATCAAATCAATCCTCAAGGGCAAGGCTCGAGGAGCCGCTGTCGACGCACTAGTCGATGCTGCATATATAAATGGTGCACCTGATAACGTCACCGTTATTGTTGCCGACGTTCTCGATAACGATATTCAAGAACCACTCACCTTGTTAGGGGCTGCAAAATGATGTCCATGCTCCTGGGTGATCGCTATTTATTGGGCGAGATGATCGGCACTGGCGGAATGGCCGATGTTTACATCGCACAGGATCAACGCCTCTCTCGCGAAGTAGCAGTCAAAATTCTTCGCAGTGATCTCGCAAAAGATCCTGCATTCGTGACTCGCTTCCGCAAAGAAGCAAAGGCTGCTGCCGGTCTCAACCATCCTGGCATCGTCGCTGTTTATGACTCAGGTGAAGAACCTGCGCCATACATTGTGATGGAGCTTGTCTCTGGCCACACGCTCCGCTCTTTGATTCATCAAGGTGAACGCGTTTCACTTGATGATGCACTGTCGATGACAGAACAAGTTCTTGCAGCCCTTGAGTATTCACATCAGCGCAACATTGTTCATCGCGATATCAAACCTGCAAACGTCATGATTGCAAGCAATGGCGATGTAAAGGTGATGGACTTCGGTATTGCGCGTGCAATGGATGATCTCGGTGCAACACTGACAAGTACCTGGAACGTCGTTGGCACAGCGCAATATTTATCACCAGAACAAGCAGTTGGCGATGCAGCAGATGCGCGTAGCGATATTTACTCGACTGGTTGCTTGCTCTTTGAATTACTGACAGGCCAGCCGCCATTTAGCGGTGAGACTCCAGTTTCGATTGCATACCAACATGTTTCAGGTGAGGTTCCATCTGCTCGTGCGATTCAACCTGATCTTCCTGCCGATATCGACACCATTCTTAAAGTTGCACTTTCAAAGAAGGCGGAAGATCGCTATCAATCTGCGCAATCAATGCTGGATGATTTGCTGCGCGTACATCGCGGACAAGCTGTCACAACCAAAGTTGCATCAAAGCCATTCTTTACTCGTCGCAGCGCGATGATTTACGGCGGTTCTTTCATTGCAGCAATCGCACTATCTATTACAGGGTTCCTGCTCAGTGGCACTCAAGAGACTGGCCCGCTTATTCCTAACGTCGTAGGCCTCTCTGAAGACCAAGCCCGCGGCCTTCTCGATGGATATGTCATCACTATTAAGCGTGCACACGATGGTTCTATCCCTAAAGATCGCGTTGCTAGCCAGAGCCCACTTGCAACAACTCATGCCCCACTTGGTTCTGCCATTGTTCTGACAATTTCCGATGGACCAGGTGATGCAATCGTTCCTGATGACTTAGTGGGCATGGCTTTGATTGATGCACGTGCTGCGTTGACCGCGGTGGGTCTGACAGTTTCACAGACAATTGCAGCGCCATCGGATCAACCTCAAGGAACTGTCCTTGAAGTATCTCCACCAGTGGGTTCGGTTACTACAGCTGGAAGCGGCGTCATCCTGACAATCGCAAGTGGTGAAGTCACGGTTCCAAATCTTGTAGGTGTTGAAGCGATTCAAGCGAAGACCACTTTGATTCAAGCAGGCTTCTTGATTAAAGAATTTTACGATTATGACGCTGCTCAACCAGTAGGTGTAGTCATCCGCCAAGCACCAGATGCAGGAACAACGCAGACAATTGGTAAGTCAGTAACTATTACGATTAACAAACAGCCGTAGTTATTTACTTACTACTGGAGATAAACCCTCGGCTTTAGCGAGCGCATCTTTATCGCCACATGTCACCAAGAAATTAGCAAGCATCTTGTGCCCATGCTCTGTTAATACTGATTCTGGGTGGAACTGCACGCCCTCAATCGGAAGAGTCTTGTGACGAAGTGACATGATCACACCTGAATCAGTTGTACCTGTTACTTCTAAAACATCGGGGACTGTATCTACCTCAACGGCAAGTGAGTGATAACGAGTTGCAGTAAATGGTGTTGGCAGATGTTCCATCACGCCTTTGCCGTTGTGATGCACAACAGAAGTTTTGCCGTGCAACAACTCTGGTGCGCGAGAGACAGTCGCACCGAATGCTTCGCCGATTGCTTGATGTCCTAGGCAGACACCGAATAATGGAATTGAATGTTCAGCACAGTACTTAATCATCGCAATCGATACGCCGGCTTTGTCGGGAGTTCCAGGACCTGGAGAGATAAGGACTCCGTCGTACTTACTGGCCTCGGATGCCTCGACCTGATCGTTGCGGACAACGGTGCACTCTGCGCCTAACTGCGCGAGGTACTGCACAATGTTGAAGACGAAGGAGTCGTAGTTATCGACGACAAGGATGCGGGCCACCCCTGAATTGTCCTGTAATCTATGCCCTATGCCAAAGTCGAAATTGCGTAAAAAGGTTCAACAGCAGCACGCTCATGAAGAGCAGGTTCACGCTGTAGACGCTCCACCAGCAGAGAGCCCAAGCTGGCTCGCTCCTGTGATGGTCGCAAATTTCCTTATCGGCCTTATCTGGATCGTTATCTTCTATGTAAGCCAGACTCGTTTTCCTATCTCAGGAATCGGCGCATGGAACATGATTATTGGTTTCAGCTTTATCGCAGTGGGATTCTCACTTGCGACCAAGTGGCGCTAAGCGCTTCTATATTCCTTTAAGTACGCCAGCGTTGATGCGCAGGCCAGTATCAAGAATCCAAACGGTAACCATAATCCTGTGCTTGCTCCATAACTATCGATTATGCGCCCCGATAGAAAACTTGAGAGCGCACCTGTCAACGGAATCCCAGCAGTTACAAGCGTTATTGCATGAGTCATCTGTGATGCAGGCACAGAGTTAGTCACCAGAGGTAATCCGTTGGGAAGGAGTGGTCCGACACACATTCCTTGAAGAAAGAGAGCAAAACCAAGAAGGTAGAGATTATCGATGAAAGGGAAGCTCAGTGAGATGAGTGCCATTCCAAATAAGTAACCTAAATATCGATCACCGTGTGAAATCTTCCATCGAATCGCACCGTTAATAACAGCTGAGACCGCACCACCTGCCGCCCACATTCCAAGAATCAATCCTGAAAGCGAAGCGAGATTCTTCTCGGCTGCAAATGCAACTACTGAAATATTTACTGCGCTGAAGCAACCGCCAGCTATTGTCAAGGGAATTGCGATTGCTTGTAATTTCTTATTGCGCATTACTGACTTGAGTTTTTCGTCAACTTCGCGATGTTCGATTCCAGGATCTGAAGATTGATGAGATGCAATTAGTGGAACGCCAACAATTAAAAATCCAATACCGAGTAAAAGACCAGCAACTGGTGCAATTGCGGCAACAATTGCTGTTGTAATAATGGGACCGAGGATATAAATGAATTCATCGAGAAGTGATTCAAATGCATACGATGTAGCTAATAAATCTTTCTTATCTTTATCAATCAAGTGGACCCAGCGGCGCCTCGTCATCGATCCGATACTTAGGGATGCAGATTCTGCGATGAAGATAGCAAGGAACCAGCTCCAGAGAGGTGCACCGTTTTTGACCAGAAGGATGAAGGCGATAATGGCCGAGATACGAATAGGGACGGCAGTTTTTAAGACAAAACGCTGTCCGTGGGTATCGGCGACCTTGGACCACAATGGCGCGGAAATCACTGTCGTCAGCGCAGCAAGTGCAGTCAGCGAGCCTGCGATTGTGTATCGACTATCTACTGAATGCACGAAGAGAATGATTGCGATGGTATCCATCGCAATCGGCATACGAGCAATAAAGCCTGCCGAGGCAATCCGCCTGGCTCCCGGCGTTGTAAAGAGCTCGGTATATGTCTTAAACAAGGATTGATAAACCGGTTGCGAAAGCGTTCTCTGCAAGTGTGATGTTCCACTGACCGGAATCTTCCTGCCAGTTGCCCTTAAATCGTTTGAAACCAAGTGGTTCGAGAGTCACATCGACTGTGGTGTCCTCACCGGGTGCTAGGGAGACCTTTGTGAATCCCACTAGGCGTCGTTCAAAGGAATCTACCGCAGCACTTTGTGCATAGATCTGAATAACATGTGCGCCAACTCGTTTACCAGTATTTGTTACTTTAACTTTCGCGGTGGACTTATCTGCACTAAGAAGTTCTGAAGTGAATGTTGTGTATGAAAGTCCGTGGCCAAAAGGAATGAGTGGGTTGCGATTAGCTTTACGCCAAGCTCTATAACCTATAAAGCGTCCCTCTGAGTAATGGAGTTCGCCATTAGTTGGAGTGGTATTAAAAACCGGAAGATCTGACATCTTCGCAGCCCATGTTGTTGTAGTCCGCGCGGCAGGATTGACTGCCCCGTAGACGACATCGGCAAGTGCATTACCCATCTGCTGTCCACCAAAGTATGTAAGCAGTACAGAATCAACTTCGTTAAACCATGGCATCTCGACTGGTGAACCAGAGTTAACGACTACCACTGTGCGCTTTGCGACCTTAGCAACGGCTGATACAAGTTCATCTTGTCCATCAGGCAGTGAAATGTTCTTGCGATCATGGCCTTCAGATTCGATAGTTGATGTTGTGCCCACAAAGACAACCGCAACATCAGACTTGGATGCTAGAGCAACTGCATCAGCGAACTCTTCTTCACGTGAACGTTCTGGTTCGCGGAATCCGATATAGAAAGATGCGATAGGAATTGGGAGTGAATCCTTCGGATATTCCCATGAAATAAGGACTTCTTCGCCCTTTTTGAGGGTATGGCCAAAGGCGCGGAATGGAGGATTGAGAACAAATTCTCCAAGGTCATCTGAGTGCATTGGAATAAATCCTTCATGCACCTGACCACCGATAGTCACCCTGTAATTGCCGACCATTCCCACACCGAATTGGTACTCGCCATCCTTCTCGGCGGTAAAGATTCCAGTGACGCGGACGAATGCATATTGGAACATCCACGGCTGTGTTGCCCAGTTGAAGAATCCACCGAAGCGATCTTCAGTCAGCAAGATGCTTCCATCAGGTGCCACAACTTCAGCTAAACATCCACCTTGACCAGTTGCTGGGTTCTTCAGGTAGTTCTTATTGAACTCAATCAAACTTGTGTCTGCGTTTACGCCAAGCGTGTATTCGATCGATGTGCCTGCTGGTGCATTAGCAGTAAGTCCTTCAAGTGGACCAATAAATTCTGTTGGGTAGACAGTTGCAGAGCCACCACCTTGACCGCGGCCGAAACGTGCATGTGCTCCAGTAACTGCAATCTTTGCAGGCTTATCAAGTGGCAATACTTCGTTATCGTTCTTAACGAGCACGATTGATTGTGAACCAATCTCGCGTGCTGCTTTTTGAAGCTGCGCATCTGTAAATTGTTTCGCTGCTTTACTTTCAGCTTCTGCAAACTTTCCTACGCGATATGCGAGGCGAAGAATTCGCTCAACCTTGGCATCAATTGCAACCTCTGATACTTCACCGCTCTTTACTGCAGCAAGTAACTTCTCGCCCCAGAAACCAAATGGGCCAGGCATCTCAAGGTCGTTGCCTTCATTTCCAGTATCAACTGTGGACTGAACACCGGTCCAGTCAGAGACAACCATTCCGTCCCAGCCCCACTCCTCTTTCAAGATTGAGTTGAGCAATGGAGATGCAGCCATCTTCGGACCATTGACGCGGTTGTAGGCCGACATGATTGTCCATGGATTGGCATCGCGAACTGCGATCTCAAAGGGAAGTGCGTAAACCTCGCGAAGGGTCTCTTCATCAACAACGTTATTAACGGTATGGCGGTCAGTTTCAGCGTCATTTGCTACGAAATGCTTGAGACAACCACCTACTCCCTGTCCCTGGATACCGTTAATAAATGATGCCGCGAGTGCGCCAGAGAGGATTGCATCCTCCGAATACGCTTCAAAGTGACGTCCGCCAAGCGGTGATCGATGCAAGTTAATAGTGGGGCCGAGTACAACGTCAACGTTTTTGCGACGTGCCTCGTATGCCATGACTTCACCGATATGAGTCATGACTGACTTATCCCATGTTGAAGCAAATGCCGTTGCAGATGGAAGCGAGAGCGATGGGCTGCGTTCATCCCATAGCTCACCACGCACACCTGAAGGTCCATCAGAGACAACCATCTTGCGAAGATTGATTGATGGAAGCGCCCATGTTGTCCAGAAGTCTTCACCAGTGAGAACTTTCACCTTATCTTCTAGTGAAAGTTTTGCGACAGCGTCTTTGAACTCCATGGTAATTACTCCTTAAGCGACTTTGAAAGATGCAACTGCAGGAGCTGAGAGCGTTACCTCGTAAGTTCCATGTCCAACTTCAACTCCATTTGCAACTGTTGCGCCATTGACGCGAAGTGTTGAAGCACCAGTTGCAGGGAAATCAAGTACAGCTCGTGATCCAAATGGAACAACTACCTTTGCAGCAAGTGCTCCGTTATCAACAATCTCCCATGAGATTGATGCGTTGCCGAGTGGAGTATCTACTGATGCTGATGCAAATGTGAAACCTTCACCTGGACGTGGTGCAAATGTGATGTGGCGATAGCCAGGGTTCTTTGCAGTAGGTGCGATACCTGCAACATTGCGGTAGACCCAGTCAATGACTGCGCCGTATGCATAGTGGTTGAAAGAGATCATTGATGCATCTGGTTGTTCTTCAGATGATGTGGCCATCTCACCCTTATGGATAGATCCATCTTCGCGGATTGCATCCCAGCGTTCCCAGATTGTTGTTGCCTTCTGGTCAACTTGGTACAACCATGAACGAACCTTGCGACGCATCAACATTGTGTATGCGGCGTCGAAGTGGCCGTTCTTTGAAAGTGCGTGAAGAATCAAAGGAGTGCCAAGGAAGCCAGTAGTGATTTTTCCTTGATCTGCAATAACTTTATCGCTCAAAATCTTTGCGACTTCAGCACGCTCAGACTCTGGAACGATTCCGAATTCAATTGCAATGGAGCAACCTGCAGTTGTCTCCTTTGCTTCCGCGCCGAAGTGCTCCCAAATATCCCGCTTCAAAGATGCAGCAAGATCTGCGTACTTCTTTGCATGATCAGCATCTCCGACGAGCGCTTCAACATCCGCTGCAATCTGAGCAGTATTGGCGAAGAATGCGTTAGCTACGAACTGTGCCTTTACCTTTGAGAGCCATGGTTGATCTACTGGTGCATCTGGATCACACCAGTCACCAAACTGGAACTCTTCTGGCAAGAACTTCTCGCCTTTACGATGAGCTGACAAGCTATCGACATAGGTACGGATAGATTCAAGTTGTTGCTTTAGTGTTGAAGCGCTTCCATATGACTCGTATGCCGCCATTGGAACAATCGTTGCTGCATCAGCCCAACCAGCGCGGTCATGGATTACCCAGCCTGCACCTTCAGCTGGCGATGGCTGCTTAGACAAAATATCTGGAACAACTGCACCGACTCCACCAACGCGTTGTTGATCGACCCAGAGATCTGTAAGCCAGCTACGCCAGAATGAATCAACTTTGAAGAGAGTATTTGCTGTTGTCGCAATAGCCTGTGCATCTCCCGTCCAGCCAAGTCGTTCGTCACGCTGTGGGCAATCTGTTGGAACAGAAACCATGTTGTCTTGGATAGACCAGACGACATTCTCGTGCAAACGATTGAGGCGAACATCAGAGGATGTAAAGAATCCACGGCGCTCGTTTGCTGATGAGATTGCAACCGCCGTTGCTGAGATGAATGTTGCTGCACCTGTTACTTCAGCAAACTGAAAACCATGAAAAGTAAACTTAGGCTCAATGACACTGCGACCATCGTGGCCAAGTGTGTAGATATCTGTCGCCTTTGCGGTACGGAGTGCTGCGGTGTGTAGATTTGGTCCTTCTTCAAGCACCTCAGCATGGCGAATTGTGACTGTATCGCCCTTCTTTCCATCGACCACAAGACGTACCCAGCCTGAGATGTTCTGTGAGAAATCGATCAGTGTGCGGTTATTTGTATCAAGGATGCGTGCAGGAAATTCTGCAACTTCAACGACGCGAGTAGAGACTCGAGGCTCGAGGATTTCGCGCTTGATTGAGTGGATTGTCGGAGCAGACCATGTGCTGTCGTTGAAGCCAGCAAGCTTCCAACCCTTCTGCTCTTTGGTGAAGTCAATTGTGGAACCATCATAGATATCGCCAAATTGAATTTCTCCAGTAGAGACTTTCCATGACTCATCGGTGGCAACAACATCTTTGCTGCCATCTGTGTAGCTAATCTCCAGTTGTGCAAGTAGAGAAATTGTTGTGCTGTAGTTGTCATACATATTCATAAATCCGAACTTGCCGCGGTGCCAACCATCGGCGATCTCAGCTGCAAGGGCATTGTCACCGCTCTGCACCAACTTGGTCACGTCATAGGTCAGGTAGGTATTGCGATCGTCATAAGCTGTCCAGCCAGGAGTGAAGTACTCATCCGTGACATTTACCCCGTTGAGATAGATTGAGTGAATTCCCTCAGATGTCGCATAGATGCGAGCCTTTGCAACTGACTTTGTCGCCTTAAATTCCTTGCGCATTATTGGTGATGGAGCAGAGTGAAGTGAGTTATCACCAATAGCGCGACCTACAAGATCATTTCCTGATGCAAGACCAGTCTCAAATGTAAGAAGAGGGCTGTAATCGCTCCAACCAAACTGTGTGGCAACACGAACACGCAACTGTGTAACAGTCTGCGCCTTCGAGACATGGCCCTTAGCTACAACTTCAATCTGATCTTCAGATGTAACAGGAGTTGATGCCGTAACGGTTCCATCTTCAGAAATTGATGAAATTTCATATCCCACCTGCACCGCATCCGAACGAGAGCTCTCAATCTGCCATGTCAGTAGAGGGTCCACGATTGGAAGCCCAATTAAGTCGGCTGAATACTGGCTTTGGAGGCCAATTACTCGAGTCTGCTCATCGCGCTGGGAAAGCTGAGGAAGTGTGGACATGTATTACCCCTTTACTGATCCGGCTGTCATGCCAGAGACGATGCGCTTGTTAAAGATAATAAAGACAAGCAGCGGTGGAATGGTGATCAAGAGAATATCTGTGAAAAGCAAGTTGTATTGAGTGAGGTACTGGCTCTGGAAGTTGAACAAGGTCAACTGCACAGTTTCGCTTCCTTCACCAGGTAGGTAGTACAACGGGTTGTTGAAGTCGTTGAAAATAAACACTGAGTTCAGAATTATCGCTGTGATAATTACTGAGCGGAGCATTGGGAAAATCACACTGAAGAACAAACGCATCGGTTTAGCGCCATCAATGATCGCAGCTTCATCAAGTTCCTTTGGGATACTGGCGATGAATGCGCGGAACATCATGATGCAAAAGCTAGCTCCGTAAGCAATTTCAATTGCAACCATGCTCGGGAAAGTGCCGTAGATACCTATTGCCTGTAACAGGAAGATGGTTGGCACGATTGAAGGTGGAATGATCAATCCGGCTAAGACTAGGAAGTTAGCCACCTTGGCAACTGCTCCACCACGACGCTCCAAAATGTACGCCGCCATGGCGCAGAAAACGACCAAGCCAGCTACCGAAAATACAGTCAACAGAATCGAGTTGGTAAATGCGCGAATCAACATAAAGTCATTCGCCGCAAATACCTCTTGAATGTTTTCCCAAAGCTGGAAATTCTTAGCCCAGCTGAAGGTCAGGAAGGCAGCATCTTCTTTATCCTTAGTCGCTGTCAAAAAGATGAATGAGAATGGGAAGACGAAAACCACGAGGGTTACCGCGAGAGCAATTGTGCCCAAGATCCAAGCGTTTATTTTCTCGCGCTTCATTAGAGAATCTCACGTTCCTTCTTGTTTAGGTAGCGTTGCAGCGGGAATATGATGATCAAAATTAGGAAGAACATCAGTACGTTACCCGCTGTCG
>ERZ650311.1561-NODE-1561-length-11155-cov-6.099369_pt1 | contig 11155 bp, 10 predicted proteins | sample MGYA00376247_ERZ650311 | MGnify/ENA primary metagenome ERZ650311 (study PRJEB26733, sample SAMN07839324) | wastewater metagenome | biome: small river; feature: stream; material: water | place: USA: North Carolina | collected 2016-07-28 ... | reverse complement strand
ACCAGCCGTACTCGTAATTTCCGAGTCCTTCGAGTTCTGGGTGTGCAGTTGTCATTAGCGCGCCTTTCCAGACGTTAGTTGTTTCTTTTCTGTGGTTTTAGGAATAAAAGTTGTGCAGACACCATCGCCATGGGCAATCGTTGCTAGGCGTTGTACATGTGTACCGAGTACCGAGGAGAAGAGCGCAGTCTCTGCCTCGCAGAGTTGTGGAAATTCAGCGGCAACGTGAGCGATCGGACAGTGGTGCTGACAGAGCTCTTCGCCATATTCACGTTCTTGCACAGTAGTTGCATAACCCTCTTGCGTAAGGAAATCTGCAAGTGCTTCGCTCTTACTCTTCTGCTTAGCAAGAAGTGGCTCTGCTCTGCGACCCATCTCATCGGCGCGAAACTTTGCAAAGATACTGACGAGATGCGGTCCGGATTGTGCGGTAATAAATTTGAGTGCAGCGACTGCGAGATCATCGTAAGAATGTTCAAACTTCTCTCGACCTGCATCGGTCATAACAAAAACTTTTGATGGACGCCCACGTCCGCGAATGAGCGCGCTATGAGGTTCGCGCGCCTCGAGAATTCCGTCAGCCATCAGGAGATCGAGGTGGCGTCGGACGCCGGCTGGGGTCAGGCCAAGGCGCTCCCCGATGGCGACAGCGGTCGATGGCCCGTTCTCAAGGACTGAGCGGGCGACAGCATTGCGAGTGCTGAGGTCATCGATTTTCACAACAGTATTGTGTCGTAATTAGCCTCACCTCGCTACTTGGCACGCTTAGCCGCCCTCCTCTCGGTAGGCTAACTCCATGTCCGCCACCCGCCTTCTGACCCCGGTGGCTCGACTCCTCCTCGGACTTCAGGCGCTCTTGGTACTTACCGGCGGCGCAGTGCGAGTAACCGGATCCGGCCTTGGCTGTCCCACCTGGCCACAATGCACCACTGATTCATATACCCCGGTGAAGGGTCAGGCAGAAGGTGCGCTCCATGCCTGGATCGAATTCGGCAATCGCCTCTTAACCTTTGCGCTCTTCTTCGCAGCCGTTGCGATAGTTCTTATTGTTCTGCGCGCTGGTCGTCGCGACTTGCGACTCTTAGCGCTCTCACAAATCGGCGGAATCTTTGGGCAGGCAATACTCGGTGGTATCACTGTTCTGACCAAGCTCAACCCGCTCGCCGTTGCTTCGCACTTTCTCCTCTCTATTGCGTTGATTGCAGCGGCCCACACATTGCTGATCCGCAGTGAAGCGGAACGAATTTCAAAGCCAGCGAAATCTCAATTCATCACACTTCACACTGCACTTACTTTTATTGTGATTGTTGCTGGCACGCTCGTTACCGGAGCTGGACCTCACGCCGGCGATGCAGACTCTCCTCGACTTGATATCGCAATCACCACAGTTGTTGCGATTCATGGCTACTTAGTCGTGGCACTTATTCTCTTGACTATTGCAGGCATCTATCGAAAGTGGAGCAATTTCGCAGTAGATACTCAGCGCTATCTGGTTATCTTCCTCGGTGCCTGTTTACTGCAAGGAATAATCGGTTATGCCCAGTACCTCTTGGGCGTCCCAGAAATTCTCGTTGCAGCTCACCTGCTCGGCTCTTCTCTTCTCTGGATGGCAGCGTGGCGCATCCGACTTACACAGCACTACACATTTTCCGCAACACCCAACAACCTGGAGTAAACAATGACAACAATCAATGGCTGGACCGAACTCGATGATCGCGCAGTTGCATATGCTCGCGCACTTGCAATGGACGCTGTCCAGAAGGTTGGCAATGGCCACCCAGGAACAGCGATGTCACTCGCACCTGTTGCCTACAACTTATTCCAGCGCCACCTCCGCCATGATCCATCAGATCCACAGTGGCTCGGTCGCGATCGCTTCGTACTTTCATGTGGCCACTCATCACTGACGCTTTACACACAGCTCTTCTTCTCTGGCTACGGCCTCGAGATGGAAGATATGCAGTCATTCCGTACCTGGGGTTCATTAACGCCAGGACACCCTGAGTTCGGACACACTGCCGGTGTCGAGACAACAACTGGGCCACTCGGTGCCGGTGTTGCAACAGCAGTAGGAATGGCGATGGCGGCTCGTTATGAGCGCGGATTGCTCGACCCAGCTGCGCCAGAAGGTCAATCACTCTTTGATCACGATATCTGGGTGCTCTGCTCAGATGGAGATCTGCAAGAAGGTGTCAGCGGTGAAGCATCATCACTCGCAGGAACTCAGGCACTCGGCAATCTCAATATGATTTACGACGATAACCGCATCTCCATTGAAGGTGACACACACGTTGCCTTTACCGAAGATGTTGCTGCTCGTTATCGCGCTTACGGTTGGCATGTTCAGGAAGTTGCAGCTCTTGTAGATGGCAACATCGATCTCGCCGCACTGGATGCTGCGATCGTTGCAGCAAAGGCAGAGCGCAATAAGCCTTCCTTGATTCGTATGCACTCTGTTATTGCATGGCCTGCACCTAAGTTGCGTGGCACTGCAAAGTCACACGGTTCAGCACTCGGCGATGAAGAGATTGCAGCGACCAAGGTTGAACTCGGACTCAATCCCGATGAGAAGTTTGCAATGCCTGCAGATGTTTTTGCACATGTTCGTTCAGTAAAAGATCGTGGCGCAGCCGCGCATGCAGAATGGAATACCCGTTTTGACGCGTGGAAGTCAGCGAATGCAGATAAGGCTGCACTTCTTGATCGCTTGGTAAAGCGCGAACTTCCAGCAGGGTGGGATAAAGATTTGCCAGAATTTGAAGTAGGTAAGGATGTTGCAACACGCGCCGCATCTGGCCACGTCATAAATGCAATTGCAAAGGCGCTGCCAGAGTTCTGGGGCGGATCTGCTGACCTTGCAGAATCTAATAACACCACCATTGAAGGTGGAAAGTCATTCTTGCCTGCATCTAGCGCAATGAAGGATGCAGATCCATACGGTCGTATTATTCACTTTGGTATTCGTGAGCATGCGATGGGTTCAATCCTCAACGGAATTACTCTTCACGGCTTGACTCGCACTTTCGGTGGAACCTTCGCAGTCTTTAGCGATTACATGCGTCCAACTGCACGCCTTGCCGCGTTGATGGATATCCCAACAACATTTGTCTGGACTCACGACTCCATCGGTCTCGGAGAAGATGGTCCAACGCACCAGCCTATCGAGCACCTAGCAGCGATGCGTGCGATTCCAAACTTCGCAGTCATCCGCCCATCTGATGGCAATGAGGTACGCGAAGCATGGAAGTCAGTTCTAGTACGTAAGAAGCCAGCTGGACTCTTCCTCTCCCGCCAAAACCTGCGCACCGTTGATCGCTCCACACATGGAGCAGCCAGTGGCGTAGATAAGGGTGCATATATCTTGAAGGAAGCATCACAGAACCCAGATGTCGTCATCATCGCAACTGGTTCTGAAGTTGCTCTCGCACTTGATTCTCAAATCGCACTCGAGGCGAAGGGAATCTCAACTCGCGTTGTCAGCGCGCCGTGTCTTGAATGGTTTAACGAGCAACCACTCTCCTACCGTGAGATCGTGCTTCCCAAGAGCGCAAAGCTTCGCGTCAGCGTTGAAGCTGGTATCTCACAAGGATGGCGTGAGTATGTTGGTGATTCAGGATTGATAATCTCGATCGATCACTTCGGTGCTTCGGCAGCCGCATCAAAGCTCTTTACCGAGTTTGGCTTCACCGCAGATCGCATCGTTGCTGATGTTGAGAAGGCACTCGCATGAGCAGCGCGCTAGGAAAGTTCGGAACTTCAATCTGGCTCGACGATCTCTCTCGCGCTAAGATCACTGGTACTGATGCACATAGCTTGCCGCATCGCATTAAGAATGATGGAGTTGTTGGCGTAACAACCAACCCATCAATCTTCTCCGCCGCTATCTCTGGCTCACAGGATTACGCAGCAGATATCGCAGCGCTCAAAGGTGCAACTGTCGATGAGGTCATCACCAAATTAACTACAGATGACGTACGCCAAGCGTGTGATCTCTTCACTGAAATCTACCAATCAACCAAGGGCGTTGACGGTCGAGTCAGTATTGAAGTGGATCCGCGAAGCGCTCATGAGACTGAGAAGACCATCAGCGAAGGACTTGCGCTCTATAAGACTATTGGTCGACCAAATGTGATGATCAAGGTTCCGGCGACTCTCGATGGCCTACCTGCAATCACTGCACTCATTGCTGCTGGCGTGAGCGTCAATGTGACACTGATCTTCTCGCTTGAGCGATATGACGCAGTGATCTCAGCTTTCATGACAGGACTTGAAGAGCGAATCGCACGTGGTGAATCAATCTCCGAAATTCATAGCGTGGCTTCATTCTTTATCAGCCGTATCGATACCGCCATTGATCCGCTTCTCGATAAGAGCGGTCATAGCGATCTGCGCGGCAAGACTGCGGTAGCAAATGCTCGTTTAGCGTATGAGCTATTCCTCGGTCGCGTTGCATCAGAGCGCTGGCAGGCAATTGCAGCAAAGGGTGGCAATATGCAGCGCCCGCTCTGGGCATCAACCGGAGTGAAGGATTCTGCTTATGAAGATACTCGCTACGTCGTAGAGCTCGTCGCTGACAACTGCGTCAACACCATGCCGCAGTCAACGCTCGATGCACTTAACGATCATGGCGTTGTTAGAGGTGACACCATTAATGGCACCTTTGATGAGGCGCGAGCAATCATCGCCGCGGTTGAGGCTGCTGGAGTCTCGCTGGCAACAATTACCCATGAACTCGAAGTTGATGGCGTGAAGAAGTTCGCTGATGCATGGGGCGCGCTACTAGATAGCGTTCAGGGAGTTATGTAATGACTATCAAGGTCTCCGGTTCAGCTCTATCCAAAGTCGATCGCAATAGCGCTGCTTACGCGCATCTACGCGAAGTCCATCAACGGATTGCCCGCAAAGATGCGACCACGTGGGGCGCAGCTGCGGCGGCAGAGGCAGCAATCCGCCTTAATTGGGTAGATCTACCAGAGACCTCTCCCCTGCTTCGCGATGAAGTCAATGCAGTGATGACAAAGTTTAAGAACGCCACCCGAGTGGTCCTCTGTGGAATGGGTGGCTCATCACTTGCTCCAGAGGTGTTGGCAAAGACATTTAACCGCGAGATTGTTGTCGTTGACTCAACCGATCCCAACTACATCGCGCACGCATTGAACGGTGACCTTGAAAAAACCATCTTTGTCGTGAGTTCAAAGTCCGGTTCGACCATAGAAACCTCTTCGCAACGTGCATTCTTTGAATCACGTTTAACGGCAGCAGGACTCGCACCAACACACCATATTCTCTTTGTTACAGATCCAGGTTCACCGCTCGATCTTGAGGTGCGCTCTCATGGTTTCTCAGTCATCAACGCAGATCCCAATGTGGGTGGTCGATTTAGTGCACTGAGCGCATTTGGTGTTGTGCCTGCCGCTCTTGCGGGAATTGATATCTGGAAGGTGATTGAAGATGCCGCTGTCGCTAAGGGACATTTCCTTGCCTTCGACGAGGTCATTCTCGATGTTGCATTTCTCTTCAGTCAGATTGCAGGTCAGTACATCTCATTTACCGATAATGGGTCTGATGTACCAGGCCTCTCCGATTGGATTGAACAGCTGATCGCTGAATCAACCGGCAAAGATGGGAAGGGTCGACTTCCCGTTGTTACCGAATCTGTTTCAGATGGCGCTGTAGGTGGTTCATTTACCGTTGCCTTCTCAGATGCGGGAGCCGATCTCAATGTTGTTGCGCCACTCGGTGCGCACTTCATCTTCTGGGAGTGGGTCACCGCCCTTGTTGGCGCAGCTCTCGAGATCGATCCCTTCAATCAACCCAATGTGACAGAGGCGAAAGAGCAGACACTTGCGCTTCTCAAAGAGTGGACCGCCGGTGATAAGACTTCTATTCCTTCACTGACACCTAGAACGGTTACCGGAAGCGTTGAGATCTTTGGTGAAGGCGAATCAATAACCGAAGCGCTCAAATCTGCAATTGCCGCAACGAAGAGCGACGGATACATCGCTATCCATGGTTATCTTGATCGTAAAGAGGATGCTGCACTGGAGGAACTTCGCGTTCTCTTATCGCGCGCATCGGGTCGTCCAGTCACGTTTGGCTGGGGGCCACGTTTTCTTCACTCCACCGGACAATTCCATAAGGCCGGCCAACCAAATGGAACATTTATCCAAATTACCGGCGAGACTTCTATCGACTTTGAAATCCCTGGTCGCACATTTACCTTCGGAACACTTGTTGCAGCGCAGGCGCTCGGCGATGGCAGAGCCCTTGCAAAACGAGAATACCCGCTCCTGCGCCTTCATCTGAAGGATCGCAGTGCGGGTATTGCTGAAATTCTTAAAGCAGCTAGATCGCTTTAGTTACTCGATATCGTCGCCGCGAAGCTTGCGTAAAGCATCTTCGAGAATCTTGGCGCCTTCGGCGTCGGTGCGACGTTCCTTTACATATGCAAGGTGGGTCTTGTAAGGAACGTTGACTACCGCGCTAGGTGGATTGTTGCGATCGCGTCCTGCAGGTAGGCCGCACTTTGGGCAATCCCACTCTGCTGGAATAACAACTGTCTCTTCAACTGCAAATGATGGACGTACTTCATGTCCATTTGCACACCAGTATGAAACTGTTGCGCGCTCAATCTGATCACCGCGCTCTGCCTCGCCCATTGGGCCGGCGCCGACACGGCTACCGCGAATTGCACTTGCCATGGATTAACCCTTCAAAACGAGAGAGAGACCGACAACACCGGCGAACCAGAGGCCGCCGACAACGATGGTGATGCGATCAAGGTTGCGCTCTACAACGGATGATCCGCCGTAGTTTGATGAGATTCCGCCACCGAAAAGGTCTGAGAGTCCAGAGCCCTTTCCCTTGTGGAGGAGAACGAGAAGGATCATCAACACGCTAGTGATGATGAGAAAGATTGATAGTGCTAATGCCACGAATAACTCCTCTTAAGTTCAGACGGTAAGGATAGCGAATTTCAGGCGAGAGTACTTACTCTGGCTGAGCGTAGAACTTGGCGATTTTTGCCAATTCTTCTGGATCTAGGCTCGCTCCCCCGATAAGGGCGCCATCGACATCGTCCTGCTTCATAATCTCGACGATATTAGATGACTTCACAGAACCACCGTAGAGAATGCGCATATTTGCTGCGATCTCAGATGATCCGATCTGTTCGATCTCTTCGCGAATAGCAGCACAGACTTCCTGCGCATCTTCTGGAGTAGCTGTCTTTCCAGTTCCGATCGCCCAGACTGGCTCGTAGGCAATAACAATCTTCTTGAGCTCTGGCTTAGTAAAGCCTTCAAGACCAGCGCGGACCTGACGGATGACATGCGAGACATGTGTTCCAGATTCGCGGATTGCGAGCTCTTCACCGACGCAGAAGATCGGTGTTAACTCATTGGCAAGAGCCGCCTTAATCTTACGGTTGATCAACGCATCATCTTCATGGTGAATGGCGCGGCGCTCTGAGTGGCCAATTACAACAAATGTGCAACCAAGCTTTGCGAGCATAGAACCTGAGATATCACCGGTGAATGCACCTGATGCTTCAGGTGAGAGATCTTGTGCACCGTACTGAAGGCGGAGACGATCGCCATCGACCATTGTTTGGATTGAGCGAATATCGGTAAATGGTGGAATGACTGCAACGTCGACTGCATCGTAATCGGCATCTGAAAGTGAGTAGACGAGCTTCTGTGCAACTGCAATCGCCTCGAGGTGATTGAGATTCATCTTCCAGTTACCGGCCATTAGGGGCTTACGCATTGCTACTCCTCGGGTTGTATGTACTTTTTATTAAATTGAATTAATCTAAAAATTGAAATTAGAGATCGAGCGCCTTGAGGCCAGGAAGTTCCTTACCTTCGAGGTACTCAAGAGAGGCGCCACCACCGGTTGAGATATATCCGAATTGGTCATCAGCGAATCCGAGTGCGCGAACAGCAGCAGCAGAATCGCCACCACCCACTACTGAGATTCCAGATACTTCGGTAAGAGCCTGCGCTACGACCTTGGTGCCGTTAGCGAAAGCTGGAAATTCAAAGACGCCCATTGGGCCATTCCAAAATACGGTCTTGCATTCGCGGATCGCAGCAGCAAATAATGCCGCTGAATCTGGACCGATGTCGAGACCCATCTGATCCGCTGGGATTGCATCGGCTGCAACAGTTGTTGCTGGTGAATCTGCGGCGAACGCTGGCGCTACGACGATATCGGTAGGGAGAACAAGGCGAACCTTTTTCTCTTCCGCTTCCTTGATAAGACCGCGCACAGTGTCGAGCATCTCCGCCTCAACGAGTGACTTTCCAATCTCTTTGCCTTGCGCTGCAAGGAAGGTGAAGACCATTCCGCCGCCGATTGCCATCACATCAACTTTGCCGAGCAAGTTTGAGATAACACCGAGCTTGTCAGAGACCTTTGCACCACCAAGCACAACACCATAAGGGCGTGCTGGATCAGTAGTCAGCTTCTTCAATACCTCGACCTCTGCCGCAACGAGAGTTCCTGCTGCATGTGGAAGCAGCTTTGGTAGATCAAATACAGATGCATGCTTACGGTGAACTGCACCGAAACCATCTCCAACATAGACATCGGCGAGCTCTGCCAGCTCCTTTGCAAATGATGCGCGCTCAGATTCTTCCTTCGAAGTTTCGGCGGCGCTAAAACGAATATTTTCGAGCAATAAAATCTCGCCCGTAGCGAGTGATTGTGCTGCAGCAGTGACATCACTGCCGGAGATTGCGCCAGCAAATTTCACTGGCTTGCCGAGAAGCTCTGAGAGTCGTACTGCAATTGGTGCGAGTGAGAGCTCTGGCTTTGCCTCGCCCTTCGGACGACCTAGATGTGCAGCAATGACCAACGACGCACCTTTTGCAAGGAGAGTATTGATTGTTGGTAATGAAGCACGGATACGTCCATCATCAGTGATCTTTCCTTCTTTCAAAGGAACATTAAGGTCACAGCGAAGGAATACGCGCTTGCCCTGCACATCTAGTTCGTTCAAAGTAGTCATTTAAATTAGAGGCTCTTTCCTACATAACCAACGAGGTCGACAAGGCGGTTTGAGTAGCCCCACTCGTTGTCGTACCAACCAACAACCTTCACAGTTGTTCCGATTGCCTTAGTGAGCTGTGCATCGAAGATACAAGATGATGGATCAGTCACGATATCTGAAGAAACGATTGGATCCTCTGTGTATGAGAGGAAGCCCTTGAGTGAACCTTCAGCAGCCTTCTTCATTGCAGCGTTGATCTGCTCTGCAGTTGCTTCCTTAGCAAGCTCGACTGTGAGGTCTGTTGCTGAACCTGTTGGAACTGGAACGCGCATAGCGAAACCATCGAGCTTTCCCTTGAGCTGTGGAAGTACGAGTGAGATCGCCTTCGCAGCACCTGTCGAGCTTGGGATGATGTTTGTTGCTGCTGCACGTGCACGACGGAGATCCTTGTGTGGGAAATCGAGGATTACCTGGTCATTTGTGTAAGCGTGAATTGTTGTCATCAAGCCGCGGACGATTCCGAACTCTTCATCAAGAACCTTTGCCATTGGTGCGAGGCAGTTTGTTGTACATGAAGCGTTTGAGATTACGTTGTGGTTTGCTGGGTCGTACTTCTCGTGGTTTACACCCATCACGATTGTGATGTCCTCATCAGTTGCAGGAGCAGAGATGATGACCTTCTTTGCGCCAGCTGTGATGTGCTTCTTCGCATCTGCAGCCTTTGTGAAGTGGCCAGTTGATTCAATAACGATATCTGCCTTAACAGATGCCCAAGGAAGGTTTGCTGGATCGCGATCTGCAAAAACCTTGATTGTCTTTCCGCCGACAGTGATGGTGTCTTCTGTATGTGAAACCTCTAGGCCGAGGCGACCGAGGATTGAGTCATACTTGAGAAGGTGTGCAAGAGTTGCGTTATCTGTAAGGTCGTTGATTCCAACGATATTGATATTTGGGTTGGTAAGCGCTGCGCGGAAGAAGTTACGTCCGATGCGACCAAAACCGTTGATTCCGACATTAATCATGATAAACCTCGTCTATAAGAGTGGATTTCCCTAAATAAGCCCATATAAATAGGTGGCTAAAAAAGCGCCACAACGCTGGGACTTATGCGAAGGATACCAGTCAGGAAACTACTGGCAGGTTACTCGCCAAGCAGGTCAGGTGAGAGACCCGCCTCAGTATCTGGAATTCCAAGCTCGCCCGCACGCTTATCTGCCATCGCCAAAAGGCGACGAATGCGGCCTGCAATAGCATCTTTAGTCATAGGCGGTGTAGCGAGTGAGCCAAGTTCTTCAAGGCTGGCCTGGCCATGGGCGATGCGTAGCTCTCCAGCCTCTTTGAGGTGATCAGGCACGCTATCTCCAAGAATCTCCATCGCTCTCTGAACTCTTGCCGCCGCTGCAACGGCAGCCCTGGCAGATCTTCTGAGATTGGCATCGTCAAAATTGGCAAGGCGATTTGCCGTGGCACGGACTTCTCGACGCATTCGTCGCTCTTCCCAAGCAAGCACTGACTCATGAGCCCCAAGTCGGGTAAGAAGAGACCCGATGGCATCTCCATCACGAATCACCACTCGATCGATTCCACGAACTTCACGAGCTTTAGCGGCAATATTTAATCGTCGAGCAGCTCCCACCAGTGCTAGAGCAGCTTCTGGACCAGGACAAGTAATTTCAAGGGATGAAGATCGACCAGGTTCTGTCAATGAACCATGTGCGATAAATGCACCGCGCCATGCAGCCTCTGCATCGCACACATTGGCAGCAACCACCTGAGGCGGAAGACCTCTAATAGGGCGCCCATGAGAATCAATCAATCCTGTTTGGCGAGCTAACGCTTCTCCAGATTCAATAACTCGAACCACATAGCGTGAGCCTTTTCGCAATCCGCTCGAAGTAAGGACGGCAAGATCACTATCATGGCCATAGATATCGGCGATATCTTTCTTTAATCTGCGTGCAGATTGAGAAGTATCCAATTCAACTTCAATAACGACCTTACCTGCGGCAATATGTAATCCCCCTGCAAAGCGCAGGAGAGATGAGACCTCAGCTTTGCGACAACACGGTTTGGTAATCGTGAGTCTGCTGAGCTCGTCTTTGACCGCAGCTGTCATTGCCATGGGGCTATCCAACCAGTATTTCTTGCGCAATGTGAGCG
>ERZ650311.1560-NODE-1560-length-11165-cov-8.097570_pt1 | contig 11165 bp, 11 predicted proteins | sample MGYA00376247_ERZ650311 | MGnify/ENA primary metagenome ERZ650311 (study PRJEB26733, sample SAMN07839324) | wastewater metagenome | biome: small river; feature: stream; material: water | place: USA: North Carolina | collected 2016-07-28 ... | reverse complement strand
TGGCAAACATTAAGTCGCAGGTTAAGCGAATCAAGACCAACGAGAAGGCTCGTCAGCGTAACAAGGCGGTCTCATCAGGTCTTAAGAGCGCAATCCGTAAGTTCCGCGATGCAGTTGCTTCAGGTGACTCTGCAAAGGTTCAGACAGAACTTCGTAGCGCTTCACGTCTTCTAGATGTTGCAGTTGCAAAGGGTGTTATTCACCGCAACAACGCAGCTAATAAGAAGTCTGCAATGGCTAAGACCGCTGCAGCTAAGAAGTAATTAGTTAATTCATAAGCCGCCATGCCGGCAATTCCATTAAGTAAGGCTCCTCAGCCTGCTTCAACCGACCCTGCGCAGATCCGTAATTTCTGCATCATTGCGCATATCGATCACGGTAAATCAACGCTTGCTGATCGCATGCTTCAAATTACTGAAGTTGTAGATCCGCGACAGATGCGCGCGCAGTATCTAGATCGCATGGATATCGAACGCGAACGCGGCATCACCATTAAATCTCAGGCTGTACGTCTGCCATGGAAATCTGGTCGAGATGGCAAGGAATATATCCTTAACATGATCGATACACCGGGCCACGTTGACTTTACTTACGAAGTATCTCGTTCGCTTGCAGCATGTGAAGGCGCAGTTCTACTTGTTGATTGTGCACAAGGAATTGAAGCGCAGACTCTGGCAAACCTTTACCTTGCAATGGAGAACAATCTTCAAATTATTCCAGTGCTAAACAAAATTGATCTACCTGCAGCGCAGCCAGATAAATTTGCAGCAGAACTTGCAAAGTTAATCGGTTGCCAACCAGAAGATGTTTTGCGAGTTTCAGGTAAGACCGGTGTTGGCGTTGAAGAGTTATTAGATGAAATCGTGGCGCAGATTCCTGCACCAGTTGGCAATAAAGATGCCGCAACTCGCGCACTGATTTTTGACTCTGTTTACGATGTTTATCGCGGAGTAGTTACCTATATTCGAGTTGTAGATGGCAAGTTATCTCCGCGCGATCAGATTCAAATGATTTCAACTGGTGCCCGCCATGAACTACTTGAAATTGGTGCGATTTCGCCCGAACCGATTGCTTCAAAGGGCTTAGGCGTCGGAGAAGTAGGTTATTTAATTACTGGCGTAAAAGATGTTCGTCAATCACGTGTTGGTGACACGGTAACTCTTTATCAAAAGCCAGCTAAAGAACCGCTTGCCGGATATAAAGATCCAAAGCCAATGGTCTTCTCTGGGCTATTTCCTATTGATGGTGCGGAATTTCCGATGCTTCGCGAAGCGTTAGATAAGTTGCAATTAAATGATGCGGCGCTAGTTTATGAACCAGAGAGTTCTGCAGCGCTTGGTTTTGGTTTCCGATGTGGCTTCCTTGGTCTATTACATATGGAGATTGTTCGTGAGCGCTTAGAACGCGAAGCAGGTTTAAATCTAATTTCAACTGCGCCAAACGTAGTTTATGAAGTAACGCTTGAAGACGGTAAGAAATTAACGGTCACCAACCCATCTGAATTTCCAAATGGAAAGATCTCTGAGGTTCAAGAGCCGATTGTTAAAGCCACCATCCTTGCGCCAAGTGAATATATCGGCACGATTATGGAACTTTGCCAAGATCGCCGCGGAACTTTGCTTGGAATGGATTACCTATCTGAAGATCGCGTTGAGATTCGTTATGACTTACCGCTTGCAGAAATCGTCTTTGACTTCTTTGATCAACTTAAGTCACGTACTAAGGGTTATGCATCTTTAGATTACGAAGATAAGGGCAATGCGCCAGGAAATCTGGTTAAGGTCGATATTCTTCTTAACTCTGAAACTGTTGATGCGTTTAGCGCAATCGTGCACCGCGATAAGGCATATGCATACGGAGTGATGATGACTCAGAAGTTACGCGAACTTATTCCAAGGCAGCAGTTCGAAGTTCCAATCCAGGCAGCGATTGGCGCAAAGATTATTGCCCGCGAAAATATCCGCGCGATCCGTAAGGACGTTCTTGCAAAATGTTACGGTGGTGACATCACACGTAAGCGCAAACTTCTCGAGAAGCAGAAGGAAGGTAAGAAGCGCATGAAGATGGTGGGACGAGTTGAAGTTCCACAGGAAGCCTTCGTAGCGGCTCTTGCAACCGATGCTGATATCGAAAAGGTAAAAGCAGCTAGAGATAAGTAATGTCTAACCTTTCGTTCTACGTTCATATCCCATACTGCGTAAAACGATGCGGCTACTGCGACTTTAATACTTACACGCCGGCTGAGCTTCGTGAAGGTGGCACTTTAGAAACAGTCTCTCAAGGCTTTGTTGATTCGTTAATTGCAGAAGTAACTTTCGCATCCCGCACCACAACCACCACGATTCCAACCATCTTTTTTGGTGGCGGAACTCCATCGCTAATGCCAGCTAAAGAACTGGGCCGCGTAATTGATTTACTAAAGCAGCGCTGGGAATTTGCACCTAATATCGAAGTCACTATGGAGTGCAATCCAGATACTTTAACTCTGCAATCTCTAGCAGAGTATCGTGCAATCGGAATCAATCGCATCTCTATGGGTATGCAATCTGCCAATAGCAATGTATTGAAAGTCTTAGATCGAACACATAATCCAGAGAATGTTGCCAAGTCAGTAGAGAATGCACGCGCCGCAGGTTTTGAAAACGTCAGTTTAGATTTAATTTATGGAACACCAGGTGAGACTTTGGAGCAATGGGAGAGTACCGTTAAAACTGCGCTCTCATACGGCGTGGATCATTTGAGCGCTTATGCGTTAATTGTTGAAGATGGCACCAAGTTATCTGCAAAGATTAAACGCGGTGAAATTGATAAACCAGATGATGATCTAATGGCTCAGATGTATTTGAAGGTAGATGAGTTAGCAAATAATGCAGGGTTGCCTTGGTATGAACTAAGCAATTGGGGTCGACCGGCAGAACATAATTTGATCTACTGGCGAAATCAGAATTGGTGGGGACTCGGACCTGGCGCTCATTCTCATATAGACGGAACTCGTTGGTGGAATGTTAAACATCCAGCTAAGTATCAAGAGAAGTTGACTGCATTTGAATCTCCGATGCAAGAACGAGAAGTCTTAAGTGATTCAGAGAAGCGCGATGAAAAGATTATGTTGCAGATTCGCCTACGTGATGGAATTGCGATAAATGAATTATCTGCCGCTCAAATTGCGGTGCTTGATAATTACAAAGAGCAGGTCGAAACCATTGAAAATCGGGTAGTTCTAACTGCGGCTGGGCGGCTAATTGCTGACCGAATCGTCCGCGAAATGATTATGGCTTAAAATCTGACAATCATGAGCCGCCGCCTAGAGATCCTTCGTGCAATCGTTGATGAGTATGTAGCTACTCAAGAACCGGTTGGTTCTAAAGCGCTTGCCGAAAACCATAACTTAGGAGTCTCTCCAGCAACTATTCGAAATGAGATGGCAGTTCTGGAAGAGGAAGGTCTGATTACTCAGCCACATACCTCAGCAGGTCGTATCCCAACTGACCTTGGCTATCGCATGTTCGTCGATCAACTCGCAACTGTTAAACCACTCTCCGCACCAGAGCGTCGCGCAATCGAAACCTTCCTTGAAGGTGCGCTCGATTTAGATGATGTGGTGATGCGTACCGTTAAATTATTGGCAGATGTCACGAAGCAAGTCGCTGTAGTTCAATATCCATCTCTGGTTAAGTCACGAGTTCGCCACGTGGAACTTGTATTACTCAACTCGATTCGTACCATGTTGATTCTGATAACAGATACCGGTCGAGTCGAACAACGTGTAATTGAATTAGCAACTGAAGTAGATGATGAATATCTAAATTCAATGCGAGTAAAGCTAAATAACTCAATCGCAGGTCAACGTTTACCAGATGTCGCAGATCGTTTATCGGCGTTAATGGATTCTTTAACTGCGACCGATCGACGCAATATGGCGGTAATTATCTCTACCTTAATTGAGATGGCTTTAGAGAAACCAGAGGAGAAAGTGGTTCTTGCTGGAACCGCTAACTTAACTAGATTCCGTCAAGATTTCTCAGCACAGATTCATCCGATTCTGGAGGCGCTAGAAGAGCAAGTGGTGCTACTTCGTTTATTAGGTGGGGCAAGTAACGGAGTTCAGGTTCGTATCGGTAGCGAACAGAGTGAAGCTAATTTGCGTGAAACTTCCGTTATTTCAACTGGATACGGTGAAGTTGGCGCACTTGGCGTTATTGGTCCAACTCGTATGGATTACGCAAGTTCTATGGCTGCAGTTAGCGCTGTCGCTAACTATGTGAGTAGATATCTACAGGAGAATGCATAAATGGCTGATTTATACGAAACGCTAGGCGTTTCGCGTGATGCGACTGCGGACGAAATCAAACGTGCATATCGCAAATTAGCTCGCGAACTTCATCCTGATATTAATCCTGATCCACAGGTCCAAGATCGTTTTAAAGAAGTTACTGCTGCATATGACGTGTTAAGCGATGATTCAAAACGCCGCCAATACGACATGGGTGGAAATCCTTTTGGCGGTGGCGCTGGTGGATTTAATGGCGGCTTTGGATTTGATGACATCATGTCCGCATTTTTTGGACAAGGTTCACAATCGCGAGGTCCTCGTTCGCGTGCACGCGCTGGCCAAGATGCATTAATTCGTGTTGAAGTCTCATTAGAGGAAGCGTGTTTTGGAACAGAGCGAGAATTAACCGTAGAGAGCGCGGTGCGTTGTGAAAAATGTTCTGGCTCTGGTTGCCAAGCAGGTACATCGCCGACAACTTGTGCAATCTGTAAAGGACGTGGCGAGACACAGCAGGTAACTCGTTCAATTCTTGGCCAAGTAATGACTTCGCGACCATGCGCTGCCTGCCAAGGTTACGGAACCACAATCCCAAACCCTTGCCGCGAATGTAATGGCGATGGGCGAGTACGTTCTCGACAAACTATTAATGTAAAGATTCCTGGTGGCGTTGAAACCGGAAACCGAATTCAATTAGCAGGTCGCGGTGAAGTAGGTCCTGGTGGTGGCCCAGCAGGAGATCTTTATGTCGAAATCATTCAAAGCGAACACGAGTATTTAGTGCGCGATGGAGATACCTTGCATTTGGCGCTCTCAATTCCATTTAGCTCAGCAACTCTAGGCACCAAGGCAAAGGTGATGACTTTAGATGGAGAAGAGGAAGTTGAAATTAAGCCTGGCACACAATCTGGTGCAAAAATCGCTTTAAAACATAAAGGTATGACTCGATTACGTGGATCAGGCCGCGGTGACTTGATTGTTCACATTGAAGTAGTTACCCCTACAAAATTAAACCGCGAACAAGAAGAGCTAATTAAGAAGTTTGCAAGCCTTCGTGGGGAAGATAAAGATTCCTCATCAGTAAAAGCAGATGATGGTTCGCTCTTAAATAAAATCCGCGGGGCATTTAGATTCTGATGCTCCAACTCTTCTTTGTTGAGGATGTAAACCATCCGGAATTAATTAGCGATAATGCACATCACGCAGATCGAGTGTTACGCATGAGCGCCGGTGAAGAACTCTTAGTTTCTGACGGAAAAGGCACATGGGCAAGATGTGCAATCACGTCAATTTCAAAGAAAAGCGTCAATCTAAATATCCTTGAAAGTGGATCAGAACCAGCAAGCGCTTTCAATATCTCGGTATTGCAAGCGTTACCTAAGAGTGATCGCACAAAAGAGATGATTGAACTATTAACCGCGGCTGGGGTCACCGATATTTATCCATGGCAATCGGCGCGCACTATTGGAAAAGATAGCGAGAAGTGGGAAGTAGCTGCAGTCGAAGCTAGCAAACAGACTCGTCGTTTCTATATCCCTAAGGTTTCAGAGAAGTTAGATACAACTAAAGCCATTGAATTAGCAAAGAGCTTTGATCAAGTACTCATCTGTCACGAATCAGCCACAACACAAATTTCAGAGGTCGTTACAAGTTCCGCTAAGACTTTAATTGTGATTGGTCCTGAAGGAGGACTTACAGATGAGGAGCTGGCACAGTTTGAAAATGTTGGAGGCAAAGTAATCAAATTAGGTCGCCCAGTCTTGCGTTCAGCACATGCGGGAATCGCCGCAGTTGCTGCTGTTAGCGCGCTTATGAAGGTATGGTAATTACATGGCGTTAGATCCAAATTGCATCTTCTGCAAAATTATCGAAGGTGAAATTCCTGCAGAAATCGTTTATCGCGACGAGAACGTTGTGGCATTTAACGATTTAAATCCGCAGGCTCCAACACATGTGCTGCTTGTACCAACTCTGCACGTTGAAAATGCAGCGGCGATGGCTGAATCAAGTGCGGTAATTAGCGCCGCGCTGCTCAAGGCCGCCAAGCAGATTTCAGCTGATCGCCAACTTCCGGGCTATCGCACCGTCTTTAATACCGGTGAAGCGGTTGGCCAATCGGTATTTCACGCTCATATGCACCTTTTGGGTGGGCGAGATTTCACCTGGCCGCCAGGCTAAAGGTTGTTAAACTAAAACCATACATGGAACGAACTCTTATCACGGTACCGACCGCCATTCCAATGGTCGCACTTGTTGGCCCAGCCGATAAAAATTTACGAGAAATCGAATCAGCTTTTCCGAACGTCTCTATGACCGTACGCGGAAATGAAATTGCGCTACGTGGTGATATCGAAGAGTGTGATCGAGTCGAACAACTTGTAACCGAACTTCTGGTAGTTCTACGTTCTGGTCAAGATATTAATCCTGAAGTAATTAAGCGCTCTATCGGAATGCTCAAGTCTCATCCACAGAAACATCCGGCAGAAGTTCTTTCACTAAATATTGTTAGCAATCGCGGTAGAACAATTCGTCCGAAGACGGCAAATCAGAAGCAGTATGTAGAAGCGATTGCCGAAAACACAATCACCTTTGGAATTGGTCCGGCTGGTACCGGTAAGACTTATTTAGCTATGGCTAAAGCGGTCGCAGCGCTACAAGCTCGCGAAGTCAATCGAATTATTCTTACCCGCCCAGCAGTTGAAGCGGGCGAACATCTTGGTTTTCTTCCAGGCACACTCACCGAGAAGATTGATCCATATTTACGTCCACTATTTGATGCACTTCACGACATGTTGGATCAAGATGCAATCCCAAAGTTGATGCAGAGCGGAGTTATTGAAGTGGCCCCACTTGCATATATGCGCGGTCGCACACTCAATGATTCTTTTATTATTCTTGATGAAGCCCAGAACACCACACCCGAGCAGATGAAGATGTTCTTAACTCGTCTAGGTTTTGGTTCGAAGATGGTTATCACTGGCGATGTAACTCAAGTCGATTTACCAGGCGGAAAGAATTCAGGGTTAGCCACAATTCGTAAGATTCTCGAAGGAATTGATGACATTTCATTTATGGATTTAACTGCGGAAGACGTAGTTCGTCACCGATTGATTAGCGACATTGTTAGCGCATATGAAACTTACGACCAAGCTCGTAACTCCACATCCACACAGACCCGCCAAATTCGATGATTGAAATAGAGAACCGCTCAGGACAATTGGCTCCTGAAGCGGAGATAAAGAAGTTAATGGAATTTTCTATTAAAGAGCTAGGCCTGCACTCAGATTGCGAGCTCTCTTTGGCATTTATAAATGATGCAGAGATGGAAGAGTTACACGTTAAGTGGATGGATTTACCTGGCACTACCGATGTAATGAGTTTTCCAATGGACGAACTTCGACCAAATGATCCCGAACCTGGAATCTTGGGAGATATCGTTATTTCACCAGTAGTAGCTAGGGCTCAGGCAGAGAAAGCTGGCCATTCCTTCGAACATGAAGTTGCGATTTTGGCAGCGCATGGACTTTTACATTTGCTTGGATATGACCACCAAGAGTTAGAAGATGAGAAAGTTATGTTTGCGCTTCAAGAAGATTTAGTGAAACGAGCAGCCAAGTGAAATATTTCCTAATTGCGCTCCTCGCCTTTGTTTCTGGCTTCTCAGCGATCTTCTTCAGGCCTTTCTCTAAATTAATTGTTGGTATTGCTAATGCGCTAACACCTGGGCAACGATTTAAATCTAATATTTTTAAGAATGAAGAAGAGCTACGTGATCTGGTGGATCAAGCTCATGAACGTGGATTAGTCGAAGAGGACGAGCACGAAATGATCCACTCAGTTTTCGAACTAGGGGATACCTTGGTTCGTGAATTGATGGTGCCGCGCACTGAAATGGTCTGGATTGAGCGCGACAAGACTTTACGTCAGGCGCTCTCGCTTGCTCTTCGTTCGGGATATTCTCGAATTCCAGTAGTTGGCGAAAGCCTCGACCAAATTATTGGAATTGCATACATCAAGGATTTAGCTAAGCGCGCTCATGATCACCACGAAGCTGAACAGACCGAAAAGGTCGAACAACTGATGCGCCCTGTTGTATTTGTACCTGAGATCAAATCTGCAGCCGAGCTACTTAAAGATATGCAGCGCAATCAGATTCACTTGGCGATTGTGGTTGATGAATATGGCGGAACTGCCGGAATAATCACCATCGAAGATATTATCGAAGAGATTGTCGGCGAAATCGCAGATGAATTCGATGATGAAGAAGAGCAATTTGTTTGGCTTTCGGATGACAAATTACGTGTACAAGCAAAGGTGCACGTAGAAGATTTGGCTTCTGAGCTAGAGATTGAATTAGACGACAATTTAGTTGAAGGCGTAGATACCATCGGTGGATTGATGGCTAAGGTTTTAGGTCGTGTACCAATTCCAGGTTCAACTTTTAATTTAGCTGGGTGGAAAGTCACCGCAGAACGTCCAGTTGGCCGTCGTCGTCGAATTAGTTCGGTAATCATGGAGCGCCAGGAAAGCGAAGTCGCGCTGTAACCTTACCTCATGCGAGTTTTACGATTTACTCCAAAGCCAGGTAGCGATCTCGGCAATGATCCACTCTTCGGTCTACTTGAAGAAGATGAGAAAACAATTTCGGTAATCACAGGTGATCCGCTATTTAACGGAATTCAAAAGAGCGGCCAAGTAGCATCAATTGATGATGTCCGACTACTAGCGCCAGTGCTGCCTCGAAGTAAAGTTGTTTGCGTCGGCAAAAATTACTCTGACCATGCGAAAGAAATGGGCGGAGAAGTTCCGGCTGAACCGATTATTTTTCTAAAGCCAAATACCTCCGTCGCGGGGCCAAATGATGTTATTCATTGGCCATGGATGTCAGAACGAGTAGATCACGAAGCAGAACTTGCAATCGTGATTGGAAGAATCTGCAAAGATGTTCCGCGCGAACGCGCATCAGAAGTTATCTTTGGATACACAATCGGAAACGATGTAACAGCTCGCGACCTTCAATCTCGAGATGGCCAATGGACCCGTGCAAAAGGTTTCGACACTTTCTGTCCGCTTGGTCCTTGGATTGATACAGATTTTATTCCGGGCAATCAGGAGATTACTTGCACCGTAAATGGTGAGGTGAAGCAGAGAGCAACGTTAAATCAGATGATGTTTGGTGTTGATGAAATCATCCACTTTGTTTCATCAGTTATGACGCTTCTTCCAGGCGATGTTATTTTGACTGGTACGCCAGCTGGAATCGGTCCAATGCCAGAAAAGGCGACAGTTACCTGCGCGATTTCAGGGTTAGGTGAGTTAACTAATAAACTCTCTGCTCGTGGGTAAAGAGATCCGAGTCCGTTTCGCACCATCTCCAACTGGAGATCTGCATGTCGGCAATATTCGAACAGCGCTTTTTGATTGGGCCTTTGCTCGTCATACCGGTGGCACATTTATCTTCCGAATTGAAGATACAGATAAAGAACGTGTAACTGACGAATATATTCAGCGCGCAATTGATACTTTAAAGTGGCTTGGACTTACATGGGATGAAGGCCCAGAAGTAGGTGGCCCAAATGGTCCTTACTTACAATCAGAACGCTTACATATTTACAAAGAGTGGGCCGATAAATTTCTAGCAAGTGGCGCTGCTTATCATTGCTACTGCAGCTCTGAAGAGTTAGAAGCAGAACGCGAACGCCAACGCGCTGCAAATGTGGCTCCTGGATATGGCGGTACTTGTCGTTCATTAACTGCAGATCAGATTGAGAAATTTAAAGCAGAGGGACGCAAGCCCGTGCTTCGCATGCGCATGGATGATGGATCCACAACTTTCGTAGATGAGATTCGCGGAGAAGTTTCCTTCGATCATAAATATGTTCCAGATTTCGTATTAATGCGCGCTGATGGTTCGCCGCTTTACACATTAGCTGTCGCGGTAGATGATGTTTTGATGAAGGTGACCCACGTGCTTCGTGGTGAAGATTTGCTCTCATCAACCCCACGTCAAATTCAGGTTTATAAGGCGATGGGCTTAACTCCTGACCAGTATCCAACATTTGCGCACTTGCCATTTGTTATGGGCCAAGACAATGCAAAGCTCTCAAAACGTAATGGCGAAGTTTCAATCGCTTGGTATCGCGAACAGGGTTATCTTCCAGAAGCGATTTGTAATTACTTAGCGCTACTTGGTTGGTCGCCGGGAGATGACAAAGAAGATATTTCGATGAAGGAACTTGTCGAACTATTTGAAGTTCACGATGTTCACTCTTCTCCGGCACGTTTTGATATGAAGAAGCTCGAGGCAATTAACGGTGACAAGATTCGTGCTCTTTCCGCTGAAGAATTTCTAAATCGCGCTCTTCCATTCCTCAAGGACGAGAAGGTAATTACCGGAACTGATTCAGAAATAGAGCTTGTAAAGAAGGCGCTTCCGATTATTCAGGAACGTATCGTCAAACTTGGTGAGATTCCTGCAATGCTCAAATTCTTATTTGTTAATGAATTGGTTATCGAAGCTGATTCAAAAGAGAAGATTAAAGATGATCAGAGCAAGCAAGTCTTAAAGCGCGCACTTGAGGTTCTCGAACCACTTGCAACTTGGAACCACGATTCAATCGAAGGTGCGCTGCGCGCAGCTTTGATTGAAGAAATGGGGCTAAAGCCACGAATTGCATTCGGTGCAGTTCGTATTGCAGCAACTGGTAGCCACATCTCTCCACCGTTATTTGAATCAATGGAGTTGCTTGGTAAAGAGGCTTCAATTTCACGTATTAAAGCCGCGATTAGCCTTTAATTCTTATCGCGGGTAAACTTCGCCAGTCCTTAATTGGGGATATTTTGGGGTATGGGGTAATTGGCAGCCCTGCTGATTCTGGTTCAGTAAGTCTAGGTT
>ERZ650311.1559-NODE-1559-length-11166-cov-5.023490_pt1 | contig 11166 bp, 14 predicted proteins | sample MGYA00376247_ERZ650311 | MGnify/ENA primary metagenome ERZ650311 (study PRJEB26733, sample SAMN07839324) | wastewater metagenome | biome: small river; feature: stream; material: water | place: USA: North Carolina | collected 2016-07-28 ... | reverse complement strand
ACGAGATCGCTGATCGTGACTGGAGTTCAGACGTGTGCTCTTCCGATCTTTCAATGCCTTCTCGCATTCCTCGATCAAGGGCTTGAGCGCAGGGGCACGTTCCTTGTCGGCAAATGCCCACGACTCAAGCGCTCCAACGCACTTAGCAAGCGGAATGACAAGCGCATAGAACTGCGGCGCTTTGTTCGCTACGAATTCGCGTTGGGTGGTGGTGAAATCGCTCATATCGTCCTCTCACGCTGCTAGGGATGTGGCGGATTCAATGTGCTCAATCAGGGCCTTGCAGATAGCGCCAAAGTCCGATTCCCGGTAGAGCTTGGATGCCTTGTCGGTGGCGACCCACGAAAACCCAAGCGATGCAAGGCCATCGGCAGTGATGGACAGCGGGGCGATGCGTGCATTGATATCGCCCAACTTGATGCGTGCGCCGCTTGTGACTGGCGCAGGCGAGGTAGGCGGTTGCACCAGTCGAACAGGGGCCACGGGTGCGGGCTTCACTGCTTCGGCCTGAACCTTGGCGGCTTCTTCCGCGCGGATGCGGTCGCGCTCACGCTCTGCCGCTGCTTCGGCCTGGCGCTGCACTTCCTGCTGATGCGCGGAGATGCGCGAGGACACAATCAACGCGAAGTCGTCCGGGGCCTTGAGCACGATGCTTGCCACGTCGGCAAAAAGCGAGTTGTGCCCTGCGGCGTGCTCGTTCAGGTGGCGCAGGTTGCGGTCGATGTCATCGGCCTTGGCGTTGGCCTCAATCTTGGCGTTGGCCAGCGCGGTTGCCACGGCGTTTTCCATGCTCTCCAAGCTGCGCATGCCCTTGATGGCGCCGGCAAAGTCGGCTGGGATCACGGGCATGAATGGCTTGCCCAAGCGCTGATTGAGCGCCACAACGTGCTCGGCCAATGCATTCCGGCCTGCCATGACGATTTCGGTCTTGCGCCGCTCCTTCTCGGCGGTCAAGAGTTTTTCGGCCATGAGGCGGTTGTCTCGCACGAGCTTGGCGAGCAAGTCCTTGGTTTTCTTGGCCGTGTCGATGGACTGGATCTGCGCGAGCATCTGGGCCTCGGCAGAATCAAGGGCCGATTCGGCGCCCTTCATGGCCTTGATCTGCAAGTCAAGGTCGGCAAAGTCTTGATCGGTCTGGGGCTTGCGGATCAGGCGGTGTTCAAGGAAATCGCGCAGCGCGGTCTCGAATGCGGCAAAGTTGTCAATGACGGCAATGGAGCCCTGAACCTGAACATTGACGGCTGGCAGGGCTTGCACGGGGTTGGCAACAACTGCAACGGGTGCTTGTGCCGGTGGCGTGTAGGCGGCAAGGTCTTTGGCGAACTGGTCCCATCCGGCAATGATCTTGGCGCGCAGTTCTTCATCAGGGTAGTACCAGCAATAGACCTGCAAGTCGATGGACTGGCCGTCTGGCCCAAGCCTGGATGCAGCGAACACCGTGCGTTGCGCGCCGCTGACCATGTGCTGGTGTTCCATCTGGACGCGATAGAGCAGCGGGAGCATGGCGCCGGCATCGTCTGGCCCGTTCGTCGTGATGATGTCGTGCAATTCCTTGTTGAGCGTCTTGTGCTCAAAGCTGGTCGAACCGTCCATCGTCAGGCCGTCAAAGCTGGCGCTGTACTTGCTATTGGTGCCGGTGACGGGGAACAGTTCGTCGCCAATCAGTTCCTCAATCGCTGGGCGCGCAAGCGCTTCGAGCTTGTGACCATCGTCAAACCGGCGCTGCGTGGCTGCATCGACATCGGGATCAATGCCGGTTGCCATCCGGTGCAGCAACTGCGAGCGGGTTTCGTAGGGGCTGCAGCCCATCATGGCCGGGGCGTCGCTGGCGTTGAAGTGCGACTTCCGGTGGGCAAGCCACTCGGGCGACTTCTGAACCAGTCCTTGGATGATCTTCATGCAAGTTCCCCTTGGCGACGGTCAAAGATGGCCGACAGTTCGGCGCGCTGGCCTTCGTCGGCAATGGTGTTGATGAGGTCGGCTGCGGCTGCAAGCGCGTCCGAGTCGACTGCCTTGGTGAGCGCGTCGGCCACATGGGCGTAGGTCATGGCTATGGCTGGCGCGGCGGCTTCGGCCATCCACTTGCTGATGCGCGCTTTCTGTTCCTGCGAAATGGTGCCCTTGCTGCCCAAGAATGCGACGATTTCATCGACAGTCTTCCCGGCCGCGCCCCATTCGCGGATCTTTTGCTCGCGCAAATTCAACTTGTCGTCAGGCCACGGCTCCAGCTCAGGTGGTGACGGTGGCGGCGGCGGCGGCGCACCGATGACATCGGCGCTGCCCATGAACTTCTCGGCGGGCATGTCCATCAGTTCCTCGGCCACCGGCAGGCCGCGCAGGACATCGGGGAACACGTCGCGCAGGGCAAAGGCGCGGGCGCGCATCTGGCGCATGCGTTTGGGATACTTTGCCCAGATGTCTTTGCCGGCCAGGCCAGCCGCTTGAGCGTCGGTCATGCTGAATGTGCGGGACTGTTCAGTCTCGCCACGGCGCTTGACCCTGCAGGTTGCCGCATGGCCGTCGTCGGTTTCGATGACGAATTCGCACAAGGGAGATGCACGCACAAGGGCGATGACGGCATCGCCCCAGAGCGAAGGACGGCCGTTGATGATGGCGAGGTTCTGCATGGCCTGCAAAGGCTTGAGGCCCAATTCAGATCCCCACTGCACGGCAATGAGGCAGTTGCCGGGCTTGCCCTTGAAGTCTTTGGGGACGAGATCGCTTTCAGCAAGGTACTGAGCGAACGTGAGCGCCTGATCGAACGTCTGCGGGCTCAGATCGAAATGAGTTGTGCGTGGCGCGAGCGCCAGCGATTCGGTTTGTGTGAGTGGTGCATTCACGATGCGTTTCCTTTCAAAAATTTCAGTTCCGACTCGCGGTTCTTGATGTAGGTGAACAATTCGGAGTAGTAGTCCTCGTGCAGCGGCACCCTGAGCAGGGTCAGGCGTGCGTGCCAGAGGTCGATGCGGATGAGTAGGCGGGTGAGCATCACAACGATTCCTGCGGCTTTGCAATGCGCAACTGTTTGCCAACAAGACCGGCCAGCGTCCCCATCTTCGAAAGAGCGTCAGCGTTGACTTTCCGCTGATCGTCTGTGAGTGCTTCGGTCCTAACGTGGGAAAGCTCCTGCACCAGATGGGACAGCTCTCGCTTGATCGCTGCCCCACGGTCCTTGACGGCCGTCTCTGTCTGATGTTCCGGGTGAACCACTCGATAGCCGATGCCATCAATCGGCCTGAGCATCAGGCGATGCTTTGTCAGCAGGGCATCCCGCAGGTTGTTGAACTGAGACAGAAACCGCAAGCGCGCCTTGTCCGCTTCGGGGATGGTTTTGGGCTCGTCGATACCAAAGCACTGCATCAGCCAGTCCTTTGTGATGGTTTGCCCAGGCTCCAGCCCAGCCTTTTCCAACTCAGCGACTGCTTGTCGCCATGCCGGATACAAGGTCGGTTCCGCGTCAACGCCTTCTGATTGCTCCTGCTTTGACATATCACACCACCGTGAACCGGCCAAACCGGGGGCGGTAGTCGCCCAGGCCCACCATTGCCCCAGCGCTTTCCAAGCATCGGGCGATGTCGTCACGCTGCAAGGTGTTCTCGTCAAACATGACCGTGAACGTCAGTCCCCAGGTTCGGAAGATGGGGCGGCAGCGCATGACCTTGCTGGTGCCCACCTTGACGCTGCGCATGTCCACAAAGCGCTTGTCGGCAAACAAGGCGGTTTGGTCTTTGGGGCCATCGAATTGCAGGGCTGGCTTGTCTTCCAGCACGAGGGCTGCGCGCTTTATGGCGGTGCCCAGCTTGTGAATCTTCCCACCGCTGATGAGGCATGCAAGGACGTTGTATCCGGGGATATGCACGCCTGCGTCGTCGTCGTGATACAGCCCGCCGATCCATTCGAGTCGAGCCATTTCAAGCAAGTCATCTTCGGTTTTCTTGCGCTTGCCAGTGATGGCCTTGAACTGCTTAGTCAGGCCGTCGAATGGGTTTGCCAGCCGCTCGCTGTGCATCATCAATGGGGTTGTGCCCTTGATGCTGAACTTGATCTCTTTCATGTGCGTCTTACTCCTGTTTGTGTGACACCACTGGCAAGGGATTTCGCCCTTGCCGCTGTTGTCAGCCCATGCCTTGCCCAGCCCTGCCACGCCTGGCCGTGCCTTGCCTTGCCTGACCCTGCCCCGCCGCGCCCTGCCACGCCGCGCCCTGCCACGCCGCGCCTTGTCGGTGTTGCCACCGGGAAGCCCACAGTGACGTGGGCAACCCGCTGTAAACAGCCCCTGCCATGCCTAGCCCAGCCGCGCCGTGCCATGCCATGCCCGGCCCAGCCTAGCCAAGCAATGAATCAATCCCTCCCCTCGCGCTCAACAGCGGCCCGAAGTTCGCTGTCAGAGAACTCGCGTCGAGCGATCCGTGACAGCCACCACACAGCCCCAGCGATGATGAAAAACGCTACAGCGACGCAAGCGCCAAAGAGCATGAGTAGGTCGGCTAGGGTCATGCCAGCCTCTTAAAATTGATTGCCCATACCCAGGGGTTTGCGCCCCATGAGTTGGGGCCGTTGATGGATTCCCACAGCACGCGGTAACTGTCGATGGGCGTAGCGCCAAAGCGGTGATTCGGTCCGGGGTCGTTCCATTGCAGCCCTTCGTGCGTCCACCAGCCACGCATGGTTTCGGTGCCGCCTTCCGCAATCGCATCCGCTTCGCTGATGTCCTGCAAACGCTCAACGCGCACGGCGGTGACTTCGAGCGTGATGCGCGAGGCCCAGCGAGGCATGAACATGCTCGGCCGCAGTTTGCCGTCGAGCACATCTGCGTGCGGGCCGGCCTCATATTGCACAGGCGTGGCCGTCATGGTCGGATCGAGGTCGCGCGGCGGCAGATGGTCAAAGTCGCGTTCTGTGCGCCACGCCTCGCGCACCCAAAGGCGATCGCCGGGCATTCCGTATGGGCAAGCAAGCCACGAATCCGATGCGCGATCGTCGTCGTACATCCACGGCCACAGGCTGCCGTCGTCGCGTTCCTCAATTTGATAGTGCCGATTGAGCTTCACAACCCGCCGTGTCTGCGTCTTGTTGCCGGCCAGGATCGCCCGCACCATCGGAGCGCTGAACAGAATTGGTCGCTCGCGTGCAGTCATGCCAGCCCCACGAGGATCAAGGCGATGAACACGGCCACAAGTGCAGCGAGAACAAAGGCGGATGAGTGCATCAATCCCCCCAATACACGCGATGCGAGCCGCCCTTGACCCATGCGTGCATGTCGTTGTCAATCGACACGGGGTCATAGTCATCGCGGACCAGTTCAGACGCTGGCTTGCCTTTGGCCTTGCCGACCTTGTGCAGCAGGTACGCGCGGTACAACTGCTTGTGTGCCGGACGGCGCTGCAGGTCCATGTCGATCAGGGACTGCAGCGGCATCACAAGGGCCGACAGAAACTCGGAATCCTTGGGGACGATGGCCGTCGCATCAGGACGCTGGCCAGCAGGGCACGTCATCACGGCGTGTTCCTCGCGCACGGCTGCATCTGCGGGCAGTTGGTACTTGGCAGTCACCGCGAATTCGACAGTGGCAGGCGGGCAAATGGAATTGAGAATCGGCGCAAATGCCGGGTGCACCTTCATTGCGAAGGGGTCAAAGACAGCGGCTCTCATGACACGGCCTGCAGCGCGGTGAGCTTGAGAGCGTAGGAACGCCCGGTGGAGCGGCGGTACTGCCGATGGCCCATCGCGCGCTTGATTCGGCGCTCATAGTTCGGCGGCTCGGGGTTCGTGCCAGCACTGGCGCGCGCTGGCTTGGCGGCTTTGCGCTCTTTGCCCTGTTGATGCTTGCGGCCGGGGCCGCTTTTGGTGAATGAGAAATTCATCACGACAATTGCTCCGAAGGGTTGACCAAGAGCGATAAATCGCTCACCACATCGCAGCGACCAGAGAGCGGAACATCCGATCTGATCGCCCCACCTGGCTTGCTAGGCCCTTGCGACCCCTTCGGCGCGCCATTCTTTCGGGGTGGGTGGGTGCGATGGGGTGAAATCTTGCTCTGCTTCTCAGGAAAAAACCAATAAACCTTTGCTATTGTCGCAATAGGCTTTATCTATTGGCATGTGATGGGATTGCGCTGTAGAGTCATGGCCCATGAGTAATTCTGTCGAATCCGTCCGTCGCGGCTTGGCTGCACTTGACGAGCGGGAGCTTCGCAAGCTGGCTACAACTGCTCGGGTGCCTCTTGCCGAACTGAGGCGCTTTGCCGCTGGCGAGTTGGATGATTTGCGACACCTTCAATTCATGGCCGTGAAGACGGCGCTGCGAAAAATCATGGTGGTTGCATGACCTTCTGGCCCGGAACCAAAACCCCCATAAGCCGGGGCAATGCCTTTGACCTGACATCCAACACGGGTCATTCCGTGATGTGGACACAAGCCCGCGAGAGCTACGCAAGGGCACAGGGCCAGCGAGCGGCCAAGTTGCGGGCCGAAGAACTGGCCGAACAGACGACAGCCTTTACCCGGTATCGGTTGCCTGGAGAGGTGACTTTGAGCAAGCGCACACGGCGGGAACTGGGTTTGGCGCCGCGTGGGAAGAAGGGGAAGGCGTGAACGACTACATGAACTTTCTGCGCGAGAAGATCAAGCTCGCTCGCTTTGATGGCTTTGATGTTCCGCTTGAGGAAATCAACCCAGCATTGAAACCCCACACGCGCGACATCGTGCGGTGGGCAATCAAGGGCGGCAACCGCGCTGTGTTTGCCAGCTTTGGCTTGCACAAGACGGCTACGCAATTGGAAATCTTGCGGCAGGTTGGCCGGTCCAGGCCTGGACTGCGCCTGCAGGTGCTTCCGCTTGGGGTGCGTCAAGAGTTCTTCAGGGAAGCGCAGCAACGATTTACGGGTGACTGCGCCGTTCAACTGCGGTTCGTTCGCACCGATGCGGAAATGGACGACGAGCGGTTTATCTACCTGACCAACTATGAGAGCGTGCGCGAGGGAAAGATTACCCCTGGCCGTTGCGTTGCGACCAGCCTTGACGAAGCCAGCATTCTGCGCAGCTATGGCAGCAAGACATATCAGGAGTTCTTGCCCGCCTTCTCTGGTGTGCAATTCAAGTTCGTTGCCACTGCAACGCCTGATCCGAACCGCTACAAAGAACTGATTCACTACGCCGGATACCTGGGCGTGATGGACACCGGGCAGGCATTGACCCGGTTCTTTCAACGGGACAGCGAGAAGGCCGGGAACCTCACGCTTTACCCGCACAAAGAAGCCGAGTTCTGGCTATGGGTTGCTTCATGGGCCGTGTTCATCACGAAGCCAAGTGACCTGGGGCATGCCGATGAGGGCTACGTGTTGCCCCCGCTTGATGTCCGCTGGCATGAAGTCCAGAGCGACTACGAAGCGTCAGGACACGAAAAGAACGGGCAGGGGCTTTTGATCCCCGACATCGCCATGGGGCTGTCTGCGGCAGCGCGTGAGAAGCGCGACAGCATGCGGGGGCGAATTGCCAAGGTGTGCGAACTGATCGACGCTGATCCTGGCGATCACTTCATTGTGTGGCACGACTTGGAAGACGAGCGCCATGCCATTCAACAGGCCATCCCCGATGCTGTGAGTGTATGGGGCAGTCAAGATCTGGATGAGCGAGAGCAGCGCATCATTGATTTCAGCGACGGCAAGAGCCGTGTTTTGAGCACCAAGCCAATTATTGCCGGGTCTGGCTGCAACTTTCAGCGCCATTGCCACCGCGAGATATTTGCAGGCATCGGGCACAAGTTCAATGACTTCATTCAGGCCGTCCACCGGACATATCGCTTCGGTCAGGAAAGCCAAGTCCGAATTGACATCGTTCACACCGAGAGCGAGCGGGAGATTGTCGCCAGCCTAAAAGCCAAGTGGCAACGCCACGATGAGCAACAACAGCGCATGGCAGACCTTGTGCGCGGGTACGGTCTGGATCAATTGGCGATGCACGACACATTGGCCAGAACCATCGGGGTTGAGCGGCAAGAGGCTTCTGGAGAGTTCTTCACTGTTGCCAATAACGATTGCGTCCTTGAGGCGCAGAGGCAACCTGAGAACTCCGTAGACCTGATCGTTACGTCGATCCCGTTTGCAAATCACTACGAATACACGCCCAGCTACAACGACTTTGGGCACACCGAAGACAACGCGCAGTTTTGGCGTCAGATGGATTTCCTGACACCGCAACTGTTGCGCATCCTCCGGCCTGGCCGAATCTACGCATGCCACGTCAAGGACCGAATCAACTTCGGCAACGTGACTGGTGCGGGTATCCCGACAGTTAGCCCGTTTCATGCCGAAGCGCTCTTTCACGGCATTAAGCACGGCTTTGACTACATGGGCATGGTGACAGTCGTCACCGATGTGGTTCGGGAGAACAACCAGACTTACCGACTTGGCTATTCTGAAATGCGCAAGGACGGCACAAAGATGGGCGTTGGATCGCCCGAGTACGTGCTTTTGTTCCACAAGCCACAGTCAGACAGGACCAGGGGCTATGCGGATGTCCCGGTGCGTAAGACGAAAGAGGAATACAGCCTCGCTCGTTGGCAGGTAGACGCGCACGCCTTCTGGCGCTCAAGCGGCAACCGCCTGATGACCGCAGAGGAAATGTCGGCCATGGGTCCGGCGACGCTGGCGAAGTTCTTTACGGACGACAGCTTGCGCCGGGTTTACGACTACGAACGGCACGTCACGATTGGCGAACAACTGCAAGACCGAAACGCTTTGCCTTCGGACTTCATGAGCCTTGCACCGGGAAGCCATCACCCGGACGTGTGGCACGACATCAACCGCATGCACACCCTCAACAGCGACCAAAGCAGAAGGGCCGTTGAGAAGCACGTATGCCCCTTGCAGTTCGACATCGTTGACCGACTGATTGACAGGTACAGCCAGCGGGGCGAAGTCGTCTATGACCCGTTCCATGGACTCGGAACCGTTGGGGTTCGCGCCATCAAGAAGGGCCGGTATGCGCGTGGCTCTGAACTGAGCGCCGCCTATTTCAAGGATCAAGTTCACTACCTGCGGGCTGCTGAACGTGAGGCCGCAATGCCAACCCTGTTTGACTTCTGCGACGAACCGACCGAGTTGGAGGCCGCATGACCCCAATCCAAACCCTAATCGACCAGCACCGAAACCTGATGGCCCAGGCCGCAGGGGTCCAAGTCCAGATCTGCAAGGAATCCGCATGACAGCACTCATCAAGTACGAGGCAGCATGCCTTGCCCTGGCCGAATGCAAGGCCGTTGACGAAGTGAAAGCCTGGGCCGACAAGGCCGCTGCCATGCAAGCCTACGGGCGCATGGCGAAGGACAAGACCCTTGAGGTCGATGCTGCCGAAATCAGGATTCGCGCCGAGCGCCGCCTTGGCGAATTGATTGCGGCGCAGAAGGCCGGCCCCGGACTGGCGAAGGGCGTGCGAATGGCCGGCGGCGGCAAATCCCCGGTGGTCGTTAGAGACGACCGCCGGGAAACGCCGCCCCTTGCCGAGGCCGGGATCAGCAAAGACCTGTCCAGCCGCGCCCAAAAACTGGCCGCAGTCCCCGAGGAGGAATTCGAAGCCGAGCTTGCCGCCAAGCGTGAGCGAGATCGAGAGGAGGGTGCCCGCGTGTCGGCTCGCCTTGAGGCTGCTGGCGAACAGGCAATGAAAGGCAACAAGGTCAAGCGTGAGCCTGAACCTGAGCCAAAGCGCCAGTTGGTGGAGGCTGGGGAAGTCCAGTTGTTGCGCGACCAGATTGATGAACTGACCGCCAATTTGCGCGAAGCCACAGAAGACAACGAGAGCATGGCCCGCGTGTTTGAGGCGGACGACAAGGTGAAGGCTGCGATGGCCGAGGCCAAGCGATACCGGGAATTGAACCGCATCCTTGAGGAGCGGATTGCCGGCCTGATGAACGAGAAAAGCGCGGCGATTCGCGCGGCAAAGAGTTGGCAGCGCAAGGCCGAGGCTGCGGAAAGGGCTGCTGCTTGAACACGCGCCTGTTCCAGAGCGCCCCGAACTACGGGGACGCAACATTCCCAGATCCGAGGCCGTTTCAGGTTTCGGCGCATGAGGCATTGCGGGCCAATTTCAAGGAAGGGCATCGCTGCCAGGTGCTGATGGCCCCCACGGGTGCGGGCAAGTCTTACCTGGGGCTGCGCGTCGCGCACGAGACGCTGGCGAAGGGCAAGCGGGCGGTTTTTGTATGCGACCGAACGACGCTCATCAACCAGACAAGCGACACGGCAGACCGCTACGGTCTGAGCGCTCACGGCGTCATTCAGGCAGACCACTGGCGCTATGACCCGGAGATGCCGTTCCAGATTGCAAGCGCCCAGACGCTGGCGCGACGCAGCTGGCCGGATGCTGACGTGATCATCGTGGACGAGTGCCACACGCAGTTGAAGGCGTGGACCGAGCACATGCAGACCTGCCGCGCTGCGGTGATTGGCTTGTCTGCAACGCCGTTTTCCAAGGGCCTTGGCCGCTTGTTCACCGCACTGGTGAACGCGACCACGATGCACGAATTGACGCAATCGGGCGTGCTGGTTCCGATGCGTGTGTTCTCTTGCACGCCGACCGATATGCGCGGCGCTGAGACGGCGGGCGGCGAGTGGACAGAAAAAGCAGCCGAGGAGCGTGGCATACGAATCGTCGGTGATGTGGTTGCCGAGTGGTGCAAGTTCGCCGAGTGTCGCAAGACCATTGTGTTCGGGGCCACGATCAAGCACTGCGAGGAGTTGTGCCGCCAGTTCGTTGACTCCGGCGTGATGGCGTCGGTCTTTACGTCAGAGACAACGGCAGAGGAGCGCCTGAGTTTGCTCAAGGAATACCGCAAGCCGGATTCCGCGTTGCGTGTGCTGATCTCGGTTGAGGCGCTGGCAAAGGGTTTTGACGTGCCTGATGTGGGGTGCGTGGTCGATTGCAGGCCGCTTCGCAAGTCACTGTCTACGGCTATCCAGATGTGGGGCCGTGGATTGCGATCAAGCCCAGAGACGGGCAAGACAGACTGCATCTTGCTTGACCACAGCGGCAACATCATTCGCTTTGCCGAGGACTTCACGGACATCTTTTTCAATGGGCTCGATGCGCTGGACGCAGGCGAGAAGTTGGACAAGGTGATCCGCCGAGACGACGAGGAGAAAGAAAAGAAGGGCTGTCCTTCGTGCGGGTT
>ERZ650311.1558-NODE-1558-length-11173-cov-4.390718_pt1 | contig 11173 bp, 11 predicted proteins | sample MGYA00376247_ERZ650311 | MGnify/ENA primary metagenome ERZ650311 (study PRJEB26733, sample SAMN07839324) | wastewater metagenome | biome: small river; feature: stream; material: water | place: USA: North Carolina | collected 2016-07-28 ... | reverse complement strand
GGTACGTGATCGAGCGCACCAAGCTGGGCGGCTACCTGCGTGCCGCGACCGAAAACCCCAGCCTGGTGCAGGCGTTCGGCATCAACGTGCCGCGCATGATCACGCTCACCTACGGCTTTGGCGTGGGCCTGGCCGCGCTGGCCGGCGTGATGGCTGCACCCATTTACCAGGTCAACCCCACCATGGGCGCCGACCTGATCATCGTGGTGTTTGCCGTGGTGGTGATCGGCGGCATGGGCTCCATCATGGGCGCCATCCTCACCGGCTTCGGCCTGGGTCTGATCGAAGGCCTGACCAAAGTGTTCTATCCCGAAGCGTCCAACACCGTGATTTTCGTCATCATGGTGATTGTTCTGTTGATCAAACCCGCCGGTCTGTTCGGTACCCAAAAATAAGCTCACCATGGCCAACGCGTCCGACTCCTCCACTCCGTACATCGAGCACAGCAACCGTCACCAAGGCATTGCCTTCCTGGTCATGGCGGCCCTTTTCGCGATCGGCCCGCTGGTGGTCTATCCCATCTTCCTGATGAAGGTGATGTGCTTTGCCTTGTTCGCTTGCGCCTTCAATTTGCTGATCGGATTTGGGGGCCTGCTCTCTTTCGGCCACGCCATGTTCCTGGGGACGGCAGGTTATGCGGCCGCCCATTCAGCCAAAGTCTGGGGCTTCACGCCCGAGCTGTCCTTGCTGTTTGCCACGCTGTGCGCCACGGGCCTGGCGGTGGTCACCGGCATGCTGGCGATTCGCCGCCAAGGCATTTATTTCGCCATGATCACCCTGGCCTTGTCGCAGATGGTGTTCTTCTTCTATTTGCAATCGCCCTTCACCGGCGGTGAAGACGGCATTCAAGGCGTGCCTCGCGGCAAATTGTTTGGCGTGATCGACCTGTCTGAAAACACGCCGATGTACATCTTCGTGCTGACCATCTTCCTCGCCGGGTTTGGCCTGATTTGGCGCATCGTTCACTCGCCTTTTGGCCAAGTGCTCAAAGCCATTCGCGAAAACGAGCAACGCGCCTTGTCCTTGGGCTACGACACCGACCATTACAAATTGGTGGCGTTCATTCTTTCCGGCACGGTCGCGGGCGTGGCCGGCGCCACCAAGTCCATGGTGTTCCAGTTGGCTTCCTTGACTGACGTTCACTGGTCCATGTCGGGTGAAGTGGTTCTGATGACCCTGGTGGGTGGCCTGGGCACCTTGTTCGGACCGGTCTTCGGCGCCGCGGTCATCGTCACCATGCAAAACTACCTGGCGCAACTCGGCGCCTGGGTCACGATCGTGCAAGGCATCATTTTCGTCATCTGCGTGCTGGCCTTCCGCCGCGGCGTGATCGGCGAAATCGCCAACCTCATCCGCAAGCCGCTCTGATTTTTGCGAGGCCCCATCAGGGGCCTTCGTCATTGCGAGCCCCGCCAGGGGCGCGGCAACCCCTCATTTGCTCTACCACCTCTCCACCATGTCCAACATCACCCTCTCCCAAGCCCAAAACATCCTCACCGGCGCCCTGGCCCACGCTCGCAAAGCCAATTTCAAGCCCATGGGCGTGATCGTGGTGGACGCCTCCGGCAACACCGTGGCCTATGCCCGCGAAGATGGCGCCAGCATGTTCCGTTTCGACATTGCCCAAGGCAAGGCCTGGGGCGCCGTGGGCATGGGCGTGTCCAGCCGCACCTTGTTTGAGCGCGCCAAAGACAACCCCAACTTTTTCGTGTCGCTGGCCTCCACCGCCCAAGGCAAATTCCTGCCCCAAACCGGCGCCGTGTTGATCAAGGACGCACAGGGCCAAGTGATCGGCGCTGCTGGCGCCAGTGGCGGCACCGGCGATGAGGACGAAGAAATTTGCATTGCCGGCATTCAGTCGGTGGGTCTGAGCGCTGGTTAAACTCGCAGAAAGGACCGTGCATGTCGCATGCCTCCTCCTTGATTGCCGGTTTGCGAAGCGTGGCGCTGAACGTGCCCGACCTGGCGTTTGCCGAAAAGTTCTTCACCGACGTCTGGCACCTGGACATTGCGCATCGCCGACCAGGGGTGATCTACCTCTGCGGCACGGGAGAAGACGACCATTTGCTGGCGCTTCATGAAAAGCCCGGCGTGGCGCAAATTCGCCACGTCAGCTTGCGGTCACGCCATGCACAAGCCTTGAACACCATTGCACAGTCAGCGGTTCGTCACGGAGGGCGTGTGCTTCAATCCTCCGGCGAGGCCGCAGACCCGAGCGGTGGCATCGCGGTTCAGGTCGCCGATGCCGATGGCCGCGTTTTTGAAATCGTGCATGGCGACCGCTTGCGAGCCCAACCCACACACGTCGCCGACCGCCCCGAGCGATTGGCCCATGCGGTGCTGAACACCCATGATGTGGCCCTCACCCAGGCCTTCATGGAAAACGTGCTCGACTTTTCCTTGTCGGACCGCACCCGCATCATGGCCTTCATGCGCTGCAACAGCGACCACCACAGCGTGGCGCTGGGCATCAGCGACAACGATGCGCTCAACCACATTGCCTTTCTCATGCCCGACCTGGAGTCGGTGATGCGCGGCGGTGGCCGCATGCGCGATGCGGGCTACGATATCCATTGGGGGCCAGGTCGGCATGGTCCGGGCAACAACGCTTTCAACTACTACATTGGGCCTTTTGACATCGTCATCGAGTACACCGCCGAGGTGTCACAAATCGATGACAGCTACCCTGTGGGCCAACCCGACAACTGGACCTGGCCACCCGGCCGCGTGGACCAGTGGGGCATTTCAGCACCGCCCAGCGCGCGCCTCAAAGAAGCCCAGCGGGCCATCTTGTTTGCTGCTTGATTTTTCACACGCAAGGAACCCATCATGCGATTCACCACTTTCCGTCAGGGCCACGAAGACCGGCTCGGCGTGGTCGTTGGCCAAGAAGTCATTGACCTGCACCAAGCCCAGCCCCAGATCAGCTCAGACCTGCGCACCGCCTTGCGTGCCGGCCAAGACCTGATCGGTGCCGCGCAAGCGGCCATCGCCAGCGCCGCGCCGCGCATGGCCTTGAGCAGCCTGGAACTCTCACCGCTGCTGCCAGAGCCTGGCAAGATCATTTGCCTGGGCTTGAACTATTTCGACCATGCCAAAGAAGGCGGCCGTGACAAGCCCGAATACCCCTGGTTCTTCCTGCGCTCGGCCAGCTCCCTGCTGGCCCCGAATGCCAAAGCGCTGCGCCCCAAGGTGTCGGAGCAACTGGACTACGAGGCCGAGTTGGCCGTGATCATTGGCACGACGACCAAGCACGCCACGATGGACAACGCCCTGAATGCGGTGTTTGGCTACAGCTGCTTCAACGACATTTCGGTGCGCAACTACCAGCGCAAAACGCCGCAGTGGACCATTGGCAAGAACTTCGATCGCACTGGCGGTTTTGGCCCGGTGCTGGTCACCAAAGACGAGTTGCCCGAAGGCGCCACCAACCTGCGCATTCAGTCGCGCCTGAATGGCCAGATCATGCAAGATGCCAACACCCGCGACATGATCTGGGGCGTGGCGGAAACCATTGTGCTGTTGTCCGAATGCGTGACTCTGGAACCCGGCGACCTGATCATCATGGGCACGCCCGCAGGCGTGGGCCATGCCCGCACGCCGCAGGTGTGGATGAAGGCGGGCGATGCCATTGACATCGAGATCGAGCAGATCGGCATCCTGCACAACAGCATCGAAAACGAAGCCGCATAAAACCCATGCCGACGCCCGATCTGTTCGATGTCGCCATCGTGGGCTACGGACCGACGGGGGCGGTGGCTGCAGGCCTTTTGGGACAGCATGGCATTCGCACTTGGGTGGGCGATCGGCAGCGCGCGGTGTACGACAAGCCGCGTGCGATTGCGCTGGACCATGAAATCATGCGGGTGTTCCAAGAGCTGCACATTGCCGAGGCATTGCAGCCCCACATGGAGCCCTTCACCAACTCCGAGTTCTTTGGCGTGGACGGGCAGCTCATCAAGTGCATGTCCACCATTGCGCCGCCCTACCCCCTGGGCTATGCGCCGTCGATCGTGTTTTCACAGCCGCCATTGGAAGCTTTGCTGCGCGAGCGTGTCGCCGCCCTGCCTTCTGTGACGGTCGCATTGGGCCAAAGCGTGACCGACTTGTCGCAAGACGAGAAGGCCGCCACCCTGACGGTGCAAGATGAAAATGGGCAGCGCCAGCAGGTGCGTGCGCGTTACGTGATCGGTTGCGATGGCGCTTCCAGCTTTGTCCGCCAGAAGATGGGGCTGGCGCTGGACGACCTGGGCTTTGACGAGCCCTGGCTGGTCGTGGACCTGCTGGTGAACGACAGCGGCCTGGCCAAGCTGCCGCGCACCAGCGTGCAGTTTTGCGAGCCCCAACGTCCCACCACGCTGGTGATCGGCCCAGGCCGTCACCGCCGCTGGGAACTGGCCATCAACCCCGGCGAAGACCCGCAGCAACTGGCCACGCCCGAGGGCGTCTGGTCCTTGCTGTCGCGCTGGCTGACGCCGCAAGACGCCACCCTGTGGCGCCAAGCCAGCTACCGATTCCATGCGCTGGTGGCCCAGCGCTGGCGCCAGGGCCGCGTTTTTCTGGCGGGCGATGCAGCGCACCAACAACCCCCCTTTCTTGGCCAAGGCATGTGCCAAGGCATTCGCGACGCCGCCAACCTCTGCTGGAAGCTGCAGGCGGTGTTGCAGCACCATGCCTGCGACGCCCTGCTCGACACCTACGGCGAGGAGCGCCAACAGCATGTGCGCGAACTCACCACCCGCATCAAAGGCATCGGTCAACTGGTGGGCGAGCGCGATGTGGCCAAAGCCCGCGCGCGCGATGCGAAGTTGTTGGCTGAATGCGGTGGCGTGGTGCAGCCTACGCCGAGACAAAACGTTCAGCCCGCACTGGCCAAAGGCTTGCTGAACACCGCCGGCCATGGCCCTGTGGGCACTTTGTTCCCGCAACCCTGGTTGAGTGGCGACACCGCCCCATGCCGCATGGATGACCGCTGGGGCACGGGCTGGCGGGTGGTGCTGTCCGCCGCAGCGCCGCCCGAAGCCAGCGCCGCAACAGCGAACTTCGACGCCATGCCCCTGAAAGTTTGTCAACTCGGACAAACCGGTTTTGTGGAAACCGAAGGGGTCGTGTCAAATTGGCTGCAAACCCATCAGGCGATGGCCGTTGTCGTGCGACCCGACCACTATGTGTACGCCATGGCCACCCACCCCGAGCAACTGCACACGCAGCTGACACAACTTCAACAAGCCTTGCGCCCGGTTTGAAAGGACTTCCCATGCAACGACGACACTTGATGCACGCTGCTGCAGCCGCCCTGGCCAGCAGCATCGGCGTGACAGCGCACAGCCAAAGCGCCTGGCCAGACCGCCCGGTGAAATTCATTTTGTCGCAGCCCCCCGGCTCGGGCCCCGACAACGTCGCGCGCTTGCTCTCCGAGCGCTTGGCCAAGGCCTTGGGCCAGGCCGTGGTGATCGAGAACAAGCCCGGCGGGCAAAACGTGATTGGCGCGCAAGCGGCGGCCCGCTCTGCCCCCGATGGCAGCAACTTCTACTTCGCCACCACCGCGGCCCTGGTGACCAACCGGCATCTGTTCAAAACCATGCCCTACGACCCGCAAAAAGACTTTGCGGCGGTGGCCTTCATTGCCAAAAGCCCTTTCGCGGTCTTGGTCCGTGCCGACTCGCCCATCAGCTCCATGCAAGACCTGGTGGCGCGCTCCAAGGCCAGCCCCGGCAAACTCTCGGTGGCCAATGAGGGCCCGCGCACCTTTGGCGGCATCATCGCGCGCCTGATCAATGCCCGCACCCGCATGGAAGCCAACCTGGTGGCCTATGCCTCCGTCGGCGTGGCGGTCCAAGATGTGCTGGGTGGGCACTCGGACGCCGTGGTGGCCGACCTGGCCTCCACGGCGCAACTGGTCAAGCAAGGGCGCCTGCGCTTGCTGGCCGTGACCTCTGCCAAACGCGTGACGGGCTGGGAAAGCATCCCCGCCTTGTCCGAAATGATTCCCCAGTTCGAGATGGTCGGCTGGTTCGCACTCGTGGCCCCCACCGGCACGCCGTCGGCCATCGTTCAGCGCATGCACCGCGAGGTGAAAACATTGCTGGCCGACGCCGAGGTTGCGCAACGCATGCTGACCATTGGCCCCATCGCTGAACCCTTGAGCAGCCCGGAGGCCGTGGAAGCCTTCCTGAAACAGGAACATGAGCGCTGGTCGGAAGTGGCCAAAGAAATAGGGCTATTGCCCGAGTAATGCAGGCCCCGCTGGGCTGGCCTAAACTTCGGCCATGTCCCCGCTCACGCTTTATTACGATGGCCGCTGCCCGCTGTGCCAAGCCGAGATGCTGTACCTGCAGCATCGCGATCGCCTCGGCTTGCTGAACTGCGTTGACATCACCTTAAACGACTTTGACGCCAACGCCACCGGCCTGTCTTGCGAACGGGCCATGGCCAGCATTCACGGGCGGATGGAGAATGGCGAATGGGTGACCGGCGTTGCAGTTTTTGCAGCCGCCTATGAGCGTGTGGGCCTGCGCCGCATGGCCTGGTTGTTGTCTCGCCCCAGTTTGCAACCCGTGCTGGGTTGGGGCTACGCGCGCTTTGCGCGCCACCGCTACACCTTGTCGCGCTGGTTCGGCCCGAGCGTGCTGCGCTTCGTCAAGCGCTGGCTTATTCGGGCTTGATGTTGGCGTCGCGCACCACGCGTCGCCATTGCGCCAACTCTTGCTGCAACAAGGCTTCAAGTTCCTGTGGGCTGGTGCTGACGGCTTGCATGCCCAGTTTGGAAAAACGCTCGCGCACCTCTGGCTTTTGCAAAATGGCTTGCGTGGCCTGGTGCCAGGCGTCCACCACAGGCTTGGGTGTTTTGGCCGGCAGGAACAGCGCCAGCCAGATGGTGGTCACATAGCCCGGCACCCCTTGCTCCGAAATCGTCGGCAAATCAGGCAGCTCTGGGTGGCGTTTGGCACTGGCAATGCCCAGCGCTTTCACCCGGCCCGCCTTGATGTTGGGCACGGCAGAGTTGAAGGCATCGAACATCAGTTGCAGATGGCCTGCCAACAGGTCCTGGGCCGCAGGCCCCTGGCCTTTGTAGGGCACGTGCGTCAACTGTGTTTGTGTTTGGCTGGCAAACAGCTCAGCGCCCAAGTGGTAAGTGCTGCCAGCGCCGGAAGAACCGTAAAACAATTTGCCTGGCCGATCCTTGGCGTAGCGAATGAACTCTTGCACGTTTTGCACGGGCACCGATGGGTGCACCACCAAGATGTTTTCAATGGCCGCCACTTGCCCGATGGGCACAAAATCGCGCACGGGGTCAAAGGGCAGCTTGGGCATCAGCGCAGGGTTGGCCGCCATGATGCTGCTGGTGCCAAACAACACGGTGTTGCCATCGGGCGCTGAACGGGCCACGATGTCCGCGCCAATGGCGCCGGTGGCGCCCGCCTTGTTATCGACGATGACCGGACGGCCCAGGGCTTCAGCAAGCAAGGGCGCCATCACCCGCGCCGCAATGTCGGTCGGCCCGCCCGTGGCAAAGGGCACCACCAAGCGCACCGATGCGGCAGATTGCGCCATCACCTGTCCGGCAAAAACACAAGCAGCCAACAGGCCTGTACAACGAGATAGAGACAGCATGGGTTAACCTTCCGTTCCATCGGCCAGCAAGCGCTGGCGAATGTCCAAGGGCGAGAGCACTTCCAGCGGCTCAGCGCCGCCCAGTGGAATCTCCACCTGGGTGGCGTTCAACACCATGGACACCATCACATAGGTGCCTGACAGCACCACCAGGTCCATCACGGTCTGCTCGCCAAAGTGGTCCACCGTGCGCTGCCACAGCGCATCGGGCACGCGGTGGTTCAGGCTGAGTTGCACACAGAAGTCATAGACCAATGACTCGTCGGCCTGCATGCCTTGCGGCCGCCGGCATTGGCGCAATTGCTCGATGATGTCGGGGGACAAACCCGCGCGCTGCGCGATCGGGCCATGCGCCCACCACTCGTACTGGGCGTTGGCCAGGCGCGCCTGGATCAGGATGGCAAATTCATTGAGCCGCTTCTCCACCGTGGTTTTGAAGCGCAAGTAGTCCAGCAACGCGAAGCAGCGGCCTGCCATCTCGGGGCTGCGCAACAAAGCGTTGTAGGGGCCGCCCAAGCCGGCGCTGGACACTTTGAGAATTTCATCGGCCAGCGGTCGTACTTCGGGTGCGAGTTGCTCGTAGGTGGTGGGTGCCAAACGTTCAGCCATGGATTTCTTTCTCGCCGTGTTGGGACAGCAGTTGCATCAAGTGTTTGCGAATGAGGATGCCGGGACGGTCGGAGTCCATGGAGAATTCCACGCCGCGCCGGCGCAAGTCCACCAAGGCATCGGGATCGGTGGACTCCAGAATGGCTTTGTCTTCCCGGGTAATGACTTTGTCAAATTCAATCAACAAGTCTTGCGGGCAATCTTCTTCGCGGTCATTGCGAAACAGCCATTGGCACAACTGCATGTGGCCATCGTCGATGGGCGTGAAGCAATTGATGATCACATGGCGAATGCCCGAGGGGTACTCAATGTCCAGCCGCCGGGAGAACGGCAGGTAGTAGGCATTGCGCATGTGGCGCGTGGTCACGGGCTCGCTCACGCCACTGATTTGTCGGAAGGCCTCAGGGTTGAGGGCATCGATCACGGTTTCAGCGTAAAAGCCCTGTTCTGCGTCTACCAGCTCGTACTTGCTGGGCTTGGGAGAAGCTGCCACGCCAAAGGTCGCGCGGTGCACAAAACTGAAATGCGCATTGTCAAAACTGTTCTCCAGGGCGCGCACCGGGCTGGTGGCCCAGGTTTCATAAAACTGGTGAATGGTGCGCCAGCCTTCGGCCTCAAACTCAGGCACGGCCGGAATGTCAGCCAGAGGCTCCTCCAGCGCGACCCAAGCGTAGCCATAACGCGCCATGCAGCGGTAGGCCGTGGTTTGGTAATCGGAGGGGATGGCGCGCTCGGGCTCGTACTGCGGTATGCGGATCACGCGCCCGTTGCGGTCATACACCCAGCCGTGGTAACCGCATTGCACCGCGCCCTGACCACAGGCCTGGCCTTGGGCGTTGACGCACCAGCCCTTGGACAGCTTGGCCGTGCGGTGACAGCAACGGTCTTTGAGGGCCGCGGGCTGGCCCGTTTCGTCCAGAAACAAAACAATGTCTTCGCCCAACAGCTTGAAGGCTTGGGGCCCTTGGGACAGCATCGTCAGGGGCATGACGGCGTGCCAGAATTTTCGAAAAATGGGTTGTTGGGTGACCAGCATGCCCCCATCCTACCCAAGCCTGGCGAACTTCAATTGGGGATCAGGAAATCCCGACTGATGCTGGCGCCCAATTCGTTCACGCGGTCAAGGAACTGCGTCAGAAAGGCGTGCAAGCCATTGGCCAGAATTTCGTCAATGCAACCGTACTGCAATTCGGCGCGCAACTTGCCCGCACGCCGGCTGGTGGCGGCCGACTGGTCGTTCGCCACCATGGCCAGGTTGCTGACCACTTCGTTCATGCTGGCATGCAAGGAGCGCGGCATGTCGGCGCGCAGCACCAGCAACTCGGCCACACGCTCAGGGCGAATCACGTCGCGGTAGACCTTGCGGTAAATCTCAAAACCCGAAACGCTGCGCAAAATGGCGCTCCAATGGTAGAAGTCGTACTCCTGGTCCTTGGCGCTGGCCGCGCCAAAAAAATCGCTTTGCACGGCGTGGAACTTGACATCCACCAAGCGCGCCGTGTTGTCGGCACGCTCCAGGAAGGTGCCCAGCCGCATGAAGTGCAGCGACTCGTCCATCAGCATGGTGCCCACGGTCACACCACGCGAAAGATGCGAGCGAAACTTCACCCACTCAAAGAACTGGCTCGGGTCGCGCTCGAACTCCCCAGAGCGAATGCGGCGGTTCAACTCCAGCCAGGTCTGGTTTTGGGTTTCCCAGACCTCGGTGGTCAGGGCGCCGCGGACAGCACGCGCGTTCTCGCGCGCCGCACGCAGGCACGAAATGATGGACGAAGGGTTGTCCTCGTCTTTGACCATGAACTCCATGACCTTGCGTGCCTTGATTTCGCCGTACAAGGCCTCGTAGGAAGGCAGCAACTCGCTGATGGAGAGCAGGCCTTTCCAGCCCAGTTCGGCCACCGCCGCAGACTGGGGCAACAAAGACGTCTGGTAGTTCACGTCCAGCATGCGGGCGGTGTTCTCGGCACGCTCGGTGTAGCGTGACATCCAGAACAAGTGGTCGGCGGTGCGTGACAGCATCTCTCAGTTCTCCAGAATCCAGGTGTCTTTGGTGCCACCGCCTTGCGAGGAGTTCACCACCAGGGAGCCCTCTTTCAGGGCCACGCGCGTCAAGCCGCCAGGGACCATCTGAACGGTCTTGCCACTGAGAACAAACGGGCGCAGGTCGATGTGGCGCGGCGCGATGCCACTGTCCACATAGGTTGGACAGGTCGACAGGCTGAGGGTGGGCTGTGCGATGTAGCGCGTCGGGTCGGCCAACAGCGCTTTGCGGAAATCCTCAATCTCGGCCTGGGTCGCAGCGGGCCCGACCAACATGCCGTAGCCGCCCGCACCGTGCACCTCTTTCACCACCAATTCGGACAAATGCGCCAAGGTGTATTTCAAGTCCTCTGCATCACGGCACTGGTAGGTCGGCACGTTGTGCAGGATGGGCTTCTCGCCCAAGTAGAACTCGATCATCTTGGGCACATAGGGGTAAATCGACTTGTCGTCGGCAATGCCGGTGCCGATGGCGTTGCAAATGTTGACATGGCCGGCGCGGTAAACGTCGAGCAAACCGGCACAGCCCAGCGTGGAGGTGGGTCGGAATGCCAAAGGGTCGAGGAAGTCATCGTCCACACGCCGGTAAATCACATCGACGCGGCGCGGCCCCTGCGTGGTGCGCATGTAGACGAAGCGGTCACGCACAAACAGGTCCTGGCCTTCCACCAATTCCACGCCCATTTGCTGCGCCAGGAAGGCGTGCTCGAAATAGGCGCTGTTGTACATCCCCGGGGTCAGCACCACCACCGTGGGTTCGGCCGTGGTTGACGGGCTGCAAGCGCGCAAGGTTTCCAGCAACAAATCCGGATAGTGGGCCACCGGAGCCACGGGGTACTTGCGGAACAGCTCGGGGAACAGGCGCATCATCATCTTGCGGTCTTCCAGCATGTAGCTGACGCAGATCGGA
>ERZ650311.1557-NODE-1557-length-11177-cov-7.709225_pt1 | contig 11177 bp, 14 predicted proteins | sample MGYA00376247_ERZ650311 | MGnify/ENA primary metagenome ERZ650311 (study PRJEB26733, sample SAMN07839324) | wastewater metagenome | biome: small river; feature: stream; material: water | place: USA: North Carolina | collected 2016-07-28 ... | reverse complement strand
ATGATGAATCTATGTGAGCAAAACCAGAACGTGCATTATTATTCTCCGGGCGTTTACTGGAAAAGCAAAGACGCTCAGGTCAATGAAGCGATACTCACCGCAAAACTCATTACCAATTCCTGTTTTTTATGGCAGGTGGATTGTGATGAGCAATTTGGGGCATCGGATTTATATATTGCAGAAAATGAACTGATCGAATCAGGCAGCAATGCTGGAGCGTTTCAGTTTTATCATTTGCTCGGTAAGGATGGACTTGGAAGGCAATTGATCGGAAAAGGTGGTTGGGGAGACAACTGGCACACTCGATTATGGTTATGGAAAGGTGAAAAGTTCATTACTCATGAACCGCCTGTTATTGAGAACCAAAAACCCGTTGCGCACCTCTCGCCAAAATATCACCATTACTCCTACTGCTTTGAGGAATCGGTGAGGTTCAAGGAAATGTATTACGGCTATAAAGGGCTGCTTGAAAACTGGCGAAGATTACGGTCATTCAAAGGGGATTTCCCGCAGCCTGTCACCTTGCTACTTGGTAAAACCAATCGACACGTTCCTAAAAATTCATTCATCGATATTTACTCATAAAAAACTCAACCCATTATGAAAAACAAAGCGTGTGGAAGCTGCTCGAAGCCAAGACCAAGAGGCGGCAAAATCAGAAAATAACAATTCAATACACCACCAACAAAAACCTACCATGCAATGGAACTAACTGAACAATTGGTTTATGATGCTTTCAAGCCGATTCTTGAAATAAAGAAGAAGGCGAATAAACCTTTGAGATACATTCAAAAGAAAGACGAAACTTGGAAGGCTCCTGAATATCCTGATTATTATGATGGGTACGCTCTCGCTGCTCAATATTACGATCAGATCAGACCGCATGCCGAAAAAGGGTATTTCCCTGAAAGCCTCTATTTGAAACGTGCGCCAAACGAAACGCCAGATGAAACCGCCTACATCAGGGAGAACTATCAGCAGGTAACGCTTTCCGTTTTCAAGGATTTTGTTGATACTTATGGTAGGGCAACACATCAAAACAACTATTCAATAAAGTTCCCTGAAAATACAGGTCAATTTAAAGAGGAAGCCTCACTTGAATACTACCTCAATCATTTGCCTGATTACGGTTCATTGGAATATTTCAATTTTAAGTTCTTGCCACCGTTAAAGTATCAGGATGCGGAAGGGGTTGTTGTTATCATGCCAAAGTACATCCCGACCGAGGAGGTTGGTGGCGAGGTAATTATTTCACAAACGGAACTGATTTCACCCGTTCCAAAGTTCTACCATTGCACAAGTGTATTGCATAAATCGGATGAACTCTACATCATTGAATCGGCTGAAAAGTCCGAGGTGATGTATTTTGATAAGCCATCAAAAACGGGATTGGTATTTTATGCGTTCACCAAGAATGTCATTTATAGGATATTTCAGGTTGGAAAGCAAGTTGATTTTGAATTTGCAATTGCTGTTTATTGGCAACATGATACAGGTATTCTACCAGTTAGAACAGTAGGCGGACTATCTACTCAGATCGGTGATCTTGAAATACAAATGTCACCCTTTATGTTTGCGGTTGACACGTTGAATGATGTGCTAATTGATGCCTCGATGTTAAGAGGAATAAAGGCAACCACCTGTTATCCTTACCGCATCATGGTAGGGGATCCTTGCGACTTTGAGGTTAAGATTGAGGGTGAGCCAATCAGTTGCGCAGGTTCAGGGTATCACATCATTAATGGCAACAAAGTAACTTGCCCTTCCTGTCATGGCAAAGGAATGAAAGACCGTATTTCACCATACGGAACGTTGCTCGTTAAGCCAGAGGGAAATGTGGAACAGGGAGATCGGGTTGACCCGACAAAGGCAATGACTTACGCTTACCCTTCTGCTGAAATGCCAAAACTGATTCGGGATGAGATTGAGTACGGTTTCCGAAAGACGTATGATACCTTGCACATGAAACGGCTCGACACTCAGGCTGCAGGTGGTGGAAATAAAACCGCAACCGAGGACGTGTCAGATCAGAAGGCTCTCATGGCATCGATTGAGGCTAACACCAGACAACTGTTTTCGCTATTCAGATGGGAAATTGAGGTGATTGGCAAGCAGCGTTATGGCGATGCTTTCCAGATGCCTACCATCACCGAGCCTGTAAAATATGACCTGTTTGTAGAATCGGACGATTTAAAGAAAATCAGCGAGGCGATGGCAGCGGGTCAACCTGCATTTGTGATTCAGACGCTCATTTATAACTACCTTCAAAAACTGTATTACAATGATGTGGAATCTAAGAAGGTTTTCGATCTAATTTCCACAACCGACAACTTACTGGTTTTGTCAAATGATGAAATCAATCAGCGTCTTTCAAAGAATATTATTGATAGATGGCAGGTGATTTTACATGACTCATCTATTAACTTGGTGAATAATTTGATTGCCGAAAACCCCGACTTCTTACTGCTTCCAAAAAAGGAGCAACAACAACAACTGATTGCTGCTGCTCAGGCTCAGGCTGCAACGGTTCCACAAGGTGGTAGTTCAGCTTTAACGGCTGCACAAGAGCGAATTAATGCAATTATCGGACAGGCTTAATGGCAAAAACGAAATCCATTGAGCAGTTAATCAGGGAGAAAACCGACCGTTTGGAATCGATTCCTGATGCGATGCTTTCTAAACTGGAAAGGCTGCAAAAGGAGATTTTCCCCGTTGTGGTCGATCTTATTTCAACACTTCAAAGGGATTCGGACGGGTTCATACTTTTCAATAAAACGAACCTTGCCATTAGTGAAAATATCCGTTCACAACTACGGGCTGCATTACTCAATTCCGAATATGTGGAAATCGTTGCGGACTTTGCAGATGAATTTGATGTGCAGGCAAGTGTTACGGATGAATATTTAAAGAAGGCTTTCCCTGAATTTGTGGCGGGTGGAATCGCCTCTGATATTGTCAAGAACTCCAAGAAAACCGCTATTGAGATTTTCATTAATGGTATTACGGATGAAGCCTTTGCCGATGCGATTTCAAAACAAATTACTTTAGCGGTCAATAACAATGCCTCGTTTCAGGAAACATTTAAAACGATTCGGCAGTTGGTGGTTGGTGACGATCAGGTGGATGGCAAGATTCAGCAATATGCACAACAGGTCGCACACGATCAATTTGCTTTAGCAGATAGGGCATACACCTCACAAGTTTCAGAACAGTTAGAGGCAAAGTGGTTTTTCTATTCAGGTAGTCAGATTAAAACTACCCGTCCATTTTGTGGGGAGCGTCACAATAAGTACTACTTTTATAAGGAAATTGAAGCGTGGGGTAACGGACAAAAAACGCAAGGGTTATCACTACCTCAAAAGAACGGGGATTGGTCTGGAAAGATCGAGGGAACCAATGAGAAAACGATTTTCACCAATGCAGGCGGGTGGAATTGTCGGCACTCGATTATCCCTGTTTCTATTTTTGTTGTGCCAAAAGAGGTGATTCAAAGGAACATTAAAGAGGGTTATTTTAAGCCGTCCGAATTTGAGATTAAGGAGTTGGGGTTATAGTTACCAGAATTTATACCAAGGTTTCTTTACGGTCATTTTCGTTTGATTTCTAAACCACTCTTTGAGTTCCTCCCCACGTTTCAATCCAAATATGCTTATATGAATTGAACTTAAATTCCTTTACAATATCAATAGAAAACACATTTTTTCTTATTGGATCGTACAGAAACTTCCCTGAGCCGTGTTTTTTTCGGTTGTTCATCCCATTACCTCCTCCAAATATTGATTAACTGTCATATACTCATCAAAGAAAATGGATGCCTTGTATCTCATGTATCCGTTATCTTCAATCTCAATGATGTAGGGGTAAGTAGCGTAACCTCTTGATGCAGGACTCCACTCTAATGGCGACCGTCCGCTCCTCCACAAATAGCCTTTTTGGTAGGCAGTTGTAAGGAATAATTTCTCGTTAGACTCTTCGATCAGGATGGGGAGCATCATGCAAATATTAAATACCAAAACACACAGGCAAACCCAAATATGAGAATCCACCATGCGAGTGGGTTGAGTTTATCTTTTGTTTCGGGGGTCATTTCAATACATTTTCACTCGGTACAATTGCTGCAATTTCAGTGATCCTATAAAATTCATTTCCAAAATAATCACATTCACTAACTTTGCCTTGAATGTCGTTAATTAAATTTCCACTCATTTCCTCACTTATTCCGATTTTAATTCCAGACTTTAGAATTACGGTGCATGGATTTTTCTTTTCAGATTTTAGGCGAACTAATCTTAATTCATCTTCTTTAAAGAAACCCCAATTAGAACCGTCTGTTGAAAAATTTACAAGAAATGGTCTTGGTTCATCTTTAAAAATAGCAGGGTATTTTCTCCCATCTATAAGCACAATTATTCCTATTTTTGATGGGTCGGATGCTGTAGATTGAACTCGATCGCCTATTTTTAATTTCCGCTTATTTTTCATTCCAATATCTGACAAGGTTGGTTCACAATGGCGTTATACAGGTTAATGTACTCCTGTCTGCTTTCATCATTCTCAAAAACATAATTGCCGTTTTCGATCTTGAATACCTCAACACCTTGTTCATTCTTTTCTTTCAGGCAGTATTTTATCCGAAGTTCTTTGATCTCTTTCAGCGCAGTATCGAGCCTTTGACCGTTCAATTTATAGAACTGTTGCCGTTTCTTTCGGTTAAAAAAATAGGTCGCTGCATCCCACCTCTGAATGGCGAAATGAATGTCCAATAATGATTGGTAAGTTACACCTTGCGATGTTACGTTATTTCCGTTGATGTTGATTAGGGTCATGATTATGGATGTAATTTCATAAATTGGGAAACGGTGAGAATTGGAGCGTTATGGTAATTTTGTTGATAGTAAAAAATATCATTATGTGTAATCATGCCCTTACATTCTATCATAATGCAAGTATGAATGTGATCTTCTTCCCAATATTTTGGCTGAGTAGGCTTTGACCCTCCGTGCCAAATGCAAAGTGGCATAATCTTTTCAATCCTTTCCATTACTGGTTTCCACATCCACTCTTCGGGAATGTGAACAATTATAGGTTGCTTTACCCCATTATCAGGTAATCCATCCCGTAACGAGATAAGTTTATTTATCAATTCCGTTAGTTCAGCTTTCATAACCCTTGTGATTTTAAACCCAGTTCAATTAGTGATTCGGTGGCTTCGGGCTTTTTGAGTTCCTCGCCTTCCATCAATTTCTTTGCCTGATACTTTTTCACTCTTTCGTTTACCGATTCATATAAGCAGACACGAACCTCAACGCAATCCCTTTTAGTTCTTTTTTTTGGCATAATTACCGTATTGATACCACAAAGAACGGCAACGGAACGGTAACGAACAACTATTTTATGAATTATTTTTGCAGTCACTTATTAACAATCCACTAAATTATTAACATGAGCGAAATCCAATTAGGTATGAACCAGAGGGTGGTCATTAACCCCGATGGCAGGCAGTCCATTATCTCGGTAAAACTGGCAAACGACCCCCAATACATGGCAAGACACGGGCTGCAATTGCTCGAAAAGTATCGGGGAAACACGGTTGCGGTGAAAGCCAATATCCCTTCCAAATCCAATAAGATTGAGGAAAGTAGCCTCATGCAACAACTCGGAATATCACCGAACGAACTCAAAGGGCAAGCCAAAGAAGAATCAGGTGAGGTGGAATTGGAACTACCTGCACAACCCGCAATTGACTCTGAACCCGAATTGAATCCTGAACCAGTTCAACCAGCTAAAAAGAAAGGGGCTAAATAATGGAACTCAAAGACATTTTATCATTCACAGGGATTGAGGCTGCCGACATTAACGAGTTCAAAACCAAATTTCAGGACACTTTCGTGAACCGAACCAACGCTCACACCGATCCTGAAATCAGAAAGAAAATCACAAAAACCGTTTACGTTGGTCAACAAAACGTGTTCAAAAAGAAGTTCGCTGAACTGGGTATTGATACCGAGGAGGAGGATTTTACAAAGGCTGAAAAATTGGAGGACTACATCGAAACAGGCATTACCAAGCTGTTAGGTACTAAACAAGCCGAACTCGAAGAACTCAAAAAGAACGCAGGCGCAACCAGCGATCAGGCAATTCAGGCTAAAGAATTGGAGATTGAAAAACTCCGTAAAAAGGCGGGAGAACTCGAAACCAACTGGAAAAAAACGGCTGCAGAATTGGAGGCAGAACGCCAAAATTTCAGCAACAAGTTAAAGCAAAACACCATTTCGCTCTCTATTGAGGAGGCACGAAAAGGCATCAAAACGAAACCTATTCTCAACGATGTAGAAAAACTCGGTCTGGAAGCTGCCATAGCAGCCCGCCTGAAATTCGATATTGACGATACTGGCAAGCCTTATGTAATGAATGACAAAGGCGAAAGAATCCCATCCAAAGTAAAAGCAGGTGAATTTGTGACTCCTGTTGAAGCCATGCAAATGGTTGTGGATGAACTAAAGTTAAATGATTTCAACCCTCATGGCGGTAAGCCTGCCCCTGCTGCCGCTGCCCCTGCTTCTGGTGGTGTCTTCTTTCAACCCGCAGCTGCGGGAGGTCAACCGTTACCACCCGTCAACGCCCCAAAACTTCACCCCGCTGCGCAACGGGCAATGGAAGGAAAGTAGTATCTTTGTTCAGTCTGTTTTATAGTTTATTAGTGTGCTTTTCCATCTTTCTTCAGGAGCCTCCAGTTTACCGACTGGAGGTTTTTTATTTTAAATAAAATTTGGAACTTTGAAATAATTATTATATTTGCATCCAGTTACCCTTTTATGTTTACATAGTAGGGTTACAAATCTGCGGAGGTAAAGGCGCAATAACCACCTCAAAAAATCTGCGATTGTGAACGCAATACTTCACACTTGTAAGTAACAGAATTGTAACCATTTTAATTCATAAACTACTATGTCAAACGCTACCAGTGCGATCCTTGCCTGCGAGGACGTACAAAGAGAACTCTACAACTATTTCATGGTGTGTTCACCTGATACACATCAAAGACGCTCGCCCTTCCTCGAAATGCTCCAATCCGATGCGAACCGTTCAGGTATTAGCCTTGAGGTTGCTCCGGGCGGTGCAAAAGTGAAAACGGTCGTAATGCGATACGATCAAAAAGTCCCTGTTGCCGATGTTACGGAAGTAACTGAGTGCGGTCTGGATTGTGCTGTTGATAACACCGTTGGTGACAAATCAAAAGAGTACACCATTGACCCTTGTGTAAAGGTAAAATATGGCGAAAGCTATTCATTTACCGATTTCCAGTACATGTGTCGCACCAATGAGGACTATGTGAACAAACGCCTCCTTTTGATGGCAAACGCCATTGAAGAAAAAGTTGCTGCGAAATCCGCATCCGAAGCGATTCTGTTGCAAGGCAACTGGGCAAGTGACGTAACCACTACTGGTGATGTTCTGAGAATCGGCACCAGACTTTCAGGCGGATTGAACCTGAACGCTAACTGGATGCCTGAATTCGACTTTGCTACCATGCAAACCGCTTATTGTGCAGGTATCGGTGTGTTCGGTGCTGCTGAATTCTACAAGGCTGCCCGTTTGATGAACTCAGGTTGTTGCACCTCAGCAGGTATTGATCTTGCCTCTGTGCTTGCTAATTACGGCAAAGCATTTGAATGGGATCCTTACATTACTGCTGCCTTCGGCGACCCTTCTTACTCACTTGTAACCCAATTGGGTGCTATGCAACTGTTAACTTACACAGTTGGTACGGCTCCTGAATTTAGAGGTTTCGTGAACAGAGGAACCAACTTTGAGATCATTCCATTGGTGACACCACGCTACGGAATTCCTGTTGACTTGGTGGTTGCTAACGACTGCGGAAATCTCTCCCTCATCATGACCACAAGTACTAAAGTGGTGGCTGCTCCGCTTGACATGTTCCCAACTTCTGACGTTCTTTCAGGAGTGAATTATGTGAACTACGCACAGGCTTACACTCTTTCTTAATAACCATAGCCAAATGGCGGTGAGGAATCCCGAAGCCTTGCCGCCATTACTTTAATCCTCTCTCAAATTTACTGAATAATGGAATGCTTCGATAACCTTGTCGGTGTTAGGGGTTTATGTACCGAAACGACCCCGAAATCTGAAATGTACATTGATGATGTCGGACTTTCAAAGGCAGATATTGAGGCTTTTATTCCATCTCAATATTCGGGTGTTGAGGACTACTTTTATAAACGGTCGCAGTTTGCTTACAAACAAATTGCTCTTGAGGTTCACAACAAGTTCAAACACAAATACCTGAACCACACTCTTGTCGATTCTCACCGACTGGGTTATTTTAATAAGGATTTAGCGACCTATCTGGGTGATAATTTCCGAGGCATCAACATGGAATTCATCCAAAGTAGTGGATTCTTTTCCTTTACAATTTCTCAAATTGATCTGTTTCTCGCTTATACAGGTGATGTTGATGTGGTGATTTTTGACCTACTCGAAAACAAGCTACTTCATACCGAAACCATTGCATGCACTTCGGGTAAAATCTCAACCGCCTACATTCACAAGCAGTTCACCTCACCAAAAAAGCCGACCAACATTTTTATCGGTTATGATGCAACAGGAATTAACGCCTACAATACATCCATAAAATCGGGTCTTTGCTGCGGTAAAACATCATGCGACAATAGCTACATGACCGCACAAGGGGTTGAGGTAGACGGTTCATTTATTGAGGCAAATCTCACAACCTTAAATCATACGGCAGGGGTTTCATTAGTTTACTCAGTCGAATGTGACAACCTCTCATGGATTTGTTCACACGCCAAAAGCCTATCGATTCCTGCAGCCTACAAAATTGCCGAAATCATTACCTCGGACGCTGCCATCAACAACGGTGGTGAAAGGGCAACCAATAGCCACACCATCAATAAAGATGAACTGGAAAGAAGGCTCAATTTCTTCCGCAACCAGTATAATGAAAAGATGGAAAACCTGCTTTCAAATATGCAGCTTCCAAGTAACAAATGCTTCCAATGCAATAGCCCATCCAGAACCGTAATCGCCTTGCCATGAGTAGCATCTCAGTAGAAGAATTTAAAAAAAGACTGGAAAGAGCAGCCGAGAACCTGAAAAAGGATAATACCCCTTTGAAACTCGCCACTTATACGGCTGTTGCAGTTCAGGCAAAGCGGATTTTTACCGATGGCAGAAATACGGACGGAAGTCAATTTCAGTACAATTCAACCACGCCTTTATACCTGAATCCATTAACGACATTCAACGGATCGAAACTCGGAACACCTATCGGCAAGACGGGTAAATCGGTCTTTGAATCTGGAAAGAAAAAAGGGCAACCACATAAAACGGTGTATGTGAAATCCTACAAAGATTACAGGGAACAGATCGGAAGGGAGGCGGAATTTGTGAACTGGGAACTTTCAGGGGATCTGAAATTGGATTTTGAGAACCCACAAGGAAGTACACCGACACCAATAAAAGTATCTGAAAACGAATATATTTCAGGATTAAAACGGGATTTGAATGTTAAAAAGCGGGAAGGTCTTGAATCCCGTTACGGTCGCATCTTCTGGCTATCGGCAGATGAAAAGAAATTGTTTTATCAAACCGCATCATTCGAGTTGAGGAGGCTCCTGACTGAATCATGATAGCCGATATATTTTGCCACTTAGCCGAAATCCTAAAACAAACGGGATATTTCAACACCGAAAACGTGTATGAATATGTCGAACTGGTAAAAGAGCGCAACTCACCAGTTGTCAAACCAAAATATTACAAGGGCAAAACGGCAGGTTATATTGATGTTTTCAACTGGGACGTGAACGGCACCTGTTACATACGGAAAACAGGTAAAACTACCTACCTCAGAAAACGGGCAAAGCACCAACCATGTAATACGGGAACATTAGCCGAAATCAAATTACCTTGCCGACTGGTTGCCGTTGTTCCGAAAGAAAAAACAGGCGATTCAGCTTTCTCGGATGATATTTTGGCGGGTGAACTGATCGGACAAATTCAAGGCTCTTTCAATTCACTTGCCAATGTTATTTCAGCGCACTCGGTCATGGTTGATGTTTCAGGTCATGAAACGAATTCCAATGCCATCTGGAACGCTGAGGTAACGGGAGTGGACTTTAACGAGGCAACAGCCTATAAATTCTCAATGGTTGCTATCGATTTTAATATTACAATAGTTGGTGATGTTACCTGTTTAAAAACCTGCCTGACCAATGGAAACTCTTAAACAATTTCACGGGCTGCCTTGCAACTGCTATACTCGCAGGGTTTTACTTGGCTTGTTGCCTGATCCCAACGCTGATTCGTGTCCTGCCATTTGTTCGGCTGAAACCCCTATTGTTGGCGTTTCAAGTGCTTACACGGTGGATGGGTGGTATCTCCAATTTGATGCTTCAAACTTGGTTTACATGGAGTCGGGGGTGATTACCGATACGGTGGAGTGCGCCTCTGGATTTGCTCAATTGGTGATTGAGGAAAGTGTTGCATTTTACAGGCTAAATGCTGTGTTTTCGTCTGGCGCATGGACTTTCATGGGAAGTGCTAATGTATCAGAAACTGATTTGGATCATGATTTTGATATCCAAATTAATGTAACAGATGCGCTAAATACCCAATTGCAAGTCACATATGATGGAACTACGTGGACAACGGTTTATTCTGCCGATAGCGGAGCCCTTGATACTACTTATTCGGCATCAAGCCATAACTTTAGGTGGAGGGTTTTGAACTACTTTGAGGAGTGCCCATATTATTTAGGAACCACCGATGGGATTTGTCCTGTCATTAAAGTGGATGAGTGGGGCTATTCTATACCGTCAGCAGCAGATAACGGTGGGTTGTGGAAAATTTATCCTTTTGCAACTATTCCTTCTGGCTTTACGGTTAATGTTCAAATATCGACAGACAATAAAGCTACATGGGGTGACTTGCGTGTGGATTACGACCCTGCATTATTGGATGGAGCGACACCTTTGGGAACTGGGGTTACTTATGGATCGGAGTTCGATACAAGGCTTCAAATAATCTCAACACTTGAATGTATCAATTATTCGGTTGAATTGCATACCGCATAACATAAACCAACTATATGAAAAAACTCAAACTCATTGCAATTACACTATTTACACTCTACTCGG
>ERZ650311.1555-NODE-1555-length-11179-cov-17.177544_pt1 | contig 11179 bp, 20 predicted proteins | sample MGYA00376247_ERZ650311 | MGnify/ENA primary metagenome ERZ650311 (study PRJEB26733, sample SAMN07839324) | wastewater metagenome | biome: small river; feature: stream; material: water | place: USA: North Carolina | collected 2016-07-28 ... | reverse complement strand
ACTCGTCACAGCGTGACGACGGTGACGCAACGGAGTGCCCGACGAACGGAGTCGGGCAGGAGGCTTGCGTGGAAAACGCTGCGCTACAGACTCGCGCCGTCGAGTGCCAGCAGATCGCCTTGGGTATATCGCTCCGCGACTATTTCGCCGGTCAGGCTCTGGCCGGAATCATGAGCATCCATGAAGCATGGGACAATGTCGGCGAGTCCGAGATTTCGTTTCAGGCATGGAGCCAGGCCGACGCGATGCTGAAGGATCGGATTGAAGAGCCTGAGCAGCTCCCGACACGCGGCCAACTGGCGATGGCGGCGATGCAGGGGATGCTGGCGGCTGGAATTCGAAGTTCTGACACCGTGATGGCCAAAGAGGCGGTTGGCTATGCCGACGCACTTCTGGCGGAGCTGAAAGGCGGTGCCCGATGAGCAACGCAGTCATGCAGACCATTCAGGAAGCAGGTTACGCACCAGTGAGGTGTGAGGCGTTGTTGCCATGCCCGTTCTGTGGAAGTGCTGCAAAGTTGGCACAGTTGGCACATACAACGCGATCCGAACGGATCGGCAGGAGGTGCCGCATGAGCGTGAAGCATCACCTGATCCTCATCGGCTGTGTGAAGACGAAGAACAAAGACCTGTTTGGAGAGGACAGCAAGCCCAATCAGGCTGCTCGCTGTACTCCGGCGGAGTTGTACGCAAGCCAGTTGTTTAAGTTCCGGCGGTCGTACGCGGAAGAGCGTGGTCTGCCGTGGGCAGTGTTGTCTGCGAAGTACGGCATTTGGTGGCCAGCGACGCTGAACCGACCTTACGACCAGACCTTCGCGGATATGAACGAAGCCGAGCGGCTGGCGTGGCATAGCTCAGTGTGCCATTTGCTGGTTGAGCAACTCTGGGAGCCATTCAACCTGAAGCAGGCAGACGGGCCGATCAAGGCCAGCGAACTGACGATCGAGTTCCACGCCGGTGCGGATTACTGCCATCCAGTTGCTGAGATGTTGCAGGCTCTGGGAATCAACGTGCTGCTGCCGATGGCTGGCAAGCAGATTGGGGAACAGTTGGCGTGGTATTCAGAAAATACACCCCGTTGCGCGAAGTCTGTAGTGCCGCGACCGGAAGATGGGCGGGAATCCGGACAGCCCGCAGAACTTCAGGAGGCCAGCACATGACGCCCGGCGAAGCAATCACCCTGATCGCATTTTCTTTTGTGCTCGCCATCTGGGCGGCATGTACGCCACCAGCTGACGAGCGTGAGTATCCGGAGTATTGGGGACCATGAGAAAAGAAAAACCTGAAGCACGACCGGAGGACGTCGAGAACTGCGCGTCTGTTTGGTTCCTTCGGCTCGAGCGATCTGTTGAACAACGGGACGGCGAAGGAATCAAGGAAGCAAAGAACAGGCTTCGAGAACTTGGCTATTCGGTCACCCGATGCAGGAGGGCTGCGAAATGATCGCATTCGATCTTTCCATCTCCGATGCAGCCAAGGAACTACGCACACGGCGTGAGACCGTCAAGAAGCTTCTGACATCCGGCGAGCTGGTCGGATACGTGATCGACCCCGGAGCGGTCCGGAAGTCTTACCGAATCACGCGCCAGGCCCTCGACGACTTCAAGGCCCGACGATCAGCAAAGCAGGTGGCGACGTCGCGACCGAAGCGGGCAGCATCCAAACCACAAAATCAGATTCAGTATTTCTGAAAGGAACACAATGAGCCGAGTCACCTACCTCGACCAGGACACGCGCGAGCAGGCCGAAGAAGCAAAGCGGCAAGGCATCCCAGTTGCGACCATTGCTCAGCGGCTGGGAATGTCGCCAGACAATCTCTGATGGAAGCATTTTTCGAGCGGTGTGGAACCATTGGAGCGTATCTCGTTCTGGCTTTGATTGGGCTTTGCATCATCGGTGCATGTTGTGGATCTGACGAAACACCGGAGCAGCCCCCGGACTCGCCCGTCGAGTAGCTCCGGCTGCCTGTGCCGACAGTCCCGGAAACGCTGCGACGTTAGCCCCGATGCTACTCATCAACGCGTGCACCAGGAGATCGGCTCTGATTCTGCACATCACGGAACGGACAAGAGCAAGCGACGAGTAGCGGACTGATGCGGGGTGCCAATTCGGTCACGCGAGCCGTGAACTTAACGATGCAGACAGTGTGGAATACGCCGCGTCTTGCAGCGGTAAGCAGGAGAGAAAAAACCCATGCGTTAGAGAACTCGAAATCTGGCGAGATGAAAACACGCATCAGAAGAAAGTTCAGCACTGGGTTGCAGCGGTGCAGTTGTTCGACTGCAAATATTTTCTTTGAGGCTAAAGGAGCCTCGTGAATCGTTAGGCGAAGGGTAAGCCACCACGCTGAGGCGCGGGGACGTCGGTTCGAATCCGGCACGATTCAATCATCACTTGGCACGGACAAGGCCAGTCGGCTGATCCCCGACGCTAATTACTGGCGGTGATGTTTCTTACAAACTCAAGGAGGTTCAGATGTTGGTGTTTTCAAGGAAGAAGAATGAACGCGTGGTGATCAATGAGAACATCGTGATCACCATCGTTGAGGTCCGTGGCGACAAGGTGCGAATCGGCATTGAGGCACCGGCACACATCGCGGTGGATCGGGAAGAGATTTGGGTGTTGAAACAGGCTGAGAAAGCACAGAAGGAGAGCGACAGTGAGTAACCGCAACAAGACGCGACTCAGGCTCACAGAGATTGGCCTAAGTGCTGAAGAAGCAACGCGGCTTGAACAGGTTGCAGCAGCAAACAAAAGCAGCGTGGAAAACATGATTCGAAACTGGTTATATCGAGCTGAGTACGATCAGCGACGAAGCCAAGTCATTTACGAAAACGCGACATCAGTTTGGAAGGAGAGCGGCGATGAGTAAGCCAGTTGCCGGGGAGTGGTATGAGTTTTGTGATGTGCGAGTGTGTTGTGTCGCAGTGAGCAAACAAAACGATGTGGTTTTTGAGCATCGAAACGGGTCGTTTGAATTCTTCCGTGATGGAGAAGAACCACTGGACGACTTGAAATACCTCCCCGACTGCACAGGCTGGGATTGGCAGCCGGAGACGTTTCCGCAGTATTACGATCACGGATTGAAAGGCGATAGACGGAACGGAACCGCGTTTATTCGTCGTGATTCGGTCGAGAAGTATGCGTGCGTGTCAGTGGACGGATGCGACAAAACAAAATACGACTGGAACGAGTCGTGTAAATACTACGTGCGATGCGGGACATGGAAGCAGATCACCGAGCAGCAAGCCCTCGCACTGCTGGACAAGCCACAGCCAGCTGAAGACCTGCCCGCAAAGAAACGCACAGTCACAGTGCCGAAGTGGCTGTGTCGTTCGTGGGGAAATTGGCAAGTTCTCGAATGCTCAAGACCCGTCGGATGGGAAGAAGTCCATCGCGTCGGCGAGACAACCTACGAGATCGACTAACACAAAGCCCCGTCGGTTTTGGGTTTAGGTGATCCGGTGGCGGATCGACCGACGGGGCGATTTTCAAACTGATGGGTGGGGTCATGGCAAAGAAGGCTGAAAAGAAGGTGGCGAATACTCCGAGTTCGGAAGAGGTCGAAGCGGTGGAAAACGCCGAAGTCGCTCCAGAAGAACAGGCGGAGGCGACTTCGCAGTCGAGTGAAGTCGGTTCCGATGATCTGTCTCCACTGCAGAAGCAGCACTATGACGGCATCATCAGACTGAATCACGCTGTTCGCATTGCTGAGCTGGACTACGAAGACGCGAAGTCTGAAGTCAGTGCTGCGAAACGTCGCTGGGAGCAGCTGCAGGCGAAGCTGACGAGCCTGATCGCACAGGGTGCGAATCCTCAGCCTGAACTTCCATTCCCAGAAGAGACGGCACCGACCGAGGAATGGAAGTCCGTGGCGATCGAGTCGGTCCTTGAGCTGACCGAAAAGCAGGCTGAGAAGCTGGAAGAAGCCGGGATCAAAACTGTCGGCCAGTTTGAACATCTGCGGTCCGGTCAAATGGACGGCTACCCGGACGGCCTGCGATCACTGAAGGGCGTCGGACAGAAGACCGTCGACGTGTGGGAAGAGCAGATCGTCGAGTGGCTGTCTGCAAACGCTCGTGAAGCTCAGCCAGCTGCGGCTGCGGAAAGTGGTGGTGAGTGATGGGTACGGAGTCTCAGCCAATCGTTGCCTACAAAGGCTTTGACGCGAACCTTGCGTGTCGTGGATATCAATTCCAGGTCGGCATGCATTACGAGCACGACGGCAAGGTTCAAGCGTGCTCGGGAGGGTTTCATGCGTGCGAGTATCCGCTGGATGTCTTCGGCTACTACGAGCCCGCAAAATCACGATTTTGCAGCGTCGAGATGTCTGGAAAAATCAGCCGAGACGAAAGTGATTCGAAGCTCGCTGCGGCAAAGCTGACAGTCACGGCTGAGATCGGAATTCCCGGAATCGTATCGGCTGCTTTGGCGTGGATCATGTCGAAGATCGACACCACGCTTCAGCAGACCAACACCGGCAACTGGAGTGCCGCGACCAACACCGGCGACCGGAGTGCCGCGACCAACACCGGCGACCAGAGTGCCGCGACCAACACCGGCAACTGGAGTGCCGCGAAGGTCGAAGGCTGTGATTCGGTTGCGATCGCGACCGGTTTTGAGTCGACAGCAGCAGCCTGTGAGGGATCGGCGATTGTGATCTGTCGGCGTGATGACGATGGAAAGCTGATGCACATTTTTGCGTCCATAGTTGGGCAGAATGGGATTGAGGCTGGCGTTGCGTACATGCTGGATGAGAGCGGAAAACCAGTAGCAGTGAAGGACGGTGAGTGATGGCGACTTTAAAGCCAGGCATCTACGAAGGCGTCGAGCCCGAAGAGTATTACAGCTGGGACGCTGTGAGCAACAGTCGACTGAGTCTGCTGAAGCGGTCTCCGGCGCATTACCGGCACGGCTTCACGGAGCAGACCGACGCGATGCGGCTCGGAACGCTGGTCCACACCGGAGTCCTGGAACCGCTGGCGATCGCACAGCGTTACGTGTTCATGCCGAACTACGCGAACCATCCGGACAATGTGACGGGCACCGGTGCAAGGTCATTCGCCAGCACCACGACGTTCGTCAAGAAAATGGAAGAGCAGTTTCGTCAGCTGCACTTCGACAAGCAGATCGTCACGAAGAGCGAGTATGACCTGATGATCGGCATGGCGAACGCTCTGGCGGCCTGCCAGCCGGCGAAGCAGCTGCTTCGGGACGGGAAGTCCGAACTGAGTCTGGTCTGGGAAGACTCCTGCGGGCTGCTCTGCAAGTGCCGAATCGATTGGATCAAGCCGGGCATTTTTGCGGACCTGAAGACGTGCCAGGACGCGTCGCGCTTTGAAAAGTCGATCGCTGATTACGGCTACCATCGCCAGATGGCGTTCTACCAGCGAGGACTGCAGGCGGTCGGGATTGAGGACGTGCACCCGTGGATGCTCGCTGTCGACAAGACGGCCCCGTTTGGCGTCCGGTGCGCTCCGATGGCCGAAGAGGCTCTGGCGGTTGGGCGCCGTGAGATCGATGAGCTGTTGAGCCTGCTGATTGATTGCCAGGCTTCTAACAGGTGGCCCGGGTATGAGTCGCCTCGCCAGTGGATGCTTCCAGAGTGGTACATGGCAAACGCTCTGGGCGATGTGGAATTGACGTTTGGCGGTGAAGCGTTTTCTGTTTGAGGAGGATCAGGCTGTGAGAGTGACTGAATTTTGCCCGTCGCCCCATTTGGAGGCGGCTGATATTGGCGACGACATCGGAGCGACAAAGGTCGTCACGATTCGTGGTGTAACAAAGAAAGAAGTTGGCGCCGAAAAGGTGCTGAAAGGCGTCGTCTTCTTCGAGGAGTTCGACCGCGGAATGGTCGTGAACCGGACGAACAGCAACACGATTGCAGCCTTGCACGGAGGCGAAACAGACAACTGGATCGGCTGTCGGATCACACTGTACCGATCGGAAGCTGCGATGAACGGCAAGATCGTGCCATGTATCCGCGTGAAGGACTCAGTCCCGAAGGAGCTGGAGCAGACGGCCGCCCCCGCGAAGAAGGGGAAGAAGTAGCCCATGGAGTCTCTCACCGGAAGCGAGCTGGAGAAGCTGGTCGTCGAACGCGGCCTTGAGTACCGCAAGGCAAAGCAGGCTCACATCAGTCGGTGTGGCGTGCAGGCAGTGCGGACCAAGGACGAATGGCAGGTGATTCCTTCGCTTCCGGACTTTGAGGGCGTGGACTGGGTCGGTCACCAGTTCATTTTCGACTGCAAGGTCTGCTCCCAGGCGTCGTTCGATCTTTCGAAGTATCGCAGCGACGTGAAGGGAGCCAGATCTCGCCAGTTGCGGCACATGCTGGAACGGGCTGAGTTCGGCGTTCGCTGCTGCTTCCTGCTGCACTGGAACGAGCGGGCCGGGAAGACGTTTCGGCTTCCGGCTGAGACCTTCGCGTTTCCGATCTCTGGACGGATGGAGTTCTGGCAGGCGTTCGAACGCGGCGAGATCCGGAGCATCACGCGCGAGGACTGTGGAGAGTTGGGGATTCGCGTCGAGTGGTCGACGTTGGGCGCAGGCCGGAAGCCGCGGCCGGGGTTTCTGACGGCGATTGAGAAGATGGGAGTGGGATTGCGATGAAAATGGCACGGGCGACTGAGGAGGATGTCAAAGTCCTTCGCGAGTTTCTTCAGTGGCTGGAGAACTACAGCGAGGACGGGTCCGATTCGCGTGGGGAGTTCGACGAAGACTCGTACTCTTATCCAGCGATCGATGATGAAGCGGCGTTGGAGTTCATTCGCCGGCAGTTTTCGCGGTTCTGCCGGACTCGCAACGTGGGCATGGTATGGAACCGCGTTGTCATGGGTTACGAGATTCTTCATGACAACGTGTGCGATCTTGAGAAGGATTATCTGGACTGGAAGCCCGAACTGCAGGCGGTAATCGATGCTGGTAGTCCAATGGAAATCACGGTGGACGTGCATCCGTTTGCGGTCGATGCGTTTGAGACAGCTAATGGTGGCAAAGAATGAGCCTAGCTATCGGATCAACAGTCGAATGGGTCACGTTCGACCGAGCCACTGGCAGGCCGTCGAGCTCCACCGTTACACGAATCACAGCATTCGAAGACGTTCAGACATCCGCTGGGCCTGTTGTCCGATGTGCTGCATTGGAATGCTATCGCCTGGCTCCTGTCTCGCAGTTGTTTCAAGTCGGGCAAGCTCCGGAGATCAAGCGTGAAAGCAAATCGAGAACTGTTTCGGTCCCCGTTTCCGCAGGGGTGGATTCCAACGGTCGGAGAGGAAGTGATCGTCCGGAGAATACCAGGAAGAATGAGCAACCTGACTCATTTTGGAGTGGTTCGTCAGCTGTTGGGCGATCTGGTGAGAGTCCAGCTGACGTACGGCCAGAAAACATCGACGGAGCTGTATCTTCTGACGGACCTGCGCCCACGGCCAAGTCGGTCGAAAGTCGCTGCAACGTCCTCGCCATCGACTTCATGAATCTGCTGGTCCGCGCGTGGCACGTCGGAAAGCCGACTGAGACTCACGCGGTCCGCTCCATGTTCCAGACGGTCGCCAATGCAATCAAGAAACTGAATCCTGCTCATGTCGTGTTTGCTCTGGATGGTGGGCACGCGCGGCGGACGGAGTTGCTGCCAGCGTACAAGGCTCACCGACAACCGCATGACCCGAATCTGAAAGCGCAGATTGCATTGGCTCAGCAGGCTTTGCAGGTGGCCGGATTCTACTGCATTCGAAAGGATGGCTGGGAAGCCGACGACGTACTGGCGACGCTGGCCGAGTCGTTCAGTGACACAGTAATCGTCAGCAGTGACAAAGACCTGCTGGTGATGACCGGCCGGGCGACTCGCTGCCGAGTCTATCATCCCTGGGGCGACGGTGAGTTCGTTACAGCTCAGGCAAAGATCGGACTGAATCCGGAACAGATCACAGACTACCTGGCACTGTGCGGCGATACCTCTGACGGAGTTCCGGGAGTTTCAGGCATCGGGCCGAAGACTGCCCTGGAACTGCTGAAGCAATACGGTTCGCTCGATGGGATTCTTGCGGCAGCTGCAACCGGACAGATCAAAGGTGCAAAGGGCGAAAAGCTGAAGAGTCAGCGACAGCAGGCTTTGCGGTGCCGTGATGTGATTCAGCTGAATTGGGATCTCACGCTCGTTCCGCTTGAGTCGTTTTCACCAAAGGCTCTCTGGCAACAGAAGCTGCAGGACATGCGTCTGCCGTCTGTGGCGGCGATCATGGAGTCTCTGCAGGGCCTGCGGTTTGCGAAGCCTTCAGACAGCCCGCTCACAAAGCAGCACTACGAAGCAGCGGCAGATTGGCCAGATGCTGAAGAGTGTCTCGCGTGGGCGCTTGAATCAAACGCCATGGTCTCCGAAATGCGGGCATGGCGACGCGCAAAAACAACCCCGTTGGAAGGACTGCCCGTGAGTGCCTCGACCGCCGAGGAGGAACCGGGAGGAAGGCAAAAGGTCAGCGACGCCGGGCGGGGCGTCATGGCTGCAACTGAGGCCGTACACCTCAGCCAAGATGATGGCCAGTCAGAGCCCGTCAGCACAAATGGAAAGCTGCAAGCTAACTCGACGGAGGACAACAGTCAGGGAGCAATCCCGGCTGCTGCTGCATGCGGACCAGCTGGCGGGACTGATGCCTGGCTGAAAACTCAGTACGAGCAAGGCCAGAAGTATGCCAACTACGCAAAGGCTGGTCGGCAAGTTGAGAACCCATGGCGCCGCGATTCGCCTGAATTCTATGCGTGGGATCAGGGCTTCCGTGGTGAGCCGTTTAGTGTTGAGTCTGCAGTGAAAGGAGCTTTGTTTTGAGTAAGAAAACAGTTCAACAGTGTCTTGAGACGGTGCGTTCGGCGATGGACAAGCCTCTGGATCATCCGCAGCGAATGATTGCGAATGAGCTTATGCGGCTCGGCGATCTGCTGATTCGGAAGAACAGCGATTATGGATGCTCGGCCTGGCAGGAACCAATGATGGCGCCGGGAGTCAATCCACGGACGGCCATCCTTGTTCGCATGAGCGATAAGGTTGCTCGCGTTCATTCGCTGATGCAACAGAACGGCTCTGGTTTGGTGGATGAGTCACTTGAGGACTCGATCCGCGATCTCCAGGGGTACTGCCTGCTGTGGTTGGCATGCCCGATCGACGGTGTTGAGTCGTTGTGATCCAAATCCGACACGCGTGTCGGTTTTGAAGACAAGTGTTCAGCAGTGGTCCGCTGCCGGATTAGGGAACCGGTTGGCGATGCGTCGTGGAAGCGGCTGAAAGGCTGGAGAGGGACGACGGAAAACAAGACCTCAGACGACGGTTGACGGACTCGACGGCTTTACGGCGAACGTCTCCGGCTTCTCTGTCTACCAACCATCAACAGAGATGGGGGGTAGGGGGGAAGCATGGTTTCAGGTCCTCTCCGGCTTCCAGCGAAGCTGGTGCGATTAAGAACAAAAGAATAGTCGATTTTTGAAGGACTGAACTGTGAGTAACGCGATCAAGATCAATGAACTGCCTCTTGAAACCCTGAAAGAGATGATGAACGAAGCAGCGGAGCTTGTGCAGAAGCACGCTCGGAACGCTGTTGCCAAGGCTATCGACTGCGGTAGATATCTCGCAGCGGCGAGGCAGCAGATTGGGCACGGTGGCTGGACAGTGTGGCTCGGCGCAAACTTCAACTACACCGAGCGCCATGCTCAGAGATTTATGCAGATTGCTGGCTACGCTGAGACGCACAGCCTGGAGCAAGCTGAGAGCATTCAGCACGCTCTGCGGATCATCGCTGACGACCCCGCGACACCGAAGCGAGACAAGAAAGAGCCAGTTCCTTCAGTGAAGGTTTTCGAGCCAGAGCGATCGGCTGAGTCTGCGAAATCGTCTGATGCGGGCGAGCCTCCAGAGCTGCCAAAAACGAATACGAAGTACACCGCAGAGAACCGCAAGGCCAATCCGGCTGAGCAGCCAGCGACGCGGCCGGTGAACGTGCAGGCCGAGCTGGTGGAGGCAGGCGATGGCAACGAACTGTTAGGTAAAGCCGAACAGTTCGATATTGCTCCGGAACTGATCACGGCGGTTGAGAAGACTCGCGAAGGTCGACCGCTGATCGACGTTTTGGGAGAAGATGATCCGCAACAGTTGATTGAGTCCTGCTTTAAACACAACGCTGTGACGGCCATTGTCCGCTTCCTGATCAACTCGACGAAGGACAAGGACGTCGAGGACGTGGCAAAGCAGCTCCGAAAGGCTGCGGACCTGCTTGATCCACCAAAGAAGCCAGCCAAAGCCGGGGCGGTCCCAAGTGCCGCGGACCTGATCGAAGCCATCTCCCCCGACTGGCCTGACGATCTCTTCGAGGCCACCAAACAGTGGGCCACCTACAAGCAAGGCCGGGCGAAGGGCGAGCGAATCCAGAGCATGTCAGCCTGGGAGATTGCTCGGAAGCAGATCTGGTCGAAGGCCGAGGCAAACGGCGTGGATGCAGTGGTTCAGAAGATCGAAAAGGCTATCGCAAACAGTTGGAAGGGGTGGGACCATGGAGACAAGGACGATGCGAAGAAGACCGCAACAGGCCGGACCGGACGAATCAAGCCAACCTCGGCTGTTCCGCCAATCGAATACCGGTGAGAAGTCGCTGCGAGATCTGCCGTACAAGCGACTCGGGCCAGCGGGCTACGAGCACTGCAGCTGGGACGGGATGACGAATCCGGAGAAGGTGGCCGAGGCCATCGGGACTCAGGCAAAACGAGCTGTCACGGCGCCACGGTTCCCGGTCTACATCTACGGACCTGTCGGGACCGGCAAGTCAGGCATCGCGGCCGTTCTGTATCGGATCGCCTCTTCAGCACTCTGGCGACGCGCGGACAGTTACCTTTTGGACCTGTCTACCGGACGGAACGACGGCAGCTATCGCCAGGAGATCCAGAAGATCGAGACGGCTCACCTGCTGGTCCTCGACGACCTTGGAACACGCAAGCCGTCGGAAGGGATGTTCCACATGCTGTTCGACATCCTGGAGCGACGGAAGGCACGCATGACGGTGATCACCTCGAATCACTCGCCGGAAGAACTTCGCGACGTGTACGAGGACGGGCGAATCTACAGCAGGTTGATGGCCGGTACGCCGCTCGTGTGCAGCGGGGAGGATCGCCGGGTTGATGGGCATGTCAGGTATAAGGTTTGA
>ERZ650311.1553-NODE-1553-length-11186-cov-5.563741_pt1 | contig 11186 bp, 9 predicted proteins | sample MGYA00376247_ERZ650311 | MGnify/ENA primary metagenome ERZ650311 (study PRJEB26733, sample SAMN07839324) | wastewater metagenome | biome: small river; feature: stream; material: water | place: USA: North Carolina | collected 2016-07-28 ... | reverse complement strand
TCGGTGATGGAATTGGTAGACGTGCCGGACTCAAAATCCGGTGCCGCAAGGCGTGGCGGTTCGAGTCCGCCCCGAGGCACCATCTTTAGCCAATCAAGACGGCAAATCTCAGCCCTAAAAAGTTTTCACAACTTAACTGGTTTGTCACCACCAGCATTGATAGCAAGTTTCCCGTTTATAGGATTTTGATTGCAACCTGCTTGGTTGCAAAGCTGAAGCTAAGAATTTCGTAGCGCCACTGATGTTGTTTTGCAGCTTCTTGGAAAGCCTTAAATTCATCCTCTTTCCAGGACTTGTAGCCAATAAACTCATCGAAAACAATGACAGTGCCATGGGTGATTTGTGGCGCAAGTAGATCAAAAATTGTTTTAGTAGAACTATAGAGGTCGCAGTCGATATTCATAAAGCGAATAGGACCACGATTTACTTTAATGAATTCTGGAATTGTTTTCTCGAACCATCCTTTGTGGAGAGTTACATTGCTAGGTACTTCTGGTATCTCACCATTCGCACTGTAACTTCCGCTGGGTTCATCGTTCCAGTTTTCTGGAATTCCTTCGAAGCTATCAAATCCATGAACTTCACCCTTAATAAGCGCGGCAATATTTCGAATGGACTTACCGTTGTAAACCCCAAACTCTAAAACTAAACCTTCGAGATTTGCGTGTTCCAGGGCTAGCGCTATTGTTTTGGTATTGCTCCCGATCAATTGCCCGTATTGAGATTGCGCCTTTAAATAATCCCATGATTCAAGCTCAGCCTTTACAGCCTCATTACTAGAGAGTGATTGCAATAGTTTTAAGCCTGCCTCCTTATTTCCGAGATATTCCTGAAGCATTCCCAGGAAAAATGAGTAGACCGGATTGTCTGGATTGAGCTCACTTACTTTTTCTAGCGCCTGTACAGCAGCTTTAGGATCATCAAGGTCAACTAGCACGGTGTGACTATTAAATAACGCCTCTTCAAGACTTGGATCGCATTCAATGGCGCGCCTATATGCATCCAGCGCTTCTGGGAGTTCACCCAACTCCGTTAGAGCAACCCCGAGACTATTCCATGCGCTTGCGTAGTTCTGATTTATGGTTAGAGACTTTGTAAACCAGTTTTTTGCTTCATGCGGCTTCATTGACTTCAAAAATAAAGAGCCTATGTTGTATTGCACTATTGCAGAGAAAGGATCTAGTAATAAGGCTTTTTTGTACAACTCATAAGCTTCTTGAAACTGTTTTTGCTTTGTAAGGTTATTTGCTAGATTAACAATCGGCTCAATTTGGTTGGGGGCTAATTTTGCACATAAATTGTATAGCGAGTTAGCAATATCAAGCTGACCTAAATGCGAGTGGCAGATTCCTAATTGCAGGCAGATTGATGCTTGAGCGGGGCTCAGTTGATGTGCCCGACCATATAGTGCAATTGCTCCGCTAAGGTCTCCATTCTGCTGAGCAATAGACCCACTCAGGCATAAGGCTTGAAGATGGTTTGGATCTTCATTTAAAACAGATGAGTAGAGCGCAAAGGCTTTATCTAGTTCACCCTGTTGGTGGAGGGTGATTGCCTGAGAGAGGGTGTTTGCGACCATCGTATCTATTGAGGGAGTTATTGGTTACTTAGATTTCGTAGGAGTCAGATTCGTTAGACATTGCTTGCTCAACAATCTTTTTAGTGAGTGTTGGCGAGAAGAGTTCGATGAAGGTGTACACAAAAGATCTGAGGTAGGCGCCTTGTTTAACGCCCAGATGAGTCACATTGTTACCAAATAGATGTCCCGCAGGAATCACTTTGAGGTTACGGTCTCGATCAGGATCGTATGCATGTCCAGCAACAATGCCGATACCCATGCCAGTTTCTACATAAGTCTTAATGACGTCGGCATCAATTGCTTCCAAAATAATATCTGGGGTGATATTTCTTTGTGCGAAAGCGGCATCAATCTTGCTGCGACCTGCGAATGCTTTGTCGTAAGTAATGATTGGATACTTGGCGATTTCTTCAAGCGTCAGAGTGGCTTGATTTAATAGTGGATGACTGAGTGGCACCATCAGAACGTGTTGCCATTGATATCCTGGCAAAGCCAGAACACCTGGGGTATTGGCGATACCTTCTGTAGCGATTGCAATATCGGCGCGATCATGTGTCAGTAGTTCAGCAATTTGGCCAGGGCTACCTTGCTGAATACTGACCTTTACCTTCGGAAAGCGTTTTGTAAATTCAGAGAGCACTTTAGGAAGTGCATAGCGCGCTTGGGTGTGGGTGGTTGCAATAACAAAACTACCCTGGTCTTGGCTGGCAAAGTCTTTGCCAACTCTTTTTAATGTTTCGACTTCATCGAGGATGCGCTCAATCGAGCTCAAAATGCGCTTGCCTGGTTCTGTAAGCGAACGGATGCGTTTGCCGTGACGACGAAAGATCTCCACGCCTAATTCATCTTCTAATTCAATAATGGCTTTGGATACCCCTGGCTGAGAGGTGAAGAGCGCTTTAGCTGCAGTAGTCAGGTTGAAGTTCTGCCTAACGGCTTCTCTGACAAAACGGAATTGATGAAGATTCATGGGGATTCCTATCTATATATCGACAAAGATATAGGAATCAAATTCTAAATGATTTTTGGGTATTAAGCCCTAGAAACCCAGCGTAATCCGATAAGCGCCAAGAGGAAGTACAACAAGGGAGGGGTCAGGGCTGTCAGGAGGGCTGGCCATGAGCCTAAGAGGCCTACATTTGAGAAAAGCGAATTAAACAGTTGGAAGCTCATGCCAAGCATGATTCCGCCAAACACTTTGATGCCGACGCTACCAGCACGCACCTTCAAGTAAGCAAATGGAAGAGCTAGTGTGAGCATCACAAAAATAGTGAAGGGATAGACTACTTTTTTCCAGAAGGCAATCGAATGGCGTTGCGCATCTTGTTTGTTATCACGCAGATGAGAGATGAAGCGACCCAAACTCACGATGGACATCTTTTCAGGGCTAATTAAGAGCACGTTCAGAATTTGGGGCGTAACTTCCGATTCCAGGGTGAGAATGGGGTGTGTAAAAGTCTGCGCAGAAAAAACGGGATTAAGGGGATCTGATTGCTTCGTTTCTTTAAAGCGCGTTTCGGTCACATCATTTAAAACCCAGATACCAGTTTCATCAAACTGTCCGGAGACTGCGCTTCGAATAGAGAGTAGATGATAGGTGTCATCGAACTCATACATGCGGATATTGTGAATGGCATTGTCTTTGTCGACCTTGCCAACGTTGACATAGCGTACGCCTGGACGAACGGGGCCGCTGCCATCTTCATCACGAAGTCGATCTTTAACCCAAACGCCCGTTCTAAATTGAGATGAATAGGCAGACCCCATCGCCTTCATGCGGATCTGTTCAGACTTGGCTTCAGTGAAGGGCCCCACCCATTCGCTCATGACGAGTGTGAGTGCAATCAAGGGCAAGGAAATTTTGGTTAGGGTAATGAGGCCGCGTTTTACATCCAAGCCAGCGATACGCAAAATCGTGAACTCAGACTGACTAGCAAGCATGGCAAATACATAGATGCTGCCAATCAAGCCTGCAATCGGAATGATCTCAGAGATGCGACTTGGAGCCTTTAGGAGGACATGCAATAGCGCCAACGGGAGTGTGTAAGCGCCCTGAACCGAGCCAAGCTCACTCAAAATATCGAAGAACAAAAACAAGGCCACCAAGGCAAACAAAATAAAGCCAAAAGCAGCATAGATCTGCTTGGCTAAGTAACGCTCATAAATGAAAGGGAAGAGCAATTTCATTTGGCGGCCATCGAAGCAGGTAGCTGACGACGCCACCATTTCAAGGAAGGATTGATGCGATTACGAATCAAAACAGTTGCAATCAAGAGCGCCATTAAATGAATGGGCCAAATAGCCACAAAGACGCTGACCTTGCCTTGGGAGACAAAGTTTTGCGTCAGATTAAGCAGGTTGCTGTAGATTAAATAAATCAGTACCGCATAAAACATGGCGGTGTAATTGCCAAGACGTGGATTGACATAAGCTAATGGAATCGCAATTAAGACTAAGCCCAATGCCATTAGTGGCAGACCGATACGCCAGAGTAACTCCGCGCGATTAGGATTCACGGCGGCGGGACTTGGGTCATTCAACAGTTCGGTAATCGTCTTCTCGCGATCCCGTGGCGGTGGTGCTAATGACTCTTTACTACGTATCTTAGTGCTGTACTCATTAAATTCCAGAATTCTGAAATCGGGCTGTGTGGGTTGCCCCTCATAGCGCCTGCCGTTATGAAGCACGACCGATTTCTCGCCACCGGCAGAGTTTTGAATATAGCCAGTCGACGAAACAGCAATACTTAGACGACCATTTTTGGAATCCGCCACGAAGATATTTTTAACTTCACTTTTATCTACATCAAGCTCTTCAATAAAGAACACACGCTCTGCTTTGGCAGACTCTCTAAATTGTCCAGCGCTCACCATCGATACATCATCACGCTGTTGGAAACGCTGGCTAATAAGCGTTGACTCGCGATTTGCCCATGGCCAAACAAAAAGGGCTAGTAGAGCAATCACAATAATGAGTGGTGTAGCAAATTGAAGAATTGGGCGAATCAGATCGGTGATGCTTAAACCGCTGGCAAACCAAACAATCATTTCGGAGTCTTTGTACCAGCGAACTAAAACAATGAGGGTTGCAACAAATAGAGAAACGGTCAAAAGAACCGCAAGATAGCCCAAAGTAGCTAAGGCAATTAATACAATCGCGTCCTCTGGATTCACGGTTCCATTAGCGGCATAACCCAAAATTCGAATGACCAAGGTCGTCACCATGATGGTGACCAAGACCAAAAAGACCCCACCAGTCGTAAAACTGAGTTCGCGGCGAAGGGCCTGGTTAAAAATCATGGGAAATTGGGGTCTAGTCTGGCGAGGTTATTGGAAGTTCTAAATAGCTTATATTGCTAGTGATCAGGGAAGTTCATCTCATGTCGGAGGATAATGGATAAACGTCCCAAATTAGCAATTTCTCCCTTTTGAATAGACCAAATTACCGCAATAGATCATGACAATTCAATTCAGTACCAAGATTTTCCCTCAGGCTGACCTGCAGAACCCCAAACTCCAGAAATCAACCTTGAAGTCCTTATTAAGTCAAAGTACCGACTGTTTGGTTTTAGCCTATTCCATGGCTGATTTGGATAGCTTTGCTGGTGCCAAGGGCGCCAAAGCAAAAGCAGGATTTTTGCCTGAGCTAGATCTTTTGCTCGGGGGCTCGGTCAATCACGCCAATTTGGTTGGTGATTTGGATTCAAAGCAGGCTACCGTGTGCATGTTGCGCGCAGAAAAATCTTGGCTTGCAAATGGCGTTAAAGCAAAGCGGGTGTTATTGGTAAGTCTTGGCGATGTCCATCTTGCAAGCGAGCGAAACTTAACTACGTATTCCAAAGTAGTACGGGCTGCCCTGAAAGTATTAAGTGGCGGATCTATTGAAAATGCAATTTGGTTTACGCCTAGTTTTGCACTTGCTCATAATTCCGACTTCATCGCAGAGGAAGTGCGCCTCACTATTCAATACGCTGGCGATCATGCTTACCGATTTGGTGTGCGTCAGCCTGCTATGAAATTTAAAGCCAAAGAAAAGGCTGATCCATTTAAGAGTCTGACATTTGCTGGCAATAATGATTGCTCTAAAGAGCTTAAGGCTGCTGTAGAGCAGGGCATAGCCATGGTTGAGGGTATGAACCTAGCAAAAGATCTTGGCAATCTTCCGCCAAATGTTTGTACACCAACATACTTGGGCAAGACTGCTCAAGGCTTAAGTAAAAAAACCAGCCTCAAAGTAGAAGTGCTCGGACGTAAGCAAATTGAGGCTTTGGGGATGGGTTCGTTCTTATCGGTTGCTCAAGGATCTGAGACTCCGCCACAGTTTATTGTGATGAAACATCAAGGCGGTAAGGCGGGAGAGGCCCCAATTGTTTTAGTTGGCAAAGGCATTACTTTCGATACTGGTGGCATCTCATTAAAGCCAGGCGAAGCCATGGATGAAATGAAATACGACATGTGTGGTGCCGCTTCAGTCATCGGCACGATGTATTCGGTTTCACTGATGAAGTTAAAAAAGAATGTAATCGGCGTTATTCCAACTTGTGAAAATATGCCATCGGGTCAAGCTACTCGTCCTGGCGATATCGTCAAGAGTATGTCTGGACAAACTATTGAGATTCTCAATACGGATGCCGAAGGTCGCTTGATTCTTTGCGATGCACTCACTTATGTTGAGCGCTTTAAGCCTGCGGCGGTAATTGATATTGCGACCCTAACGGGTGCTTGCGTGATTGCCTTGGGTCATGTGCATAGCGGCTTATTCTCAGAAGACGAGAAATTGGTGAACGAACTCACCAAGGCAGGCCATGCCTCACTCGATACAGTATGGCGCATGCCTTTAGATGCTGCGTATCACGAACAACTCAAATCCAATTTTGCAGACGTTGCCAATATTGGCGGGCGTCCAGCCGGCAGCGTCACTGCAGCTTGCTTCTTATCGCGCTTTACCGAGAAATATAAATGGGCTCACTTAGATATTGCAGGTACAGCTTGGAAAAGTGGGGCTGCTAAAGGTTCTACCGGTCGTCCGGTGCCGCTCTTGGTGAACTTCTTGCTTGAGCGCTAGTTAGCTCGACACTAAGCTCGTCAGCAAGTACTTAAGCTCTGGATAAATACTCAATGGCTCGAATTGATTTTCATAGCAACGTCAGTGACAAGTTGGAATACGCCTGTCGCTTAACCCGCAAGATTTGGAGTGCCACGCCTGAGGGTGAACCGGTGCGCAATATTGTGATGGTTGGTGAGAAAGCAGATCTGCAAAAGTTAAATGAGTTGCTTTGGTCTTTTAGTAGTACTGACTTTTTGCCCCATTGCTTTATCGAAGATGAAGCTGCACCTGAGACGCCCATTGTCTTAACGGATGATTTTGCGTCTTCGGCTCTTAATAACATCCCGCATGCTGATGTCATGATTCACCTAGGTATGCGTATGCCTGCAGATGTGCCGGCACTTGTAGCGCGCTTTCCTAGAATCGTTGAGGTAGTTACAGTCAATGAGGCTGAGCGCTTAGCGGGGCGTGAGCGCTATAAGGCCTATCGAGATTTGGGTCATGAGTTACATAACTTTGACCAATCCAAAAGTTAAGCGCCATGCTGATTCATCCCCAGTTTGATCCTGCAGCGATTCGGATAGGATCATTTGCGATTCATTGGTATGGCTTGATGTATTTAATGGCATTTGTGCAGTTCTTGCTCTTGGGCCGTCTGCGCATACGAGCTGCGCGTTATCGGGATTTGGGTTGGACTTATAAAGATCTTGAGGATCTCCTGTTTGTAGGTGTGCTTGGCGTGGTGCTGGGTGGGCGCCTAGGCTACACCCTGTTTTATATGCCAGGCTATTACCTATCTCATCCCTTAAGTATCTTCAAGATTTGGGAAGGCGGCATGTCTTTCCATGGCGGCTTACTCGGTGTTTTGCTTGCGCTTTATTGGTTTGCTAAAAGGCGTCAGACCACCTTTTTTGTTGTCAGTGATTTAGTCGCTCCACTCGTGCCATTTGGTTTGGCTTTTGGAAGGCTGGGTAATTTTATTAATGGCGAGCTTTGGGGTAGACCTACCGACCTGCCTTGGGCGATGGTATTTCCTTTGGTAGATTCACTGCCACGTCATCCGTCGCAAATTTATCAAATGCTAGGCGAAGGCATATTGCTGGGCATCCTTTTATGGATATATGCCAGTAAGCCGAGAAGGGTGGGGCAAGTTTCTGGTCTCTTCTTATTGGGCTATGGCATTTGCCGTTTCTTGGCTGAATATGCGCGCGAGCCAGATTCCTTTTTAGGTTTGCTTGGCTTAGGTTTATCTATGGGTCAGTGGTTATGTGTGCCGATGATAGTGTTTGGTATCTATCTCATGACCGCATTTACATCCAAGAGCAAATAAAGCAAACAAAGCCATGTTGAATGACGAGCTCACATTACGAAAGCTGGAAATACTTTGCTCTTTCGTACGCACCGGTAGCCTATCCAAAACAGCGGAAGAATTACATTTAAGTTCTGTCAGTATCCATAAAGCCTTGCACTCACTGGAGTCTGCCATCGGGTGCCCTCTCTTTATTAAGGAGGGGCGCCAATTAAAGCCTTTGCCTGCTGCCATCTATTTGGCTGAAGCCAGCGCTGATTTATTAGGAGATGTAGACCGTATTCTGAAGAAGACTCGATCGAAGGCTGGTGTGGAGAGCGAGCAAATCCGTTTGGGATCAATGTACTCATTAACAGCCAACATCATTCCGCGCATTATTATGGGTACTAAAACACGGAGACCGGATTTAGATATCGATTTATATCTCGGCTCCAATGAAGATTTAATGAAAAAGCTTACCGAGGGAAGTGTTGATGCAGTTGTTATCGCAGTTCCTGAAAAAGATCTCCCTGAAGGTGTTCAGGTAGTTTCGCTTTTCGAGGACCAGTTGTTTTTGGCATCCTCTAAAGCAAGCAAGCCCGCAGCTAGCAGTATTGATTTGTCTGAGTATCAGAATGAGAAATTCTTAACACTTCAAGATGGCTTTGCGACAACCTCTGGGTTTTATGAAGCTTTCAAATTAGCTGGTTTTAAACCAAATGTAGTGATGAAGGTTGGGGATATCTTCTCCCTCATGAATATGGTTTCAGGCGAACTGGGGCGATCTTTATTGCCGGGTAGGGTGAAGGCGTTGATGGGTAATGCAATTGAATTCACCCCTTTATTACCCAAGTATCAGGTCACCCAAAGAATCGGCCTCATGTACCTTAAAGCTAATGAATCCAACCCCAATATTTTGGCTTTAGCGGCTGAAGCCCGCATGCTGCATCGCAATAACCCCTGATTAACCCTAAGTTTTTTCCATATTAATTAACTTTAAGTTAATGTTTATGCATTTAACTTAATTGATTTTGCATGTTCTGAGTAATAAATTGAACTCGACCTTCATTTTGTCGTTTTTCTTTTTTGAAAAGATTACATGCTCGAAAAGTTAGCAAAAGCCCGCAACCTGTCAAAGGCAAACAACGCCATTAAGCGCTTGATTTCTGAGCGAGGCGAATCTAATGCAGTCAGCATGGCAGACGATGTTGTAAACAACTACCGTAAGTTGACAAAAGATCAACACATTGCATTCTTTACTTATTTATTTGAGAAATTAAATCCTCAAGTAGATGCGGTATTAAAAGCTGCGCAAAACTTTGCAGCAGAATCTACGGCGCGTAATTACATTCAATTACAAAAAGTTTCCGAATCTCCCAGGCAAGAATTGTTCCGCCGCTTAAATCGTGCTGGCCATGGAACTGCTGCTGTTGTGCAAATGCGGCGAGATCTTTTGCAAATCTTGGATAAGAAGCCGGAGCTAGCAGCAGTCGATTTTGATATGCGCCATCTTTTGTCATCTTGGTTTAATCCGGGATTTTTGAAGATGCATCGTGTTGACTGGAAATCACCGGCAGAGGTTTTGGAGAAGTTGATTCAGCACGAAGCAGTACATGCCATTGATGGCTGGGACGATTTGCGTCGCCGCTTGCAGCCTGATCGCCGCTGCTTTGCCTTCTTCCATCCGCAGCTGCCTAGCGAGCCTTTGATCTTTGTGGAAGTAGCGTTGCTACCTGAGATCCCAACGGTGATTACGCCTTTGGTGGATAAGAAAGCCGAGACAGTAGATCAACCATCGCAATACAAAGTGGCAGTGTTCTATTCAATTAGTAACTGTGAGCCAGGTCTGCGTGGTGTATCGATGGGAAATTTCTTAATTAAGCGTGTAGCAGAACAATTGCATGCTGAATTCCCAGGACTCAAAACCTTTGTCACCTTGTCACCGATTCCTGGATTTATGGATTGGGTATCTGCTGGTGCAAACTTAGGTGAGGATGTTCCTGCAGAAAGATTAAAGCCAAACTTACGAGCGGCTCGAGACCAAGCCTTAGCAAATCTAAAGTTAGATGCGCAGTCATGGACAGAAAAACTCAGCGCTGGATGGCATCCTGATTTGGCATCACCAAAAGAGCAGGAATCCTTGCTCTGTTTAGCTTCCATCTATTTGGGTTTGGGTTCTACTGGTCGCAACGGCAACCCAGTTGCTAAATTCCATTTGGGTAACGGCGCTAAGTTGCATTTGGTCAATTGGGCAGGAGATTTATCCCGCAAAGGTTTGCGTCAGTCAGCAGGCTTGATGGTGAATTATCTTTATGACCTGGGTAACGTAGAGGAAAACCACGAGAAATTTGCCAACGGTGAGATTGTGTATTCAAGGTCAGTAGGGCGCTTGATGGCGCCGTAATAAAGAATTCAGGAGGAGATGCTCGGAGGCGGAATCCAAAGAGATTCACCCTAGAGCTAGAAAGCGAACTGGGCATGAAGATCCAGAAAGTAGTATGGTGTCGGATTAGGCGGTATTGAAAAATTACATAGCCAAAATATTGGCGAGTGGAGGAGACTAAGATGTTTAAACAATTAAAACTTTCGACAATTATTAAGAAAGCAGCTTTTCTAGCGTGCGCTATGCCTTTAGTGGCTATGGCACAAGAATGGCCAAATAAACCGATTACTTTTGTTGTGCCTTTCCCTGCGGGCGGCGGCACAGATGCTTTTGCTAGACCTTTGGCAACACAACTAACCAAGCAATTGGGTAAGCAAATCATTATTGATAACCGCGGCGGTGCTGGCGGAACTTTAGGCGCATCTATTGCTGCCAAGGCTGCACCAGATGGCTATAGCTTTTTCGTGGGCGCTGCCCATCATGCAATTGCGCCAGCCATGTACCCAAATTTAGATTACGACATCGAGAAAAGTTTTATACCGGTAGCAATGATTGCTAACCCACCTCAAGTAATCGTGGTCAATCCAAAGAATGTTCAAGTTAAAGACTTGAAAGAATTTATTGCGCTTCTAAAGAAGAACCCAGGTAAGTTTAATTACGCGAGTGCTGGTAATGGCTCCTCTCACCATCTTGCTGGTGAGCAGTTCAAGATGTTGACGAAAACTTTTATTACTCACATTCCTTATCGTGGTGCCGGTCCAGCAATGCAAGATCTCATTGCAGGTCAGGTAGATATTGAGTTTGACGGCTTAGGTTCTTCAGCAGCTCAAATTAAGAATGGCTCGATTGTGGCTTTGGCCGTTGCCTCCCAAAAGCGTGCGCCAGGATTC
>ERZ650311.1552-NODE-1552-length-11192-cov-8.591991_pt1 | contig 11192 bp, 20 predicted proteins | sample MGYA00376247_ERZ650311 | MGnify/ENA primary metagenome ERZ650311 (study PRJEB26733, sample SAMN07839324) | wastewater metagenome | biome: small river; feature: stream; material: water | place: USA: North Carolina | collected 2016-07-28 ... | reverse complement strand
CGCCTGAACGATCCAGAATTTGACGAAACCGGGTTAGAGATTTGCAAACACCGCCGCACAGATTACTTCATCGGAACCGGCATCGTTTGCCGGGACTGTAAAAAGAAACTCAGGGTATGAGCCAACATCCACAGAACATAGGCAGGAAACGGCGCAAAAAGCCGATCAACAAAGAGAGCGGCCCAAAGGTCAAAGACAAGGGGCTAAAGAAGGATTGCAAGCACAAAAGATGGTATCGGGTGGTCAAAGGGTGGCCTTACGATTTCTGTCTTGATTGTCGAACGTTTTTAAAGCCAACAAAATGAGCGAATTATCTATATTTGGAGCGGATACAAAAACCCCTAAAGAGGTTTCGGTTTTAGCGCCACATGCAAGACCTGGATTTGTTTATCAGGGTCAAATCAGGCACGTTGACAAACACGCCATGTTTACCGACGTTCGCTTTTCCGACCTGACTGGAATGACTTTCTTTACCAACGATCTGCCAGAATGGTTTTCGCCCGGGAACAGCGTTATGGTTCAGTGCGGAATGAACGGCCCTACAAGAATCACACTCAATAAAACCATGCATACCTACAAATTCACCAACCAAAACGGAACCGTTACCATCGAAACCCCGGACGGTCGCACCCTGGCAACCATTCCATCCGATCAGGCCAAAACCTTTGCCGATGTGGAAGCCGCTATTTTCGATCAGAACAAAGGCAAGGGGAATGCGGAAGAGTGTATCGAGGCCACAAACTATTTTCTCATTCATGGAATTAAAGCGAAACAATGAAACAGATATTCAAATACTTACCCCGGATCATTGCCCTGCCTTTCGTATTTGCAATCATTTTCATTGCAGCGCTTTTCCGATCCATAAAATACACCGCTCTTTTTCTTCGATTTGGTGGTGAGTGGATTGTGTACGCCGAAAAGGATGCGCCGAAAACTATTGCAGATGTTTACGAAAAGGTGAGCAGCAAAACCGAAAAGGAGGAACCGAAATGAAAATAATTGTTGGTTGCGAAGAAAGTCAAGCCGTTTGCATTGCTTTCAGAAACGCAGGGCACGAAGCATATAGTTGCGACTTAAAACCATGTTCGGGGGGGCATCCTGAATGGCATATTATTGGAGATGTGTTGGCAATCATACAGGGAGGTGCATTTAAAATCCAAAGCGGAGATTTGGTGAAAATACAAAAATGGGATATGGGGATTTTCTTTCCCGACTGCACCTATCTGACCTGCTCCGCCGAATGGGCATATAAAGACGGGCCTTATCATCAAAAGGTAAAACCCGGAACACTTACGGGCGCTGAAAGAAAAGATGCAAGGGTTAGGGCGGCAAACTTTTTCATGGCGCTTTACCATTGCCGGATAAAAAGAGTGGCAATTGAAAACCCGGTTGGCGTAATGAGTAGTATTTTCAGGAAGCCGGATCAGGTTTTTAACCCGTACGACTTTGGCGATGATGCAAGCAAAAAGACCTGTCTTTGGTTGAAAGGATTGCCGCAGTTGATTCACACGGGTTATTGCAGCCCACGCATGGTTAACGGTCGTCCCCGATGGGCAAACCAGACTGACAGCGGACAGAATAATTTATCGCCGTCTGAAAACCGTGCTGAATTGAGATCCAAAACCTATCTAGGCATAGCCTCTGCAATGGCAAATCAATGGGGAAATCTGTTTTGAGCCAAAATAAATTTGCACAATTCCCGAACATGGGTTTATCTAACAATTAAAACAAACTTAAAATGAGTGATCCAAAATTTACACCATTCAAGGTCAAAAGAGAAACCAAACTCTATTTGCCACCGCAATTCATAATCATGGACGAGGCGGAAGAGCGGCAAATTGCGGTCGTATTCGATCCTGAATGCGCTAACCTCATTGCCGCCGCACCCGAACTTTACGCAGAGTTAAGAGACTTGGTTGATGAGATTGGTAGGCTAAATGACAGTCCCTACTGTCAGGATTCGACCGACCTGTCTTCCGCCCGCGCCTTACTCTCCAAAATCGAAAACCCCTAAACAATATTTGGCGCTTAATTTTATTCGCCATATCTTTACACCGTTCAAAGGAGCCGTTCGTCTGGTAAACGAATGTATAAAGTCACAAAAATATTAAACAAATGCCCTTGATCGGGGCGGGTTTTCGGGGTGTGACTTCTCCGATTTTTGGCAACCACCAGTGCCGCCCCTCCGATCAAGGGCATTTTTATTTTCAGTCGGTATGGCCAATGAATTACAGGTCTTGAAAGGAATCTTAGGAGGCGGGAATATTTCCTATCACGCCGTTTTTGCAAAGTGTTTAGGCAGCGTTCCGAGTGCCGTTATGTTATCGCAAGCCCTTTTCTGGCAGGAGAATGCAAAGTTTAAAAAACCTATTAATATTGGAGGTCACGATTATTTTTGCAAGACTGTTGAAGAGTGGTTTGATGCCACCGGAATTTCGGAAGAGACGCAAAGAACGGCGCGGGATAAAATGAAATCTTGCGGGATTCTGAAAGAAATACGGGCCGGGCTTCCAGCGAAAACACATTACAGAATAGACCTCGATTGTTTAGTAGCGGTAATATCCGGGTACTTAGAAACCGGGAAACAAGCAACAGAGGATAACCGCAAACTGAAGCGGCAACTTACCAGAACAGATGGCGGTAAATTCCGGCGTACTGTTGCGGTAATAAACGGCTCCAATATTATAGAGAGTTCTGAGAGTACAAATGAGAGTTTAGAGAGTAATATTCCGGACGCTGAAAAAGCGCCGGTTAATCCATCTCCAAAACTTCCGCCCTGGACAAAAACAATTGCCTCCCTTTTCGACAAAGTGAATGAGGAAGAAAGTACAGCATTAGGAGTTGAATTTACAAACTTCAATTGGGGGGCCGGGGCCGGGCGGCAATTCAAAGCATTGAAGGACACCCGGAAGGCAATGATACCTGACATCCGGGCCAAACTGAAACACGAACCAACCGAACAGGAAATAGAATCAGGCTTTGATTATCTTTTTCGATACGGCTTTCGTTACCTGGCCGGAATCGCAGAAAGCCGGGGCGGCACGTTTCAATTTACCCCGGCCATAATCCTAAACAATTACAACAACATCTTGCAATATGCAAAACAAAATCATAACCCAACCTCAAAGCAAGACCGCGCTAACGCCAAGCGTGATGCCGCCTACGAAGAACTTTTCAGAATGGGCCTTGCAATGGACGTGTGAGAAAACGGGCGTTTCAAAATCCCGTTTGGAAGTCATTGCGGAGGGCTACCTCAACCCCGTGCGCAAATTGGATAGCATGGCGCTAAACGGCACAGGCATGGTCAGGATCGGACGGGTAGCCGAAACATATTGCGGGGTTGATCTTCAACAGGCATCGAACAAACAAGCGGTTGCCGACTGCCTGAAACTACTGCGCACCAAGTTTCCAGAAATCGGCCTGAATGAAATAGATGAAGCATTCAGCATGGCAGCCGCGCAATTGATCGACGTTTCACTGACAGCGTTCGGTGGCCGGTTCACCGTGGCAATGTTCGGCGCTGTCCTTTCGGCTTACCGGGCATTTCGTAACAATGTCCTGGTGCAAATGTCGAAAGGTGCGGATATGGAATCGGAAGAAAAGGAGGCGCTGGAAAACGAAAAACGCAATGCCGAATACCGGGCGCATGTGGTCAGTGAATTTAACCGGCTCAAAGTGGAAAACCGGCAGATCGAATCGGCGGACAAAGTGCCTGCCGTTTGGGCAAAGATTCTGAACGAACACGATTTACTCAACTCGAATACAGCACTTTGGTTACACGCAAAACAGCAAGTTTGCGCCGACTTTCTGCGAGACGTAGCGAACAACGAGTTTTCTATCCTGATTGGCAACGGCGTATCCTGCCGGAAGTTGGCAGACAAAATCAAAACCGATCCTGAATATTTCCCGATAGAATTAAAGCCCGCTGCTGAAATTCTGTACGGAAGATGGATTGTATTTTCTAACCTTGCCCCGTTTGAGGGGGATAAATAAAAAGTGATGGCTGATTTAATTACTCTACTTGCAAAACGCTGCCAAAAAAAATCATCGGAACTCCAAATTGAAATGAAAAGATTGCAAGGGGAATTGATAAGAAAATATGGTAGAGAGGATTTATATATTTCCGACCACACAGACGGAATTTGTGTGATGTTTGAAAACGAAGGCGACACAGGTCTGACAATCGCAGATTTTATTAAAGAATCAAAGAAGCCCGATTTTGACATTGACAATATAGAAACTTATCTATAACCACATGCGCTACCTCGTAACCTATTCAAACTCACCGCCGTTTTTCACGGCACACTTTAACCCTGAAAACTTTGAACCTAATTCAGGAATGACCGTCTGCGACTTGCTTCTTTCCAAGTACACAACGGACGGCGTGACCTGGCAGGAAATAGAAACCGATCATCTTTAACTTTTCACCTTCACAATTTTTCCACAATGACAAGCATCACACCCGTATCGGGCAAATGGGAAACCAAACGCACGATCACAGTTGACAACCGAACCTCCGAACTCATTGTCACCCTGGCATTCAATGACAAGAACGGACAGTACAAGATCAGCAGCCACATTACCACGATCCAGGTAAGCCGGAACGATGAAATGCAACGGGCCGTATTGCAACAGCAGGCAGAAATGCAACAGGAAGCAATGGCCTATGCGATTGAACTGCGTGACCAGTGGGCAACGAACAACCCCGAAAAGGAAGACCCTGACCAACTGGATATGTTTGACGGCATCGAAGCCGACAACAACGAACACGAGCCGCAACTGTCGCTTACCGCTCCGAAGAAAGGTAAGAAGCCAACGGGTAAGAAAGCGGCGGAAGTTGAGGAAAGTGATTTTGCCGATGACAGTACCCTGTCCGATGATCTCCCTATGTAATTAACCAATCCGGGGCGGGTGAAAATCTGCCCCGGTAAACACCAACACAGTGAATCAAATTATACTTTTTTGCCTCGCTTGTTTTTCTCTATACTATGGCGCGCACACTCAACACGATCAGATGAAAGGCCCGGCATTTTTGGGGTTTGTTGTATTCCTTTCTGCTTCGTTAATTTGTAACGAAATCAGCAAAAAAAACAAGCCAAAGCAATGAAGCACCTCGCAACGCTTTACATCTTCCTTTTGCACGTTCTTTGTGCATTCGGACTTTACTACAAAATAACTCACTGATGAAAAAGAAAAAACGCAACCCTATCCACTTTGGCCCCGGAACATCCGGTGAAAAGATGGGAGACGAAACACCCGATTTTGTTTGCCGTGGATGCGGCTACCATGCGAAGAACTGCGTTTGCAGTATTCAGAAAACGGTGGACGATAAATCGAAGGTCTTTGTGCTTGGCGCATTGCACTGTTCGGTTCAGTCCTCGCCTCTTGTTTTTTAAATAATCCACCCCCCCCCTCCCTTATTTTTCACCGTCTAAAGTTCTAAACAATGAAGCACATTACATTTACCGCGCTACTGTTCATCCTGATTTCGAGTTTGAAAGCGCAACGGGACACGATATTTTACCTGAACGCGGAAACAGCCGCAAAAGGATTTATCAAAGTCCCCACCCGTTACCGCGATGCAAAGGGTATGATCCATTTGGTTGTTCGGGATGAAGAAGGCAATGCGTACGCTATTTTTTACAAACAAGGTTGGTACTTTCGTTCACCGCTTGGTGAGGAAACGTCGGCAGCGGCCGATTAAAATATCCTAACGGGAGCCGGTATTTGTTCCAAACGAGGCAATGGATACCGGCGCATTTTTCCACAATTAAAAGACACACAATGAAAAAGATTGATTTCAACTCCTTTGCAAAACAGATTCACAAGAACGCCAAAGCGAAGGGGTTTTATGACAAGCCGCGAAATATCGGCGAACTGTTCATGCTGATTGTTTCGGAGATGGGTGAGGCTACTGAGGCGCATAGAAAAGGCAGAACGGCAAACCTTCAATTGTTTGAAGATCAATACAGGAAAAACCGTGACCTGTTTATTGACCTTTTTGCGGTAGACATTAAAGACACGGTAGAGGATGAAATTGCCGACGTGGTTATCCGCCTGCTCGATTACTGTGCATTCATCGGCGAAGAAATTTCGGAAGGAAAGATTGCCGACCTCACCCCGAAAGAAGTGCCTGAAAATATCGGTGAGGCGATTTTTGAAATGGTTGGTACTTTGCGCTGGATTTACGTTGCACCCGACCCCATTACCCGCTCCGATGAAATTCACGGTTTCCTTTCTATGATGCTTGCTTTCTGCGAAAAGAACGGCATCAATCTTTGCCGCCACATGGAACTGAAAACCAATTACAACAAAACCCGTGAACGTTTGCACGGGAAAAACTATTGAAGCAATGAACCTTACCACACATTTCACAATCGAGGAAATGACCTTTTCGCAGGTTGCTGTCCGTTACGGTATCGACAACCGGGCAACATCCAGGCAAAAAGAAAACCTGAAAGCACTTTGCCAAAACACGCTTGAACCTATCCGCGTTCTTGTTGATGCGCCGGTGCATGTTACATCCGGCCTTCGCCAATGGAGAGTTAACGCGCTTGTCGGAGGATCTCAAAATAGTCAGCACATACCCGGCGAAGCGGCAGACATTCAGGTAGCGAAATACACCACCGAAGAACTGTTTGACCTGATTATCCGAAGCGGTATTCCTTTCGATCAAATCATTCAGGAATTTGGATCATGGGTGCATATCAGTTTCAAGCGAAACGGAAAGAACCGGCGATCCATTTTACGGGCAACGCATAACGATAAGGGTATGGTTGTTTATTCCAAGGTAAAAGAATCTGATTTTACAGTTTAAAAGACACACCACATGGCACGTATCGCAATCAAATCAAACGCTGACAGGCAGTTTATCCTTTGCCGGGATGATCGGGGCTTTTTCATGCAAACCATCCACAGCGACGAAAATAAGCCTATTGAAGAAAGGCCGGTTACAATTGGCGAAGCCAAACAGTTTTATGATCGGGCAACAAAAAAGGCGCGTCGCTTTGCTGTATTTGTTCCAAACCTCAAAAAAGAGTACGTCCCTATCGGCGCAATGGGGTTAGAAACACAGGCAAGCCGTGATCGTCGGGAGCAATACGAAATTACTTTCCGTACATGAAAACCGTCCTGATCGGCATAGACCCATCATTCCAAACTGCGGGTGTTGCGATTTACGAACCGGCCACAAACAATCTGATTTTGCACGGCGGCGATCTGTTTTCCTGTATGGCCTTCCTGAATAACTCCGGGATTTTAGGAAAGGCAATTGCGGTTATTGAGAATCCGAACTTAGACGGCACGGTTTTCGGCGCATGGTTCCGCTTTCAGGCGCAGATTCAGAAGTTGCAAAAAAAGCAGATCGGAATTGGCGAATTGAAGTCGGAATACTCTATCAGCATGAAACACGCTCAATCAGTCGGGAAAAACAAGGCAGCCGGGGAATTATTCATTGAGATATTTGAGCGGCAAGGTATTCCGGTTCTGGAAATCGCCCCGTCATCCAGGCATCGAGCAGACAAAGACCTGCTGAAATACAAGAACCAGGGCATTAAGATGCTGGCAATGCCGACAAAGACGACGGCTGCACAGTTTGAGCAGTACACCGGGTATTCAGGAAGGAGCAACGAGCACACACGGGATGCCGGAACTTTGGTATTTCACAAGACAATTCAATGGGCGCAAACTCAAATAATGATTCAACAAGCAAAAAGGAAATAACATGAAAAAGATTCCATCACTTTACAAACGAGATTACGAAGGAACGCGCCTTGTTTTTGACGAAGTTGTTCCGGGTTCTGAATGGGTGCTAAATGGCGAAGGAAAGCCGACCGTAAAATGGGACGGCACATCTGTCCTGATTCAAGACGGCATACTTTACAAGCGGTACGATGCGAAAAATGGAAAGACCCCGCCCGAAGGATTTGTTCCAGCGCAAGACGCTGATCCTGTTACAGGACATTGGCCTGGGTGGATTCCATGCAATCCAATAAGCCCGGCAGACAAGTACCATTTTGAAGCGTTCATGCTGAAAGCGCACGACGACGGTACATATGAATTGGTTGGCCCAAAGATTCAGGGCAACCCATACGACTTACAACACCACGAACTTTTTCGGCATGGAGATACAGAATTGCACGGCGTGCCGCTCAACTTTGAAGGCGTCAAACAATTCCTATCTGAAAACAAAATGGAGGGTATTGTATGGCATCACCCGGACGGGCGCATGGTGAAAATCAAAACTAAAGATTTCGGACTTAAATTCTAAACAACATGGACATACTCGACCAGAACGAACGCGAAAGAGCCGCCAAAGCCAACGCCAAAATGAAAAGCCTTAAAGGTTTCCGCGCCCCTAAATTCTCCGATCAATTCAAAGCCAACGCCCGGCAAAAAGCACAGGCGCAATACTTTCAACCCATGATTCCGGTTGACTTGACCAAGATCAAAGCACTGCCCGAAGATTGCGTTCGGGTTCTGGCAAACAACCTGTACATCGCATCTATCCACGTCCGGCAGACAAACGTTGGCGTGATTGAATTAATGTCGATACGGGCAATGGTAGCCGTGAATACCAAGCGCCTGACCTGGGCCGAAAAGAACCGCATCAAAAACGATGTGTACGGAGATGACAGGGTAATGCTTGAATGCTACCCGGCAGCATGGGAAGGCGCAAAGGATGATGCCTTTTGGTTTTGGGTGCAGCCGGTGGGCGTGGAACTTCCTTTTGCCGTTGGGCCGAACAAGAAACCGGAAGCGCAAACCATCGCAAAGAAGTTGATACTTCCGACCGTCATTAAATAACCATTTAGACAAAATCAAAAATGACACGAATACCTAAAATAAACCTGATGCACCGCGATTGCATGGACCTGATGCGGGAAACGCCGAGCGGCTATTACTCACTCGCTGTTATTGATCCACCCTACGGCATAAAACATAGCACTATCGCCGGAAAGCAGTCGGGGAGTCAGTACGGCAAGGCTGCAACAAAAAAGAGAGTGTACGAAACTAAAAACTGGGATGACCAATCCCCGTCTGAAGAATACTTCATGGAGTTAATGAGGGTTTCAAAAAATCAAATAATCTGGGGTGCAAACCACTTTATCAGCAAGATTCCGCTTGATTCATCTTGCTGGATTGTGTGGGATAAAATGAACGGCAGCAATGGCTTTGCTGATTGCGAGATGGCCTGGACTTCGTTCGGATCGGCTGTTAGAATGTTTCGGTATATGTGGAACGGAATGCTCCAGGGGGATATGAAAAACAAACAGGATCGCATACATCCAACAGAGAAGCCTTACGCCCTCTACAAATGGCTCCTGACCAACTATGCCAAACGCGGCGACCGAATCCTCGACTCGCATGGCGGCTCTATGTCCATTGCCATTGCCTGTTTCGATCTTGGTTTCGACCTCGACCTAACCGAACTCGACAAAGATTACTACGATGCGGGAGTAGCCCGCTTTGAACGCCACCGCGCACAGGGTCAATTATTCCACGCTCCGGCAGCCCAACTGCCCGAACAGCAAAAAATGTTTTGACCACCCATTGCACCAATGAAAACGTTTGCTTATCCTTACACCACAATCGTACGAGGATTGATAAGAAATGGTGCCGCGCTTTCCTTGTAACTCGTACTTGCAAGGTTTGTGCGGCACTTAAATTTTAAAGAAAATGGAAAATACCACTGTAAAAAAATGCTGCAACTGTAAATTCAAGTCCCGCCATTTCAGGGTCGAACCGTATTTGATATGATACAGACACCAAAAATAAATTTGATCCACGGAGATTGCATGGAACATCTAAGGCAAACCCCAGACAATCACTATCAACTTGCCATTGTCGATCCGCCCTATGGGATAAACATAAACATGAATATGGCAAGAAGGGCTGGTCGGATTAAGATTCACAAGGAAAAGAAATGGGATTCCGATATACCAGAGGACGATTATTTTATTGAGTTGGCAAGGGTATCCGAGAATCAAATTATATGGGGGGGCAACTACTTTCCGCTTCCGCTGACAAAATCCTGGATTTTTTGGGATAAAGAAGTCCCCGCCGGAGTTGATTTCGCAGACGGGGAGTTGGCCTGGACATCTTTTGACAAAACGCTCGTTAAGGCACGTTTGCCCTATAGCGGATTCCGGGGATCGGACAATGGCGGCAAAATCCACCCCACCCAAAAACCCGTAGCCCTCTACAAATGGCTCCTAACCAACTACGCCAAACCCGGCGATAAAATCATTGACACGCACGGCGGCTCCATGTCTTCGGCAATCGCCTGCTTCGATCTTGGTTTTGATCTCGACCTAACCGAATTGGATGCCGACTATTACCGGGACGGCGTTGCGAGATTTGAGCGCCACAAAGCACAAGGGCAATTGTTTCACGTCCCGAAACCAGAACTACCAAAACCGATTGAATTGTTTTAACCATCAACATCCGGCATTGCCCCCGGATTCCCCATAAGTTAACGAAGCCGCGCCGGGCAATGATGAGGCGCGGCGGTAAAAAGACACACGATGAAACCCGAATACGCAGTACAAATAATTCACGAAGGCATTGATGCCGATACGGGATTCCGGCCATTCTCCAGCGGAAGCGAAGCGGTTGACTGGATTTGCAGCAATTGTGGCGAATGCAAAAAGGCAATGATGTGCTATGACCCGGAAGGCTACGAAAACTTTAAGGACGGCGGCAAGTCCGAAACATTGAGCGGGCTAAATTGCTTTGGCGAGTATGCGCTCGGCGTTGGATTCATAACCGGAAAGATACCCGAAGAAGTATCCATTTGGATGGGTGGAACTGAAAGTGAATTGCCGAGCCAATGCCGGTTTTTCAGTGACAACGATAACGACCGGCCCGACAGACGGCCACCGCCAATACCGCCGAATCAATTGTTTTTGCCTTTCCTTTGCACGTCTCTTTTCGGTTTTGATGACCCGAATATTTTGGTGTTCGATAAGGCGATAGTTGAGAAGGATGTGTTTGCAGTACCTTTGCCCTGAACGTTACAATATCGAGTTACATGCCAACCAAAGTGCAAGACGTTGATTTGAGGTTGAATTTAGTTGCTGACCTCTACCTGAAAGGCAACAGTTTCCGTTCCATATCCGGGGTGCTGAAAGAGAAGTACGGGGTAAGCGCAACACATCAAACCGTGTTCCGGGATGTGAAGGCATTGCGCG
>ERZ650311.1551-NODE-1551-length-11201-cov-41.628925_pt1 | contig 11201 bp, 17 predicted proteins | sample MGYA00376247_ERZ650311 | MGnify/ENA primary metagenome ERZ650311 (study PRJEB26733, sample SAMN07839324) | wastewater metagenome | biome: small river; feature: stream; material: water | place: USA: North Carolina | collected 2016-07-28 ... | reverse complement strand
GACCTGATGACTGTGCTGTTTCCTTCGAGCGGCGCGATGAAGCTCAAGGAATTGTGCAAGCAAATCGGCATCGTCCCGCCAGTTGGCTACGAGATGTCTGGAGACAAGGTGTTCGATCTGGTCGAGGCTGGCGACTGGGACGGCATTGCCGCTTATGTCAGCAGCGATGCGGATATCGAATTCGAACTGTACCAGCGGCTCGCTGATTACATGGTGTTTTGACAAGTAACGTGGGGTGTCTTGTGCGTTGCCGGGGGAACGCACACTGCGAACGAGTGACGTGGAGTTCCGGTGCGAAGCCGGTGAAATGAATGCGTTCGGGACAGCAAGTATCCAGGTCGATGCGGTTCGAATCCGCAACACTCCAATACACCAAGCATCGCAAGATGGTGAAACAGGATCGCACGCGAAACAGATCAGAATCAGAGTGGTGTGCGCACGTCACGACGGCAGAGGGTTTCGCCTTGGTGTGGTTTCTTATGAAAAAACGGCGTCGAGGCGTCGAAGCGGCTTTGTCATTGGAGCCGCCCTCGGGAGCAGCAGTTCGACTCCTGGCACATGAGAAAAGTCCTCTCAACCTGTTCAGCGGCGACTCAGCGCTGAGCCTATCGACTGACTGAGTTATTTGAGAGAGCGGCGTGGACAGCGACACGCGGGAGGGACCATTCCACTGACGAAGATCGAGTCAGATAGCAGGTGCGATTCCTGCCTCTCTCACTGTTTTCCAATCTCACCTAAACCAGTTCTAAGGAGTTCAAACTTGAGTACGGCATTAACTCGTGCGACGGATATCTATTCGAAGATTGATAATCCGCTCGCGTTCATTGACCAGATGGGCAAATCGTTCCATCAATCCCAAATCATGGGTGTCTCAACACCCGGCGACGGGGCCGTTCTGGCCCTCACTTGTATGTGCGAAGGCATCACGCCGCTGGAGTTCGCGAAGACGTACCACATCATCAACGGCCGTCCTTCGATGCGGGCCGACATGATGTCGGCAAAGTTTCGCCAAGCCGGTGGCAAGGTGAAATGGATCAACCTTGGCGATGACGGCAAGGCGGCTGAAGCGGAATTCACGTTCGATGGCCAGTCGCTCCCAATCAAGTACACGATCGAAGATGCCCGCGCCGTTGTCGGTGACAAGCTGGACAAGCCCGACAGCAACTGGAAGAAGGATCGCGGAGCTATGCTGCGAGCCCGTCTGATCACGAAGGCGATTCGAATCATCGCGCCAGAACTCATCGCCGGTGTCTACACGCCGGAAGAACTCGAGGATGCTGGGGCTGTTGAACCAGCCAAGCCCGCCAAGAAGTCGCCCGCGGAACGCCGCAAGGAAATTGAAGCGGAGGAGGCTGCTGCGACTGTGACGTCAAACCCACCGGCGAAAATCAGCACTCCAGTTGCTGAAGAAATCATCGACGCCGTTGTCGAGGCACCGCAAGACGCTGGCTCAATCACCGTCGAATCCTCTCCGTTCCCTGAAGAGGCAAGCGACGACAACGAGCCCGTCACGAATGCACTGCTCCAGGAGATCGTGAAGGTGGGGTCAAAGATTCCGTCGCCATCAGGTTCCGGATCTGGAATGACGGTTGCCGAAATTGCTGCCGGGATCGTAAAGGCGTGCAACATGGGCAAGGAGGAGTCAAAGCACATCACCAAGCCACAGGAAGCGACTCGTGGACAGATCCGAAAGCTCATTGCTCGCTTCCGAGAGACCCTTGGCGAGAAGTCGTGAGTGGAAGCTCTACATCTGGGAGACGTTCGAGATGTCGCTGAAAGGTGAAGTTGACCCTGCCCAGATTCCATCTCACTGGCACTGGATTATGTACCCGCTGATTGACTTGCTCGGGCCTGAGTTGGTTTATGCGGTTGGACTTCAGGCCCTCGGGTATCCGCCGACGTTGGTGGATACACAACAGGAAGTCGATCAGGTCGACGCGGCACTGATCAAATACTTGGAGTGTAAGACATGAGTTTCTCTTTTGATTTTTCGAGCGTACCTGATGATCCAACGAAGATTCAGGACGGCGGTGGAGATCGGCCAAGCCCAGGCCGCGGCATGGTCCAGATTACTGCATGGAACCCTTATCAAGGTGCAAGTGGAAACGCGCACGAAATGGTTTATGAAATTGTCGCGTGGACAAATCGAGAGGACGTCGGCAAGTCCCACAAGGAAAACATCTTCCACAAGGACAAATCGGGGAAGGGATTCCCAATGAAACGCTTAACCTGCCTTGCGATGGCTGCGGGGCTATTCAACGCGAATGACGTCAAGGCATGGAAAAGTGCTGGAGCACAACCAGAGGTGCCAATGGAAAAACTTGTTGGCAGAACGATCATGATCGAGTTGATCGAAGAGGTCGACAAGAACGACTCGTCAAAGAGGTACTTGAACATCGGAAACATTGGCCTCGCCATGTACCACATCAAAGACGATCGCGTTAAAGACTGGCCGAAGAACCAACGCAAGTACAACGAAACGGCCGCCCTTGTCGGCGACTGGATCACCGAAACGAAGCCAGCGGCTGCGAAGGCCCCGGCGAACGGTCCATCTGATCCCTTTGCAGCGGCAACGTGATTCATCGAAAGCATCAGGTGTTCTGATGCGGTGGGAGCCCGGCGGCGTGTTCAGACCGCGCTGCCGGGTGTTTTTATGGTCTGAGGAGATCCAAAGATGCCCCCGGAAACAGAAGAAACCGTCGTTGAAGAGATCGCTGCCGACGCCGCCAACATTGCGAATGGTGAGCCACCGAAGCAGGCGCCAGTCGCATCTCTAAGTGAGGCTCAACTGGAGCACTATGAAGCGATCCTGAAGAAGCAGCGGGAAGTCGCTGCCGCCCAGTTGGACTACGACATCACGAAAGAGCAGGCCGCAGGAAAGAAGAAGTTGTTGGAACTTGTAAGCAATGACCTATCCTGCCTGATCGCGGATGGCCCGCAGAAGCCGGACCCGCAGAAAAAGTTGCCGTTTGATTCAGCCTCGACAGAATCAGGTCCAGCGGACGAACCTGGCGAGCCGTCCGTTGAGTGGCAGAAAACTCCGATCACCGAAATCCTGACGCTCACCGACAAGCAACGCGACAAGCTGGAAGAGGCTGGCATCTGGACCATCGGCCAATTCGAGCACGTCCGCGGCGGCCGTCATGCGGACTATCCAGATGGCCTGCGATCCATCAAGGGCGTCGGCGAAAAGACCGTCGACAAGTGGGAGGATGAAGTCGTTGAGTGGCTGGGCAAGCATGCCCGTGAACCAGAAGGTGAGGTGAACGATGAAGCGTGAAGAAGCAGTAGCGGGGATGAAGCGTGAAGAAGCAGTAGCGGGGCGGTTCATTCAAGACGGATATGGGACTCGTGTTTACATCTGCGGGCACAATGTGGAAGGAATTCCAGTAGGCCAATTGTGTGACCGTCAGCCATTCACGTTGTCTTATGTGGAATGGGACCGATGGGAACTCCTCCCCGCCGAGTGCAAATCGTTCAACTGGAAGCCAGAGACGTTTCCGCAGTGGTACGATCACCAGCAAAAAGGAACACGTCGACAGGATGTAGCCTACATTCGTCGTGAGTCGAAAACTGACTATGTTTGCGTGCTCGACGGTAATCGTGAAGAATGTCGGTATGGTGACTGGCATTTAGTCCAAGGATACGTCGACAACGGGACTTGGAAGAAAATCACCGAGGCCGAAGCCCTTGCCCTGCTGGATAAGCCTGAGCCGGTTGAATCGCCTGACGACTGGGTGACGCAGGACCGGGTGCCTGCAAGAGCGGAGATTGATGAACAGCGATGGTCTGATTGGAAGCCTGGCAACTGGATCACAGTGGAACAATGCTTCACTTCATGTGGAATGATGCACGGCGATTTCAGGCCAACATCAGACAAGATCAGAGGAGCAAGTCTCGAAGTCCGTTGCCGCCGGAAAGACCTGCCGCCGCTGCCTGAGCCTGAGCCAGCGAAACCAGCCACACGGAAAGAGACGATTCCGAAGTGGCGAGTTGAATATGTGGATGGCGTTGTCGCAGTCATCACATCCACGAAACCGTCGATGATCGCGAACGTCATCTACAAGTCGCTTCAACAGGTCGGCTTCGAAGAAATCGAGGTGCCGCTGTGAGCAACCCACAATCCTCCGGCAACAAATATCACCGCCTGATCCATTCCGTTCAGGAACTGGACGGATTTTGCATGGTTGACGTCTACAGCGTGTTGGCGGCTTTTGACGTCACATGCCCCGCCCGTCAACACGCGATCAAGAAACTGCTGTGCGCTGGCCTGCGAGGCAAAGGCGACACGTTGCAGGATTTGACAGAGACTCGGGACGCTGTGGACCGGGCGATTGTTTTGGAACGCCAGCGAATGGCAGCGAAGAAAGTTAAGTAATGAACATCTCACACCCAGAACTTGTTTCAGCACTTGCAAATGTGCGTCTGGTCCTGTCATTTCTTCAGCAATCTTTTGACCAGGCTATCTACCGAAAGGAACTGGATCGCGAGAACGTGATTGAGGAGCTTGGCGACTTGGAGTTCTACCTTGAAGGCATTCGTCAGGGGCTCGGATTGACTCGCGAAGAATGCTTGGAACACAACATCAGGAAACTCTCTAAGCGGTACGAAGGTTTGAAGTACTCCGACAAGGCCGCTCAGGATCGCGCAGACAAAGCGTAGTTGTTGCTCATTTCATAAATTACATTGGAGAACACTGTTCATGGAAATTCAAACCACCTCAGAGATCACCGTTGAGCTTCATTCGTCGATGGGATCTGACGAGTCTGTGATTCAGGCCGCTCGTGTTAGCACTGCTGGAGATGAATGTCTGGAGAGTGAGCCAGGAGAACACGCCGGGCTCATCAATTACCTGATGAAGCATCGTCATGGAACGCCGTTCGAACACAACGCGATGACATTCTATGTAAAGGCCCCGATCTTCGTGTGGCGAGAGTGGCATCGTCACCGGGTTGGATGGAGTTACAACGAGGAGTCAGCTCGTTATAAGGTATTGGACCCACTATTTTATTTGCCTGAAGAAATTCGGCCAATGTTCAAAGTCGACGGATGGAAACCTGGAAGGCCCAAATTCACTACCATTGATTCACAGGAAGAATTGGAAAAGTTCTACGCTGTGCGTGCAAACCTACATTCGATCTACCATTCCGCATATAAGGCGTACACATCAAATCTCAGCCTGGGAGTCGACCCCGGACTGGCCCGCGATTGCCTTCCGGTCGGCATCTACTCGTCCTGCTGGGTCACCTGCAATGCTCGCTCGCTGATGTCGTTCCTGAGTCTTCGGACTCATGACCCAGAAGCCAATAGCGTCTCTTACCCGCTTTACGAAATCGAACGGGCGGCCCGCAAGCTGGAAACTATCTTCAGCGAACTGTTTCCAATCACTCACGAAGCGTGGGACAGAAATGGAAGGACTGCGCCGTGAACAAAAAAACGAAAGATGATGGGGGACCGGCATTTCCAGTTCCACCTGAAGCAGTTATTGGCAATGGGTGGGGGAGCTTGGTTGTTCTGAATGAATACGGGCTTGGACCAACATCAGGAATGAGCCTTCGCGATTGGTTTGCTGGGAAAGCGATGCAGGCGATTGTAAGCCATCAGCAGCATGGCAATTGTGAGATGACGAGTCAGGAGGAACTTGCATGGACGGCTTACGAGATCGCCGACGCCATGTTGAAAGCGAGGCTGCAATGAACCGCCACACAACAGTCACCGTCCCCAACATGAAACTCATCAGGTCAACTGAAAACGCCGGTCTTTATCAGGACGAAGACGGGGACAAGTTCTGGTTGCCGTGGTCTCAAGTCCGTGACGGCTCGATCGACAAGGATGGGCAGACCGGCGACGTCCTGATTCCACTTTGGTTGGCTGATGAAAAGGGCCTCGGGTACGAGTACGACGAGGATGATGAAGAATGAAAAACGCGGATCTGCGATCTATGTTTTCGTATTGCCCATTAACTGGCATCATCGTATGGAAGATAACCAAGGCTGGCGTTCGGTCTGGAACAGAATTTGGATCAATAAAGCCAGCAGGAAAGACAAGTTACATTATTGGGAAAGTAAACAAGACAAGAATACTTGCCCATAGGCTGGCGTGGTTTCTTCATTACGGTGAATGGCCAAACGGGTGTATTGATCATATTAACCACAACGGAACGGACAACAGGATTGAGAATCTGCGAGTTGTGGAAAAGTCACAAAACAACAAAAACGCGACATTGAGATCAGACAACTCCTCTGGCTTCTGTGGTGTCACTTTTGACAAGTCTCAAAATAAGTGGATTGCCCAGATAAGTGTGAACGGAAAAAGAAAACACTTAGGTTCGTTTTCCAGTGCAACTGAAGCAGCGGAATGCAGGATGGCAGCATCTCGCGAAAGTGGATTCCATAAGAATCACGGGAAGGTTTACTGTGACTAAGAATTCCGACTTGATCGGCGTTTGGCTTGGCACTGACCGAGTGTTCGACAATGGGCCGGACAGAAGATGCGTCATTGGCGAGGTAAGGCTTCCCAATGGTGTTCGCAAAACTGTCAAAGGATATGCAAATGAATCTGAACTGGCAGATGGAGTTACCTACAGATTCTTTGGGCACAACAGAACACATCCAAAATTTGGTGAGCAATTCAATTTTAACTCTTTTGTAGCCGAAAGTCCGATAGATGAAGACTCCGTCCTTGCCTATTTGGAAACCTGCCGAAAGCCAGAGCGAGGCTCAATCACCCGACGAGTGGCACTCGCTCTTTTTGAAACATTTGGAGTCGAGGCAATTGAACGCCTCAAGACTGATCCAGTTGGAGTGTCTCAGGTCATCAAGCAATGGGACGCCGCGAAAGCCTCGCTTGCCGCCGAATACCTGAAGTCACAGACAGGAACTCAGCGGTCCAAACTAGCCCTGATTACGATGCTGAACGGCCGCGGATTTCCGAAGAAGACCATCGATCGAGCGATCAAGGAGTGGGGCGCGGCTGCCGCAGACATCGTCCGTAAGAATCCTTATGCCCTGATGGATCTGCCGGGGATCGGATTCAAAGGCGCGGACAAACTCTACTGCGACTTGGCCCGTGAAGCCGCGAATTCCGACGAAGAATATCAGGAAGCACTCGCCGCGATTCACCGGCAGGGATTGTGTGCGGCCTACGCGGTCCAATGTGAATCACGGTCCAGTGGTTCAACCTGGATTCCGCTCGGGTTCGCCAAAGGTGCCGTCACCCGATCAGTCGGCGGTGTTCGCGCGACTCCCGACAAGGCGATTGACTGGGCTGTGATGGAGGGCCAGTTGACGGTGAGAGATGGGCATGTTGCCGTCAGTCGCATGGCGTTACATGAACTGGAGATCGCGGAGTTTGTGACAAGAGTCAACAAAGATGATGAATGGCCGAGCTTTGAGTTGATTCATGAAATGACCCCGCCTGGAAAACCACTAAGCGAACATCAGCTGGAGGCCATTGTAGAAGCACTTGATGGTCGCGTCTGCTGCCTTCAGGGCTCGCCAGGCGTTGGTAAGACGTTCGCTGTTGCATGCATTGTGAAAGCTATCATTGAGGAATTCGGCCGTGACGCGATCGCGGTGTGTGCTCCAACTGGCAAGGCTGGTGTGCGAGTTCAGCAGTCAATGGCGGCAAACGGCGTGGATCTTCCGGCGACGACGATCCATCGACTACTTCAGGTTGAAGGGGAAGGCTCGGGCGGCTGGAGTTTCCACTACAACGATCAGAACCCGCTGCCGTATCGGTTTTTGATTATCGATGAGTCGTCAATGATCGACGTCGATTTGATGGCGAGTCTGCTCCGGGCCTGCACGTCATCGACTCACATCCTCATGGTCGGCGACATCCATCAGCTTGCCCCTGTGGGCCATGGCCGTCCGTTCTACGATTTGCAGAAGTGCGTTCCAGTTGGGCGGCTGACTGAGATCCTCCGCAACTCCGGCCGGATCGTCGAAGGTTGTGCAGAGATTCGAGACAAGCAGAGTCTCACGTTTTCGAAAACACTGGACCTGCAGAAAGGTGAAAATCTACCACTCGTTCATGCTGTTGGTGACGATCGTACTCAGGCGATGGAGAACCTGATTCAGAATATCGAAAACATCACATTGACGATCAACGAAAAATTTCACGTTGTTGACGCGATCGAGGACATCCAAATTCTGACCGGGAAGAACGACTACCGGAAGCAGTTGAACGCTGTTCTGCAGAAGTTTCTGAATCCTCATGGAGAGTCAATCCGTGGGAACCCCTTCCGCCGCGGGGACAAGATCGTCTGCCTGAAGAACGGCAAGTATCAAGACCCTGCCGATCAGATGGAAGAACACTTCGTCGCGAACGGTGAACTCGGGCGAGTCATGGATATCAAGCCGGGCCGGATGACTGTTCGGTTGTGCGATCCTGCTCGAACCATTTTGATCACTCATGCTCCAGTTCTGGAAAACGAGCGCGAAGTCGCCGATTCAGAAGACATGCAACGCGGGGCAGTTGGCGATTGGGACTTGGGTTATTGTCTGTCAGTCCATCGCTCCCAGGGATCACAGTGGCGATTCGTTATTGTGATGCTGGAGTCCGGGCATTCCGTGATCCAGACACGCAATTGGACATACACGGCGATCAGCCGCGCCGAAATCGCGACGTTTGTTGTCGGCACAAACGACGCGGCACAGCGAAGCCTTCGAGTCGACGGTATCTCAGGCCGAAAGACGTTCCTTGTGGAACGCATCCAGTCCTCGCGACTGGCCTCGACAATCGATCATGACCTGCTTTTTGCGGAGGTGTGAATTTAATGAACCGAACTATCAACGACCTCAAGGCCAGATATCAGGAAGCCACTGGCGAGCAAATGCCGTATGAGATCCAGCGGCTGCCACTGGACCGCACTGCCCGCGCCGTCGAACTGGTCGAGGCCGGAAACACGGTGTTCGTGCCGAAGTCGGCTGTGGCAGTGGCGGAGGAGACGGAAGGATCGATGATCGAGTGGGATAAGAGGGGAGAGCATACGTGAGCGAGCTTCAATACTCAGTCGGCGAACATCACATGAAGGGGATCTTGATTGTCTGCAAGGCGGCAATCGAGAACGCAAATCAACTGCTGATAGACCATGAGCGAGTCTACGGCAGAGAGCCACGAAGGAACCGTATTATTGCGGAGTCGTATGAGGCCGACATTGTTGTTGCTCAGAGCGTGCTGGACTACATAAAAGAGCGATTTCCGGACTTGTCTCCATGAACCTCAAAACCAAAACCTTCACCCGCCTCACGTCACTCTTCCGCATCACGGAGCCCCAGTCTTGGGCTCGCGTTTCGGCGGCGGATGTGCTGGCTGTCCCGGACGTCGGGAAAGTGGCGTTGAACAAACTGCGACTTTATTTGGCTCATCAGGGCGTTTCACTGAAAGGCGACAACCCGCCGTTGTACTGGATCGAAACACTGAGCAAGCCAGATGTGGAGTGTGATCCGGTAGGTGTGGTGCCATTCACTGTAGTCATTGATAGCAACGAAACCTATGCCTTTCCCTTCGACTCAATTTACGATCGTGACGGGGCTTTGGTTCGCGTCCCAACTGTTCGCCGCCCGCTCTATCTCTCAGGGCTCGCCGATTACACCATTGACGGCATGGAGACGCTGATCCAGATCGAGCGGAAAGCAGAAGACCTCGCGCCGTCTATGAGCGAGCGCCGCGACATCTTCGAGGCGGAAGTTCGGCGACTCAGCGAAATGTGCGAGTTCGCGGCCGTCATCGTGGAAACGCCCTGGCAGGACATACTGAGTGACGAGCATCAGCACGGAGCCCGCGCGAAGTCTATCAGCCGGACGGTGATCGCGTGGCAGGTGGCCTATCCGGGCTGTCACTGGTGGTTCTGTGCTGGGCGGCATCACGCCGAGCAAGTGTGCTTTCGACTTCTTGAGAAATTTTATTGGTGCAAGATGAGGGAACGATCGGTGTTTCAAATCTCCGACGCAACAAACAATCTTTTCAATGAGGTTTAGAATGGTCACTCCAGATGAGCTTAAAGTGCTGCTTGAATACAACAGTGAAACTGGCGAATTCACAAACTTGACTTTTAGAAAAGGAGCCAGAGGTAAAGGAAAGCCTGCCGGAACGAAAATGCAGAACGGATACATATCCATTTGTGTTAATAGAAAAAAGCTGCTTGCTCACCGCATAGCTTGGGCAATTGTGTATGGCAAATTCCCATCGCTTGAACTCGATCACATTAATGGAAACCGTGCCGACAACAGAATATGCAACCTACGAGAAGTGACTCGGACGCAAAACCACAAGAATATGAAACCAAGATTTGCTGGGAAGATTCCAGGAATAAGAAAGCGTAAAGGAAAGTGGCATGTCCAATTTAGGGTTGGAGACAAGCAAAAACACATTGGTTCTTTTTCGAATGAAGATGAGGCAATCGCAGCACTTGTGTCTGCGAGAAAAGCAGCAGGGTATTCCGATCTTCATATCGGCGTACCAGCAACGTGAGCGAGCGGCGATCACGGTCCAGGATGTGACGAGTGATTTGTTTGGAGAGGTGTAATGAAAAGTACATTTTTGGAACGCACAAAGCGTTCGCTTCGAGGATGCAGCTTAAAGCCAAGTCTTCGATTATGTTTGTTTGAAGAGGGATACGACATTTCCTTGTTTGGATTCCTGATTGCACTTCCATTCATGGATCGCTGGCGTCGAGAACCACGAGACATTATGGAGTCGTGGGGAGTTTACTACTCCGATGCTGCAGTTGTTCTCTGCTGGGGAGACAAAACAAAATTCATTCACATGCCGTGGCAGTGGGACCACTGTCTGTGCGAAGTTCGCAAGGCTGATGGATCATGGGTTAAGGAAGTTCCAAGTTATGAAGATCTTCCGCCAGATGGACGTGAGTATCAGACGTTCCCATATCGCTATGTTTGCGACAACGGGCAAGTGCAAGAGGTGACAGCAACGGTTTACGTTGAACGAAGAACATGGACGTGGCGATGGTTCAAGTGGCTTCGTCTTCCGTTTCCGAAAAAGACGCGACAATCAATCGATGTGAGCTTTTCTGGAGAAGTTGGAGATAGGGCTTACACAAGTTGGAAAGGCGGATGTATTGGTTGTGGCTGGGATATGCGATCTGGCGAGACGATGGAACAGACACTGAGACGTATGGAATCTGAACGTCGATTCCGCTAAAGGCAAATCATTTAATTCAATAACCCCAACCCCGC
>ERZ650311.1550-NODE-1550-length-11208-cov-5.068771_pt1 | contig 11208 bp, 11 predicted proteins | sample MGYA00376247_ERZ650311 | MGnify/ENA primary metagenome ERZ650311 (study PRJEB26733, sample SAMN07839324) | wastewater metagenome | biome: small river; feature: stream; material: water | place: USA: North Carolina | collected 2016-07-28 ... | reverse complement strand
TGATTCGTTTACCAAGCTTTTTTAAGCGAAAAACCCAGTCTGATGACCTTGAATTCGATTCAAGGAGTAGCCGCACCGCCAAAAGAGTGGCCCCACGCAGTTTTCAACGCGCAGCAGAAGCTGAAGAGCTTGCCCTGACTGAAGATCCCGAGCAACAAAGAGCGCGTCATCGCCTCATCGGCGCAACCGTTTTAGTCCTCATTGCTGTAGTTGGCTTGCCCCGTATTTTGGATAGCAAACCCAAGTCTGCGCCAAACGACATTGCTGTCAACATTGTGACCAGCTTACCTATCCCGGGTACCGAAACAAAGCCGGAAACCAAGCCTGAAGAGAAACCTAAAGCCGAGCTGGTTGCTGAGTCTCCAAAAGAAGCTCCTAAGGTTGCAGCAACTCCTGAAACCAAGGTAGAAACCAAACCAACAGCACCAACCGCTAACAAGTCTGGAACATTGGGTTTGGCGGCTGGCGAAGAGGTGGTTGCTACTACTGTAGCTCCTAAGGTTGATCCTAAAGTAGATCCAAAACCCAAGGCAGATGATGCTAAACCTGCTGCATCAAATGGATCAGGTAAGTATGTAATTCAGATTGGTGCTTTTGCATCCGAGGACAACGTCAAAGCTTTAGTAGCTAGACTAAAAACTCAAAAGATCCCAAGCTTTGTTTTGAATAAAACAAACGCTGAAGGTAATAAGGTATTTCTTGTTCGCGCAGGGCCTTACAGCGATAAAGATACTGCAGAGGCGGCAGAAAAGAAAATTAAGGCGATGGGTCTTACGCCAAGACTCGTTGATTCCGGTAAGCAGTAATGGAATATTTGTCCACCCTCAAGCTAACATCGGTGGATTACTTCACCCTAGTAGTGCTCTTGGTATCTGCGCTTGTGGGTATCTCACGCGGCCTATTTAAAGAGGTGCTGGCTTTAGTTTCCTGGTTTGCCGCTGCTTGGGTTGCTTATCACTACAGTAGTTATCTCTCAACCGAATGGCTCTCAACCTTTCATCTGGATGAGCTCCTCAGTCTGGGATTGAGCTTCCTCATTTTGTTTGTGTTGACGCTGATTCTCTGTGGTTTATTGGGTGGGGTAGTGCAAAAAATTATTTTGTCAGTTGGCCTTAGCTTGACTGATCGTTTCTTGGGTTTGATATTTGGCGTGATTCGTGGTGGTTTGATCATCGTGGTACTTGCTACCTTAGCCGCACTCACACCTATTCCACAAAGTATGGCCTGGAAGAATGCAATCACTAGACCAGCCATTGACATGGCAACCGGATTGATTAAAGATTGGTTGCCAAGCGACTGGGCAAAGCAATTGGGTGATGCCATGCCTAAAGTTACCCCTACCATTACTCCTAAAATAACAATAGGAATCTAGAGATATGTGCGGCGTCGTCGGAACTGTTTCTCACTCTCCAGTTAATCAACTTCTCTATGATGCTTTGTTGCTGTTGCAACATCGTGGTCAAGATGCTGCGGGTATCGCAACGATGAATGGTAATTCGTTCACGATGCATAAAGCCAATGGTCTAGTCAGAGACGTTTTTAGAACTCGCAATATGCGTAGCTTGGTTGGTAATGCTGGCATTGGTCAGGTGCGCTACCCAACCGCAGGATCTGCTAGCAGCGAAGAAGAAGCGCAACCGTTTTATGTCAGCGCACCATACGGCATCATCTTGGCGCATAACGGCAACCTCACCAACGCCCCAAGTTTGCGTGTTGAGATGGCCTACCGTGACCGTCGTCACATCAATACCAGCTCAGATACTGAAGTATTACTCAACGTCTTAGCTGACGAATTACAAAAAGAAACCAATAGCGCTGCTCTTGATGAGGGAGCGATGTTCAATGCTGTGACTGGGGTTACCAGCCGAGTTAAAGGCTCTTATGCGGTAGTTTCTTTAATTGCCGGCTATGGCTTACTAGCCTTCCGTGATCAGTATGGTATTCGTCCTTTATGTATCGGCCGCATTGATACACCACAAGGTCCTGAATGGATGGTTGCTTCTGAGTCAGTAGCACTCGAAGGTTTAGGATTTACATTCGTGCGTGACGTTCATCCAGGCGAAGCAATCTACATCGACTTGGATGGTAATTTCTATTCTCGTCAATGTGTGCCAAATGCAGAGCTAACACCTTGCATTTTTGAATACGTTTATATGGCAAGACCAGACTCCACTATTGATGGTGTCACTGTCTATAACGTGCGCATGCGCATGGGTGATTACTTGGCTGAGAAGATTCGCAAAGAGACCAACGTAAACGAGATCGATGTGGTGATGCCGATCCCGGACTCTAGTCGCCCAGCAGCAATGCAGGTTGCCAAGAACTTAGGTGTTGATTACCGCGAAGGCTTCTTTAAAAACCGTTACATCGGTCGTACCTTCATCATGCCAGGACAGGCTGTTCGTAAGAAGTCAGTCCGTCAAAAGCTTAATGCAATGCGTATTGAGTTTAAAGATAAGACTGTATTGATTGTTGATGACTCTATCGTACGCGGAACTACCTCCTTTGAGATCGTGCAGATGGCTCGCGAGTCTGGCGCCAAGAAAGTGATCTTTGCTTCAGCTGCGCCTCCAGTACGTTTCCCGAACGTCTATGGTATCGATATGCCTACCCGTAGTGAATTGGTTGCTTATGGCCGCACTGATGAAGAAATCAACAAGATGATTGGCGCTGATCAACTCATCTATCAGAGCGTAGAGGATATGAAGCAGGCGGTGAGAGATATCAATCCAAATATTCAGAACTTCGAGGCTTCTTGTTTTGATGGTTTCTATATCACGGGCGACATTACTGAGTCTTATTTGGATGCTTTAGAAGCCGCCAGAAATACCTCAGCTGCTAAGGCTGACCGTCAAAAGGATTCGAGCGACTTCGCTCGCTCCCAGCTTCACCTGCATTTAGCTACCGAAGACTAAAAAGCGACAGGATATTGCCTCACACGAGGCAATTCCTCAATTCGGTGTCAAAATAGCAGCATGAAGAGCAAAACCACACGTAAAAAACCGGATTTTTCTAAGCTGGCCCTAGAGACTCTAGCGGTCCGCGCTGGCACACGTCGTACTGCTGAGTATCAAGAACACTCCGAGGCAATGTTCCTCACTTCAAGTTTTTGCTTTGATAGTGCTGAACTAGCGGCTGATGGTTTTGCTCACGCCGATCAGGGATTTATCTATTCCCGCTTTACTAATCCAACTGTGAGCATGTTCCAAGATCGCTTGGCTGCTCTAGAGGGTGGTGAGGCTTGTATTGCTACTGCCTCTGGAATGGCTGCCATCATGACGTTGGCGATGGCGCATTTGCAAGCAGGCGACCACGTCGTATGTTCACGCTCAGTATTTGGTGCAACGATTCAGTTGTTCACCAATATCTTGGGTCGCTTTGGTATTACAACGACTTATGTTGATTTGGCTGATACCAAGTCATGGCAAGCTGCTGTCCAGCCAAACACAAAACTTTTTTATTTAGAGACGCCTTCTAATCCGCTGACTGAGATTGCGGACATCAAAGCAATTTCAAAGATTGCCAAGAAAGCAAAAGCACTATTTGCTGTAGATAACTGTTTCTGTACACCAGCCTTGCAAAAACCATTAGCGCTTGGTGCCGACGTTGTGATTCATTCGGCAACTAAGTACTTGGATGGTCAAGGCAGGGTGGTTGGTGGTGCAATCGTAGGGAGCAAAGACTTCATCATGGGTAAAGTATTCCCATATGTGCGTACCGCAGGACCAACACTGTCTGCATTTAATGCTTGGGTATTCCTAAAGGGTTTAGAGACTTTAGAGCTTCGTATGAAGCAACAAAGTCAGAATGCGCTTGCCTTGGCTCAATGGCTAGAGAAGCAGCCTGGTGTTGAGCGTGTTTACCATCCAGGCCTGAAGTCACACCCTCAACATGCATTGGCTAAGCGCCAGCAAAAAGAGGGTGGGGCGATACTGTCTTTCACACTGAAGGGTGGTAAGAAAGCCGCGTTCAAGCTCATTAATCAAACCAAGCTTTGCTCGATTACAGCAAACTTGGGCGATACCCGCACTACCATTACACACCCAGCCACTACAACGCATTGCCGCGTGACGCCTGAGGCTCGGAAAGCTGCCGGCATATCTGATGGCTTGGTGCGTATCGCGGTTGGACTTGAAAACATCAACGACTTAAAGAATGATCTCGTTGGTGGACTCAAAAAATAATCAAGTACATCAAGATAGACCTATGGGTTTTGCAGATGCTACCCAGTTCTGGAATGAGCGCTTCAATAAAGAAGAATTTATCTTTGGCAAAGAGCCGAATGAATATCTTGTAGAAAAAGTAAAACAATATCTAAAGCCAGCAGCTAGAGTCTTATGTATTGCCGATGGTGAAGGGCGTAATGGTGTTTGGCTTGCCAAGCAAGGTATGCAAGTAGTTGGCTTTGATGCGTCGGATATTGCATTAGCCAAGGCAAAGCAGTTTGCCAAAGATAATCAAGTCGAGGTGGAATACTCCTTCTCGGATACCGATAGTTACTCCTGGCCAGCCAATACTTATGATGCGGTGGTTGCTATCTTTATCCAGTTTGCAGACCCAGCAATGCGTGCCAGGATCTTTGAGCAAACTTATAAAACGCTTAAGCCAGGTGGTCTATTCATACTACAAGGCTACACACCTAAGCAATTGGAATACAAAACTGGGGGACCATCGCTGATTGAGCATCTGTATACAGAAGGGCTCATTACGGATTTGGTAAAAGATTTCAAAATCTTAGAGCTGGTGTCTTATGAAAAAGAACTCTCTGAAGGTCCAAGACATACTGGCATGTCTGCATTGTTAGGACTGGTTGCTCAAAAATAATCTGAGCGCAATCAAAAGTTAGCTAGCAAAGCGACGAGGATCATTAATCGGCCGCAAAGGCATGATGTGAATCTTGCTGCCATCAATTTCAAGGTGAGTGTGTTTGCCGGCCTCTAAAGAGAGACGCTTTACTTCAGCCGCAGAGGCTTCCCAAGTAATCGTGTGATTGCCTTCCACGGTGCGTAGTTGAATCACCGCAATCTGGCCAAGGGTGCTTATTTGCTCTACGATTGCATGGATAGACTTGGGACTAGATTTCTCATGAAGACTTAAGCCATTTGCTGGAATAACCCAGGCAACTGGAGTGCTTGGTGGAATCTTGCCTTTATCGGCAACATCAAAAATACGTTGGCAACCGTTCCAACTCAGTTTTCCTGCTGAAAAGATACCTTCAAACTTATTGCTAATGCCAACTAATTCTGCGACACGAGAGTTTCTTGGTCTATCAAACAACACCTGTGGTGGAGCAGTCTGAAGACCAACGCCGTTATCAATCACGGTAATGCGATCGGCCAGCAAATCAGCCTCTCTAAGATCATGTGTGACCAGCAAAATAGGGATGTTTAAATCTTTGCGAAGCTCAGCTAAGGTCTTATAAAGACTTTGCCGTGTAGGTGCATCTATTGCTGAGAAGGGCTCATCTAGTAAAAGTATTTTGGGGGAACGTGCCAATGCTCTAGCTAGTGCAACTCGTTGCTGCTGTCCGCCGGAGAGTTGACTTGGTATGCGGTTTGCTAGTTCGCCAATTCCCATGCGCTCTAACCATTGCTGGGCTAATGCTTTACGCTCTGCAAGGTTCTTGATGCTGTTGTGCAGAGGGATGCAAACATTCTCGAGGGCGGTTAGGTGTGGAAAGAGTGCGTACTGCTGGAATAAATATCCACATGAGCGCTCAGCAGGCTTTAGCGAAGTGGCAATGCCATTCACTTCATTCGCTTCAAACCACAGCTCACCATCACATTCAATCTTTCCAGACTCAGCATTGCTTAATCCAGCAATTGTTCTCAGGGCAGTAGTTTTACCGCTGCCAGATGGGCCAACCAATGCATGTAATTCCCCTGGAGTGCATTCAATATTCAGTTGCAACGGGTTAGGACTAGTTTGGAGGAGCTTTGCTTTAAGCATTAACCTCTCCACTTATTAGAACTACTAGAGCGACCGCCAAAGACGCCGTAAGAAAGTGCAATGGCAATTAACGAGGTGCTCAGCAGAATTAAGGAAAGCGATCCAGCGCCAGTCGTGTCAAAGCTTTGTACTTTATCGTAGATCGCTATTGAAACAGTCTTGGTTTCCCCGGGAATAGCTCCACCAACCATTAGGATGACGCCAAACTCACCCAGGGTATGCGCAAAAGTGAGCACCGCAGCGCTGGTAATGCCGCGCCAGGCTAAAGGTAATTCAATCAGACGAAATATTTGCCACTTCGATAAGCCACTCACTTGAGCGGCCTCTCGAATCTCGGGATTGATAGCCTCAAAGGCGCGCTGGATTGGTTGTATGGCAAAGGGTAAGTTAACTATGAGGGAGGCGATGAGGATTCCCGTAAAAGAAAATACTAGTGGGATGCCCAAAATGGATTTACCACCAAGTCCTACAAGAAGGTAATAGCCTAGAACTGTAGGTGGGAGAACCAATGGCAGCGCGAGGGCCGCTTCAATCCAAGACCTGTTTTTACCCATACTCTGAAGCGAGTGTGCTACCCAGATGCCAAAAGGGAGTATTAGGACTAGCGTCCAAATAGCCAGCTTTAACGAGAGAATGAGCGCCTCTAAATCCATCAATGCATTGTATCTTTAGATGCTGTTAGGGTATCTCACTATATAAAGTTACTTTGCATGGGCGTTAAATATGCATTCATACGCATATATTCATATAAATGGGCCACATGAAAGCTAAGGTTCAAAAAGCGACTAAGAACTTGTCTCCAAAGCAAATGGAGAAAGTGTTTTCACAAGTTGCCGCTTATTTCAATGTGCTCGCTGAGCCATCTCGTTTGCGCATTATGTATGCCGTCTGCAGTGGTGAAAAATCCGTATCTGAAGTTGTGCAGATGTGTGGCTCAAGTCAAGCCAATGTATCTAGACATCTTTTGGCATTGCACAAGGCTGGAATATTGCAACGGAGGAAAGAGGGCGTAACCGTTTTTTACTCCATAGCTGATAAGACCACAGTCGATATGTGTCAGGCGGTATGTAGCAAGGTAGCCGAAGGCATTCACTAGGATCCCAATTCAAATACTATGACCAATAAACAAATTGAACTGAGTGCCCAAGATATCTCTGCAGTTGAGAAGCCCATGAATAGAGCGCGTCTTGTAAAGGCGCCTGAGCACTTTATTTCTCAAGAATTGATTGCTGATATTAATGCTCATGGTCTTGATGAGAGTCGTCGCGGCTTTTTGCGTAAAGGCTTTTTATCAGCGCTAGGCGGTGCAGCAGCAGGTTTGGCTACTCCCATGGCTCTTGCAGCCGGTGAAGGCGACCCAGCAATTCTGGAGAAGCAAGAATGGCAAACCACCCTTGGTAAAAACGTCGCAACAATGCCCTATGGTGTGCCATCGATCTATGAGGCTAATTTAATTCGCCGTGAATCCCCTGGCCTAACTCGTGTATCTGCAGCTTCTGTTGCCTTTACTCCTTTACAAGGATTATTTGGAACCATTACACCGAATGGTTTGCATTTTGAGCGCCATCATCAAGGTTGGTACAACCTCAATCCAGAAACCCATCGTCTGATGGTGAACGGTATGGTGAAGAATGCACGCGTCTTTACGATGAATGACCTGATGAGGTTGCCCTCTATTTCTCGCACGCACTTTATCGAATGCGGCGCCAATACGGGATTGGAGTGGGGTAATGTTGCTGTGCCAACTGTTCAATATACGCATGGCATGCTCTCTTGTTGTGAATTTACTGGTGTGCCACTGAAAGTGTTGCTTGAAGAGTGTGGTGCAGATCTGAAAAAAGGCAATTTCTTGCTTGCGGAGGGTGGTGATGGTTCTGGTATGACTCGCACCATCAACTTAGAGAGTTGTCTGGAAGATGCGATTGTTGCATGGAGCATGAATGGCGAAATGCTGCGGCCAGAAAACGGTTTCCCATTACGCTTAGTGGTGCCGGGAGTGCAGGGTGTCAGTTGGGTGAAGTGGCTTCGCCGCTTAGAGGTCGGCGATATGCCCTGGAACAGCAAAGATGAAGCCGTTCATTACATTGACCTTATGCCAGACGGCATACATCGTCAATACACCTCCATACAAGAATGCAAATCTGTGATCACCACCCCATCCGGCGGTCAGCAATTGCTGGATAAAGGTTTCTACAATGTCAGCGGAATGGCTTGGTCAGGTCGCGGCAAGATTAGGCGTGTTGATGTGTCATTTGATGGTGGCAATAACTGGCGTACTGCGCGTTTAGAAACGCCAATTCTGACTAAGTCCATTACCCGTTTCAATATTGATTGGGTATGGGATGGTTCGCCAGCAATCTTGCAATCGCGAGCGGTAGATGAAACCGGATACATCCAGCCTTCAATCAAGGTATTACGTGATGCCAGAGGTAATCGATCCATCTATCACAACAATGCAATTCAGTCATGGAAGTTGGATTCAAATGGCGAGGTGAGCAATGTGCAAGTTGGATAAGTTATTTGCTCGCTTAGTAATTGCGGGTTTGGCGATCCTATCGATTCAGCTGGCCAATGCGCAAAATAGCCAGGGCTCAGTCAAGTTTCCAGGTCTTGGACGTAACGCCACTCCTGCCGAGGTGATGGCTTGGGATATTGATGTTCGTCCTGACTTTAAGGGTTTGCCAAAAGGATCTGGCTCAGTAGAGCAGGGTCAAGTAATCTGGGAGGCGAAGTGTGCGAGCTGTCACGGCGTCTTTGGCGAATCGAATGAGATCTTTACTCCGATTGCTGGTGGAACAACGGCAGATGATGTCAAGACGGGCAGAGTGGCCTCTTTAGCGGATCGCAAGCAACCTCAGCGCACTACCTTGATGAAGGTGCCAACGGTTTCCACTTTATGGGACTACATCTATCGCGCGATGCCATGGAACGCGCCAAGATCATTAACGCCAGATGACACGTATGCACTTGTGGCATTTATTTTGAGCTTAGGTGAAATCGTTCCGGATGATTTTGTATTAAGCAACACTAATATTGCGGATGTGCAGAAGAAGATGCCAAATCGTAATGGCATGACGCGCAATCACGGCTTTTGGAGTGTTAATGGCAAGCCGGACGTCAATGGCTCATCCTGTATGACGAATTGTGTGAAGTTTGTGCAAATCGGCTCCACTTTGCCGGATTTCGCCAGAAATGCGCATGGCAATATTGCTGAGCAGAATCGCTTGTATGGACCTTATCGTGGTGTTGACACAACCAAGCCGCCGATAGATAAGCTACCTGGGGCTACTGGGGAGGGATTGGCGCATGCCGCCGATACTCATGCTGCAGTCACTAAAGGACCTGCCGCAGTCTTTAAGAGCGAGAATTGCTCTGCTTGTCATGCACCGAATGCCAAATTGGTTGGACCCTCCATTGCCGATATCGCGGCGAAATATAAGGGGCAGAGTGGCGCTCAAGACAAGCTGATGGCCAAAGTCAAGAATGGGGGTTCGGGGGTATGGGGGGCGATTCCTATGCCGCCACAGCCGCAGTTATCTGATGAGGATAGGGCGATACTTGTGCGCTGGGTTCTCACGGGGCAATAGGTTTACAGAAGGTTTTTTGAAATACCGCTATATTTGAGAGTAAGAGTAGATTATTAAAGGAGTTTTTATGAATCAGCAGCGACGCAGTTTAATGAAATATTCAGCCGTTTTTGGCTTGATGGCTTCTGCGGGTCTTATTAGCGTAGCCCAAGCACAAGAGTGGAATAAAGCCGCTTTTGAAGGCAAGAGCCTTGACGATGTATTTAAGATCTTGGGTGCAGGTAGCCCAGATAAGTCTGGCGCAGTTACTTTGAATGCTCCTGACATTGCAGAAAATGGTGCAGTTGTACCGGTAGGCATTACAACTACCCTTAAAGCAGAGCAAATGGCAATCTTGGTTGAGAAAAACCCAAGCGCCTTGGCTGCTCAATTCTTCATTCCTGCTGGCACTGAGCCATTTGTTACTACACGTATCAAGATGGGTCAGACTTCAAACGTATACGCCTTGGTAAAAGCCGATGGCAAATGGAGTATGGCTGTTAAGGAAGTGAAAGTTACTTTGGGTGGTTGCGGCGGTTAATACCCCAACTTATCTGAAAACCATTAATTAATTACTAGATTACAAGAGGAAAACATGGCTGATCCAATGCGCGTTAGAGCTGCTGAGAACGGTGGAATTGTGGATGTAAAAATTTTGATGAAGCACGATATGGAATCGGGTCAGCGTAAAGACGCTTCCGGTAAAACAATTCCTGCTTGGTTCATCAGCACAATTAATGTCAAAGCAAATGGCAAAGATGTATTGAATGGTCAATTTGGTCCAGCAGTTTCTAAGGATCCATTCTTGAACTTCAAATACAAGGGTGCTAAGGGCGACAAGATTGTTGTGAGCTGGGTAGATAGCAAGGGTGACAAGCGCACCGATGAAGCAACCGCTTCCTAATTGCTTATCTCGTAGATCTTTACTATCACCTGGGTTTTGAAAGGGTTGCAAATGCAGCGTAAATTAACTTTAGGGTTGGCCTCTGGATTGTTGGCCACCTTACTAGCAGTGTCATCGTCAGTTTCAGCACAAAAGAGTGCAACAGACGATATCGCTAAATATCGCGAGATGATCGCTGATGGCAATCCTTCAGAGCTCTATGAAGCAGCTGGTGAAGATCTATGGAAAAAACCAGCAGGCCCAAAAAACGCTACTCTCGAGAAGTGTGATTTAGGTTTAGGGCCTGGTGTTGTGAAGGGCGCAGCAGCTCAGTTGCCGCGCTACTTTAAAGATACCAATAAAGTACAAGACCTCGAGTCACGTCTAATGACCTGCATGCAAGTGCTTCAAGGACGTGATCCCCAAGAGATGATTGACGCTCCTTTTCAAAAGGGCCCCAAAAAAGATATGGAGGCAATTGTTGCTTACGTAGTCACTGCATCTAAGGGTGACAAAATTAAGGTAAGCACTAATCATCCTAAAGAAAAAGAAATGTATGAGCTAGGTAAGCGCGCATTCTTCTTCCAGGGTGGTCCAATGGATTTTTCCTGCGCATCTTGTCATGCTGAAAACGGTAAACGTATTCGTTTGCAGGATTTGCCTAACTTAACTGAGCAAAAGGGCGCAGCGATGGGTTGGGGTTACTGGCCAGCGTATCGCGTTTCTAGCGGACAGTTCTGGACTATGCAGCAGCGCTTGAACGATTGCTATCGTCAGCAGCGTTTCCCATTCCCAATTTATGGTTCAGAT
>ERZ650311.1549-NODE-1549-length-11221-cov-88.815690_pt1 | contig 11221 bp, 19 predicted proteins | sample MGYA00376247_ERZ650311 | MGnify/ENA primary metagenome ERZ650311 (study PRJEB26733, sample SAMN07839324) | wastewater metagenome | biome: small river; feature: stream; material: water | place: USA: North Carolina | collected 2016-07-28 ... | reverse complement strand
TCCACTCGAGCCGCCCTGCCGAGGCTGGGACGGTCATGCTGGCGATGAGCGGCTGCACCTCGGTGGGGTCCCAGGTGAGGTGTGCGGTGTCGTGGGCGGCGATGGTGACCGCCGTGTTGTCGCAGCCTGCGGTGGGGATGAAGGTGGCGGTGTAGGTGTTGTCGTGGATGTCGATGGTGATGGTGTTGAGGGCGGCTCGGCCGGTGCAGTTGGGGGTTGCTGCGGCGGTTGCGGTGCCGATGGTTGCGGTGCCGGCGATGGCGGCGAGGGTGAGTGCGAGGGTTCGGGTGGTGGTGTTCATGTCCGCCTGGTTCGGGTCTAGTGGGTGGTGGGTGAGGTGAGGGCTGCGAGTTCTTGTTCGATGGTCGCTGCTGGGTAGAACCTGACCGAGTAACCGGTTGCGTTGTGCTCGACCAGGAAGTGCAGGTACCAGCTGTCGTGGTCGTCTGGGAGCTGCATCGGGCACCAGCCGCACGCAACGCGCACGTCGTTCACTGCTGTTCTGCTCCTAGGTAGTTGTCGATGTCGATTGGGAACGCTGCGCTGAGCGCCCTCCTGATGTACTCGCGGCGTCGCAGGTTCGTCAACGGGAACTGTTCCATGTCCTTGATTGCGTGCGCGCCGCCGGATAGCTGCTTAACGAACACGGCGCAGCCCGCTGCATCAGCCTTTTCGATGATCTCCAACGCCCAGTCGTTGTCCATCGACCGAGCGCCGTGGCCGCTTTCAGCGCCGATGATGACCCAGTCAATGCCGGTCAGGTCCAGCGACGGGAGCGGGCCAAGCAGCGGCTCGCACGATAGGAAGCGCACAGCGGCGGCGGTGTCGCGCAGGTGGTCAGCCCGGAACGCGTACCGGTCGGTTTCGACGCTGACGCCGAGCCACACGTTGGCCGGCGGCCGGGCGGGGTCGTAGCCGAGCTCCCGGTTGGTCGAGCAGTCCCGCATCCGCTGCGAGCGCTTGGTGAGCACCTGGAAGGTGTGGCTCGGCGCGGTGCGGCCGCTCGCCTCAGCCTGTCCATTGCAGCAGCGCATCGTGTTGAACACGTCGCGGATGAACCGGTAGGGCACGTCGGGGTGGAACAGGTCGCTCATGCTGTTGACGAACACCATCGACGGCTTGCGCCAGCGTCGCGGCAAGTCGAGTACGTCGCGATGGCAGGTGACCCTGAACCCTGGACCACTGGTGCGCGGATCGCCGTCGTGCTGGTAGCGGGGCTGACCCATCGCCTTGAGACGCCGGGCCATCGTGAGGGCATAGCAGTTGTCGCAGCCGGGCGAGGTACGGTCGCATCCCGTCACCGGGTTCCATGTCCGGTCGGTCCACTCGATGGCGGTGCTCACGGGTGTCTCCTTGGGCGGCGTCGCACGGCGACGGTTGCGGGCGGGGTGGTGGCGTTGCTGGTTTCGCGGGCGGCGAGCCATTCGTCGACCGCTGCGCGCCGGTAGCGGGCGACGTTGCCGATCTTGATGAACGGCAGGCCCTCAGTGTCTCGCCATCGTTCGATGGTTGTGGTGCCTACCCCGAGGTATGCGGCGCATTGGCCTTTGTCCATCACGTCAGGTGTCTCGTGGGGTGCCATGGGGCAACATGGTACGCCTGTCTACCGACATGCACAACCACCACATCAGCTTCATGTGGCACCGTCGTGTAACCACAGTGCATGTCACCCAACGACATGCCCACACACCACCGCTAGTGCCCGCATGTCGCACGTCGACATGCCATGTCAGGCCACGAGGGTAGGCATGCGAGAGTGGATGACCGGCGGATGACCGGCGATTGCAATGTCCCATCCCGCACGTACCATGTCGGTATGCAACGCCGACCGCCCACGGCGATCTCACTCTGCTCCGGCTACGGCGGCCTAGACATGGCCGTCGAACAGGCCTACGGCGCGCACACCGTCGCCGTTGCCGACATCGACCGAGACGCCGCCGCTGTGCTCGCCGTCCGCTACCCGCACGCCCCGAACCTGGGCGACCTGCGCGCCGTCGACTGGACCGGCTGGCAGGCCGACATCGTCACCGCCGGCTACCCGTGCCAGCCGTTCTCACACGCAGGCCGCCGACAAGGAGAACACGATGACCGACACATCTGGCCTGAGGTTCTGCGAGCCGTTCGCGCACTACGACCCCGAACAGTCGTGCTGGAGAACGTCCGAGGCCACCTTTCCCTGGGGTTCGGACGAGTTCTCGGAGACCTGGCCGAAGCGGGGTTCGATGCGGAATGGTGTCTGCTACGAGCGTCGGATGTCGGCGCCCCCCATGGCCGGGCCCGAGTGTTCGTCGTTGCTCGCAACACCGATGGCCCACGACCAGCGCAACGCCTCGCGAGCGATGCGCCGCATGTCTACGTGCTGCGAGTCCTGAGCGCGCCTGCGAGCATCCTCACGTCGGTAATACTCCCGGTACCAAACGTCGCAACGTTCACCACGCACCCCCGCGGTCCCCTTCTGCGTAGCCCAAGCTTTCAGGGTCTTGCACTCTCTGCACGACTCTGGGTTGTGAGTGATCTCGGGTAGCTCGTCGGACGGCTCGAAATCAGCGATGGCTTGCAAGGCTGCACGCAGGCGTTCCACTTCGGATGCGGTCACTGACGGTGCTCCTGTGTGGGCGGTGGGCGGTCAGAATCCGGGGGTGGATGACCGGCGGATGACCGTCACGGTACCCCTCAGGCCGCTGACCTGCAACAACAACCTTCCAGGTGCTTCATCAGCTTCATGTGGCACCGTCGTGTAACCACAGTGCATGTCACCCCACGACATGCCCACACACCACCACTAGCGCCCGCATGTCGCACACCGACATGCCATGTCAGGCGACGAGGGTAGGCGTACGAGGGTGGATGACCGGCGGATGACCGGCGATTGCAATGTCGCACCACGGGCGTACCATGGCGCTACCGCCCAACCCAGGAGAACCATCCCATGCCGCTTCCTGAATCTCTCACCCCGTACCAACTGTTGCGCGGCGTCGAATCAACGCTGGCCTTCACTGCCATTCAGTTGGCTGAACTCGTCGAGTCCCAGCCGGACACAGCACTCGAAGGCATGCTGCTGAGTGCGCTGGCGGCAGTCACCGGAGCCCGAGCATCGCTGGCCGACGTCCGGCTCAACTGGGACGACCTGTGCGCCCCGGAGGATGTTCGATGAGTGTCGAAATCTGCGGCTACTCGGACGACACGATCGAGATCCACGGCGACCTGCGCGAAGAACACGACGCCATTGACAGTCATGTGCCGCGCATTATCACGTTGACCGACGCTAGCGGACGGACCGTGTCCATCGACATCGTCTATGCCCCAGCTGGGGATGGGGTGTGGCGCATCCTCGACGCCGTCATGACCCTCGGCCGGTCCGGGTCGATCACCCTCAAGCTCACCGTAAGCCAGCAGGACGACGCCTCAGTCCTGGTGCACCCCACGATCAGCGTGAAGGCGCCGCAACCGGCGTCCCGCGCCCAGCACTTCTACGTCGACGCCGAGCGGCGCCTCGCGCTCGCCGACCCGTACCGCCCACAACTCCCGTTCCCGACGCACGACCTCACCGGAGACACCGACCGATGACCACCGACCCGATCCCGACCGTCGACCCGAAGCACGCTGGCACCCTCGACCGGCTACACGCCCTCGTCGTCGGCGACGCCGCCGCCTACCGCAAGATCGCCGTCGACCCGGCCTCAACCGAGGCCATCGCCGCCGTCGTACCCGACGGCTGGCACGTCGAGCGCATCGACCCGGCCGATCACGAGCACCTCCTCGGCCGGCCCCGCCGGGCCACCGGCCGCGTCCGGTTCGCTGACCCGGCCGGGTTCGCCGCCTACGTCGTCCGCCACCTGCAACCCGGAACCACCCTGTGGGCCCACGCCGAGATCCCCCGCGTCGTCGCCGTCCTCAACGACCACGCCGAACGCGCCGCCGACCTCGCCTTCGCCGGGTGGGGCGACCACCGCGCCGAGCTCGAGCTCATCGCAACCGAGGAGTGGCGGAACCTCCTCGCCCTCACCGGCGGCGGGTGGACCGCACAACGCGAGTTCGCCGAACGGCTCGAGGAGGTCGCCGAGCTCATCGAGACACCGGAGGCGGCGACGGTGCTCGACCTCGTGAACAACCTCACCGCCACCTCCTCCCGGCGGGTCGTGACAGCCGACATCACCGGCAACACGAGCTCGGTCACGTTCGAGGCGACGAGCTCGGTCAAGGGCATCGGCGGCGTCGAGGTCCCGTCCACGCTCATCGTCCGCGTCAAGCCTTGGCGGTACCTCCCGTTCGTCCCGCAGCTCAAGGTCCGGGTCCGGGCCCGCGTGCACCAGGACGCGCTGCAGCTACGCGCCCAGCTCGTCGGCGGCGACCGGGTCGCCGAGGCCGGGATCGCCGCCCTCGGCGAGCACCTCGAGGACCTCGGCACCCCGCCCGTGTGGGTCGGCACCCCCCGCTAGTCGCCGTGGCTCGCATCCGCACCATCAAGCCGGAGTTCTTCACGTCCGAACGGGTCGCCCGTCTGTCGGACGCCGCCAAGATCACGTTCGTCGGGATCTGGTGCCAGGCCGACGACTACGGCGTCGCCCGCGCCGACGCCCGCATCATCAAGGGCGCCGTATGGCCGCTGGCCGATCACGTCACCGTCGCCGACGTCGCCGACTTCCATGTCGGGGCTGATCTCGATTCTCTCGGCGCCCCCGTCGTGCGTCGCTGCCCAAACGCCGCGACCGTTACCGGCGTGCCGAAGTCGGGCGGCTCAGAAATCTGGATGTGCGAAGAGTGCTGGGGGCGACGATCGGAGATGTTCGTGCGTCGCGTGCCGATCAAGGCATAGCGCTCTCATCGCCGGCAGCAGAGGGTTTGGCTCTCGCCCTGCTCGTCAGCCTTCCGCCAAACGGCGCCAAAGGCTCATCTCCGGTAGCAGAGGGTGTCGACCGCTTCCAACGCCCGCTGCGCCGCACCCTTCTCCGCCTCCGCCGCATCCAACGACGCACGCGCATCCGCCGCACCCGCACCCGACGCAGACGCCACAATGAACTGGGTTTGCGCCGACTGCACCTTCGCCGACGCCACCACCACATCCGCCTGCAACCGGAACCGGCACTCCGCAAGCCTGTCCGTCTCAGCCGCCAACTGCTCGAGCCCGGCGTGGACCCGGCCGTTGGCGTCGGCGATCTGCACCATCGAGAACACGGTCACGAACGCCACCGCCACCACCGCTATCGCCGGCCCGATGTTCGCCTTGTCCATCACTCCGGCCACGGTGGATCTCCGTTTGCCTTGCGCCAGTCCTGCGCTCGTCGCTGCCATTTCTCGACCTCGGTCCTCAGCTCATGGTTCTCGGCCCGTAGAGCGTCGTTGTCGGCTTGCAACGCCTCCACATGCTTACCCACCTTGTCGTCGACCGTCTTAGCCCTGGTAGTGAACAGCGACAAGAGGCCAACGATGGAAGCGACACCGGAACCGGCAACAACAACGAGGGGGCCGTCGACCTGGACTGCACCGATCACCTGATCTCCACGACGGTGCCGCGCGCCCACGGCAACGCAGCGTCACGAGGAAACACCCAGCCCTCCGTGGCCGAGACGTACCGCTCATCGGCCCACAGCCACACGCCAGCACCCGGCGCGCAAGAACCCTGCGGGATGGTCGACCGCCAACGCACCACCAACGGCACGTAGGCGGCCGGGTCGCCTTGTTCGGCGACAAGTTCACACCACGAATCCACCCACGCCCCCAGGACGTGCGTGTAGGCCCCGTAGGGCCACACGATGCGGCACACCACGTAGTTCGAGTTGTACCCGTCGACGGTGCCTTGGACGCAGAGGGCGACGTGGCTGTTTGAGGCGGTCAGCGACCAGAACAGGTCACGGTGGTCCTGCGCGCCGGCCGTGGACGGCAGCAGCGTCGTTGCTGCCACCGCCCCGACCATTGCGCACGCCGCTTTGCGCCTTACGATTCGGTTCGCGCAGCGCGCATAGTTATGCGACGAGCCGCGCATAACCGGTCACCCCGGTAGGGCTGCGTTCTGCTCGCCGACCTGCGAGGCGACAAACCCCTTCACCACCGCAATAGCGGCAGCCAGACCAGCGAGAGCGGCGGTCTTCGCGGTCGACAGATCCGTCACCACGAACGCCCCGAGAAACGCCTGAGCGAACGTCCATGCCGCCCGCTCCGCCACATCACGAACCAGATCCTTCATGTCATCCCACCTCGTCCAGATCGCTCAGCTGACGCACGAGCGTTACGCCCGCAACGAGCGCCGCACCCGAGTCTCCATTACGTGCTTCAAGCGCAGCCATAACGTCCTCGACGATCTCATCATCAGCCACGACAACGACATAGACGGTGGCCCGCACTGGAACCTTAAGCGTTGCCATCATTCACCCACTTTCCGCAGCGCGTTCACTGCGTTGTCGCCGATCTTCTCGATCACCGGCACCCCGCCATCACGCGTCGGGATCAACCCCGCACGGCCGAGCTCGATGAGGATCGCGTTGATCTCGTCCCACGGCCTGCCCTCCGACAGCACTTGGTACTCCATGCCGTCCACAAGCAGGATCTGCCCGTCGTTCATCTCGCATGCCCGCATCTCGTACTCCTGTTCCGCCTGCGCCGGCCCAGCCGTCGTCTCGCCGAGCTCGGCCCGCACCAACTCCATCAACAACCCCGCAGGGAACGACGGCCCACAATCCCAATGATCCGACGCCCGGTAAGCCTCGTTCACCGTGTTGTGATCCGTCACCCCCGCCCTACCGGCCAGCAGATCCGCCGCCGACAACCACACCGCAGGCAGATCCCAACGCCGGCAGATCCCAGCGACCAGCGGCGCCAACTGCTCGCGCAACATGCGCTGCTGATCCGCACCCTGCCAGTCGTCGGCGGAGTAGCCGGCGTAGGCGGCCTGTTCGATCTGGATGCCGTCGCTGTTCGCCCCCGGCGCCGCCCACGCCGTGCCTTCCTCGGGGACCTGGGCGACTGTCTCGCCGGGGTCGACCACATAGTGGGCGGACGCACGCACGGCCGGGTTCGCGAGGTAGGAGGCGATGTTGTACGCCCGGCCTTCCTCGCACGGCGTCTCCGCAGTGTGCACCACCACCAGCCGCACACCACCCGTACGAGACGGGTAGGACGAGCCGTTGCTGACGGTTCTCATGTGACGGTGCTCCCGTCCTTCACGTCGATCCACTTGTACGTCGAACCGTCAGACGACAGCACGCACACGCATACCTTGTCCTCGGCCCCGGTGCCAGATTTGACCCTGATGTCGCCACGATACTTAGACGCAGCAGCCGGCAAACTCGACGCGGCGCGAGCGACACCGTTAACCACAACCACGCCTGACGTCGGGGACGTTACTGATGTCAGGTCATCGAATGTCCCGGTCAACCTGAGCGTCGACCCAGACTCGCCTCCCGTGCAACGGATCTTCTTCATCCCCGAAACCGTGCCGATTTGCACGATATCCGACACGTGCATGTCGCCCGCCGTTGTTGACCCCGCGGAATCCACGCCGTACAAGTAGCACCGCACAGCAAACTGTTGCCCAGTGGACCCCGAATACGGCGACATTGGAGCGCCCACATTGGCCACAGCGAACACGTTCGCAACCGAGCCGCTACCTTCAGCCCTCACCCCACTACCACCGGACGTTCCGAGGCAGTTGTTCTCGACGTGTATGTCCCTGACGGTGAATCCAACGCTGCTGATGTAGATGCCGTCGTTTACCGCTGCAAGAACGGAGCCGCCGGAGAGCCGGACGTCGGCCGCGTTGCCGACGTAGACACCGTGATAGCCACCTCTTGTCGTGACGTTCTCTACGCACACCGACGAGGGCTGGGCTCCGTCCTCAAGCTTCTCCACCACGACGCATGAGTCGTTGCTAGCGGTAGGCGATGCTGACGGGGACACTTCGAAGAAACTTGAGGTGATGTTGGTTTCGAACACGCCAGATACCCGAAGCGCTGAAACTGGGGCGTCGATTACCTTGACGTTGTCGACGTTAACGTCCCAGAAGAACTCCGACGTGTCACCTGCTCGTATATGAATGCCTCCGCCGCTGACTCCGAGGTCGCGTACCGAGAGATGTTTCCACGTTGATCCAGTACCCTCCGTTGAGAAACTGATCACGTAATCTGACCCGGAGTCCTGTGCGGCTTTCAGTGTCGCCCCGAATCCAACCACATCGCCACCAACGACATCAGACGAAGGCGAGAGGGTTAGCCCGTCAACCAGGTACGTGCCCTGCGAGAAACACAGAATGGCAGGCGATCCAGATTCAAGAATGTTCATCCATGCCGACGCCGCTTCGGAAACCGCCGCGGAATCATTCGTGACGCCGTCGCCCGTGGCCCCGTAGTCCGTCACGCTGATCCATGATTGCGTGAGGTTCGAGACCTGCACTGGGAAATCAGCCATGATATCGGCGGCCTGATGCGGCCCAGTTGTGTTCGGGACTGTCACATAGAACGTTGATTCCCGCTCGTCTGGCGTGGCTATCGAAACAGCCCACACCGTCCCGGACGGCGATATCTCCGAATTCGGGGTTAGTTCAAGTTGCCAATATCCCGAGTTCGTGGTCAGGGTTGCGACGGAACCGACCGTCATGTCACCAGCTACACCGGTCACCTGTTGACCATCGGAATACAAAAACGCAGACACGCGTGCCCCTACGCAGGGACCGGCCGCTCCGGGGAACTCGACGAACCCGTACACGACCCGCGCTACCATCTACGTCCCATATCCGTAGTAGGAGCCGAGCTGCGCGATCTCAGATGATTGCAGTTCCCGGTTGAATGTCAGGATCGCCAACAGCTCAAGATCAAGGGCTGTCACCGACACGCCCACCGCTCCCATCATCAGGCTCGCAGACGAATCCTGCGAGGAAGCTGGGCGGCTCACGAGGGAGGACGATGAGTCGTTCACCCTGGTATAGAACTGCGAAGTGCTCGCAACGGAAGCCACCAGGTTAACGACACCGTTAGCTGGCGTCACCCCAGCCGTGAACGCTTGGTTCGTGCCATCACCAAGTACCGTCAATATGTTCGCGCTCGAGTAACGCAGAGAGATGCCGACGTCAGTGTTCGTAGCGGATGCCTTGTCGTCGAGTAGTCGTGCATTCGTGACGTTCTGGGCGAACAACCGAGCCACCACCAGCAGCGTCCACGCGTCGGAATTCGACATGGCGGGAACCGCAGCCGCCGGGACGGCGATGGTCTTGCTGCCCATGAGCACGATGCTCCGGGCCGAGCCGGCCGGAGCCGACTGCACGACGGTCTTCAATCCCGTTGTCGGACGGTTCACCGTCCACGTCACCGCCGGCGAGGACGCCGTGTAGCCGGTCTGGGCGGTGAGCGTGGCGTTGAAATCGGCGACGGTTGTGCCGTCGAACCCGGATCGGACGATCATGCGGCCGACCGAGCCGTTGAACCGCTCGGATGTGCCATTGCCGAACGATCCGATTTCCAGAGCTGCGGTGCTGTCAAAGATCCCGGAGATCGTCGTGGACGTGGCTGACCCGTTCGACGTCCACACCGTTGGCACATCGTCGTTGCTGCCGGTGTCGGCGGCGGTTTCGAACGTGCCGACACTGTTGCTGCCGTTGGTGAGGTCGAGCCGCATGCGAGCCCAGATCCACGTGTTGTCGGTCGGCGCCGATGACGGGGTGATCGAGCACGACGTGACAGCCGTTCCGTCGGCTGAGGCGGTGAGGACGATGGCCCCGGTGGTGGAGATGTAGAACCGCCACGACCGCTGATTGCTGGTCGTGTTGTACTTCCCGATGATCGTCTGGTTCGCCGCGGTGGTGTAGTCGACCGGCTTGATTCGGCACACGACTTCGATGTCGTTCGAGAAACTGAGCGCCGCTGAATCCGGGGTGGAGATGTAGCTCGAGGCGACACCAGTGAGGTAGACGGCGGGGGTGGTGTACGGCAGCCATGTCGGCGCTGCGGTCGTCGCCCCGAACGTGGCGGCAGCCCGGCCATTGCCTGAGCTGTCAGTGATCTGGGTGGATGAGCCGCCGATGTTGGCGTCGTACCAGGCGTACGGGGCGAGGTTGGCCGGGCTCCACGGCACCCCGCCCCTGCCGCGGGCGCGCATGGGGGTGACGTTCCGCCAGCCGCCACGGAACGGTGAAGCAAGCGGCGACCTCATACGATTGTCACCGCCACGTTCCCGACGATCCCGCCCTGCCAGCCATACGACCCGCCAGCGTTCGAGCTCGAATCCATCAGAGTCATCGTCCCCGTCACATAGGTCTGGGTGTCGCCACCGGCTGGGGTCAACCGGAAGATCCACGTGTGCGACCCGGCCCCGAGCGTCACTGTCTGGGCGTCAGTCAGGGAGCAGATGAACACACCCTGGGTTGAGTAGTCGACGGTGGCGGACAGGCCGCCTACCGTGGCGATGATGGTGGCGCCGACCCCGGTGACCGCGCCGGAGTCTGCGTCGATCATCAGAACTCGCCATTCGATGTCGTCGCCGACAGTGCCCGCCAGTTTGCCGGGGACACCACGCCGGTCAATGCCGAACAACGCTGAGGGTGGCACCGGTTAGCGGGTCTTTCTCGGGTCGTACGGGAACACGTTCACCTCGTACGTTTCGTTGCCGCCAGAACCGACGATCGACACAGAACCGGCAGACAGCCAGGAGGCCGGGAACGCGGCCTGGGTTCCTGCCTTCACCCGGAAGGTTCCGGCTGCGCCCTTCACGGCGGCGGTGCCATCGAGCTGTGCGTCGACGTAGCCCGTGGAAGCGGTGCAGTCGATCTCAACGGTCGAGTAGGCGTCCGTCCCGGCGATCGTTGCCGTGTCGGCTGTTGACCCGCTGGTCGTCTTCTCCCCGGACGTGGCCGGCGTGCCACCCACCAAGGTCACGGTGTAGCTAGCCATCTCCCACCACCTTTCGTTCCTTATCGTACCTGACGTGTAACGACATGCTCTGGCACTGTCAGGTGCGATAGATCAACTTGCCGCACAGCCAGCAGTCGGCCTGCACCGACAAGCTCGAGCCGTGGTTCTGCCAGCCCCGCAGGTCCACCCAGTTGTTGGCGGCCATGCTCACCTGGTAGCCACCGAACCCGCAAATCGTGTCCACGTCCTTCACGTTGAGCCGCATGTCCCGGCCAGCGGAGGCGGCGTCGTTGACGTAGAGCTTGATGGCCCGCACCGACGTGGCCGACGTGCTCGACGTCGCCGGCCACATGATCCCCGCCGACCACTCCCAGATCCCCGCCACC
>ERZ650311.1545-NODE-1545-length-11241-cov-3.752727_pt1 | contig 11241 bp, 21 predicted proteins | sample MGYA00376247_ERZ650311 | MGnify/ENA primary metagenome ERZ650311 (study PRJEB26733, sample SAMN07839324) | wastewater metagenome | biome: small river; feature: stream; material: water | place: USA: North Carolina | collected 2016-07-28 ... | reverse complement strand
GGCCGTGCGCTTCGCGGAGAGGGTCGCGACCGTCCAGGCCACGCGTTCGAGAAGGTCGCGCCCGTTCCGGTGCACGGCGCGCTCGACCAGGGCGCCCGGCGTGAGCACCGTGAGGTCGATCGTGCGGCCCACGTCGAGGCCCCCGTAGATCGGGGCCTGGGCGAAGTCGGGCGCCGCCCCGATCCAGTCCCGGGCCGGGAGCACGAGCTCGCTCGGGAGGTACTGGAGGTCGGCGTCGAGGAACTGGCAGAGGTACGCCTCGCCGAAGACGCGCTCGTCGCCGTGCACGAGGGCGAGGAGCGCCGCGCGGTCGACCTTGAGCCCGTCGCGCTCGGCGTCGTCGAGCGAGACCCGGTGGAACGACCAGCCCTTCGGGGGGCTCCGGCACCAGTCGTAGAAGGTCCCCGTGGCGCCGTTCGGGGTCGAGAAGACCCGCACGCGCCAGTCGCCGCGCGTGACCATCGGGGCCGCGGCCTTCCAGAGCGCCTCGGCGTCCTGGTGATACGCGAACTCGTCGAGCCAGAGGTCGCCGTGGAACGAGCGAGCCGTGCGGGGGTTCGCGGCGAGCGCGCGCACGCTCCCGCCCGAGCGCCACCGGATCTCCTCCGTGTTGTCCACGGCGAAGTCGGCCGCGCCGCGGTAGCCGATCGCGGCGAGGAAGAGGCAGTGCGTGCGCACGGCCTCGATGAGCTCGTTCGCGTTCTTCTGCGCCGCCGAGAGGACGATCTGGGGGCGCTTGTCGCGCAGGCCCCCGAGGATGCACCCGGCGGCCGTGCCGTCGGTGAAGCCGAGCTGGCGCCCCTTGAGCGCGAGCGCGAAGCGGGCCGGTTCGAGGGCCCACTTGAGCTGATACGCGAGGAAGCTACTTCGCAGCCAGAGGAGAAGCGTCTCGGTGGGGTCGCGCATCGTGCATCCCCTGGCGCTCCTGCCCGAAGAGTTCGCGCTGGATCTCGGCCCACCGCGGATCGTCGGGGCTCACGATCTTCCCGGTGCCCTCGCCCGTGTGGTCCTTGGCCTCGCGTTCGAGCTTCGCGATCTCCAGGCGCGCGCGTGTGCGGGCGAGTCTGGCGAGGCGCCGCGCGTCCTCGCGGTCGGCGAGGCGCACGTCGGCCTTGAGGTCCGAGGTCTTCACGCGGTTCAAGACGCCGAGGATGTACGCCTGCGCGCGGGCGAGGTTCGCGAGGTCCCGCGGCTCGATCCCGATCGGGGCGTTCTGGTCGAGGTGCGTGTCGACGTCGGCGACGAGCACGCGCTCGATCCGGTCGAGGGTGTGCCGGACGTCGGCCCGCGCCTCGCGCTCGCCGCGCTCGGTGGCGACGCGATGGAGAAATCGTCTTCTATCGTTCTTCGCGCCGAGAAGATGCGCGTACGCCGCGGCGTAGGAGCACCCGGCCTTGCGCGCCGCGTGGGCGACGTTGCCGGACTTCGTGTAGCTCTTGGTGAGGACGCGCTTCTGCTCAGGCGTGAGCGGGGTGCCCTTGGGCATGGCTACACCCTCGCGGGCACGAAGCGGTCGAGGTAGCAGTCGGAGGTCACGCGCCAGTCGTCGAGGTCTTCCGGTCCGACGGAGAGGCCGCCGCCGCCCGGCGAGCGCCAGCGCGACCCGAGGATCGACCAGGGCACCGCGACGCGCACCTCGTAGCTCGTCTTGTGCTTCGACCGCACGAACGTCACCACGACAAGCGAGAGGGCGTCGGTCGCGGACACGCGCGTGAGGTCGTCGGCCTGGTGCGTCTCGATCGCGGCGCGGTTCTCGGTGCCGTCGTCGTTCGCGGCGTCGCGGGCGAGCCGCCCCGTGCGCCGCTTCGCTTCGACGACGAGCGCGCGGCCGTCGTCGAGCACGCCGAGGTAATCCGGCGGCGCCACGTCGACCACGGCGCCGAGCACGCGCCCGCGCCGGTCGCGCGCGAGCTTGCCGCCGACGACATGAGGCACCCACGGCGCGCCGACCTTCCAGATGGCCGCGGCGATCTTCAAGTCCTCGACGGCGCGGACGTGGTGATCTTCCACCCACGCCTCGCCGAGCTTGCCCGAGGCGTCCGCGGCGCGGGACGTGGCGCGCGCGCGACGGACCTTCACGAGGTGGTGCGCCACGTCGGCCTGATGCTCCGGGGCCTGGAGCCGGACGAGGGCGCGGGTGCCGGGGTCGACGTCGCCGAGGATCGCGTCGAGCGGGTCGACGACGTCGGGCGCGGGGGGCGACAGGCCCGGCAACGCGGGGCGGTCGGGCGTGCGCGAGCGTCGGGCCATGGGGAAAGGTCTCCGGGGCAGCGGAGGGAGAGGGGGGTCAGTCGTTCGCCACGGCGTCGTCGTTCGACGCCACAGGGGTGAGCGGCCAGAGCACGTGCAACGCCTCGCGCAGCGCGCCGCGCCCGATCTTCACCGGGCGCGTGACGACGCGCAGGACGTCCGGGTCGTGCTGGCGCGCGCGCATCGCCTCGATCCGCCGGTAGGCGGTGGCGCGCGAGACACCGAGCCGTCGCGCGAGCTCGCGGGCGCGGAGCGCCTTGGTTCGTGCTGCTCTGGACATACCCCTGCCAGTCGAAAACGAGTGAACCTGAGAATATGATTTTGCGTCAAGCCGCGGACGATCGAATTCGCGAGAACCCTTCGCCGCAAGCCTCTTGTGCGTCGTCTTCGTCGAGCGACCCCTCGCATTCGGGCTCGCCCCACCACACGCGGGCGGCGGCGTCGAAGCGCACCGCACCCCACCACCGCAGGGCGGCGCAGAGGCGCTTGCGCGTGGGTACGAGCTGGCCGAGCTGGCTCCGGTAGCGGTCGAGCTCGCGGGCGGCCTCGGCGGTGAGCGTCTTGCCCGCGCGCCGCTTCGTCGCGGCGAGGAGCTGCTCGGCGCGCTCGATCTTCGCGCCGAGCTCGGCCTCGCGGTGGCGAACCTCGGCCGCGCCGTGCGTGCGCCCAAACTCGAGCGCCCACGCGGCCGGGTCGACCTCGGCGCCCGCGCGGTCGGCGAGCCAGCGCAGGGTCACCCGGTGCGCGGGATGAAGGTGACGGAGCCGCGCGTGCGCGACACGGGCGCGGGCGAGGTCCCCGCGGTCGGCGAGCTCGGCGAGCTGGTCGGGGCCGGGGCCCTCGACCTGCGCGGTGCCGCGGATCGCGGGGTGCAGGCGCGGGTCCTTGAAGCGCGAGCGGAGGCCCCCGGCGGCGTCGAGGCGCGCGAGGGGGCCGAGAAGATGGACGAGGCGGGTCAGTCGGTGATAGTCCACGGATCGCGTCGGAGCTCCAGCGTCGAGAGTGAACGGGCGGGCAGTACCCGACACTTTCGCACGCGCGGAGCTCCGACGTCTACCCACTGCCCGTCGCCTTCGGGGGTGCGTCCTCCGCGACGCGTGCGACGCGCTGAAGGGCCGTGCGGAGGTCGGGCGACGGCGGCCCGAGGGCGTTGGTGTTGTCGGCGATCGAGAGCCCGAGCTGGGGTCGCGTGACGCGCGGGGGCGCGCGCTCGCCGCGTTGGATCTGGCCGCGGAGCGCCGCCGGGAGGCCCGTCCACCACGCGCGCGCGAGCGGGCGCTCGGCGTCGAGGTGTGGGCGGAGCTCGTCCATGCGCACGACGTAGAGCTTGTAGCCGACGCGCGTCGGCCCGGAAAACCGTTGCAGGGTCCCCTCGGGGTCGTGCGCCCAGTACCAGGCGATCACCCGCACGTCCTCGGCCCGGTAGCCCGCGGCCTGGAGGAACTGCCCGAGCTCGGTGCGCCCGGCGCGCGTCGTGTCGGCGCTGTAGACCCGGCTCGCGGCGAGCACCTCGCCCGCCCACCCCCCGGCCTTGTCCGGGGCGACCTTCGCGAGGTCGGGATCGGGTGCAACGGTTTTTGTCCCTCCCGCCTTCGGTGCAACGGTTTTCTCGGCGGGGCCCTCGCCCCTCCCCGGTTCCACCCCCCTAAAGGGGGTGGAATCCGGGGGGGTCGCGGGTGCGAGCGCGCGCACGTCGGGACCTTGCGCAACGGTTTCCAAATCCGTTGCAACGGTTTTCTCGGCACCCTCGGCAACGGTTTTCGTCGGGGGGTCTGCAACGGTTTTCCGGGGGCGACCGGGCACGCCCCGCGGCACGTCGGCGTACGCCTCGGGGTTGCGCGCGCGCCGCGACCGTTCGGAGCCCGAGGCGCCGCCCTGCTTGCCCGTCCCGGCCGTCGGCGCGAGCCGCGGCGGGGCGTTCCGGGCGGCGGCGCGCGCGGCACGGGCGGCGGCTTGCGCTTCCCGTGCCGCGGCCACGGTGGGGGGGTAGGGCGGCACGACGAGGGCGCCCGAGCCGTCCTCGGCGCGCTCGATCGTGGCGAGCCCGTGGCGGGGCAGGTTGACGAGCAGCCCCTCGACCATCGCGAGCGTCACGTCGAGGTCGGCCTCGACGCAGGCCCGGTAGAGCGCGTCTTCGGGGGTGGCGGGCGCCCGCCAGGGGAAGGTGTTCCCGCGCAGGGCGCGGTAGACGATCTTCGTCACGAAGTCGGCCGGGCGATACTCCCCGGAGCGGCGGATCGCGACGGTGGTGCGCCTCATGCGAACGCTCCTGCCACGCACGACGCCGCGGCGTCCTCCAGCGTCGCGTCCGGGGGGGCCTCGGCGAAGGCCGTGCCCGACCAGTGAAGGTCCACGCGCCCCGTCGGGCCGTGGCGGTGCTTGGCGATCACGAGCGTGCGCTTCTTCGGCTCGGTCTTGTCCTTGGCGAGCACGAGGACGCCGTCGGCCGCGTACTCAATCTCGCCGGACTCCTTGCCGAGGCCGACGAGGTCGGCGGGGTCCCGGTCGGGGTCGTTCACGAGGTCGGCGTAGTTGGCGCGCGCGGTCGACGAGAGCACCAGCACGACGGCGCCGAGGTCGCGCGCGATCCCGCGGGCGATGTACGAGACGCGGCCCACGGTCGTGCGCGCGTCCTCGCCCTGTCGGCCCGCGCAGAGCTGGAGAAAGTCCAAGACGATGAGCTGGGGCCGGAGCGTCCAGGCGCGCGCCTGGAGGAGCTCGGGGCCGTATCCGAAGGGCACGCCGCACTCGGTGTAAATCGCGAGGGCCTCGGCCGCGTGCATGGCCGTCGCGACGCGCTGCATCTCGTCGCCCTGGAGCGTGCCGCGCAAGACGCGCGACCAGGGCACCCCGGCGAGGTCGCCGACGACGCGCGCCGCGAGGTCTTCCCGCGCGAGCTCCAGGGCGAGGTAGAGCGCCGTCGCGCCGCTCGACCGCGCGGCCTCGACGGCGAGCTGCACGGCCCACTGCGTCTTGCCCGCGCCGGTGCCCCCGACGAGCACGTACATCCCGGGCCAGAGGCCGCCGCCGAGCTCGCGCGAGAGGCCCGGCCAGGGCGTCGCGAGGGGGCGCTCGAGGCCCTCGGCGCGGGCGGTCATCTTCTCGACGAGCGCCGCGAGGTCGATGCCGACGCGCCGCGCGCCGCCCATCCCGGCGCCGCCCCGGAGGGACTTCTGCACGTCGGCGCCGATCGCGTCGACGCTCTCGCCGCCCCGGAGGCGCGTGGCCGCGGCCTGCACCGCGTCGAGCGCGCGCCGCCGCACCGCGTAGCCCTGGACGATGCCCGCGTGGGCCTCGCAGTGGACAAGCGTCGGGATCGCGTCGGTGAGCTCGCCCACGTACTGCGCGCCGCCCACCGTGTGCAATCGCTCGCGCGCCCGGAGCTCGGCCACGACCGTGATCACGTCGAGGGGCTCGCCGCGCCCGTGCACCGCGAGGAAGACCTCCCAGAGCAGCGCGTGCCGCGGCTCGTAGAAGTCCTCGGCCGTGACGATCGCCGCGACGCGCGGGATCACCCGCGCGCGGCCCCCGGCGTCGAGGAGCGCCGCGGCGAGGACGGCCTGTTCGGCCTGCGCGTCGTAGAGCTCGCTCGGGCGCGTGCGCACGAAGTCATCCGGCATCGGACACCTCCTCCCCTTCAGGGAGCGTCACCCGCACGGCCCTCGGTCGTCGCGCACGCCGCGGCCTCGACCACGGTGCCGCGACAGGCGCGAGCACCTCGAACGACCGCACCTGGGCCTCGGCGCCGTCCACCGCCGACGGCGGCGCGTCGAGCTCGACCCGCACGCGCACGCCGACCACGTCCACGACGAGCTCGATGCCCGAAAGCGTCTCGCGCACGGCGCCGTACACGTCGAGGCCCGCGCCGCGGAGTCGCACCGCCGTCACCATGGGAGCCTCCCCTGCGCGTCGTGTGCGGCCGAGGACGACGCGTCGTGACCTGGACTCGGCGACGCCTCGGCGTCGTCGGAAGCTCCGAGCGACGCCAGAAAATCCGCGCGCCAGGGGGGCGTCCAGCTCGGCGCGAGCGCGCCGCCCGCGTACTCCCGCTCCAGCTCGGCGACGGTCGCCGTCGGGTCGATCGACGCGCACCCGACACCGAGGCGCGCCATCCGGCGGGCCGAGGTGAGCAGGTAGAGTGCTCCGGCGTAGTGGCTCATCGCAGCACCCGTGCCCGGACGAGGTGCGCGACAAGGCGCGCGCTCACCGTGTCCGCGTCGTCGTCGGTCCGCACCGTCGGCCAGCCCTGCTCGATCGCGAGCACCCCGTAGCGATGCCGCACGGCGTAGCGGGCGTCGAAGAGGGCCTCGCCGCGCAGGGCGAGGCGCGCGTCGAGCGCCGCGTGCGTCGCGTCGAGGAGCACCGTGTAGACGGACGGGAGGGCGGCGCGCTCCCGCAGGGCGAGCGCGAGAATGTCGCGTCGTGCGCCCGCGTCGAGCTCGTCGGGCAGGGCCGCGACGGTCGACTCCAGCCAGCGGTCGAGCACCCAGACCGCGACCTCCGGGTGCATGATCGCGGTCTCGGCGAGAAAGCGCGCGCGTGCGTCGGCGAAGTGCTGCGCGCGCTGGAGAGCCGACACGTCCGTCCGCGGCGGCGGGTGGTGCCACGCGCGCGCCGCGTGACCGCACGCCGTGAGGGCCTCGGCGAGCCGTGTCGTGTGCGTCGTCTTGCCGGTGCCGTCGGCGCCTTCGAGCACGATCAGGGCCGGGGGCATGACACCTCCGCGTCGGTCGGTTCGAGCGTGTAGCGGGTGGCGCCCACCCCTTCGAGGCGCGTCGTCGTGAGGCGCCGCGCCGAGACCGCGCGGGCCTCGGTCGCCGGAAGGTCGAAGGCCACGAACGAGCCGCCGTTCTGGTGCGCGAGCTGGTATTCGAGCGACGTGCGCGCGCCCAGCTCCCGGCGCCAGGCCGTCTCATGGACGCGGCGCCAGTGCTGGGCCTCGGCGAGCTCGTCCGCGAGGCACGCGAGCTTCTCGGCCGCGTGGCTCGGGTCGCGCGGGATGAGCACGATCGCGTCGCCGCGGTCGAGGAGCCCGGCGCGGCTCGGGTGCGGGTCGTGGACGATCTCCGCGCCGCGCGCGACGACCGAGTGAGGCCCGCGGGGCGACCGCCCCGAAAGGATGTGAAGGCCGGGCGGCGTGTACTGCGCCACATGGAAGCAGAGCGGGTAGTGGCCGCGCGACCCGAGCCAGTCTTCGAAGTACGCGAACCAGTCGTCGGCACCCATGAAGTAGGGCACCTCGTCGATCGGGAGGCTGAGAAGCGAGGCGACGCACGCCGAGAAGCAGTTGCCGCCCGGGACGCCGAACGTCGTCTGATCGACGGGCCTCACGGGCGGTCTCCCTTCGCGTCGAGCGTGCCGAAGCCGAGCGCGCCGAGGCGCACGACGGCGCCGAGCACAGAGAGCGCGACGAGCGCGGTCACGAGGCGCCGCATGCGCCCTCCTTGAGCCGTTTGGCGTAGCGCGTGACCGCGTTCTGCACGGTGCCGAGCCCAAGGCCCGTTCGCTCGACGATCGCCGACCACGGCAGGTGCTCCTCGCGCCGGAGCCGGTAGAGCTTCGCGAGCTGCGCGTCGTCGAGCCGCGCCGCGTGGGTCTGGCCTTTCCTCATCGCGCGCCTCCCTTCTGCGAGAGACGGACGAGGAGGGCGTGGACGACTTCGAAGCCCTCGGAGCCCATGCGCCAGAGCGGCCCCCGCACCGAGGGCGCGAGCCCGGCGCCCGCCCGCTCGGCCGCGAGCTTGAGCTCCAGCGCGCAGCGGACGGCGTCGTCGAGGGAGGCGAAGGCCTTCGCCTCCGGGGGCTCGCCCTGGCCGACCTTCTTCGCGACGAGCAGCGCGCTCGTCCAGGCCCCCCAGGCGTCGAACGCGAGGAGCTCGGGACCCGACACGCCCCACGCCCGAAGCGTGGCACGCAGGCGCCGCAGGTCCGTCCGCGCGGCCGACTCAGACGCCTTCGGGCGCTTCAACGGGACGACGTTGTCGCCGCTCATGTCGCCCTCGCCCACGTGACCGCGACGGCGCCCTCGACGGCGCAGACGACCACGCGCGCCCCGAGCGCGGGGCCGTAGATCACCTTCGCCGCGTCGTCGTGACGCCCGAGCGCGAAGAGATGGTCGATCACCGCGCGCCGCGAGACGACGACGAGCAGCTCATGGGTGCCCGTGGGGCCGTGCGGTCGCGCGTTCGGGTCGAGCAGGGGTGAGACGTGCTCGGCGAGGCCGAAGACGACGCACTCGCTCACGTCGATCGGGCCCTTGTCCCGGCCGCCCTCACGCGCCGTCTTCTCGGCCTCGGCGCCCATGCGCGCGACGAGTCGCTCGACCGCGCGGCGGCGCTCCGGCGTGTGCGCCGCGGTGCGTTCCTCGGTGAAGATCGAGTCGCTCATGCCGCGCTCCGGTGTTCGGGACATCGGATCACGGCGCCGTGCGCCGCGACCTCCCAGCCGTCCTCGCGGAGGGCGACGATCGCGGCGAGCTCGGCGAGGAGCTTCTTCGGCACGGAACCGAGGCCCGGGAGCGACGACGGCGTGCGCGCGGTCTCGACGCGCGTCACGTGCGTGGCCTCGCAATCGTCGCAGTCGTGCGCGAGCACGAAGGCCGTCGTGGTGAGGGCGACGCGGCTCACGGCGCACCTGCGTCGAGCGCCGCGAGGTCGCCGAGAAGATCGAGGAGGAGCGCGGGCTTGTCGACGACGACGCCCTTCGCGACCGTGCGAAAGAGGAGCGTCCCGTCGCGCCAGAGGTCCGCGACGCGCCCGTTCACGCGCAGGGAGCACTCCGGCCAGCGCGTCTGTGCGAGCGCGAACGCGTCGGCCGTGAGGGCGGTCTCCGCGTCGGTGGAGAGGGCGAGGCTCACGGCGCGCCTCCTGCGAGGAGCACGACGGCAAGCACGATCGCGGCCGAGAGCACCGCGACGACGAGGAGCGACGCGGACTCGGTGACGGGGGGCGTGACCACGCGCGGGTATTCGCCCGATTCCCTGGAATTCCAGGGCGACGGTGTCGTCATGCGATCCTCACGGCGTGCAACGTGGCGGGCGAGTCGAGGTCATTGGCGCGCGCGTGGCGGGCGTTCCAGAGCGTGCGCGCGAGGCGCTTCTGCGCGCGCGGGGAGTCGAAGAGAGCGGCAAGGGCCGCGGGGTCGTCGCCGAGACGGCGGAGCGAAGAGGAGCGGGCGGGGCAGTCGTCGCGTTCCATCGGGAGCTCCAGTCAGGCGGCTTTCCGCGGGCGCCGAGAGGGCTGTGCGCGCGCGGGGGGTTGCGGGGGCGGTGTGGAGATGCGCTCGGGCGGCGGGACGATCACCGGGGGCGACTCGGGGGCGGGCGACGCGTCCATCGGCCCCACGCCGAAGCCAAGCCACACGGGGTTCACGTCGGTCGCCTTGCCGATCAGCTTGCAGTCGTCGAGGCCGAGCTTGTTCCGGTCGGTCAGCCAGTGGTTGACCGTCGACGGACTCACGCCGAGCCGCCGCGCGAGCTCGGCCTGCGCGATGCGTCGCGCGTCCAGCACGAGGCCAAGCCGCTCGCCCGTCGAGAGCGCGGAAGGGTTGGGAGTGTCAGGGCTCATCTTGACGTTTCGTAAAGGAAACTGCGACGCCCGTCAACCTCCCTCGTAAGTCTTCCGCAATTCGTGACGAAGCGTAACGTTCCGCCATGCCCCCGCCCGATCGAAAGACCCCGCTGGATGAACGACTGGACGAGGTCGAGGCGCTTCGCAACCTCAACGACCGAAGCTGGTCGCTCAAGGCGGGGCTCTCCGAGGGCTACCTCGCGACGCAGCGCGTGCGCGCGGCGGAAGATCCCGGCTTCGTGCTGCCCGAGAAGAACGGCGCCAAGCTCGCGGCCGTCGCGCAGGTAAACCTCGCGTGGCTCCGGTTCGGCACCGGCTCCCGGGAGGGTGCGTTCCCGGTGGAGGACACCGCCGCCACGACGCCGCGCATGGACGTGGTGGCGTTCCTCGGCCAGTCGATCGGGAAGCTCTACGCGGCGGGCGATCTTCTCGGGGCCCGCGCCGCGCTCTCCGCGCTCGCGCAGATCCTCGGCGTGGTCGTCGTGGCGCCGTCCGAGGAGCGGGAGTTCAACGTCGACGCCGAGAACGAGTCGGGCCAGCGCCGCAAGCTGGCCGTCGGCGCGGCCGACGACACGACGGACGACTCGCCGACCGTGCAGCGCACGCGACCACGCCGCGGCTAGAGGCGCTGGTCCCAGTAAAGCGTGAAGCCGTTGTCGCAGCGGACGGTGGTGAACCCGCGCGCCCGGAGGTCCTCCCCGGGCTCCCGTAGGAGCGACGCGAGGAAGGGTCCGCTACAGCGGATCGACTCGATGTAGAGCTGCCGCGCCTCGCGCCCGCGCGCCTCGACGCGCGCCGCGGGGATGCCGCGCCGTTCGAAGATCTCCGCGAGCCCGCGCGCAACCCCGCGCCGATCCTCGACCTCGTAGCGCGGGATCATCCGACGCGCGGCCCGGAATTCCGGGGCCTCGCGCGGGATCGCCCGGAGGTGACGGAGCGCCTGGTCGAGCGGGGGCGTGCGCGCCGCGGCGAGGTGTTCGGCCGGAGACATCGCCTGGAACCGAGCCCGCGCGGCGGCCTCGGCCGCGTCGTGGACGCGGGCGGCGGCGAGCTCGGCGTCGCGGCGCGCCGACTCGCTCGGCGGGCGCGGCTCCGGGTTGCGCGCATGAAGGGCCGCGACGGCGCGCGCCTCGGCCTCGCGGTAGGCCGCGTGTGCCCCCGTCGGGCGGCTGTCGCAGGCCACCACCGCGCCCGCGAGTAGGAGACCGATCCTCATGCGAAAAGGCTAACGCAGAAGGCGGCCTTGACGATCTTTACGTTTCGTCAAGAAGTTCCTTGACACCAATCGTGACGTTTCGTAAAGATGTACGGGATTGGAGGTCCTGCCCATGACGAACGAAACCGCCCCGTCCTCACTCCCTGACCTGCTCGCGCGCCTCGCGAAGATTCTCTGGCGCTTCGAAGCGCGCCCGTACCTCGGCACG
>ERZ650311.1544-NODE-1544-length-11244-cov-4.222719_pt1 | contig 11244 bp, 7 predicted proteins | sample MGYA00376247_ERZ650311 | MGnify/ENA primary metagenome ERZ650311 (study PRJEB26733, sample SAMN07839324) | wastewater metagenome | biome: small river; feature: stream; material: water | place: USA: North Carolina | collected 2016-07-28 ... | reverse complement strand
TAGGCAGGGGCGACCGGTCTGTCTGGCGCGATCAAAAATCTGCTTGCTGCACGACCGCACAGGGTAAACCTTGAGCATGGTGTCGAGTGTTTCTCGAACAGCCCAGGCCTGCGTGTACGGCCCAAAATACTTGACACCCTTTTGCTCGCGGTTTCGAGTGATGAAAGCTCGCGGATGCTTTTCGCCCAGTGAAATGGCGAGATACGGATAAGACTTGTCGTCTTTCAGCCGCACGTTGAATGGCGGATCGAACTCTTTGATCCACGTGAATTCGAGCTGAAGTGCCTCGAATTCGGAGTTCACTATCGTCCACTGAACATCTGCCGCAGAGGTAACCATGCGACGAGTTCGTTTGTGCAGTGATTCAAGCGGGCCGAAATAGTTGCTGAGTCTTGCCCTAAGGTTCTTGGCCTTACCTACGTATAGAACGCGACCGTTCGCATCGAGCCAGCGATAAACACCCGGCTGAGTCGGAATCTCGCCGGTTTTGGGACGAAACGGCAGGGCGTCGGCCATCAGCCGAGTATCTCCTTCAGGAACGATCCTGTGAAGCTCTTGGGGTGTTTGGAAACCTGCTCTGGTGTGCCCTCGGCAAGTACCGTGCCACCCCGTGAGCCTCCCTCTGGACCCATGTCAATAATCCAGTCGGCAGACTTGATTACATCTAGGTTGTGCTCAATGACCAGGACCGTGTTGCCCTTATCGGCCAGGCCATTCAGGACGTGCAGGAGCTTGCGGACGTCCTCGAAATGCAAACCCGTGGTTGGCTCATCCAATACATAGATTGTGCGACCGGTACTGCGCTTCTGAAGCTCGGTGGCGAGCTTCACGCGCTGCGCTTCACCCCCAGAAAGGGTTGTCGCGCTCTGACCGAGGCGCACGTAACCGAGTCCCACCTCGACCAGCGTCACCAGGTATCGAGCAATCGCGCTGATTGGTGCAAAGAATTCGGCGGCCTCAGCTATAGGCATCTCCAAGACCTCGGCGATGTTTTTGCCCTTGTAGAGAACCTGAAGGGTCTCTCGGTTGTACCGAGCGCCGTGGCAAACCTCGCAGGCGACGTAAACATCAGGCAGGAAGTTCATCTCGATTTTTAGGGTGCCGTCACCCGCGCAGGCTTCACAGCGACCACCCTTCACGTTGAATGAAAAGCGACCCTGCTGGTATCCCCTGGCCTTTGACTCTGGAGTCTCAGCGAAAAGCTTGCGGATGTGATCGAAGACACCCGTGTAGGTAGCCGGATTCGATCGAGGGGTACGACCAATCGGCGCCTGGTCAACGTGGACCACCTTGTCGAGCAGCTCGAGGCCCTCAACTCTGGTGTGTCGTCCGGCAACTCCCTTGGCTCCGTTTAGGGCATTCGCCAGCACCTGGTAAAGGACATCGTTGATTAGCGAGGACTTGCCAGAACCACTCACGCCGGTAACCGCGGTAAAGACTCCGAGTGGAATATCAACATCGACATCGCGCAGGTTGTTTTCTCGCGCGCCGACCACTCGCAGCTTGCGGTTTGGGTCAACCGCACGCCGCTTCTTCGGAGTTTCGATTTGTTCGCGACCGCTTAGGAAAGCGCCTGTGATTGACTTTGGATTCTTGAGGATCTCTTTGTATGGGCCGCTGTGAACTACTTCTCCGCCGTTTACGCCGGCTCCTGGTCCGATGTCAACAACCCAGTCGGATGCCTTGATGGTGTCCTCGTCGTGTTCGACCACAAGCAGTGTGTTGCCGAGGTCACGCAACTTGACGAGTGTGTCAATTAGGCGGCGATTATCACGCTGGTGCAGGCCGATTGATGGCTCATCAAGCACGTAAAGCACACCAGTAAGTCCAGAACCAATCTGGGTGGCTAGTCGGATGCGTTGAGCCTCGCCGCCTGATAGCGAACCGGCCGAACGCTCGAGGCTCAAGTAGTCGAGACCCACCGATAGCAGAAAGTCGAGACGGGCTCGGATCTCGCGCAAAACCTGCGCCGCGATCTTGGCATCCCTGTCATCTAGTTCGATTGATTCGAAGAACGAGTAAGTCTCACCGAGGCTGATTTTCACCACATCGTGGATTGATTTGCCGAAAACCTTAACTGCTAGTACCTCGGGGCGAAGGCGAGCACCCTCACAGGCTGGGCAAGGGATCTCGCGCAGGTAAGCGGCCCATTTTTCACGAGCCCAGTCGCTTTCGGTTTCAAGGTGCTTGCGTTCGACGTAACGAAGTACGCCCTCGAATCCAGAGGTGTAGCGCAGCTCTCGCCCATACCGGTTTTTCCACTTGACCTTGACGTCGAAGTTGTTTCCGTGCAGAACCGCCTGGCGCACCTCTTCATCCAGTTTTTGCCACGGCGTATCGAGCGAGAACTCGAGATCTCGCGCTAACGCTTCGAGATTGCGAAGAAAGAACGGGTAAAGTCCCTTGCCGGTCTGCGACCACGGCAGGATTGCTCCACCGAGAATGGATGCGCCAGGGTCGCCGATTACCAAATCTGCATCCACCGACATCTTGGTTCCAAGGCCTGCACACTCCGGGCATGCACCGAATGGCGCATTGAACGAAAAGGTGCGCGGTTCAATCTCGGTGAGTGACAGCGGATGCTCGTTTGGGCAGCTCATTCGCTCCGAGAACACCATATGCTTATCGGCTGCCTTGGTGGCGCGATCAACGAAGTCGATAAGGATTCGCCCGTTGGCGAGCTTTAGCGCTGTCTCGACCGAGTCGGTCAGACGCCCTACCATGTCAGGCTTGGCGACCAGGCGATCTACCACCACGGCGATATCGTGCTTGAGAGTTTTCTTGAGGGGAGGTTGTTCGGCCAGCTGAACCGTCTCACCATCGACCACGGCGCGGGCGAAACCCTGGGTGACTAAATCGCGGAACAGGTCGGCAAACTCGCCCTTCTTCTGATCGACGATTGGTGCCAAAACCTGAAAGCGAGTGCCCTCATCGAACTGCAGAATCTGGTCAACAATTTGCTGCGGGGTCTGTTTGACGATTCGTTCGCCACATTCAGCGCAGTGCGGGATGCCGATGCGCGCCCAAAGCAAGCGCAGATAGTCGTGTATCTCGGTAATCGTGCCGACGGTAGAGCGCGGATTCCGGTTGGTGGATTTTTGGTCGATTGAAACGGCCGGGCTGAGGCCCTCGATGAAATCTACGTCGGGTCGATCGACTTGCCCGAGAAACTGCCTCGCATAAGCGCTCAGAGATTCGACGTACCTGCGCTGGCCCTCGGCGAAAATGGTGTCAAAAGCCAAAGAGGACTTGCCCGAACCGCTCAGACCGGTAAAGCAGACCATTGCGTTGCGTGGAATCTCGAGATTGAGATTCTTCAGATTGTGAACGCGGGCACCCTTCACCACGAGCTTGTCGTCATGCGGAATCTTGGTTATTGACACTAGTGAATCCTAAGTCTGGGTCTAGTTGAAGCGCGGTTAGGCGTGACGGTCGAAGTCTCTGAGGTCGCGTTTGAGATCGGCGATCTCATCGCGCAGTCTGGCCGCAAGCTCGAACTGAAGTTCGGCGGCCGCAGCTTTCATCTGGGTATCCAACTCGAGAATAACGTCGAGGATTTCTTGCCTGCCCAAATTTCTGGTGTTCAGGTGTGGTTTCAGGCCACCTTGACCTTGGCGACCCGGTTTGGAGTCGTTCTTGAAACTCTCAATCAGCTGCGCGGTATCGGCCTCCTCGCGCAAGATCTGATCGGTAATGTCGGCAATCTTTTTACGCAACGGAGTCGGATCGATGCCGTTTTCTCGGTTGTACTCAAGTTGCTTGGCGCGGCGCCTGTCGGTCTCGTCAAGAGCCTGCCGCATCGCATCCGTCACCTGATCGGCATACATGTGCACTTCGCCGTTGATGTTTCGAGCGGCTCGACCGATTGTCTGGATAAGTGACGTTGTCGATCTCAGGAAGCCTTGCTTATCGGCATCGAGGATTGCTACTAGTGACACCTCTGGAAGATCCAAACCCTCTCGCAGCAGGTTGATACCCACTAAAACATCGAAAATGCCGGTTCGAAGTTCGCGCAGCAGTTCGACACGCCTGAGGGTATCGACATCGCTGTGCAGGTACCGCACTCGGACTCCGGATTCCGTGAAGAAGTCGGTCAACTCTTCAGCCATCTTCTTGGTCAGGGTGGTTACTAGTACGCGCTCGTCACGATCAACACGGATGCGGATCTCTTCGAGCAGATCATCGATTTGGCCCTTGGTGGGCTTGATGACCACCTGTGGGTCAACAAGCCCCGTTGGGCGAATAATCTGCTCTACTACCCCATCGCTCACGCCAAGCTCGTACTTGCCTGGTGTAGCCGAAAGATAAACTGTTTGACCCACGCGGTCCAAGAACTCGTTCCACTTCAGCGGCCGGTTATCCATTGCGCTAGGCAATCTGAAGCCATGCTCTACCAGTGTGCGCTTGCGGCTCGAATCGCCCTCAAACATGGCTCCGATCTGTGGCACAGTCACGTGACTCTCATCGATAACGGTCAGAAAGTCCTCTGGAAAATAGTCGAGCAGACAGCTCGGTGCGCTGCCGGGTTCGCGTGCCTCGATTACCCGCGAGTAATTCTCGATTCCGCTGCAGAACCCAATCTCGCGAATCATCTCCATGTCGAAGGTGGTGCGCATCTTGATTCGCTGGGCCTCGAGCAACTTGCCCTGGGCTTCAAACTCGCGAACTCTCGCGTGCATCTCTTCTTCAATTGCTTCAAGCGCTCGACCCATTTGCTCGGCAGGTGCAACGTAGTAACTCGCCGGAAAAATCGCCACAGATTGCTCCGCGGCCTGAATTTCTCCGGTTAGCGGGGAAAGGCTATAGATCGCTTCAACTTCATCGCCGAAGAATTCGATCCGTGTGGCGAGCTCGTCGTAAACGGGGATGATCTCAATAGTGTCACCCTTGACCCTGAAGTTTCCCCGAACGAACTCATAGTCGTTGCGCTTGTACTGCAGGTCAACGAATCTGCGAATCAGATCATCCCGATCGATTCGGTCACCAACCTTGATTGACACGGCCTGATTCAGGTACTCGGCTGGTGCGCCCAGTCCGTAAATGCAGCTAACTGTGCTGACCACAACCACATCGCGCCGCGAGAGCAGGCTCATTGTGGCCTTATAGCGCAGGCGTTCCACTTCGGAGTTGATCGAGCTGTCCTTCTCGATGAAGGTGTCAGTCTGCGGCACGTAGGCCTCGGGTTGGTAGTAGTCGTAGTAGCTGACAAAGTATTCAACCGCGTTGTTTGGTAGTAATTGCCTAAACTCGGTAGCCAACTGAGCCGCAAGGGTTTTGTTGTGTGCTAAAACCAGAGTTGGCCGCTGGACCGCTTCAATTAGCCAGGCGGTAGTCGCCGATTTTCCGGTTCCCGTAGCACCGAGCAGAACCACGTCCTTTTCACCCGCGTTTATTCTGCCGGCGAGTTCGGCAATCGCCTTAGGCTGGTCACCCGACGGCTTGTAATCGCTGACCACTTGAAATGGATTTATAGCACGTCGACTATCCATGCGAATGCTGCTTCTCTGCGGCCTGCTGCTGCAAGTTCTCGAACAGTTCGCGGGCATCACGTTCGAGCAACTCAATTGATTGGTTTGAATTCAAAATGTAATCGGCCCGTTGAGCCCGCTGAGCCGGAGTCGCCTGAGCTGAAATGCGGCGTTTCGCCTCGATAGGCGTCATCCCCCGGTTTTTCACCATCCGCTCAATCTGCTTGGCTTCGGGTGCCTCGACGGTAACCACCCTGTCGAAATCCAAATCGGAATCTGTTTCAACCAATAGCGGGATGCTGTAAACCACAACGGAGTCCGGCGGTAGCTCCTGTTCGGCGCGTGCAAGTTCGGCTCGGCACAGTGCTTGAATGATTGGATGCAGGATTGACTCCAGTTGTGCTCTGCGCTCTGAATTCTCGAAAACGATCGCACCGAGTGCTGAACGGTTGAGTGAACCATCAGCGCTGATCACCTCAGGCCCGAATTCCTGGGTTATGCGGGACAGCCCCTGGCTGCCCTTGGTTACGGCTTGGCGCGCTAGCTCATCCGCGTCGATGTGGCGTGCTCCTAGCGCCTGCCAGAGATTGGCAACAGTCGATTTGCCGGCGGCGATTCCGCCGGTTAGGCCGATTAGGAACATGGATAAAGCCTAGGTTAAAGCAAAGTGGTCAGGCGCAAACCTGACCACTTCGCTTAGCTTGGTTGCTGCTGATTACTCGGCGCTCTTCAGCTTGTCGCGCAGTGCTGCCAGCGACTCGTCACCCGCGAGGGTTCCGGTCTCTGGTGCGTCGCTCGAGTAGCTTGAGCTTGAGCTAGCAGCAGGTGCTGCCTCGGCTGCATCTGGAAGGGTTGCTGCAAGAGCGTTAGCCGCGGCAACCTGCTTCTTGTGAGCCTCCCAGCGGGCGTGAGCCTCGGCGTACTCCTTCTCCCACTTGGCACGTGCCTCTTCGAAGCCGGCCTTCCACTCGTTGGTGGCTGGGTCGAAGCCCTCAGGGTACTTGTACTGACCGTTCTCGTCGTAGTCAGCTGCCATGCCGTACAGGGCTGGGTTGAAGTCGGTGCCCTCTGGATCGACCTCTTCGTTAGCCTGCTTGAGCGACAGCGAGATGCGACGACGCTCGAGGTCGATGTCGATGACCTTGACGAATACATCCTGGTTTACCGAAACGACCTGCTCAGCAAGTTCGATGTGCTTGCTCGACAGCTCGCTGATGTGAACCAGACCCTCGATGCCGTCGGCGACGCGCACGAAAGCACCGAATGGAACCAGCTTGGTGACCTTTCCAGGTGCATACTGGCCAATTGCGTGAGTGCGGGCGAATACCTGCCATGGGTCTTCCTGAGTTGCCTTGAGCGACAGCGAAACGCGCTCGCGCTCCTGGTCAACCTCGAGAACCTCAACGGTTACTTCCTGGCCGATCTCTACAACTTCGCTGGCGTGCTCGATGTGCTTCCAGCTGAGCTCTGAAACGTGCACGAGACCATCCACGCCGCCAAGGTCGATGAATGCACCAAAGTTGACGATCGATGACACCACACCGGTGCGGATCTGACCCTTGGCCAGGTCTGCGAGGAAGGTGCTGCGGTTAGCCGACTGCGACTCCTCGAGGAGAGCGCGGCGCGAAAGTACTACGTTGTTGCGGTTCTTGTCGAGCTCGAGGATCTTGGCTTCGACCTTCTGGCCGAGGTAAGGAGCGAGGTCGCGAACGCGACGGAGCTCGATGAGTGATGCAGGAAGGAAGCCACGAAGACCGATGTCAACGATCAGACCACCCTTGACGACCTCGATCACGGTACCGGTGACAGTGCCATCGGCTTCCTTGATCTTCTCGACATCACCCCAGGCGCGCTCGTACTGTGCGCGCTTCTTCGAAAGGATTAGACGGCCTTCCTTGTCTTCCTTCTGAAGAACAAGTGCCTCAACCGAGTCGCCGACTGCGACGATCTCTGATGGGTCTGCGTCGTGACGGATCGAAAGCTCGCGCGAAGGGATAACACCTTCGGTCTTGTAGCCGACGTCCAGCAGGACCTCGTCGCGGTCAATCTTTACTACGGTGCCTTCGATGAGGTCGCCGTCGTTGAAGAACTTGAGGGTTGCCTCGACTGCGGCGAGGAAGTCCTCAGCAGAACCGATGTCGTTGACTGCGATCTGCTTCTTTGGGGTGGTGGTCATATTTAGATTTACTCTTTACGGACAATAATCGGGCCTCGTCGAAGGTTTTCGAGTCGGCGTGAATGGTTTGGAGCGCAAGACGCGCAACCATCCAAGTCTAGTTGGCGCAAGTCGCTAATCCAAGGGTTATCAGCTCAAGTTGCAGAGAAACTCGGCAACCCTGCGGGCGACTTCTTGCTCGTCGTCGCCACTCACCTCAACCTCGACGTGCTCCCCCGAACGGATGCCGAGTGACAGGATGCCGAGCATCGACCCAGCCGAGTGCTTGGGGCCCTCAGTGCGCCCGATTTCGATTCGGTGCTCGGTTGCCGCGACAAGCCGGGCGAGCTCAGCGGCCGGGCGGGCATGGAGCCCCTCCGCCGCCTTGATGACCGCCTGGAATCTCTCCATCAGTGGCCAGCCTCGTGCCAGCTCTCGCCGACCCCCAGGTGCACCTCGAGTGGAACGCTCAACTGTGCGACGTTGGACATTTTCTCGACCACGAGGGCCTTCATGACATCCAGTTCGCCCGCCGCGATCTCAAACACCAGTTCGTCGTGCACCTGCAGCAGCATGCGGCTCTTTAGTCCCGCGGAAATCATCGCCTTGTCGATATGTGTCATCGCGAGCTTCATGATGTCTGCTGCGGTGCCCTGGATGGGCGCATTTAGGGCCGCACGACGTGCATTTTCGCGAATGGTGAAGATTTTGCTGTTCAGGTCATCGAAGGGGCGCCGACGCCCGTACTCGGTCACGGTGTAGCCATCGGTCTTGGCGTTGTCCACGACCTTGGCCAAATAGCGCTTAACGCCGCCGAATCGCGCGAAGTAATCGGCCATCAACTGCTTGGCCTCGGCGTTCGAGATGCGCAGCTGTTTCGCCAGACCATATTCGCTGAGGCCGTAGACGAGGCCGTAGGACATGGCCTTCACCTTGGAGCGCATTGCCGGCGTGACGTCATCCGGTGCGACACCGAAGATTCGCGCCCCAACGAAGCGGTGCAGGTCCTCACCGGCGTTGAAGGCCTCGATCAGCCCGGCGTCCTCGCTGAGGTGCGCCATGATGCGCATCTCGATTTGCGAATAGTCGGCAGTCAGGAGCGTCTCGAATCCCTCGCCGACGACGAATGAGTCGCGAATCTGACGGCCGCGTTCGCTCTTGATTGGGATGTTCTGAAGGTTCGGGGCCTCGCTCGAGAGGCGGCCCGTCGAGGTTCCGGTCTGCACGTAATTGGTGTGGATGCGTCCGTCGGGGGCAACCGCCTTCAGTGTGATTTCGACAATCTGGCGGATCTTGGTCACCTCGCGGTGCTCTAGCAACTTCTCAAGGAACGGATGCCCGGTGGCCTCGAATAGTTCGGCCAAAGCCGCTGCGTTCGTCGAAAATCCGGTCTTCACCTGCTTGGTGCCGGTCATTCCCAAGTCTTCGAAGAGCACAGTCTGAAGTTGCTTGGGCGAGGCGAGATTGATCTCCTTGCCGATGATCGCAAAGCAGTCCGCCGCGACCGAGCTGATCTCCTGTTCGAGCGAAGCGCTGAGCGCCTCTAGCTGTTGGCGGTTGACCGCGACACCGAAGTGTTCCATTCGGGCGAGGGTTTCGATTGTCGGTTGCTCGACCTCGCCATAGACCCGAAGCCCCTCAATCGCTTTGACCCGCTTGTGCAGCTCGGTCGCGAGCAGCTCAACCAGCCAAGCATCCAGGGAAGGATCGCTGACGTGCTCGGCAATTAGCTGGTTGGAATCGCCACGCTCGACGGCGATGCCGAGGTATTCCAGGACAAGTGCGTCGAGGCCGAAGTCCCGCTGAAGGGGGTTAAGGACGTACGCGAGGAGAGCCACGTCGTAATCGATGCCGTGTAGCTCGTAGCCGGCATCGAGAAATTGCCGAGTTAGGTCCTTGCCGCCGATTGTTGCCTTGATCTTGCTGGGATTCGCGAGCCAGTTGGCCAGGCGATGGCGCGCCGATTCGGCGAACCTCGCGGCCATGCGTACCGATTCGGTAGCCACCGAAATGAGCGACGGCGAGCCCTCGAAAAATTCGACGGTGAGACCGACCGTCATGCCGTGGCCCTCGACCCACTCGAGCAGCTCGTCGAGCGACACGCTTTGGGCATCCGGACGCGCGATCTCTGCAAATGGGCTGGCGCTTGGCTCTGCCTGGTCCGCTGCCGCGGATGAGACTGGCTCGCCGCCGGTGGCAGGTTCGGCCCCGGAAGCGGTTGTAGGTGCCTCGGTGCCGGTCGTGCTGCTGGAGCCGCGCAAGCGCAGCACGCGTTCGGTAAGCGTGCGGAAGTGCAGCTTGGCGAACACCTCGCGCACGGCTTGCTCATTGACTCCACGCAGCGCAAACTCGTCGAACGAATAGCCGATTTCTAGGTCGCGGACGAGATGGTTGAGGCGACGATTGCGGACGGCATTGCCCTGGTGTTCGCGCAAAGATTCGCCCACCTTGCCCGGGATCTGGTCTGCCGCTGCGAGCACGCCCGCGAGATCGCCGTACTGCTGGAGCCACTTGGCTGCCGTTTTGGGGCCAACCCCGGGCACGCCGATCAGATTGTCACTGGTTTCACCAACCAGCGCCGCGAGGTCCGGGTATTGCTTGGCGTGCACTCCGTATTTTTCATAAACAGCCTCATCCGTCATTCGGGCAAGGTTTAGTACGCCCTTGATTGGATAAAGAATTGTGGTTTCATCTCGAATCAACTGGAACGTGTCGCGGTCTCCGGAAACAACTGAAACCGTGTATCCAGCGTCTGCGGCTTGATCCGCGAGTGAAGCGATGATGTCGTCGGCTTCGTAGTTGTCGCGAGTGATGTTCTTGATGTTCATTGCCTGGAGAGCCTCGCGAAGCAACTCGGTTTGTCCGATGAACTCGGGCGGTGTCTCCCCTCTGGTTCCCTTGTATTCCGGATACTCGGCGGTACGGAAAGATTCGCGTGAAAGGTCGAAGGCCACCGCGAGATGGGTTGGCTTCTCAGAAGCCAAAATATTCAACATCATCGAAATAAAGCCGTGAATGGCATTTGTATGCTGACCATCCGGGGTGCGGAAACTGTCTGGGCTAAGAGCGTAAAAAGCTCTGAACATCAACGAATGCCCGTCAATCAGCAGAAGGGTAGGCTTGGCATTCATAGGGCTAGCCTAGGCGAATTAAAACAGTGAGAGACGCATGAACGACCAAATCAAAACCAGTGATGCTGCAGCGGCACTGCTTGCTGAACGAGGGCTTGGCGATCTTGCCGAGAAAATGGGCATCACATTGCTTGAACTCTCTGCCGAACGTGCCGTAGCCACCATGCCAGTTGTAGGTAACACACAACCGCTCGGGGTGCTTCATGGCGGCGCTCACGTTGTGCTTGGAGAGAGTCTTGGCAGCTTCGCAGCTAATGTATGGGCATATCCAGACAAATTTGCTGTAGGAATTGAAGTCAACGCTTCACACAGTAGGTCGGTTACCGAGGGAATTGTCACTGCAACTTGTGAAGCAATCAACTTGGGCAAGACCATCACGGTTCATCAAATTTCAATTAGAGATGAGGCGGGAAAGCTTTTGTCTACCGTGAGAATCACTAATTACTTGCGCGAACGCAATTAGTTTTTCTTCTCACCCAACTGCTCGATA
>ERZ650311.1543-NODE-1543-length-11244-cov-4.954420_pt1 | contig 11244 bp, 12 predicted proteins | sample MGYA00376247_ERZ650311 | MGnify/ENA primary metagenome ERZ650311 (study PRJEB26733, sample SAMN07839324) | wastewater metagenome | biome: small river; feature: stream; material: water | place: USA: North Carolina | collected 2016-07-28 ... | reverse complement strand
GGCGCTCAAGGGCTGGCGCCACTTGCCCAGCCGCGAGCAGCAAGACGCGGTGCACCGCCACAACCTGATGGCGCTCATGTTTGAGCGGCCCGAGAGTCTGGACGCGCTGGCGCTCGCGCTGCACGCGGCCAATGTGGTGCGCGACCGCATGCCGCGCCGGCGCCTGTCGTCCACCCCCATCGTGGCCGAGGCGATGCCGCGCATCCGCGCCCGGGTGAGTGCCATCTATGGCGAACACGATGCCTTGTACCGTGACCGTCTGGCCGATGTGCAGCAGGCCCTGCCGCGCTGGGTGCCCCACTGGGGCGCATGGCACACCGTGCCGGATGCCGGGCACTGGGTCATTTATGAGGCGGCTGAGGCCTTCAATGCGGCCTTGCTGGACCAGCTGGGCCGTCCTCAAACAGGCTGAGCGGCGGGGCCGGTTGGGCTGGTGTCAGCCGGGCGTGGCAGATTCCCGGCATGTTGGCCGAGCCTGCGCTTGCCCATTCCCAAAACCCCGACTTTGACCATGAACATCTCTGCTGCTTTGCGACAAGCCTTTGCCCCCACCGGAACGCTGCGCGCCTCCATCAACCTGGGCAACCCGATTCTGGCCAACAAGCACCCACAAACCGGCGAGCCCTTTGGCGTGTCGATTGACCTGGCCCGCGCCTTGGCGCAGCGACTGGGCGTCGGCATTGAACTGGTGGTGTTTGACACGGCCGCGAAATCGGTCGAGGCGGTGCGTGGCGGGCAGGCCGACATCGGTTTCTTTGCCATCGACCCCTTGCGCGGCGAGGGCATCGCCTTCACGCCCCCCTATGTCCTGATCGAGGGCGCTTACATGGTGCCCCAGTCGTCTGCCATCCGGTCCAATGACGAGGTGGACCGCCCGGGCGTCCGGGTCGCGGTGGGCAAGGGCAGTGCCTACGACCTGTTCCTCACGCGAGAGCTCAAACAAGCCGAGATCGTTCGCGCCCCCTCGTCACCCAAGGTGGTCGATGTGTTTGTGGAGCAGATGCTCGAAGTGGCGGCCGGTGTGAAGCAGCAACTCGAAGCCGACCAGCAGCGGTTTGCAGGTTATCGCCTTTTGCCGGGTCGCTTCATGGTGATTCAGCAGGCGATGGGCCTGCCCCAGTCGCGTGGCGCCGAGGCTGCGCAAGCCCTGGCCGCCTTTGTGCAGGAGATGAAGGCCAGCGGTTTCGTGGCCGAGGCGCTGCGCAGGCACGGCATCCAGGGCGCCTCGGTGGCCCCGGTCTGAAGCAGTTTGGGCGGGCCGGGCTGGCGCGCCGGGTGACCGGCCCTGGACGTCAGCCTTTGACGGCGGACACCGCAGCGCGCAGCCCCAGCAGGTAGCTGTCCACGCCGAAGCCGGCGATCTGGCCCTTGGCAATGGGGCCGATCACCGAATGGTGGCGGAATTCCTCGCGGGCATGGATGTTGGACATGTGCACTTCGATGATCGGGCACTTGAGGATGGCCAGCGCGTCACGGATGCCGTAGCTGTAATGCGTCCAGGCGCCGGCGTTGATCAGCACGGCGGCGGTGCCGTCGCTGTGGGCGCGGTGGATGCGTTCGGCCATTTCGCCCTCGATGTTGGTCTGGAAGCACTCGACTTCGACGCCAAGCTCCTTGCCCAGGGCGATCAGCTGCGCATCGATTTCAGCCAGGGTGACGGTGCCGTACTGCGCCGGGTCGCGCTTGCCGAACATGTTGAGGTTGATGCCGTTGAGGGTGAGGATCTTCATGGGTGCAGGGGGTTATCGTGGTGCAGAACCATGATTGTCCCGGATTTGGGGCAAGATCCAGACTTCCAACTCACCGGACGGACCCCATGACCCCCACGCTCAAGATCGATTTCGTTTCCGACATTGCCTGCCCCTGGTGCGCTGTGGGCCTGTTTTCCCTGGAAAAGGCGCTCGACCGCCTGCAGGGCGAATTGCAAGCCGAGATCCATTTCCAGCCTTTCGAGCTGAACCCCGACATGGCCCCTGGCGGCCAGGATCTGGGCGAGCACCTGACCCAGAAATACGGCTCCACCGCCGAGCAGCAGGCGCAAATCCGGGAGACGATCAGTGCCCGTGGCGCCGAGGTCGGCTTTGCGTTTGCGCCCGGGGGGCGTGGCCGGGTTTACAACACATTTGATGCACACCGCTTGCTGGCCTGGGCGCAGGGGCAGGGTGAGGGGGCGCAGCGCCAGCTCAAGAAAGCCTTGCTGGCCGCCTACCAGGGGCGGGCCGAGCGGATCGAAGACCCTGAGGTGCTGCTGGCCGCGGTGGCCGAGGTCGGCCTGAATGTGACAGCGGCGCGCGACGTGCTCGAATCGGGTGCCTACGCCGACAAGGTCCGGGCGGTGGAGCAGCTGTACCAGCGTTCGGGCATCCATTCGGTGCCCGCCGTCATCATCAACGACCAGTACCTGATCTCGGGCGGCCAGCCGGTCGAGGTGTTCGAGCAGAGCCTGCGCCAGATCGCGGCCAAGCTGGCCGAGGAGGCCAATGCATGAGCCAGGCGCCGCTGCCGGTGCTGTTTGTCTCGCACGGCTCGCCCATGTTTGCGGTGCAGCCGGGGCAGGCCGGGCCGGCACTCGGTGCCTGGGCTCGCGCACACGCTCCTGCGCAGCAGCTCAAGGGCATTGTGCTGATGTCGCCACACTGGATGACACGCGGCATTGGCGTCATGGCCGCGCCGCGGCCTGAAACATGGCACGACTTTGGCGGTTTTCCGCCGGCCTTGTATGCATTGGAATACCCGGCTCCTGGCTCGCCAGGGCTGGCCGAGCAGGTGCTGAACCTGCTGCGAGCCGCCGATCTGCCGGCTGGCCCGGACCCCGAGCGCCCGTTCGACCACGGCTGCTGGGTGCCGCTCATGCACCTTTACCCTGAAGCCAGCGTGCCGGTGGTGCAAGTTGCACTGCCCGCTGATGTGGGGCCTGACGAGGTGTATGCCGTGGGTCAGGCGCTGGCACCGCTGCGCGAGCAGGGCATTTTGCTGGTCGGCTCGGGCAGCATGACGCACAACCTGCACGAGCTGCGGCGCGAAGACGGGCCGACCGAGCCTTATGTGACATCGTTCTGCGGCTGGGTGCACGACACACTGATGTCTGGCGACTTGCCTGCCATGATGGACTACCGCAACCGGGCACCCCATGCCGCGCGGGCACACCCGACCGACGAGCATTTCCTGACGATCTACTTTGCGCTCGGGGCGGCGCTCTGGGGACAAGCGGACAGCCCTCGGCCGCAGTACATCACGCGGGATGTGCAGTTTCGGTCGATTTCGATGGACGCCTTCAGTCTTCAGTGAGGCCCGACATGCAGCGCCGCGCCGCCCTCATCGCCACCGTGACCGCCAGCGCTGTCTGGACGCTGGGTGCTCAGGCCACCACGGACTTGGCCGGGCAGGCCCGACGTGGTGGCGTGCTGCTGATCCGCCATGCCAGCACCGAGCCGGGGCTGGGTGATCCGCCAGGTTTCACGCTCGGGCAATGCCAGACCCAGCGCAACCTGTCCGATGCCGGGCGTGCCCAGGCCCGGGCCATGGGCGCGTGGTTTGAGCGACATGGCCTGCAGCCGCAAAACGTGCTCAGCAGCCAGTGGTGTCGTTGCCTGGACACGGCGCGTCTGGCGCTGGGCCGTGTCGAACCCTGGCCCGCGCTCAACTCCACCTTTGCCGGTCAGGGACAAGCCGAGCGGCAGTTGGGTGAACTGCGAGCGCGTCTGACCCGACTGCCTGCGGGTGCGCTGGAGGTCTGGGTCACCCACCAGGTCATCATGACCGCGTTGACCGACACGTATCCCGCCATGGGCGAGGGGTTTCTGATCGACCGGCAGAGCCGGCTGCTGGCGCGCGGCATGATGGCGCCCGATGCCTGAGCCCATGACCCCACCCGAACTGACCGTCTACTACGACGGCAGCTGCCCACTCTGCCGCCGTGAGATCGCGCTGTACCGCAGCCTGCGCGGTGCCGCGCGCTTGCAGTGGCTCGATGTGAGCGCCGGTGCGTCCCTGGGGCCAGACCTGTCTTGCGAGGCGGCCATGCGCCGCTTTCATGTGCGCGATGCACAGGGACGGTTGTTCAGCGGTGGCGCGGCGTTTGCGCGCCTGTGGCGGTCCTTGCCCGGCTGGCGGGTGGCGGGCTGGTTGTTCGTTCTGCCTCCCATGTCGTGGCTGCTCGAGCTGCTCTACCGCGCCTTTTTGCCGCTGCGGCCCCGCCTGCAGCGCATGGTCCAACGCTGGTGGCCAGACACCGAGGCCTCCGCATGAATGTTCGTGTCGCAGGGGTGGTCTCGGCATGGGTGTTGTTCGCCGCTGGCGCGCAGGCGCAGATCGGCGAGCGCGTGGTGCTGGATGACCTGGGCGGCCTGCAGATCGACCGCACCGAAGTGACGATTGGCCAGTTTGCGCGTTACGTGCAGGCCAGTGGTGTGCGCACCCGCGCGGAACTGGAGGGCGGCGGTTTTGAATACGTGGGTGGCTGGCAGAGGCGCCCGGGCTGGACCTGGCGCCAGCCCGACGGGGTGCCTGCAGCCCCCGAGCTGCCCGCGGTGCACCTGAGCCACGCCGAAGCGTCGGCCTATTGCCAGTGGGCCGGCGGTCGCTTGCCCACGGCCGCCGAATGGCGCCGCGCAGGCTTTACCGAGCTGCGCGCTGCACCTCATGCGCCATGGGTGCGGGGCAAGACCTACCCCTGGACCACGGGCGAGAGCCCGCAAGGTGCCAACACCAGCGACCCTGACCCCTGGCCGCGTGCGGCTCCCGTCACCCAGACCCGGGCAGGCGTGAACGGTCTGCACGACATGGGCGCCAATGTCTGGGAATGGGCTCTTGATGCGCGCGGCAGCGAGCGCCAGACCCTGGGGGGCTCCTGGTGGTACCCGGCCTACCAGATGAAAGCCGATGTCGAGGCCTGGAAACCGGCCGATTTTTATGCGGTGTACGTCGGCTTTCGCTGCGTGTACGACGCAGCGGGACGGCGATGACCCTGTCGATGCTCGGCCTGAGAGAGGGCTACCGTGCGCTGGTGGTCGGTGCCAGCGGCGGCATTGGCCAGGCCTTTGTGCAGGCCTTGCGCTCCGACCCGCGCTGCAGCGATGTGCAAGCCGTCCGGCGAGGTGACCCCATCGATTGGGATCTGGGCGATGAAGCCAGCCTGGCGGCACTGGCCGCGCAGGTGCAAGGCCCTTTGCATCTGGTGGTGGATGCCACGGGCGCGCTCACCATCGACGGCCAGGGGCCAGAAAAACGCTTGCAGGAACTCGATGCCCAGCGCCTGCTGCGCAGCCTGCAGGTCAATGCCGTGGGGCCAGCCCTGCTGCTGCGCCACCTGAGCCCGTTGCTGGCCCGTGGCGAACGCGTGATCTGGGCCAAGCTCTCGGCGCGCGTGGGCAGCATTGAGGACAACCACAAGGGCGGCTGGTACGGTTACCGAGCGGCCAAGGCAGCGCTCAACCAGCTGCTGCAGACGGCGGCGATTGAAATCAGCCGACAGCGCCCGCTGGCGGTAGTGGCAGCACTTCAGCCCGGTACGGTGCGTTCTGCGCTGAGCCGTCCCTTTGTGGGGGACGAAGCCTTGGCGCCTGAGGCCTCGGTGCATGGCCTGCTGCAGGCGCTGGACGCGGCGCCTGCGAACGGGCGGGCGGTGTTCCTGGACTATCGGGGGCAGTCCATCGCCTGGTGAGTTCTGGCGGAGAGTCACCCCGGTCTCAGGGCACACATTGCCTGACCGCATTGGCCAGCTGAGCGTGTGAAAGAGCCTGCCCCGTCACGATGGTACAGAGCTCCTGTGGCAGCAGGAAAACGCAACCTTGGCCCGGCAACAGGCCCGTGCGCCGGCCCAGTGGGCCGTGAGCGGATTCGCACAACCGCATGGCATCGCTGTCCTGCTGCCAGCGCACCAAGGGTGGAAGTTGCTGGCGCCACTCAAGGTTCATGCCACCAACGGCTGCCCCCATCTCACTGCAGTCTTCGGGTCCGGCCTTGCGTGGAGTGATGAAATGGACTTCACCGCTTTTCGGATCCACTTCCAGTGTTTGGTATTGGCAAATGTTGTCCATCGGCTCGGCATGGACCGCAGACAGTGTCAGCAGGCTGAAAATCACCAATGCTACCCAGGCTGGAACGCAGCGCTGCAGATTGTCCAAATGGTGTTCAGACGCGGCGGCGTGCATGTTCGAGGACTTTCTTGCTGAGCAGGATACGGTCAAAAGGCTTGATCATGGATTCGTTCATGCCCACAGCCAGACAACGTTCATGTTCGCGAGCATCGTTGTTGGCGGTCAGTGCAATGATGGGGATGGAGCACTGAGGCTCAGGCAATTCAGTGCGGATTTTCCGCGCTGTTTCAAAACCGTCCATTTCGGGCATCAGCAGGTCGAGCAGGATCACGTCGTAGAGGTTGCTGCGCATTTTTTCAAGTGCCTGAACACCGTTTTCGGCTTCATCGATTTCAGCTGCCAGCAGTTGGCGGCGCAGCTGGAGCGAGGCAATCTGCCGGTTCAGGGGGTTGTCGTCCACCACCAGAATGCGTATCGGTCCCTGATCGGTCAGGGGATGCTCAGAAGTCATGCCGACTTTGGGCGGTGCCTCTCTCTGACAGGGCAGCGTGATGAAGAAGCGGCTGCCGACACCGGGCTTGCTTTCAACACCGATTTCACCGCCCATCGCTTCGACCAGATTGCGAGTGATGGCCAGTCCCAGACCATTTCCGCCGAAGCGCCGTGCAATGCTGGGGTCTGCCTGGACAAAGCGTTCGAACAGCTTGCGCTGGTTTTCGGGTTCAATGCCGATACCACTGTCATTGACATCGATGTGCAGCACGCCGCGCTGCTCATCTTCCAGGTTTTCTTCGAATCGGCATCGCAAACAGACCTCGCCGTGGTCTGTAAATTTCACGGCATTGCCCAAGAGGTTCACCAGCACCTGGGTCAGTCGATGGCGGTCACCACGAATCCAGAGAGGGACGTCCCGACCGATATCGATGGCGTAGCGCAAGGGCTTGGTTTGTGCTCGGGGTTGCAGGATCTTGTAAGCCGTTTGCAGTGTGTCATGGAGATCAAAAGCCTCATTCACGATGCGCAGGCCCCCGGCCTCGATCTGGGAATAGTCAAGCAGATCATTGATGATCATCAGCAGGTGCTCTGAGGATTTCTGGATGTTCTCGATCTGGGTTCGTACGTCCTGCGGCAAGCGCTTGTCATGGTGAATGAGATCAGCCAGTCCCAGGATGGCATTCATGGGAGTACGCAGCTCATGGCTGACCGAAGCCACGAATATGTCTTTCTGTTTTTGGCTGTGGATCAAATCGTCACGCATGCGCTGCAACAGCTGTGCATGGTGATGCATGCGCTCCAGGCGTCGTGCGCGCAAATGCTGAAAGCGGTGCAGCAAAGCCATTTGTACGGCCAGAATCAGCAGGGCTACCAGAACATGCCAGTGAACCAGCATGGCTGGCGGAACGCCCAGCATGACTTCATGGCCGAACAAGGCATACAGGTACAAGCCAACAATCAGCAGGGCAATGCTGAGGATCCACAAACGAGCTTTGCGCGCAGACCGATCGATCACCGAAGGCAAGGAGGCCCAGGACATCCAGCCCAGCATGGGAGAGAAGATGCCTCCACTGCTCCAGGCCAGCGCCAGCGCCTGCAGCAGCAGCGCCCATTGCGTGGCACGGACCAGGCCCTGCAAGGCATGTCCGCGCCAGCGCAACCAGACGATGCCCAGATTGCCCAGAAGCCCGAATGCATGCAGCCAGATGCCTTCAAGGTACCCGACACTCCATGAAATGGCTGCAAAAGCCGCGTTGGCCAGCGCCAGCATGGCGAGGTAGGTCAGAAAAAGCTGGTCTCGCTCTCCCCGCAAAGAGGCAGGGAGCCACCCAGTGGAGGCAAGCGTGTTCAGAACACGGGTGTGTTCTGTTGATGCGTTTGAACGTGGCATGCGGTCCTCTTTTTTAGAGGACCTTATTATCAATATTCGAAGGGAGTGCTGTCTTTAGAAACTCAGGGCTTGCGCGATCCGATGGCGTTTGACCGTTGGTTTCGGACACAGGCCCTTTGGCAATTCAAACCAGTCACGCACGTCCTGGTCCAGCCCGACCCCGTGCATGAAGTTGTAGATGGCCTTTCTCAGACCCTTGCCCAACACATCATGGTCCACACCCTTGGGCATGGGTGTGGGATCGATGAACCCGATGTCGTTCTTGGCAAAGGTGACCGGCGGCAGCGGGACCAACTGCACGCCATAGGCTTCGGGGTTCAGGCCCACGGGCGAATGCACGGTGCAGACAAAGCGGTGGAAGAAGCCGCTGTGGATGCAGCCGTTTTCAAACAGCTGGCGCACGTATTCGAGAGCGTCCACCGTGTCCTGCAGGGTCTGGGTGGGAAAGCCGTACATGAGGTAGGCGTGCACCAGGATGCCGGCGTCGGCCATGCCGCGCGTGACGCGGGCCACCTGGTCCACTGTGACGCCTTTTTGCATGAGCGCCAGCAAGCGGTCGGAGGCGACTTCAAGCCCGCCGGACATGGCGATGCAGCCGCTTTGGGCCAGCAGTTCGCTCAGCTCGGGCGTGAAGGTTTTTTCAAAGCGGATATTGCCCCACCAGCTGATCTGCACCTGTCGACGCAGCAGCTCTTCGGCCAGGGCCTTGAGCATCTTGGGCGGAGCCGCTTCGTCGACGAAGTGGAAACCGGTCTGGCCGGTTTCTTCCACGATGCGCTCGATGCGGTCGACCAGGGTGCTCGCACTGGCCATCTCGAAGCGGCCGATGTAGTCGAGGCTGACATCGCAGAAGCTGCATTTCTTCCAGTAGCAGCCGTGCGCCACCGTCAGCTTGTTCCAGCGCCCGTCGCTCCAGAGGCGGTGCATGGGGTTGAGCAGGTCCAGCAGGCTGAGGTAGTCGTGGATGGGCAGGCCGTCCCAGGTGGGGGTGCCCACGTCCTCGAAGGGGATGTCGGGTTCGGGCCAGTTCAGGTACTTGACGCGACCGTCCTCGCGCACAAAGGTGCGCACCAGGCGTTCGCGGCTGCGCTGGCCCTGCAGGTGTTCGATCAGGCTGAGCACCGGGCGTTCGCCACCGTCCAGCGTCACAAAGTCCACGAAGTCAAACAGGCGCGGCTCGGCCAGTTCGCGCAGTTCGGTGTTCACAAAACCACCGCCCAGTGCAATGTGAATGTGCGGGTGATGCAGCTTGACGCATTGCGCAATTCTGAAGGCAGCATAGACCGCGCCAGGGAAGGGCACGGACAACAGGACCAACGATGGCTGATGCTGCTCAATGACCTTTAGCGTGAGTGACTGCAGGGTCTCGTCCATCAATGTGAGTGGTGCGGCCAATGCAGTAGCCAATGGTTCAAACGTCGCCTGGCTCCCCGCCAAGGATTCGCCATAACGCACAAATTCAAAACGGCTGTCGACGGCGTCGCGCAGCACATCGGCCAAGTCGTTCAAGTACAAAGTGGCCAAATGGCGTGCACGGTCTTGTTGACCTAGGGCGCCAAAGGCCCAGGCCAAGGGGTCGGCTGATTCGCCATCGTCATAAGCGTCCAGCGCTGTAAAGCGTGGCCCTTCGGGCAAGAAGCCTCTGCCTGCAATGCGGTGGCTGAGGGTGCTGTCCTTGCCTTGCAAGAAAGCAATGGTGGGGGCGATGGTGTTTTCGTAGCGCTCAAAGAAATCCAAGAAAAAATTAACGCTGGCACTGCGCTTGGCTTCTGGCAGCAAGAGTGCTTTGTCGCGAATTTGCGCCATGCCATGTGGCGTGAACAAATTCAAGACCAGCTTGAGGGCCAAATCTTCTTGTGTTGCAGCCACCCCGCGCGAACGTAAAAAGCCCGTCAGATAGGCCGTCGACGGGTAGGGCGTATTGAGCTGCGTCATCGGCGGGATGACGCTTAAGACGCTAAAGGGTTTTGAAGTCGGTGAGGGGTTCATGCACCCCTGACTTTACAGCCACTTTTGCATGAATTGCGCTTGTCCGGCGGCTGGATCGAGTTCGTATTGCTCAAAACCAAAGCGTTTGTAGCTGCGCATGGCGGGCACGTTGCCACTCAGCACTTCCAGGGTGAGCTTGCAGCAGCCTCGCGAAAGGGCATGGGCTTCGGCGGCTTGAAGCAGCGCTTGGCCAACACCCTGGCCACGGTGACCGTCCAAGACGGCAATGTCGTGCACGTTGAGCAAGGGCTTGGCTTTGAAGGTGGAGTAGCCTTCAAAGCAATTGATCAGGCCAATGGGTTGGCCGTCTAACCAAGCAATGAAACTGGCAGCGCCTGGAATTCGTGCCATGTCTGCGCACAAACGCGCAGTAGCCTCTTGCTTGAGTGCCTCGCCGCCGCCCATCGGATCTTGCGCATAGGCGTCGAGCAAAAAGACCAGTGCTTTTGCATCATTTTCGTTGAGGTAATCAACGCGTTGAACTTGTAAAGTGCTCATGAGGCGTAGTCGCTCATGGGCACGCAGCTGCAGAACAGGTTGCGATCACCGTAAACGTTGTCCACACGGCCCACTTGCGGCCAGTACTTCACGCTACTCAATGGGCGTCCTGCTTGCGCAGCACCCACTTCGCGTGAATAAGGACGGTTCCAATCTGCGGCCATCAAACTGGCGGCTGTGTGCGGTGCATGCTTGAGGGGGTTGTTGTCTTGTGGCCAATCGCCGTTTTCAATTTGGCGCACTTCGTTGCGAATCGCAATCATGGCGTCGATGAAGCGATCAAGCTCTTCCAGGGTTTCGCTTTCGGTAGGTTCCACCATGAGGGTGTTGGCTACTGGGAAGGAAAGTGTCGGCGCGTGGAAGCCATAGTCCATCAAGCGCTTGGCCACGTCTTCGGCCATCACGCCGCTGGTCTCTTTCAAGCCGCGCAAATCCAAAATGCACTCGTGGGCCACGTGACCCGCTTTGCCGTTGGCGCTGACGCTAGCATACAGGGTTGGGTAATGATCGGCCAAGCGTTGGCTGATGTAATTGGCGGCCAAGATGGCGGCTTCTGTGGCGTGCTTCAAACCTTCGGCGCCCATCATGCGGCAATACATCCAGCTGATGGGTAGCACGGCGGCATTGCCCAGAGGCGCGGCAGACACTGCACCGACACCATTGACTTTCAAACCGCCAGTGGCATGACCTGGCAGGTAAGGCACCAAATCTTCCACCACACACACAGGGCCCACGCCTGGGCCACCGCCACCGTGCGGAATGCAGAATGTTTTGTGCAAGTTGAGGTGACTCACATCGCCACCAAATTCGCCTGGGGCTGCCACGCCCACCAGT
>ERZ650311.1542-NODE-1542-length-11247-cov-4.240172_pt1 | contig 11247 bp, 9 predicted proteins | sample MGYA00376247_ERZ650311 | MGnify/ENA primary metagenome ERZ650311 (study PRJEB26733, sample SAMN07839324) | wastewater metagenome | biome: small river; feature: stream; material: water | place: USA: North Carolina | collected 2016-07-28 ... | reverse complement strand
CGGCGATTCTATTTTTTTGCTGTGTCTCCTGAACAAAATCCGAACTTTTTTCCAAACTAATCTGAACGAAGACTAATCTGCGCGCCTCGCCCGCTCCCTGCGGTCGCGGGAGCAAATGCCGTCTTGTATCACAATGAACATTTGATCCAAGGCCTAGCAGCAGATAATTTACAAGCTCATGTGATTCAGAGAAATCGTTGGGCGCAAGGGCTATTTATGATTTTTAGACCTTCAAAACGTTTGGCTATGAAGAAGGAATTAGGAATCCTAGAACGACTTTCATATTTCGGAGGATTGCTTTATTACTTAACTCCGATACAAAGGTTAATTTATTCCTTTACTTTAATTTTCGTTGCGCTATTTAGTTGGTATCCAGTTAGTTATGTGGGGCTCTGGTACTTCGCTTTCTGGGCGCCATTTATCATTTTGAACCTGCTATCTGTTAGCGCTCTAGAACGAGGCACCACCTATCCATTTGAAGGTACCAGAAATATGTACATCACAATGGAAGCCTATTTGCGCGCACTTAAAGGGCTCTGGTCGCGCCAAGGTTCTAAATTTATTGTCACCCCGAAAGGCGAAGTTGATCTTGGCGGGTGGAAAGCGGTAAAAGTTTTACGTTTTCCACTTGCTATTTCAATCCTCACCGCATTTAGTTTGGTATTCGCTTGGATTAATTATTTTTTGAAAACGTCAAATGCGTTAAATTTGCCAACGCTGATAATCATCACCGCCTTCGGTGGAGTAGAGACTTTCATTGCAATTCGATTAACTCGAGATGTCTATAACCGACGTCAATTCCGCCATCTCTGGAGATTCCCAGTTCGGCTTGAAACATATGTAAATGGAGATTTTGCAACATGCGTTGATCTGCATCAACATGGGGCTGGAATCATCACAAATCGAAGCACGATTAAAGATGACATTAAGTTAAAGGTGAGAATCTCGGTATCAGATGTAGACGGTTCACGTAGTTGGGCGAGTGGCAAATTGACCGTGATGAATATCAGACCACTTGATTCCAAAAATGAATCGATACGCGTAGGCGGCGCAATTACCTGGGATTCTGAGAAAGATAGATCAAAGGTAATCAAGCATTGCTATGTCGTGGAGCAATATGTAGCTCGTCAGCGATTCTGGTTACGAAACGAGCAGCGATTTGTGGTCCTATTGGATTCATTAATTAATGGCAAGCGGAAATCTGAGTGTATCGATGCAAGCTTTAACGGCGCATCTTTCTTGCTCTCAAATGAAGACTGGAACTCAATAAAAGATAAGCAGAATATTGATGTTTTAGTAGCCGGAAAATTCAAAGGGCGCGGTGAAGTGCGCAATGTACGCGCGCACGAAGGGAAAGTTCGACTTGGTGTTTCGATGGTGTGGGAAGAGACTAGTTGGATTCAGCAAATCATTTCAGAGCTACACGGCGATAAAAGGCGTAAATTAAGGTCTAGGAGTTTGGTACAAAGCCAATCCGGAATTTAAGAGTGAACGGAGTTTCACCATGTTCTTCGCAATTCCAATGCTTCTCCTACAAGGTGCAATTCTTTACTTTGCATTTATCGGAATCAAAGCAACAATAGAGAAGAGCCAAGGTGCTCATGGCCTGACGATGATCAGGGACTTGATGAAGTACCTGGCGCTATTGATTTCAGTTGTAATTACCTGTTTAGGCCTAGCAGGTCTCTTAACTCTAGTAATCGACAATCAAACAAGTTCATACGATGACAAATTAAGCGCGGCCCGTTGGCTATCTTTTGTATTTATCGGCATCCCAGTAATTGCAATTATCGCGCGTTGGATTAAGAAAGATTTCACTAAAGATATCGGGGCAAGCCAAGAACCGGCTTGGCAAATATATTTATTAGCTGGTTCAACGCTCTCATTGATGATCTGGTTTATTCCGTTATCAAGTGCGCTTAAATGGTTAGCAGGCGGGGAGTATCAGCCACGCGCCCTTGCACAATCATTAATTGCATTTGCGGTCTGGGTAATTCATCTTCGCTTAATCAAGGTTCACCAATCGTTAATCGCAAATATCCATCGATTTATTGGTTGGTTTGTGGGCTTTGTAGGCGGCGCAATCGCGCTAATTAACTTAATAGATTATGCGCTATCTAAAGCAACTGATTTAAATATTGGTACGCTTCAATTTCAGGAAGCGGTTATTCTCTTTGCAATTAGCGCACCAACTGCAATCTATTACTGGCAGAACTTTGAGCATCATGCAACGGAGTTAGAAGCCCGAATTTATCGCACCTTTGCCGGCATGGCGGTACCTATTCTATTTGCAACAATTGCAGCAACCTTTGCCATTCATCAATTCTTAGCCTGGAATTTCGATACTAGATACCAAGATCGAGTAACTTTTTTTGAAGAGGTTCCATCTCAAATAGGAGCAGTAATTGTTCTGATTCCAGTGATTATATTCTTTCGCAGATTGGTCGCTGATTACGAAAGAGATGACATCACGCGGTCATTTCAATATTTAATTACCGCAGGCGGAGTATTTGGTATTGCAATTGGAGTCGGTGCCATTGTCGCTGGGCTTTTAGACAAGACTGATACTGATGCAATTCTCTTTGGAATCTCAATCTTGGCAACCACTGGCCCAACCTGGTTTAGAAATTGGCGCCACTGCCAATTTGCAATCTCAATTGATTTCGAAGGCGAACATCATTCACCAGCGCGTCGAATCTTCTTATATGCCGCGACCGGGATTCCGACAATTGCATGTATCGGCGGATCAGTCTGGGTTAGCTACAACGTATTTAGAGCTCTATTAATCGGAGGTTTTGATCGAATTGCAGTTGCAACGCCTGCTGGAATATTAGTTGGCGGAGGAGTAGTAGCGATTTATCACGCTACTGTTCTAAGACGCGAACGCGAAAATTAAGTCTGACTATAACTAGTTAAGCGGAACGCGAATCTTGCTGCCTGCTGCAAGATCACTTGATGCAAGACCGTTTACTTTAATAATTTGATCAACAAGTTCGCGTACATCTCCGTTGTCGTTTAACGCCTTTGCAACAGACCAGATGGTCTCGCCAGGTGCGACAGTGACAGTTACAAAGGAGCCAGCTTTTGTTGGAACATCCTTAGATCCCGCACCTGCTTGCATCGCAAAGCCCGCACCGAAGACAGTGGTAAGAGAGAGGACCACAAGGAAGCGGGCAAGGCGGATATTGGCTCTGCGGCTACGACGGTTTTGGCTCATGGTCTTTCTCCTGCTTTTACGCAAAACCTTGGGGAAGGTTTATCGAACACCTGTTCGAATAAGAGAACCATAAAGCACCCCACCGACAAAGGTCAAGAAAATTTCGAACATATGTTTGATTTTTTTCGCCTGGCGTGCGACCCTTAGGTCATGAGTAAAGACCCTTCAGGCCTATCGGCCCGCCAGGTAAAGATCCTCACCGCTATCCAGGAAGGCATCCAGAACAACGGCTACCCGCCTTCGGTCCGCGAGATCGGAGAAGCGGCAGGGCTCTCTAGTTCGGCATCAGTCCAATACCAGCTAAAGGCTCTCGAGGAAGCGGGCTTTATCCGCCGCGACGGCAGCTTGGGTCGAGCGATTGAGGTGGTCGAAGGCGACTCCAATGTCATCGCAGATCGCTCCCGCCAGATTCCGTTGGTCGGACGTATCGCAGCCGGTGGACCAATCTTGGCCGAACAGCACATCGAAGAGACTTTTCCACTTCCTGAATCAATCGTAGGAAGCGGCGATCTATTTATGTTGAAAGTGGTCGGAGATTCAATGATTGAAGCTGCAATCTGCGACGGAGATTATGTTGTAATCCGCTCACAGAAAACTTGTGAAAAGGGCGAAATCGTTGCCGCGATGATTGATGGCGAAGCGACAGTAAAAACTTTCTCACGTAAAGATGGTCACATCTGGTTACTTCCAGCAAATCCAGATTACGAACCAATTAACGGGGATGATTGCGAAATCTTAGGCAAAGTAACTGCCGTACTTCGCAGCGTTCGTTAATTATTTACTTAACCTCAACAATTCCCATCATCCCGGTATCCTCGTGATCCAAGATGTGGCAGTGGTAAACGCTCTTGCCGCCAAAATCTGCAAAGTTAATTCTGATTCGAACCTTTGAACCAACTGGAATTACAACTGTATCTTTCCAGCCCGGTTCTGGCTTTCCATCGCCGCGGTCAATTATCTGAAATGCCCAAGCATGTATATGGAATGGATGTACCATATGCGAGGTATTAGTAAGAACCCAATCTTCAACAGTATTTAACTTTACCTTTTGATTGATCTTATCTGCGCTAAAAGTCTCGCCATTAAAGGTGAAATTCATTGACATCATGCCATTGCCTTTTTGTTCGATTGCAATGTTTCGAGTCTTAACAACTTTTGCTGCGGGGATAGTTGCCACGGCAGGAATAGCTGGAATATCAGCCTTATTTACAGGGCTATTTAAATAGCCAATCACACCATTTTCATGGAAGATTCTGACAAATCCGCTTCGCGTTGTGTTAACTAAAACCTCATAACGCTGCCCAGGTGTAATCGAAAGCTTTGAAACTTCGTATGGTTTGGTACGGCCGCCATCAGTACCGATGACGGTAAATGTTCCGCCTTCAATTGAGAGGTTTAGAAAGAGGCTAGGGGAGGCATTCACCAAACGCCATCTTTCAGTTACGCCTTTCTTTGCGGTAATGGTCGGTTTTAACTGTCCATTAATAAGTAGGTAATCACCGATACGTCCATGCATCTGATCCATCATGCCGGTATCCATCACCGCTTCGGTGGTACCAATTCTGGGATCAGCAAAAACTAATACACGATCAGAAGTTTTTGAAAGTAACTTATCGCTTTCGCCTTCAATAATGATTGTGCCAGCAAGACCTGCAGATAATTGCTTTGCCACAAATTCATGGTGATGTGGGTGGTACCAGAAAGTTCCGGGCTCTTGATTCTTTGGGATTTTAAATTGGTATTTAAAAGTTTTACCAGGATCAATCATGATAAATGGATTATCAGAATTTCCATTTGGGGATACGTGCGGCCCATGGGTATGCAGATTTGTCATCTGATTAGTGGAATTTTTAAGTACCACATTGATGACATCGCCAGGTTTTGCAACCAGCGTTGGACCGGGAAAGGTGCCGTTATAAGTTAAAGCCCAGCGCTTTTTACCTTGGAACGAGAGCATGGTTGGTTTTGCTTCGAGAGTTACATTTAAAACTCCATTGACGCTTCTAATCCGCTTGGGTTCAATCAAATTTGAAGAAGCCAAAGATTCTGCCAGTGCGCTCCATTTAAGAGCAGGGGAGAAACTTAGAGAGGCTACACCTGCTGTTAATAAGGTGCGACGTGTAATTCTCACCTCAACATCATGGCACTTAACTCTGAGAATTAGTACTGTTCAATAGTGCGTTTACCTCACAGAGAAGATTTTCCGAGCAATAAGCGCGAGCTTCTAAACGATCTGGTTGCAGGTGTAACGGTTGCAATTGTGGCGCTGCCGTTAGCGATTGGATTCGGTATCACATCTGGCATGAGCGCTACAGCTGGAATTTCCACGGCAATAATCGCTGGTTTTATATCAGCGCTATTTGGTGGATCGCGATTCCAAGTTAGCGGACCAACCGGTGCGATGACTGTAATTTTGATTCCGGTGATTGATAAATACGGTGTCTCAGCAATTCCCGCACTTGGCGTAATTGCGGGCGCAATGGTTATCTTGATGGGTTTACTTAAACTCGGATCTCTCATAAATCGTGTGCCGCACTATGTAATTGAAGGTTTCACGCTAGGTATTGCTGTGATTATTGCCCTGCAGCAATTACCGATGGCGCTGGGTGTGGCTAAAGGTTCAGGAGAACGGACCTTGATTATTGCTTTTAACACCGTTAAATCCGGTGGTTTTAATTACTCGGCTTTATTAATAGTGATTTTCACCCTTGCCTTTAAATTTAACTTCACAAGAATTTTAAAAGTACTCAAAATAAAGGCTTATATCCCAGCTAGTTTTGGCGCCCTTCTTTTTGGTACGACGGTCTCTGAAATCTTCTCTTTAGATGTAAAAACGATTGGAGAGATACCAAGGAATGTCGCATCATTTTCAGCGCCGGTATTTACTGATTTTCTAAATCTTTTATGGCCGGCATTGATGATTGCACTCCTGGCTGCAATTGAATCTTTACTCTCTGCTCGAGTTGCCGATTCGATGGCTCATACTTCAAATGCAAAACGGCTCGAACCAGATCAAGAGCTATTTGGACAAGGCATTGCAACTGCAATCGCTTCACTCTTTGGCGGACAACCAGCCACTGGTGCAATCGCTCGCACTAGCGTTAATGTGCGATCACGCGCGAATAGCCGGTTAGCATCAATGGTTCACTCAGTAGTGCTACTTGTAATTATTCTGGTGGCGGCGCCGCTATTTAGCCAGATTCCAGCTGCCGCTATAGCGGGGGTGTTAATCGGAACCAGTATTCGAATTCTTAATCCGGATAATTTGAAAGAGCTACTTAGAACCACAAAGGGCGAAATTGCCGTCTTCGCAATCACCGCGTTCAGCACAATTTCAATTGACCTTATTTGGGGAATTGGAATAGGTCTTTGCGCGCATCTCACCCGTAATTTCTTGGTAAATCATGGGAAAAGCTTGAAATAGGCTTCATTTTTAGCCATTTCTGGATACCCCCTGTAGCCTTTCCTTTCTATGCGCCAGATCTCAAAGAAGCTCTTTGCCGGGCTTGCTGCATCAGGTTTAGCGATGACGCTAATTCCTGCAGCTTCTGCTGCGCCGACAGCTGCCCAAGTCCAGAAGCAAGTTAATGAACTTCGCGATGAGGCAGCCTCTAAATATGAAGCAGCTAATGGCGTTAACTTTCAAATCTCAAAATTACAGCGCGAATTAAATGGCTTAAAAGCCGGAGAAGCAGCAGCAAATGCCAAGACTCTTTCATTAAAGAAAGAGATCTCAAAGATGGCAGTTGAGAACTATAAAAATGGTGGGCTTGGAAATGGTCTAGAACTGCTGCTCTCTCGCGACCCTTCAAAGTATTTATCTGATGCTGCGATGTTAGATGTTTTAGCGCAGAGATATTCCACAAAACTTCGCCAATTACAGAGTTACAAACAGGGCTTGCAATCAAGTCAATTGGTTGTCGCAGACCGCCAAGCACAGCTAAAAGCAGCGCAAAAGAGGCTTCAAGCGCAGGTGGCAGCTGCAAATGCTGCGCTTAAAAAAGCTGAGAAATTACTCGCCTCATTGAAGATTGAAGAGCGTAAAAAGCTAGAAGCAGCAGATGATGCCGAGCAAAAGAAAATTCTTGCTGAATCAAAACGTTTAGCAGCTCTTTATGCAGGTGGCTCTTCTAAAGGCGCTATAGCTTTGAAATATGCGTTAAATCAATTGGGCGATATCTATGTTTGGGCAGGGGCAGGACCTACTAAATGGGATTGCAGTGGTTTAACAATGCGCGCATTCCAAGCTGCAGGAGTATCAATGCCGCACTTCGCCGCTGCGCAATTTAGATATGGAAAGAGCGTTCCATACAGCGCAATCGCACCTGGCGATCTCCTCTTCTTTGGTAGACCAATTAGCCACGTTGGAATTTATTTAGGTAAAGGCAAGATGGTTCATGCGCCTCGTCCAGGTAAGAAGGTAGAGATCGCGCCATCTAACCGCCTGGGTTATAAAGTCTTTGTCGGCGCTAAGCGCCTCTAGTTTCTCTGCCTACTTGGCCAACTTGGCCTATTTGGCGCTCGCTAATCTCAGCTACTGATATCTAGCTAAGCCATTGGCGTGTCGCGCACGCTCAAAGTATTTACAACCTTCAACTTCTGCTTTACAGTTCTCGTACTTACCCCAATATGTAGTGGTTCACAGAGCAAAACCTTCCATTAGTAGTGGTTAAACCGGAGAGTTTGAGCTATGTTTCCGCTTCTGCCGATATCACCCTTGAAAGGAGCTACGCATGAACTGCCCATTTTGCAAGCATGACGATTCACGCGTAGTTGACTCTCGAGTTGTCGAAGATGGGCTGCAGATCCGCCGTCGCCGCGAATGTCCAGAGTGCGGCCAGCGCTTCTCAACTCAGGAAACCACAATCCTCAACATCATCAAGCGCTCTGGCGTCACCGAACCATTTAGCCGCGCAAAGGTAATCAACGGAGTCCGCAAAGCCTGCCAAGGTCGCCCGGTCTCAGAAGATGACTTAGCTCGTCTAGCTGCGACGGTCGAGGAAACACTTCGCCGATCTGGCCAAGCAGATATTGAGGCTCAAGAAGTTGGAATGGCGATACTTGCGCCACTTAAAGAACTTGATGCCGTGGCTTACCTTCGTTTTGCCTCTGTATATCGTAACTTTGCTTCCCTTGCTGACTTCGAAGGTGAAATTTCCCTACTTCGAGAATTCCCATCAGTAGAAAATTCTTCAAACGCTTTAACCCCGCGAAGCGTGTAACAAATAAAGTAACAAATACCAAAGACATATAAGTAACTAGAGAAAGAGCACCAATGTCTGACACGGTCATCAATCGACCTTCTAAGGGATCAACTTCCGTAAAGGATGTTTTCTCACATAACACCAAGAAGGGTAAAGGCTTAACAATTGAACGTCTTTACACCAACGAAGGTGTTCATCCATACGACGAAGTTACATGGGAACGTCGCGATGTAGTCCAGCAGAACTGGAAGACAGGCGAGACAGTTTTCGAACAGCGCGGAGTTGAGTTTCCAGATTTCTGGTCAATCAACGCTTCGACAATCGTTACCACCAAATATTTCCGTGGCGCAGTTGGCCGCGAAGATCGCGAATTTTCACTTCGCCAGGTAATTGATCGCGTTGTTTTAACTTATACAAAAGCGGGCAAGGAATACGGTTACTTCGCAACTGATAAAGATGCAGAAGTTTTCGAACATGAATTAACACATATGTTGTTACATCAAATCTTCAGCTTTAACTCACCAGTTTGGTTCAACGTTGGTACCAACCAACCACAGCAGGTAAGCGCATGCTTTATCTTGTCTGTAGATGACACCATGGATTCAATCCTTAACTGGTACCGCGAAGAGGGAATGATTTTCAAAGGTGGATCTGGTGCTGGTCTTAACCTTTCTCGCATTCGTTCTTCAAAGGAACTTCTAAAGTCTGGCGGAACCGCTTCAGGCCCAGTCTCATTTATGCGTGGTGCTGATGCATCTGCAGGAACTATCAAATCTGGTGGCGCTACACGTCGCGCTGCAAAGATGGTTGTTCTAGATGTAGATCATCCAGATATCGAAGAATTCATTGAAACAAAGGTCCGCGAAGAGGACAAGATTCGCGCACTTCGCGATGCTGGCTTTGATATGGATCTTGGCGGCAAGGACATCATCTCTGTTCAGTATCAGAATGCAAATAACTCTGTTCGTGTATCTGATGATTTTATGCACGCAGTTGAAAAGGGCGAGAAGTTCGGTCTTAAGGCTCGCGCAACTGGTGAAGTTATCGAAGAGATCGATGCACGTCAGCTATTCCGCAAGATGGCAGAAGCTGCATGGTCTTGTGCTGATCCAGGAATTCAGTACGACACTACAATCAATGATTGGCACACCAACCCAGAGACCGGTCGCATCAATGCATCAAACCCTTGCTCTGAGTACATGTCGCTAGATAACTCATCTTGCAACCTTGCATCTCTTAACTTGATGAAGTTCCTAAAGCAAGATGGTTCATTTGATTCACGTACATTTGCAAAAGCAGCAGAGATGATCATTACTGCAATGGATATCTCAATCTGTTTCGCAGATTTCCCAACAGAGGCAATTGGTGACACCACAAAGCGTTACCGTCAGCTTGGAATTGGTTATGCAAACCTCGGCGCGCTACTTATGGCATCAGGTCTTGCTTACGATTCAGATGGCGGACGTGCACTAGCTGGTGCGATTACCTCATTGATGTCAGGTGTTACCTACAAGCGCTCTGCAGAACTTGCAGGAATTGTTGGTGCATACGATGGCTTCGCACGTAACGCACAGCCACATGCACGCGTTATGCGTAAGCACGCATCAGCTTCATCTGCTGCAAAGAGCTTTGCAACAATGGATGCAGATGTATGGGCAGCAGCTAATAAGGCTTGGGATGATTGCTTGAGCATCGGCGATAAGAATGGCTGGCGTAACGCACAGATCTCTGTGCTTGCTCCAACCGGAACTATCGGTTTGATGATGGATTGCGATACCACTGGCATCGAACCAGATTTCTCACTAGTTAAGTTCAAGAAGCTTGTCGGTGGCGGTTCAATGCAGATCGTTAACCAGACCGTCCCATTAGCGCTACGCAAACTTGGCTACAACGAAGAGACCATCGAAGCGATTGTTGAATACATCGCGGCTAATGGCCACGTAATCGATGCGCCTGGCTTAAAACTAGAGCACTACGACATCTTCGATTGCGCACTTGGAAAGCGTTCAATTGCGCCAATGGGCCACGTTCGAATGATGGCAGCTTGCCAACCATTCCTATCTGGTGCGATCTCAAAGACCGTTAACCTTCCTGAAGATGCAACCATCGAACAGGTAGAAGAGGTTTACTACGAAGGTTGGAAGCTTGGCCTAAAGGCGCTCGCAATTTATCGCGATAACTGCAAAGTTGGTCAACCACTTTCTGATGGCAAAGCTAAGAAGAAAGATGAACCAGCAGTTTCTGCAGCGCCAGCTCCAGCAAAAACAGCCGCTCCAGCAAAAGCTTCTAGCGCGGCCGCTTCACCTTCAGCGCCGCATTCGACGTCGTCGTCACCGCCGACGGGCGCAAGCTGCGCGACGCGAACCTCGAAGCCGACGATCTGTTCGATCTGCAGGCCGGCGTCGAGTATCGCTGGAACGACACGACCTCCCTGCTCGCGGGCCTGGTCGCGACCTCGCCGATGGTCACCGACCTGGACTTGGATTCGATCGACCAGCCGATCCTCGACCTGGGCCTGGGCATCGCCTGGGACTGGGCAGCGATTCAACAACGACAGACGACCCACATGGAGATCAAGGCATCATGAGACTCAAAGGAAAAACCGCGCTGGTCACGGCCGCAGGGCAGGGCATTGGCCAGGCGGCGGCATTGGCCATGGCTGCTGAAGGTGCAGTGGTTTACGCCACCGATGTGAACGCCGAGCTGCTCAAGAGCTATCAGGGCGTGGCCAATGTGCACACCGCCGTGCTCAACGTGCTCGACAAGCAGGCGATTGCTGCGCAAGTCGCCAGCATGGACCGCATCGACATCCTCTTCAATTGCGCG
>ERZ650311.1540-NODE-1540-length-11248-cov-10.389976_pt1 | contig 11248 bp, 9 predicted proteins | sample MGYA00376247_ERZ650311 | MGnify/ENA primary metagenome ERZ650311 (study PRJEB26733, sample SAMN07839324) | wastewater metagenome | biome: small river; feature: stream; material: water | place: USA: North Carolina | collected 2016-07-28 ... | reverse complement strand
GGCGGAACAGCTCCAGAAAGTCCATGCCCTGGAGGATCTGGTAGCTGAACTCGGTGTACGAAATGCCAGATTCTGAGTTGAGGCGGGCGGAAACCGCGTCCTTACTCAGCATCTTGCCCACGCGGTAGTGCTTGCCGATGTCGCGAAGGAAGTCGATGGCCGACATCGGGGCAGTCCAGTCCAGGTTGTTCACTAGGCGAACCGCATTCGAGCCCTCCGCTGAAAGGAAGCGCTCCATCTGGGCGGCTAGTTTTTCCACCCACTCGGCCACGGTCTCTTTCGTGTTCATCGTACGCTCGGCGGTTGGTCGCGGATCGCCAACCAACCCAGTCGCGCCACCGACGATCGCCAGCGGCTTGTGACCAGCCAGCTGGAGGCGACGCATCAGCAGCAGTTGCACGAGGTTGCCGAGGTGCAGGCTGGGTGCAGTTGGATCGAAACCGCAGTAATAAGTAATCGATTGCTTCGTGAGCAGTTCACGAAGTTCGGCCTCATCGGTGGACTGGTTGATGAGTCCGCGCCACTGCAGCTCTTCCCAAATGTCACCGAAACTGGAGTCGTTGGACTGACTGGCTAGCACCTGCGGGTTTGCCATGGTGAGGCCTTTCTTGGAAGAAGGAAAACTCTTGGGGTTAGCCCAGACGGGAGCCAACCAGCTTTCGGATAGCGGTCAGCTGTTCGAGGACACGAGGCAACGCGGTTCCACCGGCACCGGCACGGGCGCGTATCGAACCCTGAACGGTGAGGACGTCCCGGACCTCTGGCGTCAGGTGTGGTGAGATTGCTGCCATCTCACCATCGGGAACTTGGTGAAGTTCAAGACCGTGAGCCTCGCAGTAAGAAACCAGCGAGCCGGTGATCTCGTGGGCATCGCGGAAGGCAACCTTCTGCTTTACCAACCACTCGGCTACGTCGGTCGCCAATGAGAATCCAGCTGGTGCCAGTTCTTCGAGGCGCTCGGTGTTGAAGGTCATGGTCTGAACCATGCCGGTGAAGGCAGGGAGCAGGACGAACAGGGTGTCGATCATATCGAAGATCGGTTCCTTGTCTTCCTGAAGGTCTCGGTTGTAGGCCAGGGGCAGACCCTTGAGGGTTGCCAGCAAGCCTGCCAGGTCACCGATCATTCGGCCCGACTTACCTCGAGCCAGCTCGGCTACGTCCGGGTTCTTCTTCTGCGGCATGATCGAGGAACCGGTGCTGTAGGCATCGGCCAGCTTGATATAGCCGAACTCGGCAGTGGCCCAAGCGATGATCTCTTCGCTGAAACGGGAGAGGTTGATACCGATCATGGTGGCGATAAAGCCGAACTCGGCGACCACATCGCGACTGGCTGTGGCATCAATCGAGTTTGGTGTTGGACCAGCGAGACCCAGCTCGCGAGCAACCAGGTTTGGATCAAGACCAAGAGTGTTTCCGGCAAGCGCGCCGGCGCCATATGGCGAAAGCGAAGCTCGCTTGCGCCAATCGTCCAAGCGCTCTAGGTCGCGCTGCAGAGGCCAAGCATGAGCCAGCAGCGAGTGCGAAAGCAGAACCGGCTGCGCGTGCTGGAAGTGAGTGCGGCCAGGCATGGCTACACCTAGGTGTTCCTCGGCGCGGTCCGCTATGGCCGTGATCAGCCCACCAACCAGCTGCTCGAGGTGGTTGGCCTCATCGAGCAAGTAGGTGCGAATGAGAGTTGCGATCTGATCGTTGCGGCTGCGTCCCGCGCGAACCTTGCCACCTAGTTCCTTGCCGGTGATCTCAATCAAGCCGCGCTCGAGAGCCGAGTGCACATCTTCATCGGTGTCCTTGGCTGCGAACGAACCCTGCTGGATTCGATTCCACAGCTCGCTAAGGTCCCGGTCTAGCTTCTCGAGTTCGCCTACGGTCAGGTAACCGGCCTGCTGCAGCGCACGAATGTGCGCCTTGGTGCCGGCGATGTCGTACTTTGCCAAGCGCCAGTCGAAGTGAATCGAACGACTGAGGGCTGCCACCGAATCGGCTGGACCACCGGAGAAGCGGCCACCCCAGAGGGCGCCGGCTTGCGAAGCGTGCTGCGACATGATTTTCCTTGACCTAAAGTCTTGGCCCGCGGATTGCCGCAGGACTTCTTCAATATTAGTTTCGAGTTGCCGGAGAGCTGCTAGCCGACGCTGACCTTGGAGATTCGACCCTTGACAAACTCAAGGTTGATTCGGGTAGCCCAGTAATCCATTGTCACCGGGCGGCCCACGCCGTCGACAGACACAATCCGGAGATAATACCCGTGAGCAGCAGTCGAGCGAGCGGCCACCGAGGGAAGTTTGCCTATCAGCGTTTTGGCAAAGCGCTGAGTCTTAGCCGATATGCGGTCAATGTCGACAGTGCCGGATGCGGGTGTGGGTACCGGGGTCGCAGCAAACGCAGCATTCCCCGCACCGAGGGTGAGGAGCACTGAAACGCTGACTGCAACTAACTTGCGATTGAGCATAGATCTAGGCTTGCTCCGCCAGCCAGGTCATAAGAGCTTTCTGGGCATGCAGGCGATTCTCGGCTTCGTCCCAGATCACACTCTGATCCCCGTCGAGAACCTCGGCCGAAACCTCGTAACCACGGTATGCAGGCAGACAGTGGAGGAAGATTGCATCCGACTTAGCTGCGGCCATGAGGGAAGAATCGACTGTGAAACCAGCGAAGTCCTTGATGCGCTGTTCCTTTTCATCTTCCTGACCCATGGAAATCCAGGTATCAGTCGCGACAGCATCGGCACCGGCAACTGCCTCGGTGGCATCGGTGGTAACCAACACACTTCCGCCTTGCGCAGCAGCGATTTCCTGTGCGCGGGCAACAACACCAGCGTTAGGCAGATAACCGCTGGGGCCAGCGACCGCGACGTGCATTCCGGCCAGAGCCATTCCGATCAGGTAGGAGTTTGCCATGTTGTTGCTGGCATCTCCGACGTAAGCGAACTTCTTACCCTTGAGGCTGCCCTTGTGCTCCAGGATTGTTAGCAGGTCGGCCAGGATCTGGCAGGGGTGGTAGTCATCGCTAAGCGAGTTGATTACCGGCACGTTTGCGTGTGCAGCCATTTCCTCGAGACCCGAATGGGCATAGGTGCGCCAAACAATAGTGGCAACCTGGCGATCGAGCACACGTGCCGTGTCCGCAATCGACTCCTTCTTACCCATCTGACTTACACCGGTATCGATGGTCATCGGGTTACCACCGAGGTCTGCAACACCTACGGTGAAAGAAACCCGGGTTCGGGTGGAGGTCTTGTCAAAAATCAGGGCTACGGTTTTTGGTCCCGCAAATGGACGGCGCGAATAAGGAGCTGCTTTCAACTCGCGAGCGAGCTGCAGAATCTCTGCCTGCTCGGCCGCAGTGACATCGTCGTCCTTTAGGAAGTGACGGACCATGATTGCTCCTTAGCTAATTGGGAAGAACCAGAGTACCAACACCGGTCTGGGTGAAGATCTCAAGCAAGATGCTGTGCGGGGTGCGGCCATCAATCACGTGGGCGCGAGGGACTCCCCCAGTTACCGCCTGCAGGCAGGCTTGCATCTTCGGAATCATGCCAGATTCAAGCGACGGGAGCATTTGCTCCAGCTCTGCCGCCGTGATCTCACTGACCAGCGAATCCAAGTTCGGCCAGTCGCTGTATAGGCCAGCCACATCGGTTAGCACCATGAGTTTTGCGGCACCGAAAGCCACTGCCGCTGCAGCTGCGGCCAGATCCGCGTTGACGTTGTATAGCTCGCCGTCAACACCAGGTGCCACGGTGGAAATCACTGGAATCTTGCCGGCATTCAGCGCGTCTAGGACAACGCGAGGATTGACGCTCGTTACCTCGCCAACGAACCCGATGTCGACCGGACCATCCTCGGTGTCAAGGTAGGTTTTTTCGGCACGGAAGAGGAAGGAGTCCTCACCAGAAAGTACAACGGGGTCTCCCCCGGCCTGGGCGATCATCTCGGCTAGATCAGCAGAGATCTGGTTACGCAAGACATCGCGAACTATCCCGATCGTCTCTTTGGTGGTTACCCGAAGGCCACCCTTGAACTCGGACTGGATGCCCTTTTCTTTCAGCGCTGCAGAGATTTGGGGGCCGCCGCCATGAACAACTACCGGCTTGATTCCCACCCAGCGCAGGTAGGCCATGTCCTCGCAGAAAGCTCGCTGAAGCTCGGCGTCGACCATTGCGTTTCCGCCGAATTTCACCACAACGACTTTGTCGTGGAACTGCTGCAGCCACGGCAGGGATTCGATGAGGGTAGCGGCCTTGATGCCGGCTAGTTGCTGGTTTTGCGCTTCTCCCGGAATCATGAGGAGTACTCGCTGTTCTCGGTGACGTACTTGTGGGTCAAGTCGTTGGTGTAAATAGTCGCGGCCGCAGAACCGGTGTTGAGATTGATGCCGATTTCGACCTTGCGCGGGGTCAGATCAACCAGCTCTCTAGGCTGATCCGGCTGCCCCAAGCGACTGACGCTGACGCCGTTGATGGTGACGTCGATGTTGTAAGGATCAAACTTGGCACTCGTGGTACCGACTGCAGCCAAGATGCGTCCCCAGTTGGGGTCGTTGCCGTAGATTGCGGCCTTGAAGAGGTTGTTGCGCGCGACCGAGCGACCAACTTCGACGGCGTCCGCCTCGGTATCTGCACCGGTCACTGCGATTGCGATGTCGTGGCTGGAGCCTTCGGCGTCAGAGAGCAACTGGAGGGCCAAATCCTGGCAGACCTCGGTAAGGAGTCGCTGGAACTCCTGGACATCCGCCGCGACGCCACTGGCACCCGATGCCATCAATGCAACCGTGTCGTTGGTGCTCATGCAACCGTCTGAATCCAGGCGATCGAAGGTCACTCTTGTGGCATTGCGCAGAGTTGCATCGAGTACATCGCTGTCGAGTGAGGCGTCAGTGGTGATGACCACGAGCATCGTAGCGAGACCCGGTGCGAGCATTCCCGCACCCTTGGCCATGCCACCGATAGACCAACCAGCGTTGGAGGTGCGACAGGCGGTCTTGCTGACTGAGTCGGTGGTCATAATCGCCTCGGCCGCTTGCTGGCCATTGCTGGCATTCAGGTTCGCAGCCGCTGCCTCGACTCCAGCGAGCAGCTTCGGTCGATCCAGCTGATCACCGATAAGGCCGGTCGAACAAACCAGGACATCGCCGGCAGAAACTCCCAGAAGTTCGGCCACCTTTTCTGCAGTGGCGTGTGTGGTCTGGAAACCCTCTGGCCCCGTGTAGCAGTTTGCGCCACCCGAGTTCAAAATGATGGCTTCAACTTCGCCGTCGGCAATCACCTGCTTGCTCCAAAGCACTGGATTGGCAAGACAGCGGTTGGTGGTAAAGACTGTTGCGGCAGCCTTCAGAGGACCCTGATTGACGACCAGCGCTACGTCCTTGTTGCCGTTCTTCTTCAGACCAGCTGCGACTCCGGCAGCTACAAAGCCCTTGGCTACGGTTACTGTCATGGTGCCACTCCGTTCACGGTCAGCCCGGTGTCCTCTGGGAGGCCTAGCGCCAGGTTCAGCGACTGAATCGCAGCCCCAGCGGTACCCTTCACCATGTTGTCGATTGCGGAAACGATAACAGCCCTACCCGCATGCTCATCGATCGCGATACCGATCAAGCAGGTGTTGACGCCCAGAGTGCTAGCGGTGCTTGGGAACTGACCCTCGGGCAGCAGTCGGACGAACTTCTCGTTGCCATAGGCCTTTTCGTAGGCGGCACGCAGTTGCTCGGCGGTTACGCCGTCGACCAGCTTGGCGGTGTTTATGGCCAGAATTCCCCGGCTCATTGGAACCAGCGCTGGGGTGAAATTCAAGACCACCGAACGACCGGATGCATGGCGCAGGTTCTGCTCAATCTCCGGGGTGTGACGGTGTACACCACCAACGCCGTAGGCCGAAGCCGACCCCATAATTTCGCTAGCCAAAAGGTTGGTCTTGAGGGTGCGTCCAGCGCCCGAAGTTCCAACCGAAAGTGCGCTCACGATGTCGTGTGGTTCAAGCAGAACTTCGGCCAATCCCGGTGCCAAGGCAAGGGTGATGGCGGTCGCGTTGCAACCAGGGACGGCAATTCGCTTCGCTCCCTGCAGGTTCTTGCGCTGTTTGTTTTTGCCACCCTCAACTAGAAGTTCTGGCATTCCGTAGGTCCAGTGGCCGGCATAGTTTCCGCCGTAAAACTTGACCCAGTCCGCCTCATTTTCCAAACGGAAGTCAGCGCCACAATCTAGCACCAAGGTCTCTGGTGAAATCCACGCGGCAACCTCGGCGCTCTTGGTGTGAGGCATAGCGAGGAAAACGATGTCATGACCAGCAAGAGTGGCCGCGTCTGTTGGCGCAAATACCATTTCGGCGTATTCGACAAGGTGTGGATGCAGGCTAGCGACTCGCTCACCGACATTGCTATTTGCCGTGACGGTTTTGACCGACAGCTGCGGATGCTGCGAAATCAGACGCAGCAGTTCACCACCGACATAGCCGCTGGCACCGGCGATTGCTACCGAGTAGACCATCTTGCTTCCTGTTCTGTCTCTCCCAAAGGGACGGTTGGTGATTGCTTGGCTAGCTGCGAATTGTCGCCCCGTGACGCTGGTTAGCTAGGGCAACTCCGGCCGCCTTGGATTCCGAGGCCTCGGCCTGGGTAAGCGTGCGATCGGTGGCGCGGAAACGAAGGGCAAAAGTCAGTGACTTGTGGCCCTCCGGGATCCCCTGGCCGCGGTAGTCGTCGGTGAGCTGAATGTGCTCCAACAGCGGACCAGCGCCCTCGACAATCGCCTGACTTAGGCTTGCCGCCGGGATATCTGCAGCAACCACGAGCGACACGTCCTGGGTAGCAGCAGGCTGGGTGTAAACCGCACTTGCCTGCACCGACTCCGGAGCCAAAGCACCGAGTTGATCCAGGTTGATCTCCAGTGCGCCGACACGACGGGGCAGGTGGTTTTCTGCGGCCAACGCTGGGTCAAGTTCACCGGCATAGCCGACAATCTGGTGTCCAGCCTCGGTGCTTACAAAGATTTCTGCGGTGCGACCTGGGTGGTAGCCCTTAGGCGAAGCTTGACGCACTTCAACCTGCACACCGAGGGCCAAGGCGACTACTCGTGCGGCCTGAATAGCCTCCTGATAACCCGCGGCCTCCGCCTTGGTGCCAACCTGCTGCAGGTTTCGGTCACCGAGGAACAGGGCAGCCAAGTGCTTTGGCTGAACTGGAATGGTTCCCTCCAGCGCGGCTAGAGCCTTGGCATCTGGACGCTCGTTACCGACTGGTAGGTCGGCATTACGGGTCACAGTTTTGGCTGGGTGGAAAACCGAACCAACTTCGAAGATCGAAAGGTTGGTGAGCCCGCGGGAGTGGTTACGCGCAGCTGCTTCGATCAGAGCGGGCAGGATTGATAGGCGCATGTTTGACGCCTGACCCTGCAGCGGGTTAGCCAACTTGACGACGGCGGGAGCCGAATTGGATCCCGTCTGAGTTCCAGCATTTCCAGCAACAGCAACCCACTCGACCTGAGCATCCGTGATGAACGGGTAGTTCAGAACCTCGGTGATTCCGGCTGCAGCCAGTGCGTTGGCAACCTTGCGGCGCTGCTGCTGGGCCACGGTATAGCCACGACCCGGAGGTGCGACTGGGAGTCGTGTCGGGATCCGGTGGTAACCGGTGATTCGCGCCACTTCCTCGACCAGGTCGGTCTTGTGCTTCAGGTCAGGACGCCAGGTCGGAGGAATGACTTCAAAGCCACCATCCACGTGAGCCACGACGCAGCCGATTTCTTGCAGAACTTTAGCGATTTCTGCAGGCTCGTAATCCACGCCAACTAACTGACTGGCGAAATCTTCTGGCAACCAAATGGTTGGCTGCGGTTCGTAGCCTCGGTAATCAGCACCAAACCACTGTGCCTCACCACGGGCGTGAACCTCCAGCAGCTGTACAACGCGAGCAACAGCATGCTTGGCCATCGAGTGGTCTACGCCGCGCTCGAAACGCTTTGAAGCTTCCGAAGGCAACTTGTGGCGGCGAGCACTGCGAGCAATGCTCACTGGGTCAAAGTTTGCGCCTTCGATCAGAACGTTGACGGTGCCGTCAGTGACCTCGGTGGATTCGCCACCCATGACGCCGGCCAGGCCGATGGCTCCCGAGTCATCGGCGATGACGAGGTCCTCTGGGTCAAGCTTGCGAATGGCACCGTCAAGGGTCTTGAGAGTCTCGCCCTTTTTGGCGCGACGAACCTGCATTCCACCCTGCAACTTGTCGAAGTCATAGGCGTGAATCGGCTGGCCGAGCTCCAGCATCACGTAGTTCGTGATGTCGACAATCAGCGAGATGGAACGCATGCCGGCCAGCTTGAGCCGGGAAACCATCCACGGCGGGGTTGGTCGGGTTGCATCGAGACCGGTCACCTGACGCAGCACGAATCGGGTGCAGCCAGCCTTGTCGCGAATCGGCGCTTGGTCGTCAACGGTTAGCGGGAAACCCTCGGTCGACTGCGGTTCGGCGTTGCCAGCTGGGTCGCGGAAAGCAGAACCAGTCGCGTGCGCGTATTCACGAGCTACGCCACGGATGCTCAGGCAGTAACCGCGGTCCGGAGTCACGTTGACTTCGGCAGCTTTGTCGTCCAGGTGCAGTAGCTCCTTGGCGTCGGATCCAATCTTCGGGTCCAAGTTGAGTTCGTGAAGACGCAGGATTCCGCCATGGTCTTCGCTGATGCCAAGCTCGCGGCCGGAGGCCAACATGCCGTCGGAAACGTGTCCGTAAGTCTTGCGCGCAGCGATGGCAAATGGGCCAGGTAGAACTGAGCCTGGGAGGCAAACTACGACTTTGTCGCCAACTTCGAAGTTGCTGGCACCACACACGATTCCGCGAATGTCAGCGCCGCCATCGGCCGCCTTCTCACCCTCGGGGGCAACCTGAACCTGGCACCAGCGGATGGTTTTGCCATTGGACTGCTCTTCCGGAACGAACTCCAGAACTTTACCCACGACGACCGGACCGGTCACGTCGTAGCCGTGAGCGCCCTCTTCTTCAAGACCAACCTTGACCAGTTCTGCCATCACCGATTCTGGGGTGGCGTCACCTGGCAGGTCTACATACTCTGCCAACCAATTCAACGGAACGCGCATTACAGCACCAATCCAAACTGCTCGCTGAAACGCACATCTGCTTCAACCATGTCGTGCATGTCCTTGACGTCGTTACGGAACATCAGGGTGCGTTCAATACCCATACCGAAAGCGAAACCGGAATAGACCTCAGGATCGATTCCAGCTGCCTTCAAAACATTTGGGTTCACCATTCCGCAACCGCCCCACTCGACCCAACGAGCGCCGCCCTTGGCTCCCGGGTGCCAAACGTCAAGCTCGGCAGAAGGCTCGGTGAATGGGAAGAACGATGGGCGCAGGCGAATCTGAGCCTCGGGGCCGAACATGCTTCGAGCAAAGTGCTCCAGCGTTCCTCGGAGGTCTGCCATGGTTAGGTTTTTGTCGATTGCCAGACCCTCAACCTGGTGGAATACCGGGGTGTGGGTCGCATCGAGTTCGTCGGTTCGGAAGACGCGTCCGGGGCACAGCACGTAAATCGGCACTTCGCGCTGCAGCATGGAACGGACCTGAACCGGAGAGGTGTGGGTACGCAAAACCAAGTGGCTTTCGACTGGCTCGACGAAGAAGGTGTCCTGCATTGCTCGTGCAGGGTGGTCAGCATCGAAGTTCAAGGCGTCGAAGTTGAACCATTCGTTCTCAACCTCTGGGCCTTCTGCAATCTCCCAACCCATTCCCACGAAGATGTCGGAGATCTGCTCCTGAAGCAGTGAAAGCGGGTGGCGAGCGCCTAGTGGCGCAAGCAGAGGCGCTGCGGTGACGTCGACGGACTCCGCAGCAAGCTTGGCGTGCTCTTCGGCCGCAAAGAGCTCGGTCTCGCGCGCGGTGTAAGCCTGAGTGATCTGGCCGCGAGCCTGACCAACGATCTTTCCAGCCTCTGCCTTAAACTCAGCGGCTAGCTTACCCAGCTGACCGTTCAGTTCGACGATTGCGGATTGCTCACCGAGAACAGCGGCACGGGCGCTCTTCAAGGAGGCCAGATCTGAGGCGGCGGCGATGGCGGCAAGCGCCTGCTGAACTACGGCCTCAACCTGGGCGGCAGAGATTGGATTTGCGCTACTCATAAGGCTTCAAGTCTACCTTTAGAGGCTAGTTCTTGCCCCTAAGAGCGCTGGGCAAAAGCGGTCTGATAGAGACAGACGCTGGCCGCAGTAGCCAGATTTAGGCTTTCGGCAGGTCCGTAGAGTGGCAAGCCCACCACGCGATCTACAGCTGCCAAAGTCTCCGGCTCAAAACCCCAGGCTTCGTTGCCGAAAACCCAGGCGGTTGGCTTGGTTAGCGTGCCAGCCGGTAACTCGGTGATGAGGTCACCGCCGCCGTCAGCGGCAAATACCTGGATCCCCGCTGCCTTGAGTGAGGCAATGGCGGATTCCACGGTGACGCCCTGCACGATCGGCAGGTGGAAGAGCGACCCGGTGGTAGAACGGACCACCTTTGGGTTGTAGATGTCGACACTGTTGTCGGTGAAGATCACAGCATCGGCGCCGGCAGCATCGGCTGCCCGCAGGACGGTACCGGCATTACCCGGGTCCCGAACCTGAGAAAGCACTGCAACCAGCTTTGGTTTGGTCTTGAGCACCGAGTCCAGGCTCACGTGCAGCTGCTGGCAGACCGCCAGAACACCCTGCGGGGTGGTGGTGTCGCACATTGCCTCGAGCACACGATCGTTGACCAGAGTCAACTCGACGCGGGCGCGATGCAGGCGTTCAAAAAGCTGCGGGTAGCGGTCTACGCACTCTTGGGTCGCGTAGAGCTCGACGATTGACTTGGGAGTATCCGCGGCCTCTTTCAGACCCTGCGGCCCCTCAAGCAGAAAGAGCCCGGTCTGGGACCGGGCGTCTTTCTTTGAGAGCCTTGCGACCCCTTTGACCAAACTGGACTTGGGATCGATCAGCATTTTGAAACTAGTTAGCCTTTGGGGCCGAGGTGTCTGCAGGCAGAGCAGCCTTAGCGCTTGCAACCAGCTTGCTGAAGGTAGCTGCGTCGTTTACGGCCAGGTCGGCCAGGATACGACGGTCAACTACGATTCCAGCCAGGTTCAGGCCCTGGATGAAGCGGTTGTAGGTCATGCCGTTGGCGCGGGCAGCTGCGTTGATGCGCTGGATCCACAGACGACGGAAGTTGCTCTTGCGGTCGCGACGGTCGTTGTATGCGTAGACCAGCGAGTGCAGCATCTGCTGCTTGGCCAT
>ERZ650311.1538-NODE-1538-length-11251-cov-12.925063_pt1 | contig 11251 bp, 8 predicted proteins | sample MGYA00376247_ERZ650311 | MGnify/ENA primary metagenome ERZ650311 (study PRJEB26733, sample SAMN07839324) | wastewater metagenome | biome: small river; feature: stream; material: water | place: USA: North Carolina | collected 2016-07-28 ... | reverse complement strand
CACACGTAGACGCTCCAGGTCACGCTGACTACATCAAGAACATGATCACCGGTGCAGCTCAGATGGATGGTGCCATCCTCGTAGTAGCAGCAACCGACGGTCCTATGCCTCAGACCAAGGAGCACGTTCTCCTTGCTCGCCAGGTTGGCGTTCCTTACATCGTTGTAGCACTGAACAAGTCGGACATGGTTGACGACGAGGAAATCCTCGAGCTCGTCGAGGTCGAAATCCGCGACCTTCTAAACCAGTACGAGTTCCCTGGCGACGACGCACCAGTTGTCCGCGTTTCGGGCCTCAAGGCTCTCGAAGGCGACGCACACTGGGGCGAGCAGGTTCTCAAGCTCATGGATGCTTGTGACACCTTCATCCCAGAGCCTCAGCGCGACACTGACAAGCCGTTCCTTATGCCTGTCGAAGACGTCTTCACCATCACCGGTCGTGGCACCGTTCTCACCGGTAAGGTTGAGCGCGGCCAGGTCAAGATCAACGACGAAGTCGAAATCGTTGGTATCCGCGACACCCAGAAGACCACCGTCACTGGTATCGAAATGTTCCGCAAGCTACTCGACTACGCAGAGGCCGGTGAGAACGTTGGTGTTCTTATCCGTGGTCTAAAGCGTGACGACGTAGAGCGCGGTCAGGTTGTTTGCAAGCCTGGTTCGATCAAGCCTCACACCGGCTTTGACGCAAACGTCTACATCCTTTCAAAGGATGAGGGTGGCCGTCACAACCCGTTCTACTCGAACTACCGTCCACAGTTCTACTTCCGTACCACTGACGTAACTGGTGTTATCACCCTGCCAGCCGGTACCGAGATGGTTATGCCTGGCGACACCACTGAGATGGCCGTTGAGCTCATCCAGCCAATCGCTATGGAAGAGGGTCTGCGTTTCGCAATCCGTGAGGGTGGCCGCACTGTTGGTGCCGGTACCGTCACCAAGATCAACAAGTAAGTAACCCTTACTCGAATCGGAAATCCCCTCGGGCTTCGGCCCGGGGGGATTCTCGTTTTAACCTGCAGATATCACGTTTCAGGAGACCTCAGAATCGGGGGACCGAAGGCGCTTCAGGATCTGTCAAGGTTCGCACTATTTGTCTTGGGATACGACCCATTGAGCGTCTTATGGTAACGAAAGGATAAATCTGAAACGCTTCAAGCAAGGTGTGCCTTACCGTTCTATTAGACCCGTGAACTGCGGGTAAACAGGCGTTGCGCAACGACGCTCAACTAGTAGGAGAGAAATGAACAAGCCACTGATTCGCAGAATGGTTGCCAGCCTTGCCGCTGCAGCCATGGTTGCAGTCGGCGTCTCGGGCATCGCGATGCCAGCACAGGCCGCCACCAAGACCCTAACCATCGGATATGACTCCGACCCAGCCCCAAACGGCTACGACCCAGTACTTTATGCGGCCGGTCAGCGCCTGTTCTACGAGTCGCTGTACGACTCGCTGTTCTTCTTGGATGGCAAGGGTGGCGTAACTCCAGGTGCTGCCGTTTCCTCCAGCCAGCCATCAGATAACCTGAGCATCAACATGGTTATCCGCACCGGCCAGAAGTTCTCTGACGGCTCGGCACTTACCCCAGACGTGGTCAAGGCCAACCTCAGCCGCGTCTTCACCGACAAGAAGACCGACTACCCAGCTCTGCAGCCATTCGTGGCCGGCGGTGCAGCCGAGATCAAGTCGGTCACCGCAGACTCCAGCTCGGTGACTGTGACCTTCGCAAAGGCCCAGGCAAACGCTGCCAAGCTCTTCACCGGTGCTTCCGGCATGATCGTGGCTGGTTCGCAGGCGACCATCAACAACAAGCTGGGAACTGCGCCAGTGGGCAGCGGTCCTTACACTCTGGTGAAGGCCGGAACCATCAAGGGCAACACCTACAAGCTGGTCAAGAACGCCGGCTACTGGAACGCCGCAAAGTACGGTTACGGCAACCTGGTTTACAAGGTTTACAGCAACCCTCAGGCTCAGGCTAACGCTGTTGCAACCGGTCAGTCGGACATTGCCGTGAACCTGAACGGTTCCACCATCGCACTGCTGCAGGAGCGCCAGACTGGTCTGGTAACTCAGGGCGGAAACGTCTTCTGGCTGCAGTTCTGGAACGGTGGAATGAACCCACCGGGTCCAAACCCGCCTGTTGCAGACAAGAACGTTCGTTTGGCGCTTTCTTACGCCACCGACCGTGCTGCACTGGTCAAGGCGCTGTTCAAGGGCAACCGTCCAACTGCAAACTGGATCCCTAAGGGCCAGACCGGTTTTGACGCCGACCTAGACAGCACCTACGCTTACAACCCAACCAAGGCGAAGCAGCTGTTGGCAGATGCCGGAGCACGCAGCCTCACCGTCAGCACCATCGCAGGTAACCCAGGCGAGATCCCATTCTGGACCGCACTGGCTGCTCAGTGGGCAAAGGTGGGCGTAACCCTGAAGTTCAAGTTGGCAGCAAACACCGACGAGCTGTTCGGTGCGGTTGTCAGCCAGCCATTCGGTAACTTCAACACCGTAAATGCAAACCCAGCCGGCTTCGCCGTTGGTGTGATCCTGAACGGATTTGCCAACATCTTCCACACCAAGAATGCCGCCATCGAGGGTGCGACCTACGCATCGCTGGCCAACCCAAGCGCCACCAACCTGAAGGCGCTTAACAACGCCCTGGTTAACGAAGCCTGGGTAATGCCTTACATGGAGGGCTACGGCTACATCGGCTACAACAAGTTCTCGATCAAGCAGCCAACTGTTGGCTACGACGGTCTGAACCCAATGCTGATTAGCATCCAGAGCAAGTAACAACTAAGTGGTGGGGGTTCGCCGTGAGGCGAGCCCCCATCGCTAACTTTCTAAGGCAATAAACATGGTCCTGCGGCTTATCCTGAACCGCCTCTTGATGGGTGTAATGACCCTTCTCCTGGCTGGCCTTCTCAGCTTCGTCTTTGTTCACCTGATGCCGGGAAGCCCCGGGCAGATCGTCAAAGGTATGGGCGCCTCAAAGGAGGTCATCTGGGCCTTTGACGAGAGCATCGGTTGGCACAAGTCGCTCTTCATCCAGTTCACCGATTGGCTGGGGCAACTTTTTCAAGGCAACTTCGGAGAGTCCTACGCTGACGGAGTTCCGATCGCGTCGGACCTACCAATCCGGCTCGAAGTTACCGCGAGCCTGAGTTTCGGGGCCATCATTGTGACTTCGATTTTTGGAGTCATGGCAGGTGTGGTTGCCGCAGTGCGCGGTGGCTTCCTGGACCGAATCATCAACACCAGTTCCAACGCCTTCTTCTCCATCCCTGGCTACTGGCTGGCCATTCTTCTCGTTTTGGTCTTCGCCGTTTACAACCCGCTCCTTCCTGCAACGGGTTATGTCGACTTTGCCAGCGACCCCGCCGCTTGGGCTCAGAGCCTAGTGCTGCCAATCCTGGCCATCTCTATCCCCAGTGCCGCCGGCCTAGCTCGCAATACGCGCGCCGCGATGTACGACGCCCTCTCGCAGGAGCACCTTCGCACCCTCCGCGCCATCGGCACCCCTAGCTGGCGCCTAATCTACGTTCACGCCCTGAGATTTGCCAGCGTCCAGATCATCGCGATGATTGGCCTCAACTTTGTGCTCACCTTTGGTGGCACCGTGATGATCGAGCAGCTCTTCTCGATGCCCGGTCTCGGCGTAAATGCCCAGGCCGCCATTGGAACCCACAACATCCCCGCCATCCAAGCCACGGTGGTAATCACCACCCTCGTGGTAGTAGTTACCAACCTGGTCACCGAGTTGTTGATCATGTTCCTGAACCCGAAGATCCGAACCCGATGAGCAACCGAACCAAGCTTCTGCCGCACTACCTTCGCAAGCCGAGCGCTGTTGTCGCGCTGGTCTGGCTGGCCTTCCTGATTCTTGGATCACTTCTGGGTAAGTACTGGCTTCCCTATGACCCAACGATGCCACTGCCCGGATCCGAGCTTCAGCTTCCTTCTTGGCAGCATCTGATGGGGACCGACGACCTAGGCCGCGATATCTTCAGCCGACTTTTCTCGTCTACTTCGCTCAGCTTGTACGCATCGATTTGGACTCTGGTTCCTGCTTTCGCAATCGGCCTGCCGATGGCGTTGTTCGCTGCCGAAAAGCGCGGCCAGGTCGAGAACACCCTAAGTCGCGTGGCCGACATCGTCTTTGCGTTGCCCTCGACCGTAATGCTGCTGGCGTTGATTGGCACCATCGGAGTTAAGACCGAGCCAGTCATGATCTTCTTCGGGTGCCTGATTGCTCCGGCTGTTTACCGCATCATGCTGGGTCAGACCATTGCGGTGCGTCAGCGTCTCTACGTCGATGCTGCTCGCTTGAACGGCCTCAACTCTTTGCAGATAAACCTGCGCCACGTGTTACCTGCGCTCTACCGCTTCCTCGCAGTTCAGCTGGCGATGTTGTTTGCAGTCTCGCTGCTGATGCAGGCCGGTTTGGCCTTCTTGGGCTTTGGCCCTCAGGAGCCGCAGGCTAGCTGGGGTGCGATGATCGCAAACGGAAACCTTCACATCTATGACTTCCCATGGATGATGGTGCCGCCCGGACTGATGTTGGTCCTGACGGTGCTGGCAGCAAATCACCTGGCAGACGTCATCGGTGGTGGCGATCCAGCTCTGGCGAAGCCGATGACCATTCTCATTCGCTCGATTGCCAGGAAGGTTCCGGCCGCACCGAGTCTGGAGACTAACCCAGCAGATGGCAACGCTCTCCTGGAAATCCGTGACCTGAGGGTCGCTGTCAGCGGAGCTCATGAACTCGTCACCGGCGTCTCCTTGAAACTGATGCCCGGTCGAGTTTTGGGAATCGTGGGTGAATCCGGCTGTGGCAAGACCATGACCGCACTCTCGGTGATTGGTGTGCTTCCTAAGGGAGTCCAAATCACCTCGGGCTCGGTGTTCCTTAAGGGACAGAACATTGCGGGTTGGTCAGAAAAACAGCTGAATGCTGTCCGCGGCAAGCAGATTGCGTACATCTCGCAAGAGCCGATGGTGGCTCTGGACCCGATGTTCAGTGTGGCCAACCAGCTAACCGTGCAGATTCGCCGTCTTCGCAAGGTTTCGAAGGGCCAGGCAAAACTGATTGCACTAGACCTGCTGAACAAGGTTGGGATTCCGGCCCCGGAGCGCGTCATGAAGAGCTACCCGCACCAGCTTTCCGGCGGAATGGCGCAGCGTGTTGCAATCGCTCTGGCACTCACGGGGCAGCCAGACCTGCTGATTGCCGACGAGCCGACAACTGCTCTGGACGTGACTATTCAGGCTGAAATTCTGGAACTGCTGCGCAGCCTGGTGCACGAGTTCAACATGGGCGTCGTGATTGTTACCCACAACCTGGGTGTTGTGGCTGACATCGCCGATGAAGTGGCCGTGATGTACGCCGGCCAGGTGGTCGAATCCGGCCTGGTATCCGAGGTGCTAAACCACCCGGCGCACCCCTACACTGCGGCACTGCTCGGTGCCGATCCGCACGTACCATCCAATGTGGCGCGACCCGAGCGCCTGGCCTCGATCGCCGGCAACGTTCCTGCACCAGCTACCTGGACCAGCTCCTGTAGATTCGCGGATCGTTGCTCGTTTGCCACGGACGTGTGCAAGCAGGACCTCCAAATTCGTCCGGCTCACAGTGGTGGCACCGTCCAGTGCCAGCGTTTTGGTGAACTCACTCTCGAAGTTCTGCACAAGTAGCAGGTGAAAAGAAAATGACTACTCAAAAGAACTCTGAAAACCTACTCGAAGTTTCGGGACTCTCGGTCCGCTACGGAAGTGGCCGCCGGGCCTTTACCGCAGTCTCCGACATTGCACTTGAGATCGCTCCTGGCGAGACCCTCGGTGTAGTTGGTGAATCTGGTTCGGGAAAGTCGACCATCGGCAAGGCGATCCTGGGACTGGAAAAGGCGCACACCGGTTCGGTCCGTTTCCTGGGGCGCGATATCACCAAGCACAGCTTGAAGCAGCGTAAGCAATCGGCAAGCGAGCTACGCGTCGTCTTCCAAGATCCTTATTCATCCCTCAACCCTGACCTAACAATTGGCGAGACCCTGACCGAGCCACTGCGAATCAAGGGCATGGGCAAGGACCAGGCTTGGGCCAAGGCTCGCGAAGTCCTGGGAAAGGTCGGCCTGCCGCAGGATGCCGTAGATCGCCTGCCGCGTAACTTCAGCGGTGGTCAGCGTCAACGCATCGCAATTGCGCGCGCCCTGATCGTCGATCCAAAACTCATAGTCCTGGATGAACCAGTTTCGGCCCTGGACCTTTCCACCCAGGCGCAGGTACTGAACCTGCTTGCGGATCTGGCCAAGAGCGAGGATGTCGGCTTCCTCTTCATCGCTCACGATATCGACGTGGTGCGATTCCTCTCGGATCGAGTCGTCGTTCTCTACAAGGGTCGCATCATGGAGACCGGGCCGGTCGAAGAGGTAGTCACCAATCCTCGCCACCCATACACTCAGGGCCTGATCGCCGCAGCTCCGGTGCCTCGTCCCGAGGAACAGGCGGAGCGGCGCAAGCAGTGGTTGGAGCTCCAAGAGCGTAAGAACGCGGTCACCGGAGTTTTCAAACTTCAAGCGCCCGCCTTCAAGAATGGCTGCCCCTACTTCAACCGCTGCTCAATCTCCACCGAGATTTGTGGCAACACCATGCCCGAACTTCGCGAGTTCGGTGAGGTCAAGGTAGCCTGCCACCACGCCAAGTGACCGCAGCAGGCCCTAGCAGTTAGGCTCAAGGAATGACCAGTTGGATTCGCGTACCCGAGAACTCGGTGCCCGAAGTTGGCAACCGTCCGGTTTACCAACTGCGTCGCGTTTTCGCGGTCGCCCAGTTGCCGGCCAGCGTCGAGTTGCGAATCAGTGCCCACGGAATCTACACGGCTTACCTGAATGGTCACCGCGTTGGTAACGACGAAATGACTCCGGGATACACCGAGTACGGGGTGCGCACTCAGTTTCAGACCTACGACGTTACTGAGCTCTTGCTGCCGGGGCAGAACGTGCTGTTAGTCGAGCTGGCCGACGGCTGGTATCGCGGGGCGGTGGGTGCTACTCAGGTCGGAAACCAGTATGGCGAAGCCGTGGAGCTGTGGGCGGAACTACGGGAAAGCGCTTCCGAAGGGCACGTCCTGGTTTCCACCGACCAAAACTGGCGGTTTGCACCGAGCCACATCCTGAAGGCCGACCTTTTCCGCGGTCAGGTCGAGGATCAGCGACTGATTGATAAGGCCGTTCACGTCGCCGAGTTCGAGGATCGAGCTTGGCCGACCGTGGTTGAAGTCGAATACGTTGGCGAGTTGGTTCCGCAGCGAGTGCAAGCCAACCGTGTCACTGAATACCTGCGGCCGAAATCAATTCGCCGGCTAGACGCGAACACTCAGATCGTGGACTTTGGGCAGAACCTCAACGGCTGGGTGCGACTGCAGAACTTGGGGCCGGTGGGCACCACGGCAACTTTGACCCACGCAGAGTGGCTCGGCAAGGATGGCGACATCACCACCGAGCACCTAGATGTCCACTTTCCGATCTTCCCCGAGCCTATTTACGCGCATCAGGTAGACACCGTCATAAGCTCCGGCGTTCCGGGTGGGGTGTTCGAACCGCGTTACACCAGTCACGGATTTCAGTACGTGCGGGTTCAGGGCTTGCCGTTTGACCTGAATCCCGAGGACATTGCCGCAGCCGTGGTGCACACCGACTTGCCACGAATCGGCCACCTGCGAACTTCCGATGATCGACTCAACTGGATCCACGACGCGGCCGTCTGGAGTTTTCGCGGCAATGCCCTGGATGTGCCCACCGATTGCCCAACCCGCGAACGCAGTGGTTGGACTGGTGACTGGCAGCTGTTTGCCGAGACCGCGGCCTTCCTCTATGACGTGCGCGAGTTCAATCGCAAGTTTCTGTCAGATGTTAGAACGCTCCAGGAAGCCAGTGGTCGGGTGCTCAATATCGCGCCCAAGGACAAGACTTCCGTGGAAGGCTTCCCTGGCAATCTGAACGGTTCCTCCGGTTGGGGTGACGTGGTTGCCCAAGCCCCGATGATGATGTACCGCGAATACGGAGACATCGAACAGCTGGAAGAAAATTTTGAGGCCATGACTCGGTGGGTTCAGTTTGCGGTTCAGACCGCGGGCTCGGGCCGGCACCCCAGTCGCGAAGGCAAGCCGAAGAAGCCACACGAGGACTACCTGTGGGACACCGGATTCCACTGGGGTGAGTGGCTGGAGCCGGACAATCCGGTTGATGATTTCGGCGCCTTTCTGGCATCCGATAAGGCAATCGTGGCGACGGCCTACCTGCACCGAAGCGCACTCCAGGTTGCCGAAGCGGCTCAGATGCTTGGTGAAACCGATCAGATTGCTGTCTATCGCGAGATCGCCTCGGGGGCGCTGGCGGCCTGGCGGGACGAGTTCTTGCAGTCGGATGGCAGCATCAGTCAGCCTTCGCAGGCAAACTATGCCAGGGCGTTGGCTTTTGGCTTGATTCCAGACCAGCTGGTCGGTCAAACGGCCGTGCACCTTGCAAAACTAGTTGTGGACAACGGATATCGCTTGGCTACGGGGTTCCTAGCAACCCCGATGCTGCTGCCGGCGCTGGCCGATCACGGCTACCTGGACCTCGCCTATCGTCTCTTATTCCAGGAGCAGCAGCCTTCGTGGCTCGCGATGCGCAATCGCGGTGCAACCACCGTATGGGAACGCTGGAACGGGGTCGACGAAGACGGCGTCCCGCACGATTCGCTGAACCACTACAGCAAGGGTGCTGTGATCACCTTCCTGCACCAGTACACCGCCGGGCTCAAGCCCATCGAACCGGGTTATCGCCGGTTCGCGGTCAAGCCGATGCCAACCCCCGAGTTGGAGTGGATTGAACTTACACTGCAGTCTCCGGTGGGTCTGATCGAAGTGGAGTGGCGTCAATCCGGCGGCGTTTTCACTCTGGAAGTGCTGGTTCCAATCGGAGCATCGGCGGAGGTAACGCTTCCAGACGGCACCGAGCAAATTCTCGGTGGGGGAGCCCACGTTCTGGAGTGTGCAATCTAACTGGCGCATTCCTCGCAACACACCCGACTGCGTGGGCACGGTCACGCGCAGTGGGCGGGTTGGCGAATCGAGGATTGACTCGGTGGCGGATTTGAGCTGCTGACTTTACTAATCCGCCCGAAAAAGATTTGCAATGACACGCCCCGATGTGGCAGACTAGACAGGTTCGCAAGATTTGCGTGCTCTCTGCGCGCTCACTGCAGGCAATGTGAACCACCGATTTACCGGTGGGGCCGGCCGCAGCAAGAACAAAAATGTAACTACCTACGACAGGTTGTACGGGTCGGATATTGTCCGACACGCCCGACAGCGTGGGTGGGAGAAGCAGTACCCCGCCGGGTTCATGCCCAGCTCGCAAGAGCCAGGTATTCCGGAGGATTTGACAGATAAACAGTGGTGCAACAGAAGTAGTGCTACTTAGCGTCCGGCGGCCGAAAGGCCAAAGGTGTGAACGAAAGAGAGTCAAGATGGCGGCCCAGAAGATCCGCATTCGACTTAAGTCGTACGACCACGAGGTCATCGACACTTCGGCTCGCAAGATCGTCGACACGGTTACCCGTGCCGGTGCGACCGTTGTAGGCCCAGTGCCTCTGCCGACCGAGAAGAACGTGGTCTGTGTGATCCGTTCACCTCACAAGTACAAGGACAGCCGCGAGCACTTCGAGATGCGCACCCACAAGCGCGTTATCGACATCATCGACCCAACTCCTAAGGCAGTTGACTCGTTGATGCGTCTCGACCTTCCGGCAGACGTCAACATCGAGATCAAGCTCTAAGGATTAAAGATGTCAACTCCAAACAAGACTGTTAAGGGCCTGCTGGGCAAGAAGCTCGGCATGACTCAGGTCTGGGATGAGAACAACAAGCTTGTTCCTGTCACCGTGATCGAGGCTGGCTCAAACGTAGTAACCCAAATCAAAAACGTAGAGACCGATGGCTACAACGCCATCCAGGTTGCATACGGTGCAATCAAAGCTGCAAAGGTCGACAAGCCAACCGCTGGTCACTTTGCAAAAGCTAACGTGACTCCTCGTCGCTTCCTTGCAGAAATTCGCACTGCTGACGCAAATGAATATTCAGTTGGTCAGGAACTCGGTGTTGAGGTTCTCGAAGTTGGCAAGAAGGTCGACGTAGTTGGTACCTCAAAGGGTAAGGGCTTCGCCGGTCACATGAAGCGTCACGGCTTTGCTGGTGTTGGTGCATCGCACGGTCAGCACCGCAACCACCGTAAGCCAGGTTCGATCGGTATGTCATCGACACCGGGTCGCGTTTTCAAGGGAATGCGCATGGCGGGCCGTATGGGTACCGACCGCGTTACCACTCTTAACCTCGTGCTTCACGCAGTAGACGCTGAAAAGGGTCTGTTACTCGTGAAGGGCGCAGTTCCTGGTCCTAAGGGTCAGCTCGTATTCGTTCGCAACGCAGTGAAGGGAGCGTAAGTCTTATGACTTCAGTAGACGTTCTCGACGTAACAGGTAAGAAGGCTGGCACTGCCACTCTTCCTGCAGAACTGTTCGACGTCCAGGCAAACATTCCACTAATCCACCAGGTTGTTGTTGCTCAGTTGGCAGCTGCTCGTCAGGGCACTCAGTCAACCAAGCGCCACGGTGAAGTTCAGGGAACCGGTAAGAAGCCGTTCAAGCAGAAGGGAACCGGTCGCGCTCGTCAGGGTTCGCTCCGTGCTCCACAGATGCGTGGCGGTTACGTAACTCACGGTCCAAAGCCTCGTGACTACGACCAGCGCACTCCTAAGAAGATGATTGCTGCTGCAGTAAAGGGCGCTCTAAGCGACCGCGCACGCAACAACCGTCTGCACGTAATCGACGCTTTCGCTCTTGGCGACAAGCCATCGACCAAGTCAGCACAGTCGATCATTGCGAAGCTAACCGGCCGCCGCAACGTTCTAGTTGTTCTAGACCGCAGCGACGACGTTAGCTACAAGAGCTTGCGCAACATTCAGAACCTTCACGTTCTGCCTGTTGACCAGCTAAACGCATACGACGTTTTGTTGAGCGACGACGTGATCTTCACCAAGTCAGCACTAGACGTATTCATCGCAGGTCCATCGAAGGGCTCGGCTAAGGCCACTGCTACTTCGAGTGAAGCAGCGGAAGGCTAACCATGACTGCAATCAACAAAGATCCACGCGACGTAATAATCAAGCCAATCGTCTCTGAGAAGAGCTATAACTTGATCGACAACGGCAAGTACACCTTT
>ERZ650311.1537-NODE-1537-length-11253-cov-10.307823_pt1 | contig 11253 bp, 22 predicted proteins | sample MGYA00376247_ERZ650311 | MGnify/ENA primary metagenome ERZ650311 (study PRJEB26733, sample SAMN07839324) | wastewater metagenome | biome: small river; feature: stream; material: water | place: USA: North Carolina | collected 2016-07-28 ... | reverse complement strand
TTGCCCTCGCGCTCGATCACGGTGCCGCGGTCGGTGTGCGTGCGGGTGACGCTGGCCGGCGCCGCGGCGGGGGCGCCGCAAGGGGCTGCGCTGCCGTGGGCGCCGGCAGGGGGGGGCGCGGCGGGCTCGGTGCTGATGAGGCCGCTGCGGACCACCTGGCCGGTGGCGCGCGCGTAGTCGGCTTCGGCCTTGGCGCTGTTGATCACGTTCTGGGCAAGGTCGCTGATTGCGCGTGCCGTGGCGGCGTCGATCTTGCTTTTGCGCACGTCGTCGATGGTGTCGAAAATCACGCTGCGCAGGTCGTCCATGGTCTTCACGGGTTGGATTCCTCGGGTTGTGCCGCGCGGGCGCGGCGGTTGAGCTGGCGGTTGAGCGCGCCGACGGCCTGCACGGCGCGGACGATGTGCTCGGGGTAGCGGTGCACGCTGTTGCGCGCCATGAGGTCGGCGCGGGTGATGAGTTCCAGGTTGTCGAGCGTGGCGTTGCGCTTGTCGCCGTCCCGGAAGACGAGCGCGTAGCCGGGCGGAATCTCGCGGCCCGCGGATTCCCACACCAGGTGGTGGACCGGGCGCCAGTCGCGCCACTTGTTGCCGGTCTCGGCGACCTTGCGCACCGGGTAGCCGTCGGCGTCGACGGACTCGGTGCCGATCGGGCGCCACAACTGCGCGGCGCGGCCGTTGCGCTGGCCGGGCTGGAAGCGTGTGGCCTTGCCGCCGAGGTCCAGGCCGGTCGTGCCGGCGTTCCAGGTGGTGTGGCCGGGGGCAAAGCGTGTGTGCTGCCCGCCGCCGATGCCTTGCTGGTGGGCCTCGCGCATGCGAGCGACCTTCCATTCGCGCGACTTGCGCAGCCCGGCGCGCTTGACGCCGTGCACGACCTGTTTGTAGGTCAGGCCCATCAGGTCGGCGCATTCCTGCGCGCTGTGGGTGGCGTACAGGCCGCGCAGTTGCGCGATGCGATCGGGCGTCCAGACGCTGCGGCCGGCGTCGAGGCCGAGCTTTTTCGCCCGCTGGTTGATGGCGCCCGGGGTGACGCCGATGCGTGCGGCCAGCTCGCGGGTGGGCGTGCGGCCGTACTCGGTGCGCATCAGCGCATCGTCGGCGGGCGGCCAGGGGTGGCGGGTGCGTGGCATGGCGGCGGTCAGAAGGGCAGGGCGAGCTCGCGCTCGATGCACTCGCAGGCCAGCGCCATGTAGGCGGCGCCGTCTACCCAGTCTTCGCGGCGGTGCTTGCCCTCGGCGGCCCGCGCGAGCTTGAGGAAGACCATGAATGCCCAGCCGTCGGCCTCGGCTAGCCCCCAGCGATGGTTGGACGGGCCACGCCACACGTTGAACATCTGCACCGCGCGCGCCATCGAGCGCTCTCCGTCGGCGTTGTAGCGCTCGTCGGAACGGTTGCCGATGGTGTCGGCGGCCTCGATGAGGAGGTCGGGGGCGGTGGGCAGGGTGGTGCCTGCTGTGGTGGTCATGCTTCAGGCCTCCTGCACCAGGCACCCGCCAAGCTCCTGCAGCTTGGTGAGCGCCTCGCTGGCCTCGCGGGTGTCGACCGCGAAGGTCAGCCCCATGGCGTGGATCTCGACCTGGCGCACCGGCTCGTAGCTGCCTCGGATCGTCACCGCCTGGTCGGGCTCGAGATAGGTGCCGATGGCCTCGAGCAGATCGGCGAGGGGGACGGTGTCGATGTCGGGCTCGCCAAGTCTCGCGACAACGTTCTGCGCGGTGGCAACAACAGCAAACACTTCCCCGCCGTCCTTGTCGTCGTGCGCGCGCTCGAACAGGGCGGAGATATCAACGTGGGGCATGAGCACCTCCATCGTCTGCGCAATCGCTTTTCGAGCCGACTCGCAATCGGCCTGCCAGCGCTTTGCCATGTCCGCATGCAAATCGTTCTCGTGGCGGATGCTCTCCATCTCGGCATGCAGCGCCTCGACCCGGTTTGACAGGTGCTGCGCCTCGTTGTGCATGGCCTCGTATGCGTGCGTCTTGCTGTCGAGCAGCGTCTGCAGCTTGTCGGCCAAGGCCTTGGCGTTGCGCAGCTCGAAGCGGGCTTCGGCGAGCTCGTCGGCGGTGCTTTTTAATCCGTGTTGTTCGGCGATCAGGCTGTCCATCATGTCCTCGTCGGTCGTTGATCCATGCGGCTGCTGGCGGCGTTGATCTGTGCCCTGGCTGGGGCGGCCTCTCGAGCATTGGCTCACCACTGAGGCCAACCGGCCGCCAGCATGCGAATGGATGCCCGGTTACGCTTTCCGGGCCTCCGGTACAAAGCTCAGCGCGGTGCGCGTGAGTCCGGTCGTAGTAAGGGTTAAGGCGTGCCGAACAGAATCGGCACGCCGGCCTTGGCGCGGATCAGATCAACCGTTTCGCGGCAGGCGTCTTCCAGCACGCGATCGGCGCGCTGCAGGTCGAACCAGAACTTGATCTCTCCGCTGTTGCGGTCGATGCGGTAGCGCAGCAAGACCTCGATCGAGTAGGGCGTGCCGCCAGCGAAGGGGCGCAGACCGAGCGTGAACTTGCGGAACACCTCGAGCTTGCCCTTCGTGGCGCTGTCGCCCTCTTCGGTGAATTCAAGCTGCACCATGCCGTTGGCGAGGTTGACCGCGCTTCCGTACTTGACCTTGCGGGTTTCCTGCAGCGTGAGCACGAAGTTGAGCACCTCGCCACCAGCCGGGTCTGCGATGTCGCCGAGGTTCGCCTCGAGGAAAAAGCCGAACTCGGCCTGCGTCATGGTCTTGCCGGTCTGCTCCGTCCAGCGCTTCCACTCTTCGGTGAAGCGCGGCTGAAAAACCGCGCGGTGGTCGCGCCAGCCGGCGGCGTCTTCGCCGTGGTCGTTGAACACAGCGACGGCCTGTACGCGCTGCTTGGCATAGTCGGCGTCGACGTACACAACGCAGTCGCTCAGGCTGCCGTGGCGCTTGACCTGGGCAATGAAGCTCTCGACGTCGTGCATGGTCGTGGTGCCGGTCTTGCGACCCGGCGCGGAGAGGTGCTCGGTGTGGTGCTTGAGGCTGTAGCCGTCCGGGATGGCGGCGAGATAGCCGTGCTCCGATTGGCTCAGGACGAACGGCTTGCGGGCCATCTGCTCGATGTGCTCAACGGCGCCGGGGTTCAGTGCGATGTCTTCATTTGCGGTCCTTGTGGGGTGAGGTTGTGGGGTGGTGTGTGGGTCAGCCGACCTTGCGAAGCGACTCGGGCTGCATCGCGGGTTCAACAGAAACGGCCTTCAGCTCGAGATCCGCCTGGCGCGGATCGCGCGCCTGGAGGTTTCCTTCGGGGGTGCCGTACAGGATGGTTTCGCCGACCGGCAGCTCGGGCAGCTTGGCGCGCACCTTGTCGCTGATGACGTAGGTGCCGGGGATCTTGGCGGCAGGCTTGATGCTGAGCTCGATCGTGAGTTTTGCCGGCTTTCCGGTCTCATCGACGGCTCGGACAGCCTTCGCGAGCTCGTCTGCGCAGTCGTCCAGGATCTGGCCGCGGCGGATTTCGCGGAGGGTTTCGAAGAACGGGCGAGTGGCCATGGTAGTGCTCCTTTCAGTTAGGTGGCTTGCCTTGCCCGCAAGCCGTGGGCGAATTCGTGCGACCGTCTTTCCGGCCTGTCCGGTCGTGCCCGCCGCATTTACGTGCTGCCCAGCCAGGCACAGCAACAGGGAGGCGCTCGTCACCACGTCACGACCTGCCGGTGATATGTCCCCTCCGCCGGCCGGGGTCGTGAGTGTTCAGGGGGTGGCGTCGGCCACGTGGGTGGCCGTGCTGGCGGCGATGGCGCTCTCGGTCGCGGCGTCGTGCGCCTCGAGCAGGCCGTAGCCGCCGAAGACCAGCACCACGGCCAGCACGCGCGCCCATCCCGGGATGGGGTTGCCATCGGTTCGCGCGCGGTGCCAGCGCAGTGGGCGCGACCAGTCGGGGGTCGGATTGAGGTTCATGCCTTGGTCCTCCAGATCAGGCCCGCGAGGCCTGCGCCGATCAGCGCGAGCGTGCCCGGCTCGGGTACGGTGTTGATGGCGGCGTTGTGTGGATCCGCCGCGCTGCAGTCCTTGCCCGCACCGGTGCAGGGCGGGATCGCGACGCCAGCATGGTGACCGGGCGCGCCCGTCGGTGCAGGCCGCACGGTGGCCGGGGCAGGCGTGTAGAGCTCGGGTGGCGTGGCTGCCACCAGGGCGGCGCCGATGGCGGCCACGAGCAGCAGGGTGCCGATGCTGCCCTCGAGCCGACCGAGCCGGCGCTGGCGGCGCATGGATCCGGGCGGCAGGTAGCGGGTGCGGTTCATGCGGATCTCCGGGCGAGTTTGCGCAGCGCGGTTTCGATCGGTACGCCAGCGGCGGCCATGCGGCAGGCGGCGGCGTAGGTGGTCATGTGGCCGGCCTCGGCAGACCATGCGACGAGGTCGACGTAGTCGCGCAGTAGGGCGTTGGTGCGACGTGGCATCACGCGGCCTCGCGCTCGAGCAGGTGGCGGGCGAGGTCCATGAAGTCGATGCAGTTCTCGCCGTGCTTGGCGTACCAGGCGAGCAGCTCGAGCGCGATGCGGGTGTGGCGCTCGTCGGCGTTGCTCAGCAGGTTGTCGAGCCGCACACCGTGGGCGGCGCCGTTGTAGAGGTGCAGCACGAGCGCGGCGAGGCGTTGGGCGGTGGAGTAGCCGCCCGTGATCTCGGCGCGGTAGGCGACGAAGGGGTTCTGCTGCTCGAGCGCCGCCATGTCATAAGTTGCAGTCTCGGCGTAGGCGAGGCCGGCGCCGCAGTCGCATTCGTCGGCGATGGTGTTGAGCGCGCTGGCAATCAGGCGGAGTTGGGGCGCGCTGAGGTCGGCGCCGTCGCCAGGTAGCCCGTGGACACAGGCCAGCGGGCGACCTTTACGGTCTGCGGTGTGCTTGACGATCAGTGTGCGGTTCATGGTCGGCTCCCGATCAGATCGCGTCGGCTTCGATCAAAGCCGGAAGCATGGAGAACGGTTTGCAGTCGGTGATTCGGTCGTAGTAGCGACCAAGGCCGATTTGCGTTTTCGTGCTCGAACGAACAAACCAGCGCCCGCCTTCAACCATCTGGAAGCAGGCGTATTCGCGCTTGCCCTTCCATGTCGTGTAGTAGTCCTTGCCTTCCACGATCTGCTTGGTGATGAGTTGTTCGGCCATGTCGCGCTCCCGGTGGTGTGTGGTTCGTGCTGCTTGTAGGTAACTATAGTTACTATCTGAGCAGCACGCAACCATGCTTACCACTCTGGACGAAAAAAATCCGCCGAGAGGCGGATCAGGCTTCCTGTGCGGTAAGGCTGGTTACCGCGGTGCCTGGCTGTAATGCTCGAGTTTGCCGGTGTCGGTCACGCGGCACATGCCGTAGAAGGGAAGCTCATTGCCCAGCGCATTCTTGCTCGTGAAGGCTGCTTTCACCAGCGTGGTGCTGCCCTGGCGCGCGGTTGCGGTGCCGGTGAACCACGCAATGTCGACAGTGCTCGGAAACAGCGCCTTCGCTTTGATCGCGTCGAAGCAGATCTCGCGCGCCATCATCTCGAGCTTGTTGACGCGATCTTCCTCAAGCTGGGCCGCCGCCTTCGGTTTGGGTGCGGCTGGCGCCGTGGTGATCGTGGGCGATGGCCGTGTTTGTTGCGCGGGCGCAGAAGCCGCGGCCGCTTTTGGTGGTGGCGGAGTAGGGGCGGTCTGTTCCTGGCGCTGGCTCATGTACCAGATTGCGCCGACGCCGACCAGCAAGCCCAAGATCGTCTGGCCAGGGGTGAGGGCGCCTTGCTTTTGCTGCGCGGCAGGGGCGCGGTCTGCCGCCGCGGCCTTCTCGTGGAGCGCCTCGAGGTATTTCGCATACACGATGCCGCAGCGCGGACATTCGTAATCGGGGGCGGTATCGGTCGGCCTGCGTATGTGGCCGCACTTGGGGCAGGGTGCACTCATCGTCTATGCGGAAAGTGATAGATCTGCGCGGTGTGGTCGCGCGAAAGCGTCACGCGGCGTTTTGCTGGGCTGCGGCGCGATGCCCGTACATCCTGATCGCTGTCTCGATGGCCACTTCGAGCTGGGCGTCGACGAGGCGCTGCCCTTCATCGCTGAGGGTTTCATATAACGCCGCCAGCCGGTCTGGCATCTGATACCGCGGCGTTACCTTGTAGGCCGACGCAGGTTCATTGATTGCGTGTTGCACGGCGGCTGCGGGCCGCTCGAGTGCGAGATCTCCGCCGATCAGCTCGAGTGCGAGATCTCCGCCGATCAGCTCGTCGGCGGTCAGGCGGAAGATCTGGCATAGCTTGATGAGGTTCGAGAGCTTCAGGTTTTCGGTGTCGCCATTCTCCCACTTCGATACGGCGGGCCGTGTGACTCCGGCTGCACGTGCGAGCGCGCCCTGGCTCATTCCAGCCTGGTCTCGTAGCCGCTTGATTCGGTCGTTGATCCGCTCCATGCCCGAAGCGTTGCACGGCTCTTCGTAACTATGGTTTGCGTTATCACGGTAACTATGGTTACCATAGCGCACATGAGCAATCCACAGGCCGTATTTCTGATCGACAAGCTGGGCGGAACCGCAGAGGTGGCGCGGCTTTGCCGTGTGTCGTCGCAGGCGGTTTCTAAGTGGCGCCGGGATGGAATTCCAGAGGCTCGCCGCATGTATCTGCTGGCGATTCGCCCGGACCTTGCGCAGGTTTCCGAGTCTGCGTCCAGTTCTCGTGAGGCTGCCTGACATGGTGGTCTCCTTCCGTTTTCCTGTCTCCCTGCACCTCCTTCCAGGCGCTGCAGTCCGCAGAGCACCACGAGGCCGCCTGACGCGGCACAACCCCTGAGGAGCAATCGCATGTCCAACACCGTCCTGATCCATGGTCCGCAAGGTTGCGGCAAGACCCGGAACGCGCAGGCGCTCGCCGCGCACTTCGGCTGCTCGCAGGTCGTCGATGACTGGAACGGCCGCGACCCGATCGCCGCCGGCAGTCTGGTGCTGACCAACCGCGACGACTGGAAGGCACACGCGCTGCCGACCGCGCGCAAGGTGCTGCCGTTTTCGCGCGCGATGCGCGAGGCGGGGGTGGCGCAATGACGTCCTGCAGCGTATGTGCCAAGCCGCGCCAGCGCCCCACGTATGGCAGCGCCGACTCCTACTGCCACTGCGGCGTGGCCGCAGCGCCGACTCCTACTGCCACTGCGGCGTGGCCGCAGCGCCGACGCACTGCGCGACGTGCGGCCTGGCGCTCGAGCCGATGGCTTATTCGTCCGATCGCTCGCGCTGCAAGTGCCGCGCTGTCGCTCCCAGCTCGGCGGCCAGTGCAGCCACCTCGGCGGGCGTTGCATCGGGTAGCAATGCGCTGCAGATCGCCAGCGCTGTCCTGACTCTTTCGTATGTGAGCACCGCCGCGTCGGCCTCGGTGTGGCTGAGCTGGTGGCCGCTGGCCCTGGCGGAATGGATCTGCTCGAGCCGTGCGTCGAATGCGTCGGTGTAATCCATGGTGCGCTCCTGTGGTGATGAACATGGTGAGTGAGATCTCCAATTCTATCCGCATGGGGCGCGCCGCCCGTTTTCCTGTCTCCCTGCACCTCCTCTCGGGGAAGTTCGAGCCGGCTGTGGCGTTGGCTGCGGCCGGCTCACTTTTTTTGGCTCTCCGGATAATCGTGTGTAATCCATGATTCTGTGCTAGATTCATAAAACGGAATAACGTGTGGAGCACGTGAAGGAGAAATCATGCGCAAAGACTCAGACGCATTCGGCCCGCTGCCGGAGAAGCCGGCGGCACTCTTTGACCATCCGAAGCTCGGAGAGCTGTACGACTTCCTTGCAATGGACCTACATGCGATGAAGTACGCCGAGCAGTGCGTAAAGGAAGAGCGAGAGGCGTGCGCGAAGCTGGTAGAGGCGCTGCATGAAGAATTGCCTGACTCGGTCGCAGCCGCCATTCGGGCGCGAGGCGATCGGATGGGGCAGCGAATGGCAAAAGGAGCCCCGATCGCATTCGTTGGCGAGCCGCCGAAGAAGAAAGGCCCTGTTGCATGGCTGTTTCGTAACCAAAGCAATGTTGTCGAAGTGATGTTCCACAACCAGATTGCGCCAGCGGACTACCACGCAGTTCAAAGGTTTCTTGGGGATCTTCCGCTGAGCAAGGCTGTTGCTCTCTACTACGATCAGCGCACTCGGGAGAGCAGCGACCCAGATCAGGCCGCGCATGAAACTGGACCGCAAGAATGACCAGAGATGAATACAAAAGGCTTGTCTTGGAGTCGGCGGATGAAGATGGCCGGCTCGACCCCCCGCGGCTCACGAGCTGGTTCTTGATGCATGAAATCCTGGTCGAGATGGAAATCCAGGACCGCTTCATCAAGATGACATCCGCGCGAAGCGAGCCTATGCGCTGGCGTATTACAGACCACGGGCGGTTGTTTGCCAGGAGCAATGCATGACGGAGCAAGAGAAGCGCATTCGCCTCCTTGAGGGCGCGCTCGTGCAGTGCAGAGCCGTTCTCAGGACCGTTCGACGAGACTATGCATCGCGCGAACCAACCGACGAGCAGGCTTTGTACGTCCTTAAGCGCAAAATCATGCTTTGCGACGCAATCCTTGAGCAGAGCGCTGTGCCGACAAGCCCTCCGCCGCCACCTCCAGGTCCGCCACTTCGGGTTATTCGCGAGGGGATAAGTGTCTCGCCACCAATGGAGAAATGAGCCATGTTGAACGCCGCGACTATCAACGGTTACAAGCATACCGAGCAGGAATATGTCGATGCCGACCCTTTCTTCGGGGAAGAAGCCGAGTTGACATGTCGAACGGTAAAGCTCAGGAAGGCAAAGAAGGAGCACCAGTGCTTTGGTCTCTACGGTGATCTCGGTCACGGCATTCGCCCGGGAGAGCTGTACAGACATGAGCGCGCGCTCGTTGATGGAAGCTTCTGGGGCGAGTACAGAATGTGTCTGCCCTGCCTGGACCGGTACATAGATGGCAAGTACTGAATGACCGACATCCTTGACCTGCAGGACTGGCGCGTCACCTCGACGCGCCAGGAGGACAGCGAGCTCATCATCGAGGCCGAGTACGGGATTCCTCCAGCCGCTTGCATGAAATGCGGCGTGATTGGGCGTCTGTACAAGCATGGGCCGAAACCCATCACGATCCGCGACAGCCCCGTGCGGGGCCGTCCTGTACGTCTGGTGGCCATCGCCCAGCGGTACAAGTGCCGAGAGTGCTCCGCCACCTTTATCCAGCCACTGGGAGGCATCCAAGACGAGATGCGCATGACCAAGCGCTGCGTCGAGTACATCGAAGAGCAGTGTTTGCGTGACACCTTCGTTCGGATCGCAGAGCACGTCGGCTGTGATGACAAGACCGTGCGCAACGTGGCAGGGGGCTACATCGACAAGCTTAACGCCGCGTATCAGCCGTACCTGCCCGAGTGGCTCGGCATCGATGAAACTCAGATCGACGGCGTGATGCGCTGCGTGTTCACCGACATTGGCCGCCGCGTCCCGATTGACATGTTGGCTACGCGCGATCGCGATGCGGTCGTGACATGGCTTCACCGCTTTCGTGACGTCAAGCGGGTACGCGGCTTGGCCATCGACATGTGGAAACCCTACAAGGACGCCGCGCGCGCCATCTTCCCCGGTCTGCCTGTGGTGATCGACAAGTTCCACGTCGTCCGAATGGCCAACGTCGCCATGGACGACGTGCGCATCATGCTGGCTAAGACCGTGCCCAAGCGAGTAGGCAAAGACTGGATGCGCCGCAAGAGCCTGCTGCGGATGCGGTACAAGGACCTCGACGAGAAGGGGCGCTTCAACCTGGACATGTGGCTTGAGAACGAGCCAGAAGTGGCTCAGGCGTACCGCCTCAAGGAAGCCTTCTACGACATCTACGACGCCAAGAGCCGGGACGACGCTGCAGAGCAGCTCGACACCTGGCGCGCATCGGTGCCAGCGCACATGCGCAAGGCTCCCAAGCGCGGCTTCACGCCCTTGCTGACTGCCACCAAGAACTGGCGAAACGAAATCCTCGCGTACTTCGATCACCCGATCAGCAACGGCTACACCGAGGCCCTGAACGGCGTCGCCAAGGTCATTAACCGGGCGGGGCGGGGGTACAGCTTCGAGGTGCTCAGGGCGCGGCTGTTGTTCGGCAAGGAGGGTCGCAACACGTCTCTGAAGCGGTGCCCTTCTTGCGGCGGCCTGTTCGTGTCGATGGTAACGACGAAGCTCGCCGTTGGTGCTGATGGGCTTAAGCCCATCAGCACCAACGAAACCCGAACCATCTGCACTCATTGCAGCGAGCGATTCCACACGGAAGACCATCCTCAACATGACCCACTCACCACACGTTAATCCGCTGAGCGCTTTTTTTGCAGGGCAAGGCGTTTCGTTTCTGACGGTTCCAGCTTGAACCGTGGGACTGATAACCACGGAAAAGCACTGATAGGAGGTGTTATCAATGAACATCAACGATTCTCAGATCCAGATGACGCTGGACCTGGACACGCACCTGACGGAGCGTTTCCGGTCGGCCAAGGAAGCGATGGCCGCAGGCGTGTATCGGCGCGGCCTCAAGCGTTGCGCGGCCGATCTCGACGTGGCGCCGGGCAATTTGTCGGTGATGCTCTCCGGCGACGGCCAGCGGCATCTGGATGTCGATCTGCTCGAGCGCTACGTCGAGACGACCGGCGATCGCACCCCGATCTATTACCTGGTCGCCAAGCACTGCGGCGACAGCAGCGCGGCGCGCGACGAGGCTGTCGAGCGCGTGCAGGCCATGCTCGCCGAGCTGCCGCAGCTGCTGGCCAGCGTGGGCGCCAAGGGCAAGCGGGGAGGGCGCTGACCATGGCCGACTTCGCCGACCTGGGGGCCGATCGTGAGGAGAAAGACCGGGCGCTTGCACTGAAGGTGCGGGCGCCTGAAGGCCCGTCGGCGACAGGCATGTGCCTGTGCTGCGGCGAGCCGCTGGCCGATGGGCTGCGGTGGTGCGACGCGGAGTGCCGCGATACGTGGCAGGCCGAGCAGAAGGTGGGGCGCTGAAGTGATGGCCGCACCCGAGATCGACATCGACCGCATCCCCGCCGCGCTGCGTGAGCGCGCGCAGTGGCTGGTGTGGCGATTCGTGAAGAAGGCAGGCGCGGCAAAGCCCAGCAAGATGCCGTATTACGCCAACGGCCATCTGCCCCTGTACGGCCGCTCTTGTCGGCTCGGAGAGAGTCCGGCGGAACAAGCTTCGCCATTAGGTTGTTCGTATAACATCGCTCGCCGATAGCGATGCATCGGCGCCACAGCGCTCGGGAAACGACAGCGGCGCGCGATCGCCGTGGA
>ERZ650311.1536-NODE-1536-length-11263-cov-7.120450_pt1 | contig 11263 bp, 18 predicted proteins | sample MGYA00376247_ERZ650311 | MGnify/ENA primary metagenome ERZ650311 (study PRJEB26733, sample SAMN07839324) | wastewater metagenome | biome: small river; feature: stream; material: water | place: USA: North Carolina | collected 2016-07-28 ... | reverse complement strand
CAAGAAATAGAATTATTAGTTAATTATTAAATCATATATAATGAGATTGAGCCTTAAGTTTTCTTTAGTTTTATTTTCCATCACTTTCTTATTTAACTCTTGTAAAAAAGATGCAGCTTCAAATGCAAAAAATTTTTCAGGTGTATATGTTGGAAATGTTACTCGATTTGAGCCAAATATTAATAAGAGTACTGTAATTAATAATTGTACTATAATAAAATTAATTAATAGCAATGTTTTTATAAAAACTTTATCTAATTTCGATATGAGAGATTCTATTTTAAAATCATTTTATTTTGGAATCATTTCTTTATTTTGCTATTTAACTCATAATTCTGTTTTTCCTACTGGTGCTAGTTACACTCCAGTTTTGTCTAATTTAATATTTTTATTTATAGATGTTGAAATAAAAGATTATATTTGTAGTCTTAATAAAAAATACGGAAATAATATAAATATACAATACTCTAGATACGCAGATGATATTACTTTGTCTTCTAATTATCAAAGAATAAACAACATTAACACACTAAACATTACTGTTATTAAACATATAGAAAATATTTTAAATAAATATGGATTTTTTCTTAAATATGATAAAACAAAGTTTTTTCTCAAAGGCGATGCTAAAGTTGTTAATGGATTGATATTGGATATACCAAATAATAAATTGTCCATTGGTACAGATTTAAAACATGAATTAAAAAATAAACTTAGAAATAACCCTGATGCACTTTTAACTGATAAAAGCTACGCTGGATACATATCTTATGTTAAGGGTGTGAGTAAAAAACAATACGATTACATTATTGGTAAAAATTAATGATTTACATTATACATAAAGCATTAACTACAAACGACAAGCAAGCTTTTATAAAAATATTAGCTTATGCAAAAATTTCTGAAGATTTATTAAAATTTGTTGATATTACTTGTGAAGATTTAGATCTGAATGGAAAAGACTTTATTTTTGCAGTTAACACTTACAAAGAAATAGCAAAGTCTTATGTTGCTTCTGGTGTTTTTGAAATGCGTCAAGTTTTGGGTAGCGATATTTTTGATGAGCAAACTTCTTTTGCCCTTATTAATATACCATACACAATACAAGATTTATTTACAAATAATACTGCTAAGCAAAATGTTTGGCAAAAAATAAATGCATTTTATGATTTTTATCAAAGATGCTCTATTAAGCCAAAACAAGATGCTGTTTCAGAGCCAATTATTGCCGAAGAAGTTATATCTAATGTATCAATAAATAATACAGAAATTGATACAGAAGAAAAAATATCTATTATTGAAGTTTCATCTTTGCTTTCTAAGCTTGCTGAAAACTTAGATTTGTCAGATCCTGCTCTTGGCAAAAGTCTTGCGTCTTCAAATAAAATTGAATTTGAAACTGAAGATTTAAAGATATGTATATATCCTAACAATAGAATTCCAAAAAAAGATTCTAATGACAATAGTTTAAATTTATCTTTTAAAGATATGCTTGCTATTTTGAAATTAACTTCAGTATTTGATGCTAAAAAAATTTCTTTTTTTAAAGTAAAAGAATGAATGTATTTATACTTAAACTGTTTAAAACATTTTTAACTTCATTGACAATCTATATTAGTAGGAAGTTAATTCACTATATAGATTGTTTTTGTACAAACAAGCTCAATCAAGAGCATCCACTTATAACATGCGACTCTTGTGCTATATCTTTTGATAAAGAGATAATATTTTATTCTCATAAAAAAGTTTGCCCTAATTGTCTAACAGTATTTGATACAGACTTTTCTGAATATGAATACAGACCCATCTCAAGAAGTTCAAACTTCGCCAACAACTACACCTCTTAATAATACCTCTAAAAAATTATCTATTGTTATAAACGCAGAAGGTTCCTTATCTGTTGATATTGACGGATCTTGGCCTTTGCATGAAGCCATTGGAGCTTTAGTTTTAACTTCTTTAAATTTATACACAAATAATACTCAATCTCCTGGTATTAACTATCTTGCTAGTTTAATACAAAATCTTACTGTTAATAACGATGGATAATAATGTATATTATTTATCAATTGATCCTTCGATATCTTCTACTGGAATATCTGTTTTATCATGCCAAAAAGATAAGTATGTTTTACATTATAAAACTTCTCTTATTACCAAAAGCAACAAAACTCCTGATAAAACTCGGTTTATAAAGAAAAGTTCTTTAGGTGATATGTTTGATTTTTGTCTTAATCATATACAAAAAGATTTAGGCTACAAAATTAGTTTTGCCATATTTGAAGATTATTCTTATGGTTCAGTTGGTCACTTAGCTCATTTAGGTGAGCTTAATGGTATTTATAAATATATACTTTATAAGAATAAAATTGAGTTTGATGTAATACCTCCATCTTCTGTTAAAAAAATAATTACTGGATCTGGAAAAGCTACTAAAGAAGAAGTTGCAAAATCTCTTCCTTTATTTTTGTCAAATCATGCTGCTTTTTCTTTTAACAATAATGACGAAACTGACAGTGTTGCAGTTGGTATTGCTTATGGAGAAAATATTAGTAAAATTTTAAGAGATACAAATAATGAACCTCCAAAAGATACAAACAAAAATAAATGAGTTTGTTGATTCAAATGCCAAAGATATGCTTACCACTTCAGAGTATTTTATATATATTGCTAATTTGCTGATGGCGATTTCAATACCTGTAATTGCTATAAATCCTGATCTTATGATGGTTGAACCAAAAGATTATTTTTCTGTTGAGTCGGCTTTGATGAAATATCCAGAAGATCCACATTTAAACAGTTTGGTTATTGCCCACAAGCTGATTGCACTTTCCGAGAGGTTTAAGTGATAGACATTATAGATTCTATGATTGATGCTTGTGATGACTTTCTTAAAGTAGAACAAGCAATTGTTTCTGGTTTAAATTTTAGAGGTAGAACTTTATTAGAATGGGAGGATTTTTTAAAACTTCCTCCAATTTCTGATAAAATATCACAACCAGAACTTGTTTTATTTAATTTAAAATATATAGAAATTAATGAATGCATTATGAGTAATTTAGCTTATGCTAAATCTTTGTATGATGTTTCTTATGCCCAATATAAAAATACTTATAGATTAACTCAAAATGAAATTATTGAGTCTTACAACCAACAGAATAAAAAAATATCTATAGAATTTATAAATCAATATGCATCCTCTAAATGTTCTAAATTGTTTTATGTAGTAAAAATTAATGAAATTTTTTATAACTTTTGGACAGTTTATAAAGATAAATTAAATTTACTTGATTCTAGATTATCCAATTTAAGTTTTTTAATGAGAAATTAATGTGTCAAATATTTTCTATATAAGTGAAATCAAAGAAGACGATTTAAAGTTTAAAGATTTGATAATTAATTCACAATCTTATAATGATTTATTTTTAATAAGTTCTTCTGCGTTTGTTTATTTTTTGCGAGAAATACTTCATAAATATTCAATAAAAGAAGATATATTTGAAATAATGAAAGAAAGCATTAACCAATATTCTATTAATACTGGTTTTATTAGGGTTTCAGATTTTTCTTTTTCTGTTATTGATTATCTTTGCTACAAGTATGGTGAAACTAATTTACAGCATTGCAATTTAATTAATTTGCTTTATTGGAATGAGGTAAATCTTGTTGTTTATGATGCTGCTTTATTAAATTTATTTTTAAATAGCCATATTGCTATTAATAATTTTGAAGATATTGCTTCAATAGTTTTAAAAAATATTGATAATCTTTATTATTACAATCCAAATAATGTTTTAGATTTTTCTTTTATGTTGTTTGAAAAAAAATTTAATTTTTCTAAAGAAATTTGGAAAAATATTGACGGGAAAATTAATGACTCCTGAAGAAAAGAAAAAGGCTTTTGCTAGTTTAAAAAATAGCCTTAAGAAAAAATGGGGAGATTCGGTTTTATCTGATCATACAAATCTAAAAATAGACTTTGTTTCAACTGGCTCTCCTATGCTTGACTCTATAATTGGTGGTGGTCTTCCTCGTGGAAGATTTATTGAAATTTTTGGAGAAGAGTCTTGTTTAAGTGGTGATTCTTTTATTAAGTATAATATTAGAAATCCAACATCTGGAAAAATACAAAATTCCAAAGGTGGAACTATTAAGCATTTATATTTAAAATTTAATAAATTAAATTCAAGTATAACTAAAAAGAGAAAAGAGACTAATAACTCTATCTATACTGTTCCATGTTTAAATGATGATGGCTTTATAGAGCATATACAAATAAAAGATGTTGTTTTTACTGGATTAAAACCAGTATATAAAATTACTACCTTGCTTGGGAATACGATTGAAGCAACTGCTGATCATAAGTTTTGTACTGGTACTGAATATGTCGAATTGCAGAATTTATCTCCAGGTGACTTTGTTTTAATTCATAACAATACGCCTTTTACAAAATTTCATGCAATAAATAAATATAAAGAAGTTTATGTTAAATATCATCCAAAATCATCTTTAAAAGTGGTTAACAATAAATATAGCTACTATAGAAATTATGTCCATAGACTAACATATGAGGCATACTTAAATGGATTGTCTTATAAAGACTATATCTATAAATTAAACACGCTATCTAAAGCTGAAATTGATAAGTTTATTTTTATTCCAGATAATTACCATATTCATCATATTGATGAAAATACTCTTAACAATGAAATATCTAATTTGCAAGTAATATGTCCCAATGCACATGGACGACTACATGCTTTGGAAAATCATAATAATTTAAGATTTATGCCAGTTAAGGATTCTATTGCTAAAATTGAGCTTGTTGGTATTAAAGAAACTTTCGATATAAAGTGCCATGATCCTTATCATAATTACGTTGCAAATAATTTTATTGTACATAATTGTGGTAAAACTACAATTGCAACAATAGCTATATCTAATTTTCAAAAAATGTTTCCAGATGATATGGTTGGATATATTGACGTTGAGCATGCATTTCATGTTGCTTATAGTAATGAACTTGGATTAAACACCTCTCCTGATAAATTTGTTATGTCACAACCAAATAGTGCTGAAGAAGCTCTAGAAATTCTTTTGCAATTTTGTGAATCTGGATTATTTAGTGTTATATGCTTAGATTCTGTTGGTGGTTTAGTTACTAAATCTCAACTAGACAAGGGTCTTGATGAAGAAACTATGGGTGCCTTGGCTAGATTGCTTAGCAAGTCTGCTAGTCGTATAGCTGCTGCTGCAAGCAATTCAAATACCACTGTAATATGGATTAATCAAACAAGAAATAAGATTGTCTTAATGGGCAATCCAGAAGTTGTATCGGGTAAATTTATATATTGTATTGACAAGCTTCTTTATTCCCTATATTATTAATTATATCTTTTATTTTGGAGAAGAGTATGAAAAATAAATGGACCGATCATGATATAGAATATGCTATTTCTAACTATCAAAAAATGTCTGCATCTAGTATTGCGGAACATCTTGGTAGGACTAGAAAATCTGTTTATCATTTTTTAAACAGATTAGATATTAACAAAATGTCTGATCGCTGGAATGACGAAGAATTAAATTATTTAAAGAAAAATGTAAGAATTTTGTCTTATTTGGACATATCTAAACATTTAAATAGGACAGAAGCTGCTTGTTATAATAAAGCTTATGAGCTTGGAATAACTAAGCCAGATGATCATTATTATACCAATTCAATAAAAGACGAAGAAATTATCAAATATGTTTTAGAAAATTCTAACACTATGACTGATTATGATATATCTATTGCTAAAAATATTAATATATCTCAGGTTGTAACAATTAGAAAAAATCATGGCATATTTAAACATGGTGGAAGATCTTGTGGGTCTTTAACCATGCCAGAAAAATATATTGATCTTTTCTTAAAGGATACTGGTGTTATTTATGATTGCCAATCCAAATTTTTTGGTTTAATTGCTGATTTTTATATACCTAGCTGTAAGATTATTATAGAAGTAAATGGTGATTATTGGCATGGAAATCCTAGAATTTATAAAAATAATGAATTAGATTCAATTCAGCAGAAAGGTGTTGATCGTGATATTAGAAAATATGACGTATATAACAAAGCTGGCTTTCTTACTATTATTATTTGGGAACAAGATATTTTAAAATCTTCTTCTTTTTTAATTATAAAAGAAAAATTGTCTAATTTGATAAAATCTATTTCTTTAAATAATGTTGATACAAATTTATTTGGAACTACTATTGATTCATCTCAGTGGTGTACCAATACTGCCCCTTTAGAGAGTGATCTCTAAATGATAATCTTGTGAATTCAGGGAAACTCTTAGCGTGTAATGACGAAGACAATCCTGAGCGAAGCCCGCAATTGCGGGAACGTGCAACGACTATCCCGTGACTGGGAGTAGGATCAAGTGATCCGAAGCGCAAGACATCTTGTTTGCTCAAGATGGTGATATAGTCTGATCTGTGTAGAAATGCACAGCAGCTCGCATAATGGCATCGAGCGGAATAGAATTAACGACTCTATTTGAACACAATGGGTAAAACACTTCCTTATTTTCATTCTGTTAGAATAAGAGTTAGAAAAACAAAACCAATTGTAGAAAAAGAAATTGCTATTGGTCAGGAAATAGAATGTAGAATAATAAAAAATAAAGTTGGTGCACCTTTTGGCATAGCTGAAACATCGTTATTTTTTGGTATTGGCTTTGATGAGATAAGAGAAACTGTTGAAGTTGCTTATAAAACTGGATATATCACTCCTGCTGGTGCTTGGTGTTATGCAGAAAAAGGCACTCCTAATGAAATGAAATGGAATGGTAAAAATGCTCTTATTGTTTATTGCAGAGATAATCCAGATTATTATTCTACTTTTAAAGTAAATGCTTTTAATCGCAAAGCTCCAGAAGAAGTTGTAATAACTAAAGAAGAAAACGAAGATGGCTACGAAGAGTAAACTTAAGTTTGCCAAAGAGTATTTGACACCAGATGGTTATTCTAACACTTCTGATCATCCTGCTTGTCCTGCTGGTGTCAAGATGGAGCTTCTTACAGAAATGGTTCCCAAGACTGCTTGGGGTTCTAATGTCAGAGACCATGTTAAAGGATCAGAATGGGACAAAATTAAAGAATGGTGTTACAAAAGATCAAATTATAATTGTGAAGTGTGTGGTCAACATGGCAAATTACAAGGCAGAAGACATAGAGTTGAGGCTCACGAAATATGGCATTATGATGATGTTAAATTGGTACAAACCCTTGTTGGTTTAATTGCATTGTGCCCATCTTGTCATAAGTCAAAACATTACGGAAGAGCAATTAATGTTGGTGATGATAAATTTGTACGCCAGCATTTAAAAAAAATAAATAAGCACTGGACTTGGAAAAATGTTTTTGATCATTGCAAAAACGCTATTTCTTTATACCAGGAAAGAAGTTTAAAAAATTACATTCTCAATATGGATTATTTAAAATCAGAATTTGGCCTTGATGTTGAAATACATAGACAGCACGTGGAAATTACTGATGAGCATATTGAATCAATTAAAGCTATGGATAAGTATAAAAGTTTTTAAATGGGAAATATTACAAACTTACAACGCGTAAGACAATTTATGCGCGTATTTAAACAACAGTATTCAGATACTCCTACTAATTCTGTTCCTGTTGACACAGTAAAATTAAGATTAAAATTAGCTCTTGAAGAGCTTGAAGAATTGTTTTTTGCTGTTCTTGACGACACTACTTCTAAAATGGTTAATAAAGATTTTACAAGAATAAATGAGTTTATTATTAATCTTCCTGATTCTGCTTTTGATATTGATCTTGTAGAAGTTGCAGATGCATTAACTGATATTGAATATATTAATAATGGCACAGCTCTTGTTTTTGGTATTCCTTTGGACCAAACATTTGAAGAAGTTCATAGATCAAACATGTCTAAATTAGATGCTGAAGGTAAGCCAGTATTCAGAGAAGACGGAAAGGTTATTAAAAGTGATCTTTATTCACCTCCAGACTTAAAGTCTGTTTTGTCAAATTATGGATTCTCTCAAGATGCATAATATAGACTCTATGTATGATTCTTTAATTGAATCTGAATCTTTACTTTCTTCTTTAGAAGAAATATCTAAAAAGGCACCATCTGATAGTCTATGTTCAGCTATTGATCCAGATGGAAATGTAGTTAGCATATGCGGATCTGCTGAGTTGTATTCTTCTCCAGAGGCTGTCTATTTTAAACTTTTAGAAGCCTTATACCATAATCAAGATAAAACAGTTTCAGATATTCTGTACAATTTATCTTTAAATATTACTTATACTAGATAGGTATACTATATGAATATGCAAGAATTAATTTCTCAAATTGCTGCTGATCAAAAAATATCAAAAGCAAAAACTAGAAGAGTTTTAGGCTCTTTAATAAATCAAATTAATAATAGTTTGGCTACTGGAAGTTCCTTTAGGGTTCCTGGTCTTGGTGTTTTTAAAACAGCACACAGAAAAGAAAGAGTCTGTAGAAATCCACAAAATGGTGAAACAATTAATGTTCCAGCCAAAACTGCTCCTAAGATTACATTTTCCAAAAATGTTAAAGTTATGTTGCAAGAAAATCCTTTAAACGTGGATAATTAATAATGACAGATATTAATATTGCTATATCTAAATTAATTAAGGATAATTTACCAGAAGCTGTTGCTTTAGAGATGGCAAAATATCTTGATACTGCAAAAAATGCTATTACTGAAAATGATTCGTTGAAAAAATCCAATGAGGCTTATTCAACCCAAAATGCTTTATTATCTCAGCAGGTTTCAGATCTAAAACTTAGAGAAAACAAAGTTGATGATACTGAAAAAAATCTTAAATGTTTAGAATTAAAGTTAAAAAACTTTGAATTGGAACTTTTAAAAAAAGAAGCTGCAATTGAAGCAAGAGTTTCTGATGCATCTAAAGATGCTACTCTTGATGTAGTACGTTTATTTTTACAAAATAATACTATTAAAACTAATATTCAGAAAAATGTTGGTGTTCCTGTACAAGGAGTGCCTGCCAATCAGTATAACAGCGGAACTGCTGGTTTTGTTGTTTCTTCTCTTGATTCTGAATTTTCAACTGTTGAGGTTTAACTATGGACCTTATTATAAATCCAAATTGGGACTCTTTATCTTTAATTAATAGTAATGCTGCTATTACATTTGTTTTGCAGCCTAAAGGCTGGTGGAAGTTTCCATGTTCTGATTTTTTAATTGAATGTTATGAATTACCAAATCAAGTTTTAATTGATAAAATGAAATTTCTTTTAGGTTTTGAATTTGTACTTAATGAGAAAGTATAATGAATTATAATGATGATATTTTAGAATCTGATGTTGGTAAATTTACCAACTTACATGCTCATTGTAGAATTGCTAGCCCACTAGATGGATTTAGTGATATTGAAGATTATGTTATTAGGGCAAAAGCAATGGGAATGAGAGGTGTACTATTTTCAGATCATGGTCTTATGTCTGCTGCTTACGAACTTGAAAAGATTTGTAAAAAACATGATATGAAACCTATCTATGCAAATGAGCTTTATTTTACCCCTAATGATCCATTAAAAAAAGAAAAGACAGAGGGATTTAAGCCTTCTTATCATTTGCTTTTAATTGCTTATAATCAAGAAGGCTATCTTAATTTAATGAAGTTATCCTCTGATGCGTGGACTAAATATCGTTATTATAAACCAAGGGTTTCATGGGAACAACTTGAGCAACATAAGAATGGCATCATATGCCTTCAAGCGTGCTTAGGTGGCTTTGTTGCCCAGATGGTGCTAGAAAATAAAACAGAAGAAGCAGAGGACGCTATAAAGCGTTTTAAGGCTATTTATGGTGAGCATTATTATCTTGAAATGCAATGGACTGGAATTGAAGAACAGAATCTTGTAAATTCTTTTTTTAGAGAAATGTCTGCAAAATTAAATGTGCCTTTAGTCATTACTTGTGATTCACATTATACATGGAAACATGAATCAGAGCTCCACAGAGCTTTGGTCACTATTAATACTGGTGGCATTTTTAAAAAGAAATCAGAAGCAAAAATTGGAGAACTTACTGATGATAAAGACACAGATGAAAGTTCACTGTTTTATACTCCTGGTGAATATTATTTAAAACCATATAGTGTTATGGCTAAATATTTTAATAAGCCTAATGATGATGTTGCATTTGCCAATACAAACAAAATAGCAGAAATGTGTAATGTTGTTTTACCTAAAAACTTGAAAATATTTCCTCAATTAATTGAAGATCCAGAATCTTATATCAGAAATGAATGTTTAAGTTTTCTTACAAACTATTGTAAAGATATGACAGATGAAAATAAGGATATTTATTTTACTAGATTTGAAGAAGAATTTTGGATTATTTCACGAATGGGCTATTGCGATTATTTTGTCGTTGTTGCTGATATTATATCTTTTGCTAGACAGAATAATATATTAACTGGTCCTGGACGTGGCTCTGCTGCTGGCTGCTTAATATCTTTTTGTCTTCAAATAACATGGATTGATCCAATAAGGTATAATTTATTATTTTCAAGATTTTTAAGCTCTTCTAGGGCAAAAATGCCATTAATAGAATTTGACGAATATCCAATTGTGGAAAACTTATGAACAAAGTAAATTGCAGAAATCCATCATTGTATGACTATGCTTTTATTTCTGACTGTATCTTTAACGATATAGGTATAAATGATACCTGTATTATGGATTATGATTTTAAACATACTACTGTAGAGCCATTAATTTCTTTTGCTGTTGGCACAGATATGAATTCTGTTTTTATAGTTAATAAAAATGGTATTGATATTGGAATTATTGTTTCTTATATAAATAAAAATAACATCATAGAAGGCAAAATCTTTCCTCATAAAAAGGCTTGTAAGATGTCTGCCATAACTCTTATGAAAATTTTAACTTTATATAATTGTGTTTACTCTTTATTTTTTACCCCTGCAAATTTATGTTATAGGGTTTCTTTATTATACGACCACCCTTTATTGACTCAAGCTTCATTGTTTGTTAAGTCCATTTTAGATCTTCAGTATGACATGCAATCCAATTGTTTGGTTGGTGTTTGTACTAAAGACTATTATGATAAAATTATAAATTTTGCATCTTACAGAAGTGAGGCATCTTACTTTGAATGTTTTATCTAAAGAATTAAAATTAAGAAATTTAATAGATATATATTTTACAGATC
>ERZ650311.1535-NODE-1535-length-11264-cov-6.321706_pt1 | contig 11264 bp, 13 predicted proteins | sample MGYA00376247_ERZ650311 | MGnify/ENA primary metagenome ERZ650311 (study PRJEB26733, sample SAMN07839324) | wastewater metagenome | biome: small river; feature: stream; material: water | place: USA: North Carolina | collected 2016-07-28 ... | reverse complement strand
GGTCGAAACGAGCCCGAAATCGGACTGTTCCATGGGTTCGCTATGGGGGTTGTATTGTGCTGATTGACCTGGATGGACCAGCTGTCCAGGCGATTGTCGGCGACATCGTGGGGGTCAGCCAACAGGCCATCAGCGCGCTCGTGACAGAGGGAAAGTTGCCCGATGGCCTGACTCTGGGCCAAACCGTGCAAGCCTACTGTCACCGCCTGCGCGAGCAGGCTGCCGGCCGGATGGGCGATGAGGTTGGCGGCCTCGACCTAGCGCAGGAGCGCGCTGCGCTGGCCCGCGAGATGCGCCATGGTCACGAGATCAAGAACGCCGTCGCGCGTGGAACCTACGCCGACATCCAGCTGCTGGCCGAGGTGCTTGCCACAGCCAGCCAGGCAGTCGTGGAGCGGTTCGACCAGCTGCCGGGCATGCTCAAGAAGGCCTGCCCAGATCTGCCGGATTCCGCTCGCGAGCAGGTGATGGTGGCGATCTCCAGCGCCAGGAACGAATGGGTGCGCGCGACCGAGCGCCTGGTGGTGCAGAAGGTCGTCGGAACGGAAGACGACGACGAGGCTTCGGCGGAATCCGGCGAGGTGGTGGACGCATGAGCCGGCCACAGTCGGAAACCCAGCGTGCCATCCTGGCCGCAGTGCTCTCTGGCCTGGATCCTCTCAAGGCCGTCCCGCCTCAGCCGTTGAGCGTCTGGGCTGCGCAGAACTTCTTCCTTTCTCCGGAGTCGAGCCACACCAGGGGCCAATGGCAGGCGTATCCCTTCCAGGTGGGCTGGATGGATGCGTTCAGTCACGACGACATCGCCGAGGTCAGCGTGCGAAAGGCGAAGCGTGTGGGGTACACCAAGACCCTCGGCGCCTTTATCGCCTACAACGCCGCACACCGGCACCGAAAACAGGCGCTGTGGCAGCCGACAGACGACGATCGGGACAGCTTCGTCAAGAGCGAGATCGATCCCATGCTGCGGGACGTGGATGCCGTGAAGGCAGTCCTGCGTGCAGGCAAGGAGGACACGCTCAAGCTCAAAACCTTCCTCGGATCGGTGCTGCACATCCTGGGCGGCAAGGCGGCCCGGGCCTACCGCCGGATCACGGTGGCGGTGGCCATGCTCGATGAGGTGGATGGCTTTGACTGGGTGATCGAGAAAAGCTCTGACCCAATCACACTGGCCCGAGGCCGCTTGGAGGGTGCTCCGTTCCCCAAGCTGATCGCCGGCACCACGCCTCGGCGGGACCAGCTCAGCCACATCCAGTACCGCGAGGACAACGCAGACGCCCGCATGCGCTACCAGATCGTGTGCCCGCACTGCGACGCTGAGCATCCGTTGATCTGGGGCGGAAAGAAGGTCAGCCACGGCTTCAAGTGGGACGGCGCGGACCCGTCGACCGTCCGGCACGTCTGCCCGCATTGCCATGGATCGATCACCCAGGCCGACTACCTGCAGATCTGGGACAACGGCGCGCAGTGGGTGTCCGAGTGTGGCCGGTATCGCTACGACCACCAGAAGCACCGGTGGACCGACAGCGACGGAGCGATTGTTATGCCACCCCGGCATGTTGCATTCCACATCTGGACGGCATACAGCCCGCAGCGGGAGTGGTCCGACATCGTGCGCGAGTTCCTCGAAGCCTCGCAGAAAGCCAAGGCAGGTGAAACCGGACCGCTGGAGGGATTCATCAACGAAACCCTGGGCGAGCTTTGGAAAGAGGCCTTTGACCAGGCTGACCAGCATGCGCTGGCCCGGCGCGCGGAGGACTACCGGCGATTCACTGTGCCCTTCGGTGGACTTGTCATCTGCAGCGCGGTGGACGTCCAGGATGATCGATTCGAGGTGGTGAGCTGGGCTATCGGACGCGGCGAGGAGATGTGGGCGGTGGACTACAGCGTGATCCCGGCCAACCCGGCGGATGAGCGCGAATGGGAGAAGCTCGACGCCTACCGCGACACCCCTTTCCTTCACGCCAGCGGCCAAACGCTGAAGATTGAAGCCATGGCGGTGGACACCGGCGGCCACTTCACCCACCAGGCTTACAACTACTGCCGGATGCGCGAGCGTCAGCGCGTGTTCGCCGTGCGCGGCGACCCGATGCCCAGCAAACAGGTGAAAGGCAAGGCCACGGTGCAGGATGTCAACTGGCGCGGCAAGATCATCAAGCGCGGTGTACGGCTGTGGTACGTCGGAACTGACACTGCCAAGGACCTGATCTATGGCCGCCTGGGCGTGACACAGCCCGGGCCCGGCTACGTGCACTTCAGCAAGGACCTGCCGCCGGAGTTCTACACCCAGCTCACCGCCGAAAGCCGCGTCCCGCAGCGCACCTCCCGGGGCGTCGAGTACAAGTGGGTCAACCCAAAGCGGGCCCGCAATGAGGTCCTGGACTGCACCGTGTACGTGGTCTTCTGCACACACGTTCTGAACCTGCATGTCTACACCGCGCCACAGTGGGGGCGGCTCGAGCAGGCAGTGCAGCCGGCGAATGGCGATCTGTTCCGCCCCGACATCTCGACCCAGCGGCCTGCCGCAGATCTGCCGCAGGTGGTGCAGGCAGATCAGCCGATAGTGCCTGTTCGCGAGGCCCCTCCTGTCACACTGGCAAGGCGTCCCGCACCGCCTTCTCCGCCCGCGGCTGGATGGCGTGCCAACCTGGCCCGCAGCCTGCGGCAAGGATGAATATGCCAAACGCAGACCAGCTGGCAGCAGACGAAGACGCAGACATCGTGATCGCCATGATCCGGGAGGTGCTTGAGCTGGGCGTCGGGATCACCACCGATCAGGCGGCAGCCATCGAGCGGCGTCTGAAGGAGCGCTATGGCGATCGACGCATTCGCGTAAAAAAAAAGCTCCAGCTCAGCGAGGCGAGGATCAACGGAGTGGGGTTGCCTGACTCTGTTCGGGCGCAGGTCTACCGCGACGGCCTTACCAACATGAGCAACGAAGAGATCACACGCAAGCACGGTGTCAGCCGCGCGACCATCTATCGGTGGATGAAGGCGCCGCCGCGATAGGGCGGCTGGAGGAGTGCTACTCCTTGGTCAGCCATTCATAGATCCGCGCGCCGAGGATGAGCACCATTCCTCCAAGGAACGCCTGTGCCATGAAGCGCGAAGTGTCGCGCTGCGAGTAGGCCACGATTCCAGCCACCATCAACGCCACACCGACCAACTGCAGGCCGCGCGAAACCATCAAGGATCGACGAATCGCCATGCTGACCTCCAATGATGAGGCCTCGATGCTACCCCACGCAACGCCGGTTGTCTCAGGTTTGCCCTGTTTTTGAGACGGCCGAATCCATAGACTGGTCTGGTCCCACTCCCCGAGTGAACGCACCCACTCGCAACCAGCCTCAGGAGCACGCATGTAATGGCCGGAATCACTGTCGCCCAAGCCCAGGCGCGCCTCGACGCCTACCTGGCGGCTGAGATCAAGGTCCTGGCCGGGCAGTCGTACGAGATCGCAGGCCGCAAGCTGACGCGCGCGGATCTGGCCGAAATTCGCGCAGGCATCGAGATCTGCAACGAGCAGCTGGCCAACCTCAGCCGGCGCGCCGCTGGACAAAGCCGCGCCTACACGGTCGTGGCCCGCTGATCCCATGCGCGAAAAACCCACTCCGCGCCGGCCCGGCACCGCCGAGCAGCAGAACCTGCTGGACAAGGTCATCGCCTATGTGTCCCCTAGGGCCGCCGCGCGCCGGTTGATGGCACGTGCCGCGCTGCGCAGCGTCGGCGCGTACAGTGGTGCTGGAGGTGGCTACCTGGGGGCGCGGCGGGATCGGGCAGCTACCAGCGCTTGGAATCCTGGCGGCGGATCGCCGACCACCGACATCATTCCGGATCTGCCGGCCCTGCGCAGCCGATCGCGCGACCAACTCCGGAACGCGCCGGTCGCCGTCGGCGCGATCAACACCGCTGTCGGCCAGGTCGTCGGCACTGGCCTCTCCTGCAGGCCAGCCATCCAAGCCGAGCTGCTCGGCCTGAGCGACACAGAGGCTTCAGAGTGGAACACGCGAACGGCCTACGCCTTCGCGGTGTGGGCCGCCTCGACGGACTGCGACGTTGCCCGCGCCTGCAATTTCTACGGCCTGCAGGAGTTGGGTTACCGGACCGAGCTCGGCAGCGGCGACGCGTTCTTCCTCACTCCGCTGCTGAACCGCGGCGGCCAGGTGCGCCTGGCGCTGCAAGGCATCGAGGCCGACCGCATCTGCAACCCGGACCGCAAGCCCGACACAGACACCCTGATCGATGGCGTGGAGATCGACAAGCAGACAGGCGCCGCAATCGCTGTGCACGTGGCCGATCGTCACCCCGGCGAGCTCAACACTGCCGGCACCAGGTGGACCCGTGTGCAAATCCGCGGCGACAGCACCGGGCGGATGAACGTGCTGCAGATGATCGAGCACCTGCGCTTCGGCCAGTACCGCGGCGTGCCGTGGATCTCCCCGATCCTGGAGCCTCTCAAGCAGCTCAACAAGTGGACAGACAACGAGCTGGCCGCTGCCGTGGCCAGCAGTGTGTTTGCCGTCTTCGTGAAGATGGAGACCGAGGCCTTCCACGACCTGTTCCAGAACAACGACAGCGTCAAAAGCACGCTGGACGGCGCGGAGCAGTGGTCCGGAGAAATGGGTGGCGGCAAGGCGGTGCACCTGCTGCCTGGCGAAGACGTGACCACCGCCAGCCCGGGCCGGCCCAACCCGGAGTTCGACCCGTTCTGGACGGCGATGGTTCGGCAGATGGGAATGGCGCTGGGCCTGCCCTATGAGGTGCTGGTGATGCACTTCCAGTCTTCCTACACCGCGGCCCGCGGTGCGTTCCTGATGGCGGCCAAGTTCTTCAAGTGCCGCCGCGACCGTGTTGTCACCCAGTTCTGCCAGCCGGTCTACGAGCTGTGGTTGGCCAACGAGATCTCCAACAACCGCATCCAGGCGCCGGGGTTCTTCGCTTCGCAGGAGATCCGCGCCGCCTGGTGCAACGCGGTGTGGACCGGTGACGGCGCCGGCGCGCTTGATCCGGTCAAGGAAGTCGCCGCTGCGCGCGCTCGCGTGGACATGGGCATCAGTACCCTGGACGCCGAGTCGATCCTGCATGACGGCGTCGACTGGGCGACCAAGCACAAGCAGCGCACCAAGGAGGTAGCCGCCCAGAAGCGCGACGGCACCTACGTCGCGCCTGCCGGCGCACCTGTCCAGCAGGATCAATCGCCCGACGACTCCAGTGACAACGGAGCGAACGACCAGGAACCAACCAAACCCACCCGGAAAAGCTGAAGGAGCCCACCATGTCCAAGTCCAACGTCTTCGAAACCGCCCTGCTCGAACTGGTGTTCAAGAACACCACGTTCTCCGGTGTCGGTGATGCCACAGGCCTGCCTGGCTCCGCAACGGCCGGCAGCCTGTATTTCAGCCTGCACACGGCCGACCCGGGCGAGGCCGGCGACCAGACCACCAACGAGGTGGCCTACACCAGCTATGCCCGGGTGGCCGTCGCGCGCTCCGGCTCCGGGTTCACTGTCACCGGCAACGCTGTCGCCCCCGCCGCCAACGTCACCTTCCCGGCCGGCACGGGCGGTTCGGGCACCGCGACCCACTGGGGCATCGGCACGGCATCCAGCGGCGCGGGCAAGCTGCTCTACAAGGGTGCGATCAGCCCCTCCATCGTGTGTGGCTCCGGCGTCACGCCGCAGCTGACGGCCGGCACGGCGGCGACCGAGGATTGATCGTGAACCTGGCACCCCGCGAACTGCCCGGCGACAAGTACGTGTGGCGCATCGAGGTCCTGATGGCCCTCGACTGCCTGGCCAACGCGCTGCTGCGCGGGTGGCACCACGAGACGCTGTCCTCGCGCAGCTGGCGCGCGTGGGTCCAGGGCCGGGTGTTCGGCCGGATCTTCCGCCCGGCCATTGACCTGCTGTTTGCCTGGCAAAAGCACCCCGAGGGGCACTGCAAGGCGCACCACGACGCCGAGGTCGCCAGGGCTGACCTGATCGTCAAAGCGAGATCTACACCATGACACCACAATTCTTGCGGGCCTTACAGGCCGAGATCGAGGCTTCACCAGCCTGCGCGCAGCATGTGCACACCAATGACATGCCAAAGATCAGCGGCGCTGAGGCGCTGGTCAAGGACCGAGCCATCGCGGACATCCTCAACGTGGGCCGCACCCGGGCCAAGGCATTCGAGATTGGCAAGGGGACCATCGTCGAGGTGCTGGGCCTGGCCGGCGCCAATGCCTTCCTGGACATCATAGACGGCGATGCCACCTACCGCCATGTGAAGCACCTGCTGCAAGACGGGCGGCTGCGCGTTGACTCCGCCCTAGTGGTCCAACTCGTACAGGGTTTCATGCAGGCCGGCGTGATCAGTGCCAATGGCGGTACAGCACTGCTGGCCCTCGGACGGGAGCCCGATCCCGTGACTGCTGCCGAGGTATCCCGTGCGGTTCGTGGTCCCTGGGGTGACGAGGAGTAAACCATGGCGAACACCAACAACAACGACGCCGCCGTCCAATGGTCGGCGTCCAGCACCAAGTCGCTCAACAGCACGAGTCGCTTTGACTCTGATGCGGTGTCGATCCATGTCGATGCGGTTCAGGCATCCCTGCAGGTGAAAGTCGACAACAGCGGCACGCCGGCCAGCGGCGACTATGTGGACGTGTGGATCAAGTGGAGCCCGGACGCCACAGAGTACGACACTGATGAGCACGCGATGTACCTGGGCCGGCTGGACACGGTCGCAGCGAATGACCCTGGCGAAGACCCTGCAACCCGCACCTTCACTTTGAATGTGTCTGGCAAGCAGTCTTTCAAGCTGACGAGTAAGGCCAACCAGGGCGGCACACGCGCCATCACCATCAGCGCGATCTACAACGAACACCGGATGGCCTAAGCCATGCCAGTGCGTCAGATCCTGCTGCCGCGGGATAGCCAGCCGCAGGAGGCGGCGGAAATTGCGCGCGACAATTCGTTAACGCGCAGCCTAGCACTTCTCATAAATCCAGGGGCGGGATTTTATGACGCGGCAGGGCAAAGATCAGTAACCCCAAATGGGGTGTCTATTGCCGCCAGTTCGGCGGGGCTTGCGTTTGACGCCGCATCGAACGCTTCGGCTGGCGCGAGTTTTGCAAAGTCGCGCATGGCAACCAGCGACGGCGCTGGCACTGGCGACTTTTCCATCTTGGTGGTGGGCAATCCTGTTGCGTCGGCAACCCGGGAGATGCTGTTTTCCATCACGAACGGAACAACAGAGTTCTACTTTGCCGTCAACGCAACGGTTGGGCTTGTGGCGTCGAGCGGCGTTGTCAGCCCGCAAACCAATGCAGGCGGCGCAGTCGGCGTGGCGCAGTCCGGGGGTGCTGATGGACGCATGCATGCTTGGCTGTATGTGCGCGAGGCGGTTGCTGCAGATTTCGGTTACTTGTACCGCGATGGGGTTTTGGTTAATTCCGGCGCCTTGGGTTCGCCTAACGCGGCCATGTGGTCTTCAACCAGTGCCGATAACGTTGGCGGTTGGAGCGGGGCGAATTGGGGCACAAGCCAGAGCGTTGTGCTTGTTGCAGGGTGGAACAGGGTAGTTTCTCCATCGGAGGCGGAACTACTTACAAGAAGCGTCGATTCGCCATACCAACTCTTTGCCCCCCGCTCCATATGGGTGCCAGTGTCTGTGGGCGGAGGCGGCACAGCCTCGATCACGCCCGCAGACGGTGTCGCCACTACATCGACCCTCGCCGGCACCTCGACCGCAGCAGCCACCCTGACGGCAGCTGCAGGCGCTGCCACCGCCTCGACCATCACTGCCAGCGCCATCGCAGCGGCGACCATGACCGCCGCGACCGGCGCGGCCACGACGTCCACGCTGACCGGCTCTGCGGCAACCGCCGCGGCCATGACGGCTGCTGCCGGCGCGACCACGACCAGCACTCTCACGGCCAGCTCCAGCGCCACGGCGGCGATCACCGCCGCAGCGGGTGCCGCCACCGCCTCGACCCTGACGGCCAGCGCCAGCGCCGTAGCCACCATAACCACCGCTGCCGGCGCGGCGACCGCCAGCACGATGGCCGGCGCGGCCACGGCGGCTGCAGCGATCACCGCCGCTGCTGGTGCAGCCACCACCAGCACCTTGACCGGCTCCGGCCTGACCCCGGGCCTGGCCGGCATGAGCCCGGCTTCTGGTGTCGCCACGACCAGCACAATGGCCGGCAAGGCGACGGCCGCCGCCGCGCTGACCTCCGCAGCCGGCGCTGCGACGGCGGGCACCATGGCCGGAGCCTCGACCGCGACCGCCGCCATGACGCCGGCCACGGGCGCGGCGACCGGCTCGACGATGGTCAGCGGGTCGAGTGCGATCTCGGCCGCATCCATGACCCCTGCCGCTGGCACGACCACTGCCGCCACCTTCGCAGCCAGCGCCGTCGCTGCCTCGGTGTGCATCGCCGCTGCCGGCGCAGCAGCTGCCCAGACCATGGCCGCCAGTGCGATGGCTCGCGCCGCGATCAACGCCGCGGCTGGTTCTGCGACCTGTCTCGCATTGAGCGACCCCAATTTCTCAGCCGTCCGCTACGCCAGTCGTTCCCGCATCTTCACCACCGGCCGCGAGCTGCGCTCGATCACGACGCAGCGCGCCACCAGGAGCATCACGCCATGACCCTACGCACCGCCCAGCCGCAGACGGCGATGGATCTCAACGAAGTCGACGACATCCCCTTCGATTTCACCCGCGACCTGGTCACCGGCGAGACGATCACCTCCGTGGCCGTCACCTGCACTGCCATCCAGGGCACCGATGAGGCTGCGCAGGACATGCTGACCGGCACCGCGCTGATCGGCACCATGACCACCGCCGGCGTGTTCACCGAGTCTGCATCGGGGGGCGTGGTGCTACAGCGCTTCACGGCCCAGCGGGATGGCGTCACGTACGGCGTGCGCTGTGTCGCAACGCTGTCCAGTGGACGCAAGCTCACTGCAGCTGGCGAACTGCCGGTTCTGAAGCTTGCGGGTGCAATCGCGAGTTGATTCCGGGTCGTCTCAGGTTTGCCCTGTTTTTGAGACACCGAAGTTCCTACAGTCCTTCCCATGAAGTTGCTGGATGTCATCACCGCACCCTGGGCCATCGAGCCCAGCAAGCTGCTGGAGATCCAGTCCATCTACCTGGCGCATGCACGCGGTGAGAAAGCCGACATCGCAGCCATCGAGGCTCGCATCGGCAAGCCGCTGGCCAACGAGCCGAAGCCGTACACCATCGACCAGGGCGTCGCCATCCTGCCGGTCGAGGGCGTGATCGCCAAGCGCGCGAACATGTTCATGGAGATCTCCGGCGGCGTCAGCACCGAGCTGCTCGGACGTGACCTGCAGGCCGCGCTGCAGGATCCGCAGGTGCACTCCGTCGTCCTGGCGATCGACAGCCCTGGCGGCACGGTGGACGGCACACAGGCCCTGGGCTCCCTGGTGCGCAGCGGCCGTGAGCAGAAGCCGATCGTCACGCTGGCCAGCGGCCTCATGGCCAGCGCTGCGTACTGGATCGGGTCCGCCGCATCCGCCGTGTACATCGCAGACACGACAACCGTGTCCGGGTCCATCGGCGTCGTGCAAAGCCACACCGACTACAGCAAGGCCCGGGCCGAGCGAGGCATCACCGTCACCGAGATCACCGCCGGCAAGTACAAGCGCATCGCAAGCGAGAACGCCCCGCTGAGCAAAGAAGGCCGGGCCCATCTGCAGGCCGAGGTCGACTACTACTACAGCCTGTTCGTCGACGCGATCGCCGCGCACCGTGGCGTGACGGTTGAAGCCGTGCTCGCGCAGATGGCCGACGGCCGCACATTCATCGGCCAGCAGGGCATCGACGCTGGCCTGGTGGACGGCATCCAGACTCTGCCGCAGGTGATTGCCGCCCTGAATGCCGACTATGCCGCGTCCCTGGCCGATCCGCGCCACGCGCGCGGCTCGCTGCTGCCAAAGGCAGCCGCAATTGCCCGCCACCCCGTCCCTGTACCACCCCAAGGAGTGAATCCTATGAATCGAGATCAACTGGCCGCTGAGCATCCCGCTCTGCTGGCCTCCATCCTGGCCGAAGGTCGCTCGGCTGGTGCCAGCGAAGAGCGCGCGCGCATCCTGGCGATCGAAGCCGCTGCCCTGCCGGGGCATGAAGCCCTGGTGGCCACCCTGAAGGCCGACGGCTCCGTGTCCGCTGGCGACGCCGCGCTGCAGATCCTGGCGGCCGAGCGCCAGGTCAAGGCCAGCGCCGCAGCTGCGCACCGGGCGGAAGCGCCTGCACCGGTGGCAACCGTGCCGGCCTCGACCGTGCAGCCCACGGCCGCCGAGCGCGAGGCAGCCGCCGCTCAAGCCGATGCGTCCGCTCCGCTCGAGGATCGGGCCAAGGCGGCCTGGGACAAGGACAGCAAGCTGCGCGCCGAATTCAGCTCGCTGGCCGCATACACCGCCTACGTGCGGGCCAGCGAGGCCGGTCACAGCCGCGTCTATGCCCGCCAGCCGGCCTGACGACCACCCATTCCGCAACCCTTCACCTCAAGGACCTGAACCATGAAAACCACCGTCTTCACCTTGCTTGCACTGGCCGTCGTGGCGGTGCTGCTCATGCTGCCCCAAGTCCGTGATGTCGCAGCGTCTGTGCTGCGCGCCGGCAGCGAGACCGTACACCAGCTGCTGCAGAAGCACATGGTGCGGAGCGGCCTGTTGCTGACCATGACCACCCTGGCCGCCGACAAGGCTCGCGCTTTCGAGCTGGGCGACATCCAGGAGCTTCCGATGATCGCTGCCGACATCATCTACGAGGGCGCAGCGGTGGGCGACAACGGATCCGGCCTGGCCCGTCCGCTCGTGGCAACTGACCCTTTCCTGGGTTTCGCCGAGCGCACCGTGGACAACAGCGCCGGCGCCGCCAGCGCAAAGAACGTGCGCGTGCGCACCCGGGGCCAGGTCCAGCTCTCCGTGGTCGGCGCTTCAAGCGCTGCGGATGTCAGCGAGACCGTCTATGCCTCGGACGACGACACCTTCACGCTCACCAGCACCAGCAACACCGCCATCGGCAAGGTGTCCCGCTGGGTGTCTGGCACCACCTGCATCGTCGCCTTCGAGGCGCTCCCGTTCCGCTCGCTGTAAGCGGCCGCCTGAACGTCATCCACTCAACCTGAAGGAACCATATCATGGGTGCAACCGCTCTCTCCAGCCGCGCCATCATCGGCGAGTTCTACGCCACGCTCGAGCAGGACCTGGGCCTGTCCTGGATCGACAGCGTGTCCAACCTGTTCGACTCCAA
>ERZ650311.1534-NODE-1534-length-11276-cov-6.482934_pt1 | contig 11276 bp, 11 predicted proteins | sample MGYA00376247_ERZ650311 | MGnify/ENA primary metagenome ERZ650311 (study PRJEB26733, sample SAMN07839324) | wastewater metagenome | biome: small river; feature: stream; material: water | place: USA: North Carolina | collected 2016-07-28 ... | reverse complement strand
ACTTGGGTACTGAAGGCGTCTTTACTGCGCAATCTGGTGCAACAACAAAGATTTACTTGGCTGCAAACCCTTCACACCTTGAAGCGGTAAACCCAGTTCTAGAAGGAATCGTGCGAGCGAAACAAGATCGCCTTGGTAACCCGCAGAGCTACCCGATTTTGCCTGTGCTGATCCACGGTGATGCTGCATTCGCAGGTCAAGGAGTTGTTCCAGAGACCATGCAGTTCAGCCAGCTCGAGGGCTACAAAGTTGGTGGAACTATTCACGTGATCGTGAATAACCAAGTTGGATTCACCACTTTGCCAAAGGATGCTAGAACATCCACCTACGCCACAGATTTTGCCAAGGGCATCCAAGCGCCAATCTTCCATGTCAACGGTGATGATCCCGAAGCATGCGTACGCGTTGCTCACCTTGCTTTTGAATATCGCCAAGCATTTAATAAAGATGTTGTCATCGATATGGTCTGCTACCGACGTCGCGGCCACAACGAAGGCGATGAGCCAAGCTTCACTCAGCCAATGATGTACAAGTTAATTGATGCAAAGCGTTCAACACGTACTTTGTATACAGAAGCACTTGTTGGTCGTGGAGATATCACTCCTGAAGAGGCTGAGGGAATCGCACGCGATTACCAAGAGCAGCTTGAATCTATCTTTGCTGCAGTGAACAACATTGAGCCTGAGCATGATGAGAACTTCAAGGTTCCAGTTGCTCCAGCAGCTCAGGAGATCAACACTGCTATCTCTGAAAATGTGGCACGTGAAATCGCTGCAACACAACTTGCAGTTCCAGAAGGATTTAGCGTTCACCCTAAGTTGACCCCACAGCTTGCTAAGCGTGTTGAGTCTCTTAACGATGCAACAATCGATTGGTCAACAGGAGAAATGTTGGCCTTTGGATCATTGCTACAAGAAGGTCACCCAATTCGTCTTGCTGGTCAGGATGCTCGTCGTGGAACCTTCTCAAACCGTCACGCGGTTATCGTTGATAAGGAAAACGGAAATGAGTGGACACCGCTTCGTGCACTTATCAAGGATGAAAACCAGTTCTTCGTTATCGACTCATTGCTCAGCGAATACGCTGCAATGGGCTTCGAATACGGCTACAGCCTTGAGCGTGAAGAAGCGCTAGTTCTTTGGGAAGGCCAGTTTGGTGACTTTGCCAACGGTGCCCAGACAGTTGTCGATGAGTTCATCTCTTCTGCATTGCAGAAGTGGGGCGAGCGTTCATCTGTAGTTCTTCTACTTCCACATGGATATGAAGGACAAGGACCAGATCACTCATCAGCTCGTATTGAGCGCTACTTGCAGCTGTGTGCAGAACAGAACATGACCGTTGCACAGCCAGCAAGCCCTGCAAATTACTTCCACTTGTTGCGTTGGCACATGAAGAACCCGGCTCGTCGTCCTTTGATCGTGTTCACACCTAAGTCGATGCTTCGCCTCAAGGCTGCAGCATCATCACTGAGTGATTTCACTTCAGGACACTTCCAACCAGTAATTGGGGATAGCTCAGTACAAAACGCATCACGAGTTATTTTCTGTTCTGGAAAGATTTATCACGATCTAGTTGCAGAGCGTGCAAAGCTTGGTGAGAACTCAACCGCAATTGTTCGTGTTGAACTTCTCTACCCACTTCCAATCGATGAAATGGTTGCTGAAGCAAACAAGCATCCAAATGCAAACTTGTTGTGGGTACAAGATGAACCTGCTAACCAAGGTCCTTGGTCACACATCGCATTGCGTACATCTGACGCTCATGGTGGACATGGATTTGGAGATCGTGTTCTACGTCGTGTTTCTCGTCGTGCAACTGCATCTCCAGCAACTGGAAGCCATCACCTACATGAGGATGAGCAAAAGGCGTTGTTGCTCGAGGCCTTTACTCGTTAATCAGTATTAATAAAAAGCCCTCGTCCATAACGGCGAGGGTTTTTTAATTTCTTTTTCTGCTCTTCTTGTACCGAAACAACACAACACCAACTACCTCGTTGGCTGGAATCCAACCCCAAGTGCGTGAATCAGTGCTCTCATCGTTATCGCCCTGAACCCAGTAATTTCCTGCATGAAACTTCTGTACCCGCTTAACGAGAAAGATGCCTGGGCGCTCTTCACGTTCTACAACTACAACCTTGCTCACAAGGGAGTTTCCAACCGCCTCTAAACCTGGCGCAGAATCCAGCCAGCTAACAAATAACCAGTCGCCATCTCGATATGCGGGAAGCATGGAACTGCCTGCGACCTTGACTGTGCCAAATTTGCTCACGGGCGGTAGTCTCGCACCATAACCGAGCAATTTATTGGCATTAGGGGAGAAAAAATGTTTGCACCAAAGACAACTGTCTACGCACACTGCGATCTTCCATGTGGTGTTTACGATCCAGCGCAGGCAAAGATTGAAGCGCTATCTGTAAAGGCATGCATGGAAAAGTACGCAGCAAATACAGATCCAGATTTCCGCTCACGTTCAGTAGCGATCAAGGAAGAGCGTTCACATCAGGTTAAGGAGCACCTATGGGTGCTGTGGACTGATTACTTCAAGGCTCCACACTTTGAGGCGTACCCACAGCTGCACTCATTGTTCAATGAGGCAACAAAGCTTGCAGGCGCTGCAGGAACAAAGGGAACTCAGGATGTTGCAGTTGCAGATTCATTGATCGCAAAGATCGATGAGATTGCAGAGATCTTCTGGGCAACTAAGAAAGCTTAATTAACTTCTAAGAAGAGATTCAGCGGCGGTGCGTGCGAGGAAAGTTACTCGCTCCACCGTCGCTCTCTTTATTTCACCCTGTGCAATGTGGCGTTCGCCTTCGTAGATATCACAAACAAAGGAAATCTCTCTGCCATCGATGGAAGTGCAGCGTGCACTTGCTCTCAATTCATCTCCTACCTGGGCAGAGGCTAAAAGCTCAAATGAAGTAGTCAGCAAATATGTTGTCTCGCCATGTTCAAGATGCTCACTCAACGCGGCCACGGTTGCACTCTCCATGAGATGGAGAAGATGAGATGTGGCGATAACTGGAAGTTCAGAAAGTCCCATGGCTAGTGCTGTATCACCTGGTCGAACACTCATCACGGAAAAACCGACCGCGCCCAAAACTTCTTCAGCTGGCTTCATAAATTACTCGCGACTTTCAGGATCTTGATCGATGAAGTGCTGAATGTGTGTCTGCTCAATCTGAATTTCTCGGTGCTCAATATTTCCAAATTCATCTATCTCAATAGAAATCTCAGTCATACTAAATTGCGTAACAACCTCAGTGCCGCCAGCCATTTGAGCCCTTAGTTGACGATGCAGCGCCTGGTGAAGATCTTCTGGGGCCTTTTCATTACATGTGCGGCGGAGGGTCTCCTGGAGGAGATCGTGCATCGCACGCTCGTGGGCAACTTCAGCGGCGCATGGAAGACATGCTGCGATGTGCTCTTCGATAAGGGATGCATTAGGAACTTCTTGTAACTGATCTTCAATAATGAAAATTACGGAAGAAAGAACTTCGCCACATTGAATTTCGATATAGCTCATTTCTCATCTCCCTTCACTGTGTAACCCAGTTCGCGGGCATAGTCTGCTAACTTCTCGCGCAGCTGCTTGCGCCCGCGATGAAGACGGGACATCACAGTTCCATTAGGAACTCCGAGAATTTCAGAGATTTCTTTATATGAAAAACCTTCAACATCAGCAAAGTAGACAACCATGCGAAACTCTTCAGGAATTTCTTGCAAAGCTCGTTTAATGTCGCTATCAGGAAGGTTCTCTAAAGCTTCTGTCTCGGCAGACTTACCAAGATCGCTCGTGTGTGATTGGGCTTGTGCAAGCTGCCAATCTTCTAACTCTGCTTGGGCAATTTGCGGGCGTCGTTGATCTTTACGATAAGAATTGATAAATGTTGTAGTGAGAACTCTGTACAACCAGGCACGCAGATTAGTTCCTTCTTCAAATTGATGGAAAGAAGTGAAGGCTTTGAGATATGTATCTTGAACTAAATCGCGTGCGTCATCAGGGTTCTTCGTATATCTCAGTGCTGCTGCATACAGTTGATCTGTGAAGGCAAGGGCATCTCGCTCGAACCGAATGGTGCGGTCGGCCGCGCTCTCGAGAACTAGATCCTTTGATGTCATGAGGTTTGAAATACTAGTTGAAAACTCTTAGAAAAGCGTTTGAGGAGAGCCTAATTCGATAGGTGCAATCAGCTCTGGGCCGTTATTGGCCACGAGATTCACGCGTGAGGAAACTGGGCGAGCAAAGACACCTGCATCTGGCTCTGGAACCTCCATTGCAGCACGCAGACTCTCAATCTCACGATTCTCACGGTCGAGCCAAAAATCCCAACGGTCTTCTGGCATGAAGACTGGCATTCGTGAGTGAATGGTCGCCAACTCCCCTACAGCTTCACGAGTGATGATTGCCGCGCTCTCAATTACCTCGCCATTTTCACTTGTCCAAGAACTCCAAATCCCCGCCACTGAAAGTGGAGCCCCGCTTTCTGATGTGATGTAGAAAGGTTGCTTGGGTGGATATTCGCCCAGCGCAGTTGCCCATTCGTAATACCCAGTAACAGGTATGAGGCATCGTGATGTTCGAAAAGCATTTCTAAATGTTGGCTTCTCATGAATGGATTCACTTCGTGCATTGATTGCATGCGACTGACCTGCTCGTGCATCTGCAAAAGTCTTTGCCCATGGCGCAATTAATCCCCAAGAGGCGGTATCGAGTCGTCGTGGCAGATCCACCGAATCCTTGACGATGTAGATCTCATTGGTGGGTGCGATGTTCCAATTGAGTGGCAAAGTTGGATTTGAATCGTTCTCTTTCAGGTTGAAGAAGGCGACAATCTCCTCTTGGCTCTGAGCCATCGCATATCTGCCGCACATAATCCGAATCCTAGCTCTTACAGGCGCGGGTAGACTTTGCACATGACATCAACGCATCCACTCTGGCCCGCGCCCTTTCGCGGCCGTGTGCCAGTTGATGCAATCGTGACTATCCCGGGATCGAAATCTGTCACCAATCGTGCGCTGATTCTTGCGGCACAAGCAACATCTCCATCGATTATTCGTCGCCCACTCATCTCTCGCGATTCCGAATTAATGTCAGCTGGATTAGCTGCAATGGGAGTTGCGATTGAAGATGGTCGCGATGAACGCGGTGATTTCTGGCGAATAACGCCTGCTCCATTAACAGGTCCAGCAAAGGTTGATGTGGGAAATGCTGGAACCGTGATGCGCTTCCTTCCACCACTTGCCGCACTTGCTCACGGGGACATCGCATTCGATGGCGATCCGCGTAGCTACGAGCGCCCACTCGGCCCAGTAATTAAGGCGCTAGAAGATCTTGGAATTGTGATTGAACATGACGGTCGCTACTCACTGCCGATGGTGATGAAGTCACAGGGTGCGATTCCTGGTGGCGAACTCACCATCGATGCCAGTGCATCGAGTCAGTTCTTATCTGCCCTTCTGCTTGTTGGCCCAAGTATGAAGAATGGAATTACCGTCAAGCATGAAGGTGGAACCTTGCCATCAATGCCGCACATTGAGATGACGGTGCAGATGCTCCGTGATTTCGGTGCGACTGTGGCTGTTGATGCCGCTGCACAAACGTGGCGCGTAGAACCTGGTCAACTGCATGGTGTCGATCTGGTGATTGAGCCCGATCTTTCGAACGCTGCTCCATTTATCTCGCTCGCAATGGTCTGCGGCGGATCTATCACTATTAAAGATTGGCCGACATCTACAACTCAACCAGGTGATCAGTTGCGTGAGATTTTTGCAGCGATGGGTTCCACAGTTGAATTTGTTGAAGGTGGTTTAAAGGTAACTGGCGGCGAAAGCATTAAGGGCATCGATATCGATCTCCATGATGTTGGTGAGTTAACGCCCTCAATTGCAGCCCTTGCCGCACTTGCTGATTCGCCTTCTCATCTTCGCGGAATCGGCCACTTACGACTTCATGAAACAGATCGCCTTGCTGCTTTAACAACAGAGATCAACGGTCTCGGCGGTGAAGTGACCGAAGAACCAACTGCGCTTCACATTACGCCAAAGCCCCTTCATTCTGGTGTTTTTCACACCTATGACGATCACCGCCTAGCAACGGCGGGAGCTGTCATTGGTCTCGTTATCGATGGTATTGAAGTAGAAAATATTGCCACCACACGTAAGACCCTCACTGATTTTCCTGGCCTCTGGAATAGCCTTCTCAACTAATGACTGATTTAGGTAATCGATGACCCCACGTGAATATGACGAATCTGATGTTCGCATCAGACCTTCACGCACTACTCGTCGTCGCAGTAAAGACCGCCCATCACATAGTGACTCTCATACCGCTCTAGTCGTCTCGGTCGATCGTGGGCGAAGTGGATGTGTTCTTCAAGATGGCCCACATGAAGGTCAACTCGTTGTTGCCATGAAGGCGCGCGAGCTTGGTCCAAAATCAGTTGTCGTGGGCGATTCAGTGGAAATTGTCGGAGATACATCTGGCGATGAGGGAACACTCGCCCGAATCGTAAAAGTAAACGATCGAGTCAACTCTCTCAGTCGCACCGTTGATGATGCAGCAAAACTGGAACGCACCATCGTCGCCAATATCGATCAACTTCTTATCGTTGTTGCTTCGGCAAATCCAGAACCACGTCGTGGTCTTATTGATCGATTCTTGGTAAGTGCATTTATCGAGAAGATCCATCCCATTATCGTGGTGACAAAGATTGATGTTGCGCCAATCCCAGAATTTATGGAGAAGTACGCGGCTCTCGGCGTCGACATCATGACTACTTCTTCTAAAGTCGCAGATCGACCTACCCAGGTTGCAGAGATTGCAGCGCTCTTGAAAGATAAAGTCTCAGTGCTCGTCGGCCACTCCGGTGTTGGTAAATCAACGCTCATCAATGATTTAGTTCCAGAAGCAGATCGTCTTACTGGCGATGTTAACGATGTCACCGGGCGAGGTCGACACACATCATCGAGTGCAATTGCGCTTGAACTTCCTACCGGCGGATGGATTATTGATACCCCCGGAATTCGTGCATTTGGCCTTGCGCATCGCGATCCCCGAGAAATAGTTGAAGCATTTCCAGATCTCGCCGAAGTTGCTTCCACCTGTATGTCTCATTGCTCACATGCTGAAGAATCATGCGCCCTCAATGAGTGGATTACCGCGGTTCCAGCCCAGCAAGAAGAACGCCAATTACGCGTTGAAAGTTTACGGTCACTCCTCGATGTGAAGAGTTCCGTAGACTTAGGGCATGAGCAGTAATACCGCTTTTAGCCACGGAGAAGATCTCACTCTCGCCCATCGTCTTGCTGATGCAGCTGATGCGATTACCTTAAAGCGCTACCAAGCTCTCGATCTCACCGTCACAACCAAGCCGGATAACACTCCTGTTACAGATGCCGATAAATCCACCGAGGAAGCAATCCGCGCACTCTTGCATGCGCATCGCCCCGACGATGGAATTGTTGGTGAAGAGTTTGGCAACGAAGGGCTGGAGAAGAATCGTTACTGGGTCATTGACCCGATCGATGGAACAAAGAATTTCTTGCGCGGAGTTCCCACCTGGGCAACGTTGATTGCACTTATTGAACGTCAATCAGATGGAACGCAGCAGACAGTCGTCAGTGTTGTTAGCGCACCAGCACTCTTCCGTCGTTGGTATGCACATAAAGGTGGCGGCGCATTTGTAACTCTCAATCGTGAACACCATAAGCGCATTAACGTCTCTGGTGTCTCTACAATCGAGGATGCATCAATCTCATATTCGGATTTTGTCGGCTGGGGCGAGATGCTCGAACCGTTTAAGAATTTACTGAACCAAGCTTGGCGCACCCGTGGCTATGGAGATTTCTGGTCACATATGCTGGTTGCAGAAGGTGCGCTCGAAGTTGCAGCAGAACCTGTGCTTGCTCTCTGGGATATGGCCGCCCTTGATCTCATCGTGACCGAAGCCGGCGGAGTCTTCTCTAACACAGCAGGTATCCCTGGCCCCCATGGCGGAAATGGTCTCTCAACAAATGCTGCGCTCCACTCGTATGTGGTGAATACACTCGGAAAGAAGTAATCGTGGAAGATATCTCGATCGACTTAAACCATCACAAGCAGCCAAAGGCTGAGCCGCTGCCAGAGATTGATATCTCCAAGGCAACGCTCATCCCCCAGACCTTCGCAGTATCAGGAATGACTTGTAGCGCCTGTGTTAACTCTGTTGAGCGTTCGCTTAATGCAATCCCTGGCGTAAGTGCATCGGTGAACTTCGCATCAGAAACAGTTCATATCCTCGCCCCCGCTGAAGTCAAAGCAGAGGTGATTATTAAGGCGGTGAAGGCGGCTGGTTACGGTGCCTCACTACTAGAAGATCAACGAGATCCTGCTCTCCATCGCAAGGGCGCAGCGCGCGCGCTCTTCTTCGCAATCATCTTTGCACTTCCAACAATCGCGATTTCAATGGTGATGTCATGGCATCACTCAGTTGGCGATTGGCTCTTCACTCAATTCAATGCAAATGGTTGGCCACTTCCGCCACATGCAGAACATCACTTCGCTTCATGGCTCGCACTTGCGCTTACTACGCCACTGATACTTATTGTTGCCTTCCCGATTCACCGAGCAGCGCTTCGTAACTTCTTCCATCCAACGATGGATTCTTTGATTTCATTAGGTTCACTGACCGCTTTTGGCTGGTCGATCTATGCGACCTATACCGGAACTGGTGATGTCTATACCGAGGTTGCAGCTGGAGTACTGCTCTTCGTCATTCTCGGTCGATATCTCGAAGCTCGCGCAAAGCGCAGTGCAAGTAGCGCGCTCTCGACATTATTGGCGCTCGGCGAGAAAGAAGTAACTGTTCTTCGCAGCGGTAGCGAGATTGTTATTCCAATCTCTCACCTCAAAGTCGGCGATGAATTTGTAGTCAAGCCGGGTTCTCGTATTGCAACAGATGGCATCGTTATCTCAGGCACCACCACCGTTGATAACTCGCTTATTACTGGGGAATCACTTCCGATAGATATTGCACCAGGCTCACGCGTTATTGGATCTGCGATGAATAACAATGGCCGCATCATTGTTCGTGCCACTCGCGTTGGCAGTGATACCGAAATGGCTCGCATTACTGCAATGGTTGTCACAGCGCAGGGAAGTAAATCCCCAATTCAACAGAGCGCAGATAAGATCGCTGCGATCTTTGTTCCTGCAGTAACAACCCTTGCCATAGCGACTTACCTCTTCTGGTATTTCGCTGAGGGAAAGACGCTTACATATTCAATCTCTACTGCTATCACAGTCCTTGTGATTGCCTGCCCATGCGCCCTCGGATTAGCAACGCCAGTAGCGCTTTTGGTGGCATCTGGTCGAGGCGCCCTTCGTGGAATCGTGATTCGCCAGCCACGCGTCCTTACAGCTGCACGCATAATCAATACTGTCATCTTTGATAAGACGGGCACTCTGACCGATGGCTCAATGCGCGTCAGCGATGTTGTTATTCCAACATCAGCTCAGAAAACACTGGGTGCTGCTTTTGAAGGAATCCTTACTGAGCAGAATGTGCTCTCATTAGCGCTTGCACTGGAAACTCAGAATGATCATCCGGTTGCGCAGGCAATCTCTGATTACTGCATCTCTCGTGGGGCACAGAAGTTATCGGTATCTGAATTCGCACAGACCCCTGGCTCAGGCGTTGCCGGTCGAGTTAGCGCATTTGGAAAGAATCTCGTCGTCATTATTGGTTCGCCGGAATCTGTTGCACATAGCGCTGTTGCACTAGATCCAGCGCTGACTGAAGCTATCACTCGAGCACAAAGTGCATCTCAGAGCACTGCGCTTCTCGCTGTCGACGGAGTTGCAATTGCGCTCTTCGCAGCCGGTGATGTCATCAAAGCTGATGCTGCTGTGACTATTGCTGCACTTTCACAGCGCGGAATCCATAGCTGGCTTCTCACTGGCGATCATGAAGAATCTGCACGAACAATCGCTGCTCGAGTGGGAATTTCACCCGATCGCGTCATTGCCAACGCAACGCCAGAAGGCAAGATTGAGAAGGTCCGTGAATTGCAGAGCCAGGGTCACAAAGTCCTCATGGCGGGCGATGGCGTCAATGATGCAGCAGCATTAGCGCAAGCAGATCTTAGTATGGCAATGGGAACCGGCACGGATACTGCTATTTCAACAGCCGATATCACGTTGATGAGACCTCAATTAATGTCGATGATTGACGCGCTCGACCTTTCAAAGAAGACGCTACGCACTATAAGAGTCAATCTCGGTTGGGCTTTCGCCTATAACACCATTGGATTACCGATTGCAGCGATGGGTCTCATGACACCGATGTATGCAGCTGGCGCAATGGCGTTGAGTAGCCTCTTTGTTGTTACCAATTCACTTCGAATCAAGTAATCAGTTACAGCAAGGCGAATAACTACTCTTCCTCGTCGCCCTCGCGTCCAGTAAAGGTACGGATAATTGAAATCACGCCGATATACATTGGAAATGCAAGCATGATTCCATCTGCCAGCATGGATGTTTGGATTCCTTCAGTGTTGGAGTAATTCCACGAAAGTACCATCAAGGTGAGGATGTAGAGCATTCCAAAGGGCAGCGTGAGTTGACGCCATCTTTCAACGCGAACTAAGTGTGGGAACTTAATATTCGTTAGTTGTGAGATTGCAAGTAACACCGAGATGATTGCGACTTGGTGCTGCGTAAAGTTAAAGATCAAGAATGATGGAACCGCGAGATTCCATACCGCGGGAAATCCATTAAACCAATGATCATCAGTTTCAATATCGGTACGTGCAAACCAAAGCGCAGAGAGCAGAAGAATCATCGCTGCAATGAGCGTCTGGAACTCCTTTGGCAACATATTGAGTCGCACCATCAACGAAACAGGCACAACGACACAGGTCACGTAATCAACGATGAGATCAAGGACATAACCATCGACACGAGGGGCGTTAAAGACCACATCAATCTTTCGCGCAATCGGTCCATCGAGACCGTCGAGCACCTGGCAGACCAAGAGCCAGAGGAGAGCCCCACGGACGTTGCCGTCGATCACAGCTTGAAGTGCCAATAAGCCGGCAGCTGCGCCGCTAGCTGTCATGACGTGCAGGGCGTAACCGGAGATCGATGGCTTAATTTGTGGCCTCATAGTGGCGAGAATAGCGAATGGCCGCCTCAATAACTTCTATTGAGACGGCCACCGGCCTGAAGTATCTCTACCTCGATTGGTAGCGGGGGCAGGATTTGAACCTACGACCTCTGGGTTATGAGCCCAGCGA
>ERZ650311.1533-NODE-1533-length-11280-cov-59.630111_pt1 | contig 11280 bp, 9 predicted proteins | sample MGYA00376247_ERZ650311 | MGnify/ENA primary metagenome ERZ650311 (study PRJEB26733, sample SAMN07839324) | wastewater metagenome | biome: small river; feature: stream; material: water | place: USA: North Carolina | collected 2016-07-28 ... | reverse complement strand
TGATGAGTGAACTGAAAGCCGATCCGTCGCGTCTGGCCAATTACAACAAAGGCATTGGCCCGGACTACGACAAGATGCAACGGCTCATGAAATTAACGGCCTGACAAAGGCCCGTTATCCAGACAAGGCCGCTAAAGGCCCCTGACTATCCTACGACTTTAGCGCCCCCGTAAGGGACAAGCGATCAACCCCCCCCAAAAACATCGCAAACCCTTATGGAGGAGTATCATGACTGATATTCAAGCACTACGCACGCAGGAGTATTCCACAAACCTGGAATTGCTCTCGCAGCAAATGACCCCGAAACTGGCCGTTCACTGCGTCACGCAAAACGCGGCTGGTTCCAAAGCCTTCCGCATGATGTCGCAAATCGACAAAACCTCGGCAATTCGCCGCACCACATCGGCAAAGCCAGCCGTTAACATCGAAGTCAACCATGACGGACGCTGGGTTTACCCCCTGATGTCCGACTGGGGCAAGGTTATCGATGATATTGACCTGTTGCAGACGAACATCGCACCGCAAGGCGCATATGTCCGCTCCGCAGTCGCAGCGCTGAACCGTCAATCCGATGACGACTTCCTGACCGCGTTCTTTGGTGATGCCAAGACTGGTGAGACCGGATCGACCACGACGTCTTTCCCAAGCTCTAACCAAGTTCTGACCTCTGTTGGTTCCACAACTGGTATGAACATCGACAAGCTTCGCGCTGTTCAGAAGGGTCTGATGGATGCGGATGTCGATCTAGACATGGAGCAGATTTATATCGGCGTTGCTCCGAAACAGCACGACGATCTTCTGGCCCTGACACAGGTCATTTCGACCGACTTCAACGAACGCCCCGTTCTGGTGGATGGCATGGTTCGCCGCTTCCTGAACATGAACTTCATCATCACCACCCGCCTTCCGACCGACTCCAGCAGCTATCGCCGCTGCCCGGTCTGGGTGCCTTCTGGCATGGGCAAGGGCATGTGGAAGCCGATGAGCGGCGTTATCCGCAAACGTCCTGATCTTCAGGGCGAGCCTGATTATGCAGAAGCATCGCAGATGGAAGGCTATACCCGCCTCGAAGAAGCCAAATGCTTCGAAATCAAATGCGCTGAATCGTAAGAACAGGAGAACGAAACCATGACGACTTATCTAGGCACGCACATCACTAACTTCGACTCTACACCGCCGCTGACGGTTAATTCCCGTCTGCATGGCGGTCTGCTGAAGGCAAGTGTTGACACGTTTGAACTGGAAGACACCGGAAACAACGACACCAAGATTGTTTTCAAGCTTCCGATCGATGCAATCCTGCACTCGGTAAAGTTCGCCTGTGACGACCTTGGCTCGGCGGGTACGGCAGACATCACGTTCTTCAAAAAGAACAACGATGGCACCTATACCGAAATCGCTGACGGCCTGATCGCCAACAACATCGATGTGAACACGGCAGCGGTTGCCCTCACGGAATACCGCTACTCCGTCCTGAACATCGACACGGCCCGCAAGGCGCTGTGGGAGCTGGCTGGCCTGTCTGCACGCCCGGCTTACGGTGAACTCTACATTGGCCTGACGACAGATACCGGCACGACTGCTGTCGGCACCGTCACCATGTCCATTCAATACACCGAATAAACTTGAGGGGGGCTTCGGCCCCCTTCTTCTTTTTCAGGGACAGGATATGGCCAGTAAAACGGAGATTGGGAACAGGGCGCTTTCCAAATTAGGACAGCCGCGCATTTCCAATATCGACACGGACGACACCAAGCCTGCAAAAGTCATCAGGTATATGTGGAATATCGTCCGCGACGCCATGCTGGCAAAATATCCATGGTCTTTTGCCCTGACCAGAACACAGCTTGCCAAGGACTCCGTATCCCCGTCCTGGGGGTATAGCAATCAATACACACTTCCTACAGATTATCTCGCCCTGATCGAAATCAAAGGCAATCCCGATTACAGGCTGGAAAGCTATAACGGCGGATTACGAATCCTCACCAATGAAGGAAGCCCTCTTTACATACTCTACATCAGGCGCGTGGAAAATACGGGTGAATTCGATCCCATGTTCGTTGAAGCGTTTGCAACCCGCATGGCCTTTGAGGGATGCGAGGAAATGACGCAGTCCAACACCAAAAAGCAGATCCTTGCCGAGGAACTGAAGGAAAGCATCATGGCAGCCTACGCCAACAACGCGATCCAGACGTTGCCGCAGGAATTGCAGGGTGACGCGTGGATTGCTTCACGTGAAAGCAGCGTCGTTTATGACGACATCGATTACAATGTGAGCGCCTGATGGTCACTGCCGCGCCCATAAAGACATCATGGAGATCGGGTGAATGGTCGCCGCTCCTTGAGGGAAACATCCTTCTCGAACGCTGGCCGGACAGTTCAAGGCTTGTCCAGAACATGATCTGCCTGAAACAGGGGCCGATCACACGGCGCGGCGGGACAAAGTTTGTCAAAGAGGTTAAGAACAGCGCAGACGATACGGCACTGATCCCCTTTGAATACAACGTCGAGCAGGAATACAACATCGAAGCGGGTGACGGGTATTTCAGGTTTTACACCTCGAATGAAGCCATTGTCGAAACCGCGCAGACGATAACATCGATCACCACAGCCAGCCCGGGCGTTTTTGAAATCGCCGGGCATGGTTATACAGACGGTGAAGAGGTCTATATCGCAGGGATATCAGGCCAGACGTCGTTAAATGGCAAATTTTACCTGATCGACAATGCGACCACGGATGAATTTGAATTAACGGATACGGACGGCAACCCGATCAATGTGACCGTTGCTTCAACAGGAGGAACGGCCAGGCGGACATATGAGATTGACAGCCCGTATGCCTCTGCGGATCTGTTTGATAGCAACGGCCTTCCCCGTTACCAGTATGCACAAAGCGCGGACGTCCTTTATGTCTGCCATGGGCTTTACCCGACCATTTCCCTGAACCGGACAGGCAATACGAACTGGACGGTCAATACGATGGTTTTTGACGACGGCCCGTATTTGCCCCTGAACGATACCGCGACGACTATAGCCCTTTCGGGGACATCTGGCAGCGTCACCGTGACCGCCTCGGCAATTGCCGGAATCAATGACGGGGATGGGTTCAAAGCCACAGATGTAGGGCGTTTGATCCGTTTTAAAGACCCCGCAAATAACTGGACGTGGCTGAAAATAACCGCCTATACTGACACAACGCATGTCACAGCTACAATTATGGGAGATAGCCCGTCTGCGGGTACGGCTACGGCCAATTGGCGTCTTGGTCTTTTTTCTGAGACTACTGGCTACCCTACTGTTATTTCATTTTTTCAGGATCGCGTTTTTCTAGCTGGCGCGTCCTCCTATCCAGACCGCTGGGCGTTGACCCGGACAGGCGGTTATTCAGATATGCGTTTCTACTTTGCGCCCACGGACAAAGACGGCACCGTTACCGACGATGCGGGGATATCCGGCACGCTTCAGTCCGGCAAGGTCAACTCGATCCTGTGGGCCTCCCTTGACGACAAGGGGCTGATGATCGGCACGGCAGCGCGGGAATGGATTTTAAGGGCCAGCGCGACGGGTGAAGCCTTAACGCCGGGCAATGCCAAAGCGGACAGTTTCAGTTCGGTCGGATCGTCCTACGTCCAGCCGATCAATGTTGAAAACGGCACGATCTTCGTTCAGAGGGCCAGACGGAAGATTTTCGACGTCATCTATTCCCTTGACCGCGACCAGCTGAAACCCCGAGACCTGACCATTGCCTGCGAGCATATCTCCCGCTCCGGAATTGCGGAGATTAAATTCCAGCAGGAGCCGATCAACTGCATATGGATGCGGCGCACGGACGGGCTTCTGATCGGATACACCTATTATCAGGATGAGGCTGTATTTGCCGCCCACAGACATCCTTTAGGCGGCGACGGGATCGTGAAGTCCCTTTCGGTTATTCCATCCGCAGACGGATCACGTGACGAGCCATGGATGATTGTCGAGCGCACGATTGACGGCGTGACACGCAAATATATCGAGTACATGACGCCGTATTATGAAGACGACACCGCCAAGGAATACGCTTTCTGCATCGATTGCGGCCTGACTTATGACGGAGCGCCTGTTTCGTCGATCTCCGGTCTTGACCACCTCGAAGGTAAAACGGTCAAGCTGATGGTGGATGGAAAATCCCATCCTGACCGTGTCGTGACTGGCGGAAGCATCAGCCTTGCCAACGGTGTGATGGGATCGGTCGTGCAAATCGGCCTAGGTTATACCTGGGCGTGGAAATCGCAGCGCACTGAGGCGGGATCGACGAATGGAACCGCACAGGGGAAAATCAAGCGAATTACGAAATTCGTCGTTCGCCTTGCCAACACGCTCGGCCTTTATTACGGCTCAAGCGCAGACAGTTACGAAGAATACGACTTTAACCAGGCATCCACATATGACGAGGATCTCGGCCTGTATTCCGGTGATACGGAGCAACTGGCATGGCCGGGCGGGTATGAGTCTGACGGGACTGTTTATCTCCAGCATGACGGGGTATTTCCGGCGACCATTCAGGCTGTCATGCCGATTGTGACGACGCAGGACGGATGATCGTTCCTTTTATTCCGGCCCATCTTGACGGTTTTAAAGTCTTCGAATGGATGGGACATATTCAGGACAAGTTAAAGCCCGGATACGCCGAAGCACTGTCTCTGTACCCGTCATACAGCATGGTTATCGAAGGCAGTGTTATTGCCTGTGGTGGCGCTATTCCGACAGGCGACCATAAATACATGGCATGGGCGCTGATGGGTGAGAACACCGCACCTCACATGCTGCCCCTGACAAGGGAAATACTGAACTTCTTTTCACTGTTCGAAGCAAAAAGGATCGAGGCGCATGTCCGTTCCGACTTCAAGCAGGGTATCCGCTGGATGAACATACTGGGCTTTCAATGTGAAACACCTGAACCAATGAAATACTGGGGAGACGACGAAATGGATTATTTCCAGTTTTCGAGGGTAAAAGCATGACGGCTGCCCTTCCATTTGTGGCCCTTGGCCTGAATGTCTTTCAGTCGATGCAGCAAAACAAGGCCACGGACGCGCAGGCGAAAGCGGCCATGCTCCAGCAGCAGGCACAAGCCAGTGCGAACAAATACAACCAGTCCATCGCGCTTCAGAATGCCGGGATTGTTGACCAGCAAACAAAGGCCAATATTGAAATACAGGACAAGCAGAGACGTTTAAGGGCCGGACAGTCCCGCGCCTCCGCAGCGTCGAGCGGAATAGGGGCCGAGAGTTTCGGGGATATCATGCGCTCCAATGCCGCGCAGGAAGAGCTTGATCTTCTGACCATACAGAGCGAAGGCAACCTGAAATCCAACCAGTACCGCCAGCAGGCCAATCTATACGGAATGGGCGCACAAGGCGCACTGGATCAGATCCCATTAATACAAAGTGCGGCCAAAAGCAGCAAGGTGGCGAGCGTGATTTCTGGAGCATCGAGCGGTCTTCAAAGTTACATCTCCATAAGCGACCAGTTGAAGAATAAGAAGGCAGGGAGCTTGTAAATGCCGAACATTAAACAATACACCCGTCAGGTCGAACCGCAGCAACTGAACAATGTCCGCGCCGACGCCAGTTCGTTCGGTGGGGATACGACAGGGTTGCAGATGCAGGCCCGCGCCCTTCAACAGACGGCAGACGCGGCGCAAGGGGCTTCCGATGCTGTGAACGCAGTCCACCAACGCATCCTTACGCGGGAAGATACGGTCAATCGTGTCCGTGAAGCCGATAAATTCTATCAGGAATCCTTTGATGAGTTTAACCGCGCACAGACCGAGCAGGATTTGACCGATCCCGCCGTTGTAAAGAAATTCAATCAGGATCTGCGCGATAAAGCGTCAAAATATATCTCAGGGCATACCGGATCACCGGACAGCCGCGCCAAGCTCGAAGCGCAAATAACCGACATGACCAGCCAGTTTACCCGCCAGATGACAAGCAATGGTTTGCAGGCACAGCGCAAATTCATCATGGCCAAGGCCGCGGATCAGATCAACCTTCTGGCAAAGCAGGCCGCAGACAATCCTGGCGATATCGGTAATATCTTCAAGCAGGCTGATGCTGTGGTGCAGGATCTTTCCCCCGCACTGTATCCGGAAGATGAAATCGACATGGTTCACGCCGCGCAGGAGCAGATATCCTTAAGCGCGCTTCAATCCTATACCGATTCCGGACGATACGAAGACGCCAAGAAGCTGATTGACGACAATCCTTTCTTTATGCAGGCGCTCAATCCGAATGCGCAGAGAAGCATTTTAAGCACGATCCAGACAGGCATTCAGAGCCGCAATGAGGAAGTGACAAAAGTCAAGAACAAGATGTCCGCCATTAAGACGGCAGCGCAGGAACTGGGCGTGGATGTCAGCGGGCCTGCTTTGTTCTCGGCGGTCACGGGCATTGAAGATGCGCAGACGCCGGAGGCTAAACTGAACCAGTTTGCCGCAGCGGTTGGCAAAAAACCGGAAGAACTCACCCCGTCCGTGATTGCAAAAGTCGGGTTTGGCGTCGATCTGCCAGAGGCCGACCAGATCAACTACAACAAGGAATATACACCGAATGGCGACATGACGCCTCTAGGTATTCAGGGACGCATTAAGACGCCGTTCGAGAAAGCCGCCGCGGCCAAAACATTCATGAATAAGGTGAATGGCGCAATCGGCCAGTTCCGGAATGACGGCAATAAACAGGCGCTTTTGACGGCCATGATTACCTTCCAGAAAGCCCTTGATGAAGGCGCTGTGGTCAGAGAAGGCGATATCGTCCTGCAAAGGGAGGCGCAAAGCCTGTCAGATAGTATATCCCTGTGGGCAAAGCCGGGCCAGATTGTAGGCAATGAATTGGTCGATGAAATGGAAGCGACCATGAACAACTTCACCATGCAGGCGCTGAAATCCGCAAAAACGCAGATTGACCCCATTCTTGCCGAGGGAGACCGCCTTGGTTACAAGCGCGTCAATACGCTTCCAAAAGAAAGCTATGACGCAGTATTCGGCGGCATTCCAGACGATCCGAAAACGCAGGCCAAACCGGACAAGACCACCATCACAGCCGATGAGTTCCTGCAGCAATGACGCCGGGATATTACGCGAAACTCGCACAGATAGAGAGCGGCGGCGATCCAAACGCAGCCAATCCCAAATCTTCAGCCTCAGGGCTGTTTCAGTTCACTGCGGCTACAGCGCAACAGTACGGCCTGAAAGATCCGACAGATCCAGTGGAAGCGCGTAAAGCCGTTGAGAAATTCACCGCGGACAATGCGAAAACCCTTGAGACGAAGCTCGGCCGTACTCCGACAGAGGGAGAATTATACCTTGCCCATCAGCAGGGGGCGAAAGGTGCGCTCGATCTTTTGCAGAACCCTGACAAGCCAGCGATTGAGGTTGTTGGCGTCGATCAGGTAAAGAATAACGGCGGCAACGAAACCATGACGGCGCAGCAATTCGCCGATAAATGGACTGGAAAGTTCGGTGATGCGCCCGTTGCCGCAACCAAACAGACATCGACTGAAACCGCGCCGGCCACTCCGGCTGCCCCTGTAGGGAAAACCATTCAGTTGCCTGACGGCCGCACAATCCAGCTAACCGGAACGGAAACGCCGGACGTTATTGCAAATATCAAGAAAAAAATCATCGAAAAATATTCCGGAAGCATCAATGTAGACAGGCATTCTGGCGCTCCGGCGATTGTCAGGACGGCAGTAGGATCGGTTTCCAAGCCGGAAGACAGGCTTTTAACCCTCCAGCAATATTACCCCGATGCTTTTCAGTATGGTGAAGACAATTATGTGTTTTCCAACCCCGACACCGGAAAGCTGACCCTCTACAATCCAAAAGGCCTTGATATCGGTGACGCCGCCAGCGTGGCCCGTGAAGGCGTCCAGATGGTTGGCTCAACAGTGGGTGCGGTTATCGGGGCAGGGCTTGGCCTTGCGGCGAGTGCGCCTTCTCTCGGTACTGCTGCCCCTGTAACCGTAACAGCAGGAGGTATTGCAGGCAGCGGGATCGGCGGGGCAACGGCTGGCAGTGCGTTCGACATGATGCTGAATGCATTCGGCCTGACAAAAGATACGCGAACAACACCGGAAAAGGCGCTGGATTATGCGGGGGAAGCTGCGGTATTCGCAGCGGCAGACGGGGCGGGGCGCGTCGTTATGAAGGGTGCGAAAATGGCAGGATCTGCCATTAAGACAAAAGCCAAAAGCATCATTGGCTCCAATCCAGCATCTCAGAATTTGCTTAAACAGTTTCAATCTTTTGGCATTCAGCCGTCCGCTTCCCTGATTACAGATAATGCGGGTATGGCAAGGCTTGAGGCTGGCCTACAGCAAAGCCCGATCACCGCTGAAACAATGGTTAAACAGGCTGAAAATATTGTTCAGCAAACGAGACTCGCCGTTGATAAAACCATTTCCGAGGTAGGCACGCCGCTCTCCAAACAGGGGGCCGGGGAAGTCATCCAAAAAGCAGCTATAAACGCCGCCGAACGGTTCAATTTCAGGCAGGAAAAGCTTTATACGGACGTTTTTGACATGATCGGCGGTGACACGCCTGTTTCGGTGAACGCTGCCAACCAGCTTTTGACGGAATTAAAAACGCAAGTATCAATGGCCCCGCGGTCGCTCTCCAAAACCTTGAACCCGGCCATTAATCAGCTTGAGGCAATTGTCGCAGATGCATCGGACGGCGGCATTCCATTCAGTGCCCTTCGCAATGTTCGCACTGCCATAGGTCGCGATCTTGCGACCCCGATGCTGTCCGGTTCAACAGGCGCACAGAATGAAGCGATGAAGCGCATCTATGGGGCTTTGACGGAAGATCTTTCTGCGGCGGCATCCAGCACAAGCGGAGAGGCGGCAAAGAGACTTGCCACAGCCGACAGGTACACGCGCATCTGGTCGAATACCGCAAAAGACACCATGCAGAAGATAGCAAATTTCGATGCAGAGGAACGCGCCTTCACATTTGCCATGAATGGAGCGAAGGACGGTGGATCATCCTTGAACAGATTGCGCCGGAACTTCACGGAAGAAGAATGGGACACGGTCGCTGCGTCGGTTCTGAACAAGCTTGGTGACGCAACACCAGGAATGCAGAACGCGGCAGGGGATGCCTTCTCAATCAATACTTTCCTGACCAACTGGAATCGTCTATCGCCTGAAGCGAAAACCGCCCTGTTTGGAGGCAAAAGATATGCAGCGCAAAGAGAGGCGTTGGAAAAACTAACCGGCCTGATGGATAGGATTAAGAGCGTTTCGCGGTTCAATAATTTTTCCAATACTGCTGGCGCCATGCAAACGCAACTGCTTTTGACAGGCCTCGGTGGAGCCACTGGTTACATCTATACGGGCAACTATACAGGCGCATTGGCTGGTGTCGGTGCGGCCCTAACACCGCGCATGGCCGCAAAACTCATCACTAATCCAAGATTTGTCGAATGGCTGGCGGAACCTCTCGCCACAAATTCCGCAGGCAAGGGCGTGTCGGCTGCTTCTCATATATCGAAACTCGCCGTGATCGCCAAGGAAGAACCGGAAATCCGGACAGAAATCCATGAATACATGAAGAAACTGAAAGAGGATACGCGATGACGTTATCGACTACAAATAACACCGTATCTTACACAGGCGACCCTTCGACGGTCGCCTTTTCATTTCCCTATTTGTTTTACGCCAATGGAGATTTGAAAGTCACCATTGATGGGGTTTTAAGGACGCTCGATGGAGCGGGGACGTATGATTATACCGTTACCGGAGCCGGAAGCCCGTCAGGCGGAACGGTCACGATCAACAACGCGCCGGATGATTTAAGCGTCGTCATTCAGCGAATTGTATCTTACGACCAGCAGACGGATTTAGAGAACTTCGACGGCAATCCTGCGGACGTCACGGAAAAGCAGTTTGATCTTATCGTCATGCAGACGCAGCAGCTTGCGGAGGCAGCAACACGGGCGATCAGCGTTCCTGTCGGTTATGACGGCGAGACACCCGATGCCTTTGAACTGCTTGAAACTGTCACAGACGCGGCGGCACAAACGGCTGCAGACCGGGAACAGACGGGCCTTGATCGAATTGCTACGGCGGCAGATCGTGCGCAGACTGCCCTAGATGTAATAGCCACTGCAGCAAGCGCAAGCGCAGCCTCGGCCAGCGCTACCAATGCATTTAATTATTCTGTTCTGGCGGCGTCGACATTCACAGCGACATCAACCTCAAGCGTGTCTATCGGCACGGGATCGAAAAGCTTCACCGTCCAGACAAACAAGGGATTTCAGGCGGGCCAGCCGATCCGCGCATCAAACGGCGTCAATGTCATGGATGGAACTGTCACCTCCTATGACAACGCAACAGGTGCGCTCGTAACATCGATGACGTCCACAAGCGGCAGTGGAACATTCACATCCTGGAATATCTCCATCATCGGCTCCCCCGGCTCAAGCGGCTCGGGTTCTGGAACTGTCACATCCTTCGCCTTTACCAATGGCAATGGCATCGCCGGGGTTGTCACTAATGCCACATCAACACCGACACTTGTTCTTGCGCTGCAAAACATTTCTCCCACGGGAATTAACTGCACCAATAACATAGTAGCTGGCGGCACAGTCACGGGCTCAAACCTGTCCGGCACAAACACGGGCGACCAGACGACCATTACCGGAAATGCCGGGACAGCGACAAAACTTGCAACGGCAAGAAAAATCAATGGCGTCGATTTTGACGGAACCACGAATATTACAATCCCGTCTTTTGGCATCGTGAACAGTCAGACGAAAACGGACACGGCCACGAATTCCGGAGGTTCGAATACATGGGCGGATACGGGCCTTTCCATCACCATCACTCCCCAGTCATCGTCCAGCAAGTTTCTCCTCGAAACATCGGTTGGCATATCCGGCAGCGGCGGCGGTATGGGCGGCATCCGCTTCGTTCGTGACGGCTCACCGATTGGCGTAGGGGATTCCGCTTCAAGCCGGACGCTGGCATCGGCAGTGGCGGCGATTTCATCATCTTCTATCAGTGCCGTGTCCGCTAATTATCTGGATCAGCCCGCAACTGCATCGTCCGTTACATACAAGGTGCAGTTCGCCGCCAACGTGGCAACCAGCTACGTCAACAAATCCGGCACCGATAGCAACTCAGCCGATTTTTACAGATCTTCCTCCTTCCTCACCATCACAGAAATCTTGTAAGGGAAACACGGTATGCGGTTAGGTTTTAACCTCGGCCTGAATGGCGGGGGAGCGGGCGGCG
>ERZ650311.1532-NODE-1532-length-11290-cov-19.887405_pt1 | contig 11290 bp, 9 predicted proteins | sample MGYA00376247_ERZ650311 | MGnify/ENA primary metagenome ERZ650311 (study PRJEB26733, sample SAMN07839324) | wastewater metagenome | biome: small river; feature: stream; material: water | place: USA: North Carolina | collected 2016-07-28 ... | reverse complement strand
GCAATCAACCTGGGTTTAGACATCAAGGTTCTTGCCGAGGCAGCCGGCTCATCAGCCGCACTTGCCACTACTCAGGTTGGCGACTACACCCACCTAGACGTGGTTCGCGAATTCGCCGAGACCGTTGACGTCATCACCTTTGATCACGAACACGTTCCGCTTCCGGTTCTCGAAGCACTCGAGGCCGAGGGCATCAAGGTCAATCCACCGAGCAAGGCGTTGGCCTTTGCCCAGAACAAACTAAAGATGCGCAAGCGCCTCGGCTCACTCGGTTTGCCAATGCCAGCCTGGGCCGAAATCCAGGATGCTGCCGCACTGCAAAACTTCATCGATGAAAACGGTGGTGTCGCAATTCTCAAGACCCCGATTGGTGGTTATGACGGCAAGGGTGTTCGCGTAGTTCGCAGTGCTTCAGATGCCTCTGACTGGCTGGCCAATCTGGCCCAGTACGGCGGCAGTTTGCTGGCCGAAGAAAAAGTTGACTTCGTTCGTGAGCTAGCTCAATTGAGTGCGCGTCGACCAAGCGGACAGTTTGAGCCTTGGCCATTGGTTCAGACCATTCAAGAAAACGGCGTGTGCTCGGTAGTGCTTGCTCCTGCGCCGGCGGTAGACCAAGCCACACTGGACCGTACCGCTGAAATTGCCAAGAGTGTTGCTGATGGACTGGGCGTAACCGGCGTGCTGGCGGTTGAAATGTTTGAAGCACGCGATGGTCGCATCTTGATTAATGAACTTGCGATGCGTCCGCACAACTCGGGCCACTTCTCCATTGAAGGTTCGGTCACTTCGCAGTTTGAACAGCACCTTCGCGCGGTTCTAGATTTGCCACTCGGTGACACCTCGTCAAAGGCAGCCTGGTCGGTCATGATCAACTTACTCGGCGTGGATGACCAGAACACATTTGTCGGGCACTTCGAGAAGGCAATGAAACGTCACCCTCAAGCAAAGTTGCACACCTATGGAAAGGTAGCGCGCAAAGGGAGAAAGATGGGTCACGTCACAGTAGTTGCCGACGATCTCGACTTTGCGCTAGCCGAAGCCAGAGGCGCTGCGTCGGTGTTGCTACAGGGTTAGTTCTAGCCCCGAGCCTAAAATTTAGGTTGGAAAGCAAGGAGCCCAAATGTCTAATCACCCGCTAGTTGGCGTTGTCATGGGCTCAGACTCAGACTGGTCGGTAATGTCCGATGCGGTTCAGGTGCTCAAAGAATTCGGCATCGAAGCGGAGGTCGAAGTGCTATCGGCTCACCGCACCCCAGAGCGAATGATTGAGTGGGGTAAAGCCGCAGCCGGTGCAGGCTTCAAGGTAATCATCGCCGGTGCAGGCGGTGCAGCTCACCTGCCAGGCATGCTGGCCTCGGTAACCACACTTCCGGTAATTGGTGTGCCGGTGGCACTAGCCAAACTCGACGGCATGGACTCACTGCTTTCTATCGTGCAGATGCCTGGCGGTATTCCGGTCGCGACCGTTTCAATCGGTGGCGCGAAGAACGCTGGTCTGTTGGCCGCACGCATCCTCGGTGCTTTCGACGACAGAATTTCGGCTCAGATGGCCGAGTATGCCGACCAGCTCAAGGAGCAGGTTGCCGAAAAGAATGCGAAGCTCAAATCACAAATCTAGGCAACGCGGCTTCGCGTGGCACTAAGAGCACCAACTTCGCACGCAGCCCATTCAGAAACACAGAACGCGCAACGCCGCAGATCATGCGCAAGCGTGCGTGGTGGCTTTTGCTGCTCTCTTTTGTGATTCCGGGTTCGGCGCAAATTCTCGCTGGCAATCGCCGCATCGGTCGCATCGCCTTAGTTGCAACCATCGCGCTCTGGACCTTCGTCCTGCTCGCCGTCCTGCTCGCGCTGCCATTCGGCGGTCAGTGGCTAGCGGCAATCGCCACCCAGGGCTGGTTCATGTCGCTGGTCACCGGCATGCTCGTCGCATACGCAATTTTGTATGCGCTCATCGCGCTTGACACCCTACGCATTCTGCAGGTCGGTCGCCTTTTTCCGCTCGATAAGTGGCTCGCCATCGGTGTGCTCGCAGTGCTTGGCGCGGGCGTCAGCACCGGTTTCGGCGCGGCCGCAAATGTCACCGGTTCGGTCAGCGCTCTCGTGCACGAAATGTTTGCCCAGAAGGGCACCTACGCGCCCGACCACGGTCGCTACAACGTGATGCTGCTCGGTGCCGACTCGGGCAAGGACCGCTTCGGCATTCGCCCCGACTCGATCTCGGTGATCAGCATCGATGCCGTGACCGGCCAGGCCGTGAACATCGGAATCCCACGCAACCTGCAGAAGGTTCAGTTCGTCAAGGATTCACCGATGCGCAAGGTGTTCCCGAACGGGTGGCGCTGCGGTGACACCTGTCTGATCAACGCGATCTACAAGACCGTCACAGACAACTATTCAGACCTTTACCCTGACGCCGAGGCGCAGGGTTCGACGCCTGGTGTCGAGGCAACCAAGGATGCGGTCGAGTGGGTCACCGGATTGCACATCCATTCGTATGTGATGGTCGACATGGCCGCGTTTGCCGGTCTGGTGGATTCGCTCGGCGGTGTCGAGATCAACGTCAAGGAACGCCTGCCGATCGGCGGTCAACGCGAAGACCTGAGCGACGTCAAGGGTTGGATCGAGGCAGGCAAGCAGCACATGGATGGCTACCACGCCCTCTGGTATGCGCGCTCGCGCCACAGCACCACCGACTACGACCGCATGCGCCGCCAGCGTGAGGTCGAGCAGGCACTGCTCGATCAGGCCGGCCCGGTCAACATCGCTATGCGCTTTAACTCGGTTGCCGGCGCTGCCGACAAGCTGGTCAAGACCAACATTCCGTCAGACATGATCGGTACGTACTTCAACCTGGCGCTCAAGGCTAAGAAGCTCGGCATCAAGTCGCTAGAGCTCGTGCCACCGCGATTCGACATGGTCTACCCAGACTTCAAGGCGATTCGCGCCGCGGTTCAGGCCTCCTTCAAGGCGCAAGGCTAAACTTTTTCTGATGAGCCTCGCCGATTACGCCCGCGAGCACGGACTCAAGAGAGTCGGTGCCCGTCCAGCGTTCCTTGACTACATCGCTCAGGCCTGGGGTCGTCGCGATTTCGCATACACCCTCGCAAAATTCACGAACGAGGCAGCCAACGCCAAAAACCGTCTCGGTCGCTGGTGGGTCATTCTTTTGCCGACCGTTCAAGCAATGGTCTATGGCCTCATCTTCGGTGTGCTGATGGCTCGCGACCGCCCAGAAAACTTCATCCCGTTCCTGTTCACAGGTGTCTTCCTGTTCACCTTTATCAGCGGTTCGGCCACCCAGGGCGCAACCGCGCTAACCAGCAACACCGGTCTGGTTCGTTCGCTCGCGTTCCCGCGCGTGCTGCTGCCTGTGTCGGCCGTCATCCGTCAGTTCTTGAACACACTGCCGCAGCTCGGTCTGTTGCTGATCACTCTCGTGGTCTATCAGCAGGGCATCACCTGGATGTGGTTGCTGATGATTCCGGTCGTTCTGATGATGACCGTCTTCAACCTCGGCATCGCGATGATCATGGCTCGCATCGCCGCGCAGGTGCAAGACATCAACAAGCTGCTGCCATTCGTGATTCGCATCCTGTTCTACACCTCGGGCATCTTCTTCAGCATGGACAAGCTGCTCAAGGACCACCCAAGCATCTTGGCGGTACTCAAGTTCAACCCGATCTATGACTTCATCGAGCTCGCTCGCGGTTTGCTCGTGCACGGCTACGAGGCCACTCCGTTCCTATGGCTGACCTCGGCCGGCTGGGCGCTAGTCGCCGTGGTAATTGGTGTGTTCTTCTTCTGGAAGGCGGAGGAGCGCTATGGCCGCGAAGACTAATAAGCCGAAGGGCGCTAAGGCGACCAAGAGCGCGGTTCCGGTTGTCGTAGTCGACGACGTTCACATCACCTATAAGGTTTTCTCGAGCGGTCGCCGTGCCACCCGCGCGGCAGCCGGTGGCGGTCTGTTCTCGCGCAAGATCGGCCTGCGCGAAGTTCACGCAATCAAGGGCGTCTCGTTCACCATCTATGAGGGTGAATCGGTCGGCATCATCGGTTCGAATGGCTCGGGCAAGTCGAGCCTGATGCGTGCGATCGCAGGTCTGACCCCGGTCAGCAAGGGTGCCATCTATAGCTCGGCTCGCCCGACGCTGCTCGGTGTTGCAGCGGTCATGCTGCCAAACCTGAGCGGTGAAAAGAACATCATCCTCGGTGGTTTGGCGCTCGGTTTCGACCGCAAGCAGATCGAGGCAGACGTCGACAAGATCACCGAATTTGCCGGCATCCAGGAGTTCATCGACCTGCCGATGCGCACTTACAGTTCGGGTATGTCGGCTCGTCTGCGCTTTTCTATCGCCGCATCACGCGACCACGAAATTCTGATCGTCGATGAGGCGCTCGCCGTCGGTGACCAGGAGTTCCGTCAGCGCAGCGAGGCTCGCATGCGTGAAATGCGCGACCGTGCCGGCAGCCTCTTCTTGGTCAGCCACTCGATGCAGTCGATTCTCGACACCTGCAACCGTGTGATTTGGATCGAAAAGGGCGAGCTGATCATGGACGGCGAACCGCAGACCGTCGTCGACGCATACAACAAGCACACCGGCGCTACCTCGAACGACTAATCATGGCAACCAGCAAGGCAAACCGTGAGTTTGAGCTTCCGGCGCTAACCGTGATGATGCCGGTGCTCAACGAAGAAGCGCACCTCGCAGCCGCAGTCGACGCCATCCTTTCGCAGCAATACGATGCTCCGCTCGAACTGATTCTGGCTCTAGGGCCATCGAAGGATGCGACCAACCGAATCGCCGCCGAGATTGCCGCCAAAGACTCACGAGTTGTGCTGCTCGACAACCCGCGCGGACTCACGACCATCGGCCTCAATGCCGCAATCAAATCGGCAAAGTATGACTTCATCGTGCGCGTCGATGCTCACAGCGAGCCGGCCGCCGGTTATCTGGCCGACGGCATGCGCATCTTGCACGAAACCGGAGCCGACCTACTCGGCGGCATCATGGCGGCTCGCGGTCGAAGCGCGTTTCAGAAGGCCGTCGCTTGGGCATACACCTCGCGCTTCGGCATCGGCGGCGCTGCGTATCACGTCGGCGGTGAGGCCGGTGAGGCCGAGAGCGCATACCTCGGCATCTTTAGAAAGTCGGCACTCGAACGAGTCGGTGGCTATGACGAAGCGATCATTCGCGGCGAAGACTGGGACCTCGCACAGCGCATCAAGCGCACTGGCGGTCTCGTCTGGTTCAGCCCAGACCTGAGCGTGACCTACTGGCCGCGCGGTCGCTGGGATCGCCTCGCCAAGCAGTTCTATTCGACCGGCGTTTGGCGCGGTGACCTCACCCGTCGCGACATCGGCGGTGCCTCGAAGCGCTACTTCTTGCCGCCACTACTCGTGCTCGCAATCATCGCCGGTCTGGTTCTGCTGGCAGCAGGTCACCTGCTCGGCATCGTTCCACTTGCAGGCTATCTGGCAGCAATTGCGTTGCTTGCCGCGAGCGCATCCGGCCTCAGCTTGAAAGCCCGCGTCGCGCTGATTATTGCCCTACCGACCATGCATCTGAGTTGGGGTTGGGGCTTCTGGTACGGCTTCATTCGCGGGGCGAGCAAGACCGTCGACAAATCTCGTGCCGGAACAAGGAGTGCCGTCGAATGAACCTCAAGCGAGCACTAAAGACCTACACGCCGACCCGCATTCTGGGTGCGTTGCGTCGTCGTCGCGCCGACTGGATGCGCAAGCTGCAGTATCGCCCGCAAGACACCAAGTCGCTGCGCAACGCGATTCTGTTCGAGTCGTTCCAGGGCAAGGTCATCGGCGACAACCCGCTCGACATCTTTCTAGAGGTACGCGCCCGCAAGGCTGCCGGGCTCTTGCCTGCCGACCTCGAGTTGCTCTGGACTGTCGGTCCTGAAACCAAGGCGCCAGATGGCTCAATCGGTCTGCGTCACGGCAGCAAGGCATGGCTCGATGCCCTGGCCACCTCGAAGTATCTGGTCAACAACACCAACTGGCCTTGGTACTTCCGTAAGGTCGAGGGGCAGGTCTATCTGCAGACCTGGCACGGCACTCCGCTAAAGCGCCTCGGTCGTGAGATTCCGAACAACAACCTCACCAAGAGCTACCTCGACACCATGGACCGCGAGGCCTCCTACTGGGATTACCTGATCTCACCGAATCACTTCTGCACCGAGGTGTTCCCTGGTGCCTTCGGTTATTCAGGCAACATCATCGAGACCGGATACCCGCGCAACGATCGCCTGAGCACCTCGACCTCGGCCGAGCGCCAGCGCATCCGTGAATCAATCGGCATCACCGATGACAGCACGATCGTCGTGCTCTACGCGCCGACCTGGCGTGACTTCAAGCGCAGTGCGACCGGCAACTGGGAATCGGTCAACTTCATGGACGAAAACATCGAGCTGCCGGCCGGTTTCCAGATGATCTATCGCGGTCACACCAACACTCACGCGGCTCACAAGAGCAAGGTCGCGGGTCGCGCAATCGACGTCACGAAATACCCGGATGTCACCGAGCTTTACCTCGCCGCCGACGTGCTCGTCACCGACTACTCGAGTGTGATGTTCGACTTCACCGTCACCGGCAAGCCCGTGATTTATCTCGCGCCTGACCTCGACCGTTACCGAGCTGAACGCGGTTTCTACTTCGATTTCGAGGCGGATGCGCCCGGGCCAATCCTCACTCGCGACACCGAGGTGGTTGCCGCACTGCAGCACCTGCCAGAACTCGCGCACGAGTACCGCACCCGCTATCAGGCCTGGCAGACCAAGTTCAATTCGCTCGAAGACGGCAACGCTTCAAAGCGAGTCGTCGACATCGTTTTCGGAGGTGCCAAGTGAACCTGTTGATTTCAATCGCTCGCAAAGCTCTGGCCGCTGGACCGATTCCGGCCGCCAAGTATCTCTGGCTGCGACTGGTCTGGTGGTTCGCGTACCGTTTCACCATTCGTGATTCACGCATGCCGAAGGTCAGCATCGTCGTGCCGGTTTACAACGTTGAGGCATACCTCGCTGATGCTCTGCGCAGCGCTCGCGCCCAGAACTGGCCAAACCTCGAGATCATCGTGGTCAACGACGGAGCCACCGACCGTTCGGCCGCCATCATCGACCGCTTCTTCTATCGCACGCGTTTCATGCGCGCTGTGGTGCAGCCGAACGCCGGTCTCGGTGCCGCTCGCAATGCGGGGCTGGCAGCCATCGAAGACACCGATTACGTGATGTTCCTAGACAGCGACGACCTGCTGCCACTCGGTGCCGTGCGTCGCTTCGTTGAGAAGGCCGAATCGACCGGCAGCCCGCTCGTGGTCGGCAAGGCCGTCTGCTTCTATGGTGCGCGCTACTTCGATCGCACCTCGACCGCAGCGTTCTTCAAGCAGAGCCGCGATGCCATTTCGGTGAACGACCTGCCTGAGGTTCTGGGCGATGCCACCAGCTGGAACAAGCTCTACAACTGGCAGTTCTGGCAGTCGAATCACTTCAAGTTCCCGGTCGGAGTCGCCTATGAAGACATGACCCTGGTCGTGACCGCATACCTCGCCGCCAAGCAGTTCGACCTGCTCGCCGACTCAAGCTATTTTTGGCGCGTACGTGCCGAGGGCGAAAGCCTGTCGAAGCGTCGCACCGAACTCAAGAGCCTGCAGGATCGACTGCTTTCGATGGAGCAGATCGACAAAATCCTCAAGCTTTCGGTCGAACGCGGTTTCATTAACCCTCTTGTTCACCTGACCTGGCTCAGCCGCATCATTTCGCTCGACCTGCCGCTTTTCGTCGAGTCGATTCCGGTCACCGACCAGGCCTTCTTTGATGAACTGCACACACGCGCTGGCAAACTGCTCAAGGATGCGCCAGAGCAGGTTTGGACCGAGGCCGCGGGCAAGCATCGCAAGGCTGTTTGGGCTGCTGTGAACGGCAATCGCGAACAAACCATCAAGTTACTTGCTGAGTAACTAACGGCAAGTCACAGCCTCTTCACAGAAGCCCAAAGTTAGGCTTAAACCGCTATTACCGGTTGTTCTCGAGAGGAATACCGCCATGAAGAAATTCCTACTTTTCGTCGTACTCGTGGGTGTCGCCGCATTCGCCGGCTGGTCGCTGATGAATTCGTTCAACAACGCCACTCCGACTGCGAGCCAGAGCGCTTCGCAAAGCGCCGCCCCAAGCGAATCAAGCAGCAACAACAACCCTGAACCAACGCCAACTCAGACTCAGGCCGTGAAGCAGAAGAACGCTTCGGTCGAGATCATTTCAGCGGATGTCGACTCGGGTGCGATGGCGATAAACGTGGTCGCTCACGCGACCAACGTCGCCGAGGATGGCGGCACCTGCACCCTCGTTTATCAGAGTGGGGCCGTGACTAAGCAGCTCAAGGTCAAGGCCGAATCAAACGTCAATGACACCCAGTGCTATCCGATGACCCTCTCGACCGTTGGCCTGCCAAAGGGCGCCGGTCTGGTGAGCGTTGTCTATGACTCGGTCGGTTACCACGGCAGCTCACCGGCAGCCGCAGTGACGATCAAGTAGCGAGACGGCATACCCCTAACCAATGATTTTCAAAGCCCGCCGCCTATTGGCCATCATCGTTTCGGCGATGTTGGCCTTTGCGGGCTTAACCGCGATTCAGCTGAGCACGCAGCAGCGCGCCGAAGCGGCCGACGTTTCGCGCTTCGACCCGGGTCTGATCATCAGCGACAGCGTATTCTTCGACTTCGGAACCATGAACGTCGCCGACATCCAGCGCTTTCTTGAGAGCAAGGTGCCGGTATGCAAGGACGGCGATGGCGGCCCGAAGTGCCTCCGCAATTACACGATGGACACCCCGGCGAAGGCTGCCGATGATGGTCGTTGCGATGCCATGGAAGCAAAGACCGACCAGACCGCAGCGCAGATCATTTATGACGTAGCGCGCGCCTGCAAGATCAACCCGCGCGTGCTTCTGGTCACCCTGCAGAAGGAGCAGGGCCTGGTTCAGGCGACCAATCCGACCGCTCGCATGTATGCCGCGGCGCTCGGTTTTGCCTGCCCTGACGTCGACCCGAACAACTCGTGTGGTCGCGTCAAGGCCGGTCTGTTCAACCAGCTCTACTTCGGCGCCGGTCAATTCCAGTGGTACGGCGACCCTCGCGGTTCATTCACCTATCTGAAGGTCGGTAAGACCTCGAACGTGCGCTATCACCCGAACTCGTCCTGTGGCACCAAGCCCGTGATGATCAAGAGTCAGGCGACCGCAAACCTCTACTACTACACGCCTTACACCCCGAACGATGCGGCACTGAAGAATCTCTACGGCAGCGGAGATAGCTGCAGCGCCTACGGCAACCGCAATTTCTGGCGTTTTTACACTGACTGGTTCGGCGACCCGGTGGCCGGTGGCTTCTTGCTCAAGAGCGCTTCAAGCCCGACCTATCTGATTGTCGACAACAACCGCTACTTGGTTGATGACCCTGCACTGCTCAAGGCCCTTGCCCCGCTAGGCCCGCTCGGCGTGATCAGCAACGACTACCTGAACACCTTCACCGAAGCCGGAACCATGACCCGTGTGGTCAAGTCGGCGGTCGGCAAGTATTACTTCGTCGATGGCGGCAAGAAGTTCCTGTTCAACGACTGCAACCAGGTTTCGAGCTTCGGCCTCGACTGCACCAAGGCCGTCCAGCTGACCTCGTCGCAGCTTGCTGCGCTGGCCGATTCGGGCCCGATGTCGGCATACGTCATGGGTTCTGGTTCGACCAACGACACCTACGTGATTTCGGGCGGCTTCAAGCGCGAACTGCTCGATGCTCCTTCGGCAACCGCAAACGGCATCAACCTGCCGGTGCTGAACACCAAGCTCAACATCAGCGCCTTCAGCTATCTGCCTTGGGGTCCGCCAATCATCAAAAACGGCAGCATCTTCACCAACCGCGACACCAAGAATCCGGTGGTCTACATCGATGGCCTGGCGTATGAGATTCCCGCGGCAGTCAGCAAAGACCTAGACCTTGCACCTTGGTTTGAGAGTTCAACAGGCACGTTGTCGACCGCCGGTTTGAGCGTTGCCGCGAGCACGACTCCGATTCTGAACTTCAACCGCGACGATCAGGGCCGCACCTGGCTGCTGACCTCGGCGGGCAAGCGTTTGGTCACAGACGGCAAAGAACTGCTGGCCGATTCACCGCTGTTGCCGAACTCATTCTTCGCGCGCATTGCCACCATGGATGCGCCAATCACCGCACCGCTGTTCGCCCGCACCGCGGTCGACAAGAAGCTGTATTTCGTTCGCGGGGGAGTCCGAAAAGAGATCAAGGCAACCGCCGACCGCGCGAAGTTGATTCCGCAGTTGGCGATGCCAAACGTGCAGGTGTTGAGTCCGAGTGCGCTCAACCAGATCGTCGAAGCCGGTGCTGCACTGCCGCCCGGAACTCTGGTCGAGGGTCCGATCACCGCGAAGGCGAAACCAGCGATGTATTGGGTCAATGGCAACGATCGTCTGATCCAGGTGCCGGATGACGGTCAGGCTCTCGCGCTCGGTCTTGGCGTCAACGGCAAGGTGACTCCTCGCCAGGTTACGGCTACCGACCTCAGGGGCATGGTTCGCAACGGCAACTTCACCGGTCTGAAGCTCAACTGCGACGGTCAGATTTACCTGATGACTGCGGGCAAGGCGTACCCGGTTGCCTCAGACATTGCCGAGGTTTACCCAGGTGCAGCGATAGCCGTCGACGCGCTCAACTGTGCTCAGCTCGCTAAACAAACTCAGGAGATTGGCCGATTCATTCGTACGCCTGACCGTGCCTACTGGCTCATCACGAATGGCAAGAAGCAGGCAATTGCCAACGTGACGGCATACCGTGCGCTTGTTGGTCAGACGCCGATGTCGACCCTGCCTGCGGTGATTGTCGACCAGCGTTTTGCCGACCTGATTCCGACCGGCCACAAGGCGGGTGTCACTGTCACCGACCCTGGACCAAAGCCGACGGCAAGCCCGACTCCATCGGTCAGTCCAACGCCTACGGCCTCGGCAACGCCGAAGCCAACGACGACGCCTAAGCCAACTGTTTCACCGACCCCGACCGCCACTCCTAAGCCGATCGCGACGGCCACTCCGACTCCAACGCCGACCGCAATTCGCAAGTACACCGTGGTCTCGGGTGACACCCTGAACAAGATTGCCGCCAAGTTTGCCGTGACCGTCACAGCCATCAAGCAGGCAAACAACCTGACCAGCGACACCATCAGGCTGGGTCAGGTCCTCGTCATTCCATAGACTTAGACGCATGTCTAAACAGGTCGT
>ERZ650311.1530-NODE-1530-length-11299-cov-9.228033_pt1 | contig 11299 bp, 10 predicted proteins | sample MGYA00376247_ERZ650311 | MGnify/ENA primary metagenome ERZ650311 (study PRJEB26733, sample SAMN07839324) | wastewater metagenome | biome: small river; feature: stream; material: water | place: USA: North Carolina | collected 2016-07-28 ... | reverse complement strand
GATCGCCCAGCAAACCCCATTCCAAGGAGCAAAGACATGCAATTCGAAGACATCCTGTACGAAGTCCGCAACGGCGTGGCGTGGATCACGATCAACCGCCCCGACAAGATGAACGCCTTTCGCGGCACCACCTGCGACGAGATCATCAAGGCCCTGAACAAGGCCGGTTACGACCGCGATGTGGGCTGCATCGTGCTGGCGGGTGCCGGTGAGCGCGCGTTTTGCACGGGCGGCGACCAGTCGGCCCACGACGGCAACTACGACGGCCGCGGCACCATTGGCTTGCCCATGGAAGAGTTGCACACCGCCATCCGCGATGTGCCCAAGCCTGTGATTGCAAGGGTGCAAGGCTATGCGATTGGTGGCGGCAATGTGTTGTGCACGATTTGCGATCTGACCATTTGTTCTGACAAAGCTATTTTTGGTCAAGTGGGGCCCAAGATGGGTTCGGTCGACCCCGGCTATGGCACCGCATTTTTAGCGCGCGTGGTGGGCGAAAAGAAGGCCCGTGAAATTTGGTATTTGAACAAACGCTATTCGGGTGAAGAAGCGGTTGCCATGGGCTTGGCCAATATTTGTGTACCCCATGACCAACTCGACGCGACCGTGCAAGAGTGGGGTGAAACCATTTGCGAACGCAGCCCCACCGCCATTGCCATTGCCAAGCGCAGTTTCAACATGGACACCGCGCACCAGTCGGGCATTGCGGGCATGGGCATGTATGCCTTGAAGCTGTATTACGACACCGAAGAATCACGCGAAGGTGTGAAAGCGTTGACCGAAAAACGCAAACCCGATTTTCGCAAGTACGCCAAATAAGTGGCCAACAGGAGCGCTGTGATGAATCCCAATCCCTACATCAACGAAGACTTGCAAGCCTTGGCTGAAGCAGCGCGCCGTTTTGCGGATGAGCGTGTCAAGCCTGGTTTTTTAGAGCGCGACAAAACACGCGAGCTCGACCGTGCGTTGTTGTTGGAGATGGGCGAGTTGGGTTTCATTTGCCCAGAGTTGCCTGAAGAATTTGGCGGTTTGGGCATGGGGTGTTTGGCCGCAGGTGTGATTCACGAAGAAATAGCGCGTGCAGATTTGAGCTTTTCGTATTTGAATTTGTTGGCTTCGTTGAACGCACAAATTTTGTCGAAATACGGTAGCCCTGAGGTGGTGGGGCCTTGGTTGAAAAAAATTGTCAAAGGCCAAGCCATTTGTGCCATCGCATTGACCGAGCCGCGTGGTGGTTCAGATGCCGCCAACTTGCGTTTGCGCGTTGACCGCGATGGTGACCACTATGTCATCAATGGTGAAAAGACGTCGATTTCTGCGGCAGACCAAGCGGACATCACCGTGGTGTTTGGTCGCACCGGCAAACCCGAAGATGGCGCACATGGTGTGACCGCGTTGTTGGTGCCCATGAACACCCCAGGCTTGACCACCAACCGCTTTGACTGTCATGGGCAACGTGCGATTGGGCGTGGTTCTATCTTTTTTGAAAATGTACGTGTGCCGGTGAGCCACCGTTTGGGTGAAGAAAACAAAGGCTTTGTGCAGGTCATGCATGGTTTTGATTTCTCGCGTTCGCTCATTGGTTTGCAATGCCTTGCAGTGGCGCGCGTGGCCTTGGAAGAAACTTGGGAGTACATCACCCAACGGCAAGCCTTTGGTCAGCCCTTGTCAGCTTTTCAAGGCGTGACCCATCCGTTGGCGCAGTTTGACACTGAGGTGGAAGGTGCACGTTTGGTGTGCTTGCAAGGCTTGTGGTTGAAAGACAAAGACCTGCCGCACTCCGCCGAGGCGGGCATGGCCAAGTGGTGGGGCCCCAAGTTGGCTTATGACGTGATTCACCAATGTTTGCTTTGTTACGGTCATGGCGGCTATGACCGCGGTTTGATGGAGCAACGCTTGCGTGATGTGCTGGGCTTTCAAATTGGTGACGGCACTGCGCAGATCATGAAAACCATCATTGCGCGAACCCGTGCGGGTCGTAAGAATGTGCCTGCTTGAACTGTTCAAAAAATAAAACATCACCCACAGGAGACCACCATGGAATTTGATGCCGTTCTCATCCCCGCTCGCCGAGCCAACAGCATTGCTCAGGGCCTTTGGCATGACCGCACCATCAACGATGATCTAGACGCCTGTGTGGCCAGTTGCCCCGACAAAGTGGCGGTCACAGCTGTGCAAGCTGAAACCGAAAAAGTCACACGGTTCACCTATCGCGAGTTGTCCAACATGGCAGACCGTGTGGCTGTGGGTTTGACCAAACTGGGTGTGACGCGCAACGATGTGGTGGCTTGTCAATTGCCCAATTGGTGGCAGTTCACCATCACCTATTTGGCATGCTCGCGCATTGGTGCGGTGATGAACCCGTTGATGCATATTTTCCGTGAACGCGAGTTGTCGTTCATGCTCAAACATGGTGAAGCCAAGGTGTTCATCATTCCGCAAACTTTCCGTGGCTTTGACTACGAAAAAATGGTGAGCGACCTCAAGCCCAGCTTGCCTCATTTGCAACATGTGGTGGTGGTTGACGGCAAAGGGACCAACAGTTTTGAAGCTTTGCTCAGCGGCCCCGAATGGGAGAAAGACCCCCAAGCCGCAACCTTGCTCAAGCAACACCGTCCAGGCCCAGACGATGTGACACAGTTGATTTACACCTCTGGCACAACCGGTGAACCCAAGGGCGTGATGCACACCGCTAACACGACGATGGCCAACATCATTCCGTATGCCGAGCGTTTGCATTTGAATGCGCAAGATGTGGTGCTGATGGCTTCACCCATGGCACACCAAACCGGTTTCATGTATGGCTTGATGATGCCCATCATGCTCAAGTCGAGTGCTGTGATTTTGGATGTGTGGGAACCGCTGCGCGCGATCGATTTGATTCGCCAAGAAGGGGCGACCTTCACCATGGCTTCAACGCCGTTCCTTTCTGACCTAGCTAAAAATGTGCAGGAGTCAGGCAAAGCGGTGCCCACTTTGCGCACCTTTTTGTGTGCGGGCGCACCCATTCCGGGCCCCTTGGTGGAACAAGCGCGCAGCGTGTTGGGTACCAAAATTGTGTCGGCTTGGGGCATGACCGAAAACGGTGCGGTCACTTTGATTGAACTCAACGATCCCGATGAGCGCGCTTTCACCACCGATGGTTTGCCGTTGAAAGGTGTTGACTTGAAAGTGGTCGACATCGACGGTTCAGAACTGCCTGCTGACCAACCCGGCAAACTGTATGTGCGTTCGTGCTCTAACTTTGGTGGTTATTTGAAACGCCCCCAATTGAACAACACCGATTCGGACGGTTGGTTTGACACGGGTGACTTGGCGCGCATCGACGCACAAGGTTATGTGCGTATCACGGGGCGAAGCAAGGATGTGATCATTCGCGGGGGTGAAAACATTCCGGTGGTGGAAATTGAATCCTTGCTCTACCGTCACCCCGCGATTGCCATGGCGGCCATCGTGGCCTATCCCGATGAACGTTTGGGTGAGCGTGCTTGCGCTGTGGTGGTGCTCAAGCCAGGTCAAAGCTTGGATTTACCCAGCTTGGTGGACTATTTGAAAGAGCAAAAAGTAGCGACGCAATACATTCCAGAAAAACTGGTGGTGCGCGACGCGATGCCTGCGACGCCATCGGGCAAGATTCAAAAGTTCAAGCTGCGCGATATGTTGCGCGATGCGACGATTTGAAACATCAACCGCAGCGATAGGTTCAGCTGACAGCGCCTTCGCTACGGATCTTTTTCAGGTAGTTGGCGCGAAAAACCTTGGGGCTGACGCCGGTGTGTTTTCTGAAAAATCGGGTGAAGTAGGCGTCGTCGTCGAACCCCAATTCATTCGCCAATTGCTTGATCGAAATACTGGTGTAGACCAACTCGCGCTCAGCCTCTTGGATGATGCGTGCATTGATGACTTCCAAACTCGAGCGACCCAGCACCTCACGGCACAGGCGCGACAAGTGACCCACTGTGACACCGATTTCGTTGGCGTAGGTTTGCAGGGAATGTTGTTTGCGAAAGTCACGGTCAATCAAGCTTCTGAATTTTTCAATTTGTCTGGCTTTGCGCGAAATGGTTTGATGGGTTTGCGACTCTGCCAAACCCGACAACTTGCTGATGCGATTGACCTGCACCAACAACGCCAACAGCAACGACATGCCTGCCGCCATTTGACCCACCGCATGGGTGTGCGACTCTTGCTCCAGCGCCAAAAACAAGGGCATGAGTTGCGCGATGTAGCGCATTTCAGATTGCAGCGACAAGATGCGAGGCGTGCGGATGGTGTCGAGCAACTCGGGCATCACCGAGGTGGCCACCGATTCCAACGACTTTTGCGTGGCGGTGACCACAGGGCCATCGGTGGTTTTCGAAAAATGAAAGCCGTGCACATGACCGGCGGGAATCACCAACAAACAGGGTGCGGTGGCGCGCGTTTTGATGTCTTCGATTTGCACATCGACATGCCCATTTTTCAAATACAAGATTTGAAAAAACGAATCGTGACGGTGCGGTTGAATGAACCAGTTGTAGATTTTCGAACGCTGTGGAATCCACTCGAAATTGAACGAGCTGCTCCAACCCGGCGTGGCTTCATCGCCGTACAAATCGTAGTTAGGGATAACCCGTGAATAGCTCATGGCGCTCTCTTCATTTGCACGAATTGTCCTGTATTTCGCGTGATTCGTCAAAGTCTGAGTGGTTGCAAATTCAAACAATGCAGTCAACGAATACATGGAGACAAAAGGCATGACGGCAACACAGGACTGGTTGAATTTGGCCGGTAAGGTTTGCGTGGTGACGGGTGCAGGCAGCGGCATTGGTGCGTCTGTGGCCAAGCTTTTGGCTGAGCAAAATGCCCGTGTGGCGATGCTAGACCGCGATGCCGATGCCGTGCACCAACAAGCAGATGCTTTGCGCCTTCAGGGCGCGGAAGTGTTGCCCTTGCGTTGCGACATCAGTGTCCTAGACGAGGTGACGCAGGCTGCACAGAAAGTCCTGTCGCATTGGCAACGCTGTGACGTGTTGGTGAACAACGCGGGACTGTTGCGTGCGGGTGGTTTGAGCGATGTGAGTTTGCAAGATTGGCAGCATGTGTTGAATGTGAATTTGACGGGCTATTTGCTGTGCTCACGTGCTTTTTTAGAGCCCATGAAACAAGCGGGTCGCGGCAGCATCGTCAACATCGCATCTATTTCTGGTTTGTTTCCGCAGTCAGGCAGTGGTGCCTACAGCGCGAGCAAAGCAGGGGTGTTGCAAATGTCGCGTCAGATGGCGGTGGAGTGGGGCCCTTTGGGTGTGCGCAGCAATGCCATTTGCCCCGGCATGATCCGCACCGCTTTGTCGGCCAAGTTTTATGAAGTGCCTGGCTTTGAAGCCAAGCGTGCCGCCGTCACAGCCAGCCGTCGTGTGGGTGAACCCCACGACATTGCGAATGTGGCTTTGTTTTTGGCCAGTGATCGTTCTGCTTACATGAACGGTGCTGAGATGGTGGTGGATGGTGGCATGCAATGCATGTTGATGGACATGGTGCCCAGACCCGGGTTCAACCAGTCTCAGTAAGGAGTCAGCAATGTCGTTTCCAACGCAATGTGATGTGATCGTGGTGGGCTCAGGTGCGGCGGGTTTGTCCTGCGCCATCACTGCCAAGAAGCGCGGTTTGAATGTGGTGGTGTTAGAGAAAGAACCTGTGTTTGGTGGCACCACCGCTTTGTCAGGTGGTGTGTTGTGGATACCTTTGAATCACCATGGTTTGAAACAAAACCCAAAAGACCGTGCCGATTTGGTGCACACCTACATGATTCAAGAAACCGGTTCGTACTACGACGAATTGGCGGTGCAGTCGTTCATTGAAAACGGTCCCAAGATGGTGGACTTTTTCGAGCGTGAAACCGAAATGAAATTCATCCCCACACTCTATCCCGACTATCACCCCGATGTGGCCGGTGGTGCTGAGATTGGTCGCTCGATTTTGGCGCAGCCCTATGACATTCGCGGTTTGGGTTCAGACATGGCGCGTTTGAAATTGCCGCTGAAAACCATCACCTTCATGGGCATGATGTTCAATTCGTCAAATGCCGATTTGAAACATTTCTTTCGCGCAACAAAATCGTTGACATCATTTTGGTATGTTGCCAAACGCTTGGTGAACCACATGAAAGAGTTGGTGCTCTACCAACGCGCTGTGCAAGTCACCAGTGGCAACGCTTTGGCTGCGCGACTGGCCAAGTCTGCGCTTGACTTGGGTATTCCCATTCTCACGGGCACCCCTGCACAAAAAATCTTGATGGAAAACGACCGAGTGGTCGGTGTGCAAACGGGGGGTGAGGGTGCTGGCCGCAGTGTTCATTCACGCTTGGGCGTGGTGTTGGCCTGTGGCGGTTTTCCGCAAGATGTCAAACGCATTGCCAAGGCCTACCCGCATTTGCAACAAGGGGGTGAGCACCTTTCACCCACACCCATATCAAACACCGGAGATGGTGTGCACATGGCCGAAGCTGTAGGTGCAGATGCCACTGTGCGTTTCAAAGATTCTGCGGCGTGGATGCCGGTGTCAAAAGTGGACTACGGCAACGGTGAGACAGGTGTGTTTCCGCATTTGCTAGACCGTTACAAGCCCGGCGTGATTGGTGTGTTGCGCAATGGGAAACGGTTTACCAACGAATCAAATTCGTACCACGATGTGGGCGTTGCGATGATCAAAGCTTGCCAAGGTCAAGCGGAAACCGCGATGTGGTTGGTGTGCGACAAAACAGCGTTGGCCAAATATGGTTTGGGTTTTGTCAAGCCTGCACCGATGCCGATTGGAAAATTCATTCGCAATGGCTATTTGTTGACGGGCAACACCTTGGCTGAGTTGGCGCAAGCCGCAGGCATCGATGCCAAAGCATTAGAAGACACCGTGCGTGAATACAACTTGGGTGCGGTGGATGGCAAAGACTTGCAATTTGGTCGTGGCACCACGGCCTTCAACCGTTATTTGGCAGACCCCGAGCAACAACCCAACCCATGTGTGGCACCTATCTTGAAAGGTCCGTTCTATGCGGTCAAGGTGGTGATGGGCGACTTGGGCACATTCGATGGCATTCAAACCTCGGTTGTGGGTGAAGTGAAAAAACACGACGGTTCATTGATTCAAGGTTTGTATGCGGTTGGCAATGACCGAGCCAGCATCATGGGGGGTAACTACCCAGCAGCGGGTATCACGCATGGCCCTAACATGACCTTTGGCTATGTCACAGGCAATCACTTGGCTGATTTGGCAGGAGTTTAAACATGGCACCCCTGAACAAGCCCCTCATTGACCACCGCGTCTACACCATTGCTTTGCGCAAGATGCCTGAGTTTTTAGAAGTCTTCAACACACTGGCCATGCCCGTGCTGATGCAAACCTTGGGACATCCCGTTGGTTTTTACACGAGTTGGGTGGGGCCACAAAATCAATTTGTGCACTTGTGGGCCTATGACGATTTGGCCGATTACGAGCGCCGTTGCAAAGCACGCGACACGCACCCTGACTTTGGTGCTTACCTCAAAGCGTCGGGGCATTTGATCACTGCACAAGAAACACGGTTGATCAAAGCCGTCGATATGCCCGGTTGGAAATGAAAGCCCGCACATGACAACCACCCACAAACTTGCTGTGATCACTGGCGCTGCCGATGGCATCGGCTGGGCCACGGCGCAGGCTTTGGCAGAGAGTGGTTGGCATGTGGCTTTGCTCGACTTGAACGGCGCATTGGCGCAAGAGCGTGCACGCGCATTAGGTGCGCAACATTCTGGTTGGGCCTGTGATGTGACTGACGCGCATGCTGTGAAGCAATGTGTGGCTGATGTTCATCGCCACCACGGTCACATCGATGCGCTGGTGAACAACGCAGGCATTGGTGACCAAACAGCGCCCACTTTGCAGCAAGACATCAACGCGTTTGATCGGGTTTTGTCGGTGCATTTGCGCGGCACATTTTTGATGTCACAACAAGTGATCACCTGCATGGCTGCACAACCCCGCGATGGCAAAGGTGTGCGTGGCGCCATTGTCAACATTGGTTCGATTGCCAGTGTGGGTGGCATACCTGGTCGCAATGCGTATTGCGCTGCCAAAGCAGGTGTGTTGGGCATGACGCGCGCATTGGCGAGTGAGTGGGCGCGACAAGGCATTCGTGTGAATGCTGTTGCACCCGGCTATGTCAAAACCGCTTTGGTGGCCAAGCTGGCAGAGCAGGGGGCAATCGATGGTGCAGCCATCAATCGCCGTACGCCTATGGGCCGCATGGCAGAACCAGAAGAAATAGCGCAGTCGATTGCATTCTTGCTGTCGTCGCATGCCAGTTACATCACGGGCGCGGTTTTGCCGGTTGACGGCGGATGGACAGCATTGGGTGCGCCTGACTCAGTGCTCGAACCATTAACGGTTTAGAAAAATTTTCTACAGGAGACATGCAACCATGTTGACAATCAATTTATTCAACGGCCTGGTGTACGGCGCATTGCTGATCGTGATGTGTTCTGGCTTGGCCTTGATTTATGGTTTGCGCCGTGTCGTCAACTTTGCACACGGTTCGCTTTACATGATGGGTGCCTATTTGGGTTACACCATCGCCTTTCACAGCAACTTCTGGGTGGCCTTGGTCGCTGCACCTGCCGTCATGGCTGTGTTTGGTGTCTTGTTAGACCGCTATGGTTTTCGCTTGCTGCAAGACCGAGACCCACTCACGGTGGTGCTCGTTACGTTTGGTTTGTTGTTGGTCATTGAAGACATGGTGCAAACCATTTGGGGCAAAAGCAATTTGTCAGTAGCAGCACCGCAAGCCTTAGCCTTCACTGTTGATTTGGCGGGCACACCTGTTCCCGCCTATCGCATCGGCGTGATTGTGGTGGGCCTGTGCGTGGCGTTGGGTTTGACGCTTTGGTTGCGATTCTCCAAAGTGGGATTGTTTGTGCGCGCTGCCAGCACCGACCCCGTCACCACTTCCATGCAAGGCGTGAACACCGATTTGCTCAGTGCTGGTGTGGTGGGCTTGGGAACAGCTCTGGCCGGATTGGCTGGCGTGGTGGCCGCACCCTTTTTGTCGCTCTCACCTTCGATGAGTGCTGACGTGATCATTGACTCGTTTGTGGTGGTGGTCATTGGCGGCTTGGGTTCTTTGGCGGGTGCGTTCATTGCCGCGATGTTGTTAGGCATGGTGCAAGCCATTGGTGCGGTGTATTTGCCTGACACCGCGGTGTTGTTGCCCTTCGTGTTCATGGTGGCTGTTTTGATCTGGAAGCCCTCGGGCTTTGCAGGCAGCCGCACATGATGATGCACAACCTTAAGCAGAGGTATTTATGACTTTGAACCGTTCGTTGCTCGCGTCTTTGGTGGCACTGTTGCTGGGTATGGGTGTGGTGAATGTGGTGACTTCGGGCACATTGCTGTCGCTCTTTACCCAAGCCATTGTGTATGCCGTGTTTGCGCTGGGCATTGGTGTGTTGCTCAAACAAAACGGCATGGTCAGTTTTGGTCATGCGCTGTACTTTGGTTCAGCAGGCTATTTGCTGGGCATTTTGTTGCAGTTGCAAGTGGCTTCAGCTGAAGCACTGATTGTGTTGACCTTGCTGATCATTTTGGTCATCGGCTTTGTGTTTGGTCTGATCATTGTGCGTGTACCAGGTGTTGCATTTGGCATGTTGACCTTGGCCATTGGTCAAATGTTTTATCTGACAGCTTCACGCGCACGAGGTTTCACAGGTGGTGCGGATGGCATGAACATCGATTGGCCTTCCACCTTGTTTGGCATGTCGGTATCGCAAATTTTGAAGCCTGCCAACATGTTTTTGATTTGCTGGGTCACTTTGATTGTGGTGATGTTTTTGGTGGCTTGGTTGCTGCGCAGCAGATTTGGTGCCATCACAGAGGCGGTGCGTGACAACGAAGAACGCGCCCGTTTCATTGGCATATCAACCTTGCTGCCGCGTGCTGCTGTGTATGCGTTATCGGCATTGATCACGGGCATTGCGGGTGTCTTGTCGGCATTGAACACTGGGTTTGTGTCGCCTGAGAACTTGCATTGGAGTTTGTCAGGCATGGCTTTGATGATGGTGGTGGTGGGTGGCTTCAAAGTGTTGTGGGGACCTGCCTTAGGTGCTGTGGTGTATTTCATGTTCAAAGATGTTTTGGGTGACTACGCCACACATTGGATGACTATTTTTGGTGTGGTCTTGATTGCAGTGATTGTTTTCTCGCCCACTGGCATCGCTGGTGCTCTCATGCGTTTGGTGTCGGGTCAACCAGCAGCCGATCGTCAGGCCGTGCGTGGACATTGATCTGCCAAAGGAATCACAAATGACTGACTATGTATTGCAAACACAAGATGTCGCCATTCACTACGGCGGTGTGAAGGCTGTGGATGGGGTGGATTTGACTTTGGAGAAAGGTCAAATTCGCGGTTTGATCGGACCCAATGGTGCGGGTAAATCAACCGTGATCGACGCCATCACAGGTCGGCGCAAGCTCACACGCGGAAAAGTGACATTGCGCGGTGAAGATGTCTCTGAACTCGGCGTGGTCGAACGACGCATGCGCGGTTTGTCACGCAGCTTTCAACGCACCAGCATTTTTGGACAAATGTTGGTGGGCAAACAAGTGGAATTGGCTTCGCACAAGATGGGTGTTGCAGATTCACATGCCGATGCCAAAGCGGTTTTAGAAGAGCTGGACCTTTGGCATTTGGCCGAAGTCGAAGCACAAGAGTTGGGGTACGGTGAACAGCGTCGACTGGATTTGGCGCTCGCTTTGGTAGGACGCCCATCCGTCTTGCTGTTAGACGAGCCCATGGCAGGTTTGTCGGTCAAAGAGTCGCTTGACTTGGCGCAGCACTTGAAACGTTTGACGTCATCTTGGGATGTGTCAGTTTTGTTGGTCGAACACGATATGGACGCGGTCTTTACCCTGGCCGACCGGCTCTCGGTCATGGTCAACGGGGTGGTGATCGCCAGCGGCACCCCTGACGAAATTCGCAACGACCCGACCGTGCAAGCCGCTTACCTGGGCGAGGAGCACGCATGAGCGATGTGTTGATCGATGCCCGTGGCTTGAACACCTACTATGGCGCCAGCCACATTTTGCGCGACCTTGATTTTCGCCTGCACCGAGGAGAGACCCTGGGACTGATGGGGCGCAACGGCATGGGCAAAAGCACTCTGCTCAAAACCTTGATGGGGCTGGTGCGGGCCCGCTCGGGTCGCGTGCAGTTCGCTGGGCGTGATGTCACTCAGGCACCGACCTTTGAAATCGCTAACTTGGGGGTGGCCTATGTGCCCGAGGGCCGGGG